>Ga0307997_10000076_pt1 | contig 39650 bp, 46 predicted proteins | sample Davwhametageno36_FD_203165 | JGI IMG/M metagenome (GOLD analysis project Ga0307997, IMG submission 203165) | Marine microbial communities from Davis Island wharf, Antarctic Ocean - #36 | ecosystem: Environmental > Aquatic > Marine > Unclassified | place: Antarctic Ocean: Davis Island wharf... | reverse complement strand
GAAAAACCACCGCCTCCAGCACCAATAACGTGTATGCAAATAGTCCCATCAACAGGTGGAACCCATGTCTGTGATGAAGTTAATACTATATTTACTGGCGGAGAACCACCACCACTACTTCCAAAAAAATCTGATAAATTACTCATTCTATTCTCCTAGTACTGGACGTGTGTCAGGGAAGTCTGAGGTAGACGGCCAGTCACGCAATGCAGTCCTATAGGTCAGGATATTGTCACGGTTAGGCCAGTCAGATATCTCTGCTGCTCTATCTGTAGCATCTAACTCACTGTTGCGCCATCTACGTCCAGCTTCTGCTGCTGTAGGCTCTACAGGTGTAGCCGCTACCCAAAGCTCATAGTGTTCAAAGTTAGCTTCAACAAACTCAGCGTCAGCAGTGATGGTATTTGTGATGTTACCGTCAGCATCTTTAATATTATATCTCATTTTATACCTCCTTATGGTATGTATTGGATGACAACGATACCTTCGCCGCCATCACCGCCTAAAGATGACGATTGATGTGCTCTGTTTTCGCCTCCACCGCCTCCACCGCCAATACCACCAGCACCGCCTTGCACTAGTGCCTCAGTAGTTGTCTGGAATAAAACACCGCCACCGCCTGATAATGGGCCGCCATTGACAGCGTCATGAGGTCCTGTGCCATTGATCCTTCTAATACAGCGCCCAGCTAAGCCGCCAGCTATTTGTCCCATTGTCGATGACCACAAGTCGCCAATAATGTGAGTCTCGCCTGCTGTGGGAATGTCTAAATTACCAATAGCACCTGCTTGCCCTGTACCTGTGAGACCTACAGCACCGCCTCCAGCAGCACCATAACCATTTCCGTGTGTAGCTGCGCCAGCGCCACCAGTATTATTTACATCACCATTTGAGGCTGAGCCTCCTGATGCAGCCGAAGCGCCATTACTACCTGCCGCACCTGCACCCCCGTTAGCCGTTAGAGTAGCCGACAACCCAGTGCCTGCTACAGTTGAGTTTCCACCATTTCCCCCAGCTCCGGTATTTCCTCTGCCGTTTGCACCGCCAGCGCCAGCAGCACCTACTACAACTGTGAAAGAGCCAGAAGTAGTGACTGCTAAAGTGTTCTTTTTGCAATACCCGCCAGCAGCACCACTACCAGTATTGTTACTATGACCACGACCACCGCCACCTGCGCCAATAACATGGATACAAATGTTGCCGTCCTGTGGTGGAACCCATGTCTGGGACTTGCTTAAAAAGATTGTTGGAAATGACGCAGAGCCACCACCACTACTTCCAAAAAAATCTGATAAATTACTCATTTAGTTCTCCTAATTAAAATGCACGCCAGCCGTGAGCGGCTGAGTGGTACATAAGTGTGATTGTGGTATTAGCTGTATCGATCGTCATTGACTGAGCTAAACCCATAATCTTTTCAGAACCGTTGGGAGCAACAACTGTATCTGCAAAGTTGCCTACAGCAACATAAACTATAGACTGCCCTGCTACACCAGCAGGAAGAGTCATTGTTTGAGTCGCTGTGTCTACAAGTACAAACTCATTGTGTACAAGAGTTTTACTTGTACTTGTAGTAGTACCAGTAGGGTATATAGAAGCAGCCGCAGAGTTAACTAACCCTACTTGTGTGGTTCCTTCAGTAGTCACTAACCCTACCTGTGTATCGCCTTCTGCAATAATAGCAGAGACTGTACTGGGGATATTTAAGGCTTCAATTGCCTTACCTAAGAATACTAGATCTTTTGCGTCAGTGGTACTGGCCGCTAGAGATTGTGCTTTTGAATCAATCGCTGTAATCAGCGTTGAAAAATTACTATTTGTTGTTGGCATTATACCACTCCTATATTAAGTAGAACTTCGTCCTCTAGCGCAATTGCTAGAGCACTGTCACCACCCAGCTCACTCCATACATTAGAGTAGCCTTCGAATTTACCCGCTGTAGAATTATAGCGGAACTGTCCAGCAGCAGGCACAGGTCTCTGTGCGGTACTACCAATTGGTACTTGAATAGCACCCGTACTTGAGACTGTAAGGTCTCCGGTAAAGGTGCCGTTTACAGCACTTACATCTCCAGAGAGAGTTATTGCTGTGGTATCTGAATAAGAAATTTCTCGCGAGCCAATTGCTACTTCGATAGCGGCAGAGGTTGCGGGGGCTTCGCTGAATGTTAAAGCAGTGCCTGAGATAGAGTATCCAGTTTTATTCTGGTACACACCATCTACGAATAGTTGGGTATTACCTTCTACACCAGGAGCAGCAGACATAGTAAAGGTAGTAGTTGTATTATCTCCTGTGAAAGAGTCAATGATAATATCGCCAGTACCTAAAACCTTGCTAAAGGCTGCGACTTGAATCACGTCACTAAGAGAAGCTCCGACGGTGAGAGTAACAGTGTTACCAGAGGTAGTATAATCAACAGCGGGATCTAGTAATATACCGTTGAAGAATACCTGAATATAACCTGTTAGAAAAGAGAGGGTATTTGAATTGTCATCTGAGCCAGTAAAAGCCGTTTGTCCCGCTGTTGCTGTATATAGATATTCCGTCCATACACCGCCTGCAGGGGCATCTCCGCCTGTACCAAGTTCGACTATAGAGTCAGAACCGTCATTCTTTTTGATGTACATCTTACCATCATACGTATTGATTGCTACTTCACCAAGCTCTAGTGAGCTTGTTGTGGGGATTGCCCCTTGTGTAGCCGAACGTTTTAACTTAATTGTTTGAGCCATGTGGCCTCCTATAAATTGCGTATATACGCTGGAGTTTATGTTTATGTTTAAGAAGTCCCGCCTACTGTTTTACCAGTAGACGGGTTATTTTACTTATAGTATCTTAGAAGCTTCCGCCATCAATAGAAGCAAACTCAGGAACACCAGAAGCATTGACAACCATTACCTGCCCTTGAGTACCTGTAGGAACGGATGAGAGTGCATTAGTACCATTACCTAATAATACTCTATTCGCGATAAAGGAGCTTACACCAGTACCACCATCGGCAACTGTAAGATCTGTAATACCAGTAATAGTACCGCCTGTGATAGCAACATTAGCACTTTCAAGATCAGCTACCAGAGTTGCTACAGCATGACCAGCACTACCGACATTAACAGTGGTAGTAGGAGCAACAGCGGACTCATCATATAACTTCCACTTTCCAGAATCATCAGCGTCACGGAATAAACCAGCATATTTCTGAGCGCCGTCATTATAGGTTCCGAATAGACCAAGATCCACTAGGTTAGAAGAGGTATTACCTGTACCTAGAGAGATCAGAGGATCTTCAACATTCAAGTTAGTAGTATTAATAGTAGTAGTTGTACCACTAACAGTGAGATTACCAGATACGATTAGATCGTTAAAGGTTACGTTGTCCGATGTACCGACAGCCTGACCAATTGCTACTGAACCAGAAGTAATAGTTACACCTGTACCGCCACTGAACGCGCTACGATAGTCAGCTGCACCAGGTCCTGCATATGCTATAACACCAGTACCTGCAGTATATGTTACGGAACCATCACCAGTGCTAGTATGCGAGAGAGTATTTCTTACATCAGTTGAGAAAGAACCTATCTGGCTTGTAGTAATAGAAATAGCAGTATTTGTAGCACCTGTGATTCTTCCATCGGCTCCTACTGTAATTGCTGGAACAGTAGACGCAGAACCATAAAGAGCAGCAGTAACACCACTTGCAGGAATAGTTAAAGTACCTGCAGTATTGGTGATACTAGAACTACCAGAAATAGCGCCCTGTGCAAGAGTAGTGATATCCGCATCGCTCTTACCATTGAAAGTAACAGTACCGCCAGTACTAGTATCGGTAGTAATATTAGTACCACCAATCAAGTTTAGAGTGTTACCTGTAGTAAAGGTAAAGGTAGTTGGGCTACCTGCACCATCGGATACAGTAAAGCTTCCACTTGGGATAGATGCCCAAGAAGTTTGACCAGAACCATTTGTAGTCAAGAATTGACTAGCACTTCCGTCAGCCTGTGGCCACTTAACACCATCAAGTATAAGATCACCAGTACCATTTGGAGTAATAGTAAGATCACCATTAGTATCCGTAGAAACAATAGCATTACCATTTAGTTGTAAGTTATCAACCAGTAGGTCATCGATCTTCTTGTTTGCGTCAACAATAATTGCACTACTTGCAGTCAGAGTTCCAGCAGTGTGATCGAGCATATCTGTAAAGTATGCACCACCAATTACAATGTGACCACTGGTAGCATCAGGGTGTCCAATATATAGACGATTGCCACTAGCGTGACTTGAATATGCCAGTTCACCCGCAGCGAGTGCTCCAGCGGAGCCGATCGTTGGGGGAGCGGCGGTTATATTACTTCTTTTAATTAATAATGTTTGAGCCATGTGTTAGTTTCTCTTTTGACCTTAGAAGGTCCCTGCGTCCTGAGTGTCAGAATCTAGACCAGGCGTTCCTAACATAATAGGAACCCACTGAAAGACACCAACACTAGTCTCGCGATACACTTTAAATTGTTCAGTACTAGTATCGTACCAAGTATCACCCTCATTGACATTAGAACCAGTGGGCGTGGAAGCGGTTCTAAAGTTTTGGTCAGCTAATTGCTCTAAAGCTTGCTGAACATTTGTGGCTGTAATTGTGCCATAAGGAGTAAAAGCTGTTGCGGTACCTGTACCACCACCAGCCGAGATATTCCCTATTCGAGTATCTACTTGCTGCAAAGCTGTTTGAACATTTACAGCAGTTATATTACCAAAAGGAGTAAAAGCTACTCCTGTAGAACTTACTCCGGCAAAAGCAATACTTGATGACGTAACAACAGTGGTTCCGCCAGAAGTGGTGGCGGTTATAGAAATTGCCATTATCGAGTCACCTCTTGGGTAAGGTTAACCTCCCCCTGTAATAATCTAGTTACTGAACTATCTCCAGCGGTAAAAATCTCTAGATCATAAAAATATCTACCAGCAGCAACCGCTGTCGAAGTTGCGTTCGATAGCGTCATGTTAATCTTGCCGTTAGTAGGAGTTGGAATGCTACAAGTGAATGTAGCGGCGGCAGTGGGGCTAGTCCTAGCTGTTCTCATCTGAGCCCTTGCAGAATAGCTAGTTAAATCTTTGGCGGAACCGTTCTCGGCCAGAGCAAACTCTACCGCAAAATCGGATCCTTGGTCAATGACCAGGTTGTATCGGGCTGCGCTCATATGATTTTCTCCATTACAGAATTATAGACAAGTTGGGGTATATTGTCAAGGATTATTTTTTTCATGGTGCTGCGTTTAAATTACCAAGCTTAACTCGAAGAGTACCACCTGCGAATATCTGAATCGCGTTATCGTTTATAAATACTCTATCTGCAGAAGCGCCTGCTTGTGCTGAAGTTCGGGATATCTCTAGTTGATCAGAGCGAATTGCATTGGCGAATATAATTTCATGGTTTACTATATCTCTGGCAACCCAAACCGTACCTACTTTAATATAGCCCTGCTGCGCTGCACCTGCAGAAGATTCTACAATAACAACCTGACCTACATCATAAGCAGCAGGCGCTGGTAAAGTAGTTACGAATAAGAAACCAGTGTTACCTATACCGCCAATTGGCGCAAGAGTCAATGTACTAGTAACATATATAGTAGCTTGATTAACTCCTCCAACAACAGGAATTACGCCATATGTAATGGTAGCCTCATCTGCTGTCATATTTGCTGCGGAACCATAGTTAAGTACGCCGGTGCCGCCGCCTGATCCGGTTGTGTCGGGAGTAATATTAGAGCCCACAACGTTAGCAGAGGGCAAAGAATAGCTACCGTAGAGAGCTCCGCCTTTATATAATGTAACAGTGTTAGCAGTACTTGAGAGATCAGGGTTATTCGAGGCGTCTCTCGGTACAACTCTACTAGTCCATCCTAGCACTACGTTGAAGGCATCAACTCCTGCAGCTCCGGCAGCTCCGGGAGCTCCGTCCGTTTGCTGGGCAAATAAAGCACCAGTAGACCAACCAGTCATAGATATTGAAGTATCTGTCGGACCGCCTACAGCGAGGGCGACTGAAATATATACTGTAGCTCCATTTCCAGATAACGCAGGGGGAGTTAATTGCCAACCAGTAGGAGGAGTTAGTACTCCTGTGACAAAGTTATATGATCCCCCAGAAGGAACGCCTCCAGTAGTGTTGTATACATATAGCTCGGCTACTGCTGTACCTTCTACCTGATAAGGCGTGCTCCAAATATAGTTGGAAGACGGATTAGCTTGACTACCTTTACTCGCCCATAGGAGTCCTGTTCCTGAAGCAGGGCTATCAGTCCAGCCGCCTGCAGGTACATCTGTTGCAGAGGAAGAAGGGGTGCTTGGGGCGGTAGGCGACCTAAGAAATACTATATTAACCGCTGCCCCTGATACTCCATCGGTTCCTCTTGCCGCTATTAAAGTCGTCTGTACTTGAGAAGTGCTATCTGTAAAAGTAATTGTAGTTCTATTCCACATATACGGTAAAGCAGATGTTAGCGTTCCTGCACTACTAAAGGCAGAGTACCAAGTACCTGTAGGAGCTGAAGTAGGGCTGACTCCTCTTTGGTACTCTTCAGTTATAGACTGTATGCCGTTACCATCTTCAACAAACTGAGTAATTAAGGTTACTGGGCTATCAGTAAAAGTACTATCTGACCTAGAGTTCCTATTAAAGTTCCAAAGGTATTGATTAGTAGACGAAGGAGTCTGAGGTGTTGTTTGCCACCCTGTGTCTATCGTAGTGCCCGAAGAGTATCTACCAGGAGGAGTAGCGCTATTACTAAGTTTATAGTACTCTGTTGTTGCTGTAAAACTTACTCCATTTGTTCCGTTTATTCCATCTGTCCTTTGAGCGTATACAGTAGGAGTGCTCCATGCCGCATCCTGAGGAGTGGCACCATTATTAGTGAAGGTTCGTGTACTTACATAAACTATATCTCCATCCACACTTAGAGAAGGAACACTAAGACCCCATCCTGTATTACCTGCTAGAGGACTACCAAAGCTGCCTGCACTAGTATTTATACTATTGCTATTTAGTCTATAAATAGCACGGGTAAGAGCTTTTTGAGGGGCAAGAGTAGCATCCAGACCTAAAAAGGTTTGAACATGAAAAACATTACTGCTATCTTGATAAGCCCTTCCGATAATAGTATCATTTGAGAAATCAAAACGCAAGTTGTTTGTAGAGCTTGCAGAAGCCGTATAAGTATCCTCTAAAGACCTGTCAAGGAAAATAACAGTGTCGCTTTCTATACGCGCTACTATCGAGGCACTTGTGCCTACTACGAATAGTTCTCCAGCAGCTAACTCGCTAGTAAAGAGAGTACCTGAACCCTCTACTCTCGAAGAATTGCTTGCCTTAGTAACAGTACCCGTTAAACTAATCATACCTGTAGTGTTACTGCCGTTACCTGCATCAAACCAGTAAGGAACTTGATGAGAAGGAGATTTGTAGTATTTCAAAAGTTTAATGCGGTCTACAGCGTCACTCGAATCTAGGGCAAGATAGTGATGTTCATGTATAAATTCACCTGAGTTTGCTTGCTGCGTCCAAGAAATTGCTGCCATTCCACTACAATCTTGCTGATACGTAGTGAGGGTGCTTGAAGTATTTTCAATAACAGCAGCACCACTTTGAGGAGCTTTAAATCCATATACATTATCTCCGAGTTCAAACAACCCCGTAGCGTTGTCTATAGAACTATTAGTACTTGCTAAACCTCCATAAGGTAGGCCGCGAGGCAACCTGTCAAGGTTGTCTTCAAACTTATTCTCTACGTTTATAGTGATTCGAATAGGCTGTGACTTATTCTCTAAAGTATTAAGCGTTCTAACAGATAAGTTATAAGTTCCTGTAGCTACTTCAGAGAATGTACGTTGTCTAACACCTTTCTCTACTATTAACGGAGTTTCTACTCCTGGGAAGTCATGTTCAATCTCAAACCCGTGCAGGAACTCATACTCGTCAGTAAGGCTAATAGTCGACGTAGTGCCATCTTCGTTAGTAACTGTCTTACTTATACCTTGTGGAGCTCTCCAGCTTACTGCTACAGAGTTTCCTTTTCCTGTATCAGAAAGAGTCGCCTCGTAAAACACATCGAGAGGAACGGGTACTATATCCGTAGATTTTACAGGAGCCTCAAGGGTCTGCGCAACATAAGTTGTAAAGTCTTTCTCTACTGCGTTATATTTAGAGTCATAATGCTCAACTGCTGATATATCATAAGTATTCTTAGAGCTCTGGGAAATTGCTAGCACTTTATATTCTTTTGCGGAGCCCTCTACATTTACACCTCCACTTTGTTCAGTAAGTACCCAAATATCCTCCAAAGCCGGAACACTAGAGAAAGCCGTTGATACTGTAATAGAACTAGTAGACCCTGCAACTACTACTACTTCTTGTGTCTCTACTCGAACATTATCCTTCCAAGAAAGTAATAGAGCTTCAGTATCCGCAGGGGCAGCTTTAGCATTTGCCGCGTACTCCTCCGTAGCTATATCCTGTAGAGTGTAGGAGCCATTGCCATCGTGGTCTATATAAGCCTGCTTTATTAAGTCACCTTTAATATAATCCACGGAATCAATAGTAGCAGAATCACTACTTAAAAAGGCACCTGGCTCTACAACTATAACACTCATTGTATAAGTGTTAGAGCCGTTTAAAGTTACAGGAGCATCTAGAGGTATAATAGTGCTAGATAGAGTACCTGTATTACTTATACGGCCACTATAACGTACTGCAGTTCTATCTGCATCTTGTATATTAACAATGTCTCCGGGACCTATAAAGCCCCCGTTCAATCCTGTGGAGAAAGATACTACTTCTCTCTGGTTAGCGGCTGTCCATAGCTTCCATCTTCCATATCTAAGTGCTTGACCCTCTGAGGTACAGCCGAAAGCAACTGCTGCCTGGTTGATTATCACACCAGTCTCTGCAATATTTATTTTATCCTCTACAAGAAGGGGCTCTATCTTATAGTTATTGTCTGGATTATTCCATGATACAACTACTTGGTTAGCCCTTGTCTTACTTCCAGTACCTTCATAAGTGAAGGTACCCTCAATTACGTTTGCTTTTGAGAAAGAGTAAACAGGGCTCGAAGGAGCGTCCTGTACTGAATGTATCTTCCCGTCTAGAAAATATAACATACCTAGGAAAGTAGTGGACACATCTTTTAATACTTTATAGGCATCTGCGGCTTTTGTGAAGTAGGCATTTAAAGTATATCGAGGCTCTATACCTCCTTTACCGTTATCAACCTCTTCATCGCAGTATCTTGCAATTCGATAGAGAGAATAGATATCAATATCCATATCGTGAATAAAGTCTCCAAGCCCATATCTATTGTTTGTAAGAAGATCGTAAAATACCCAAGCAGGATTATTAGTATAAACTAGCTCTTCTCGGAAGCTGCCGTCCCAATCTTGGTAGGTACTTTCTACCGCGCCTGTACTGATATTTCTTTTATAAGACGCAGCGCCCCCACTTTCTTCTCTAGTAATATAGTTAGAAGGTACGTTTATTAGTAAACCTCTTACATGGTAACCCCTTTTAGGAGTATCCTGGAACTCTTTGGTACTAAAAGTAGTTTTTGCCATAGCAGTGAGAGGGTAAGCAAGCTTTTCTTTCATAATACTAACTATGAGAGACAGGCTTCCATTCGTAATATTACCCCAATCAGGAAAGGTCGTTGTTGTAGAATCATATCCCGGACCATCGTGAGCCGTCTTTCTACTAACCGTAAGTCTAAAGTCTTGAAAAGGCCTAAATTGTGTCAAGTCAATAGAGTGTTCAAAAGTAGTAGCGTTCTTCTGAAGACCTGAGTGCTGCAAGGTCTCCCTAATTATAAACGTAGGGCCCCATACGTTTTCTTCTTTTAAGGCTATAGCAATTTGATACTGTTGATAAGTAGTCCTATCCTTGCCCTTACCGTTAACGGCATAGAAACCGCCTGGATATACAAAGTTAATTTTTACTTCATCTACTTCTAAAAGTTGAGAGGCACTGAGCCCTACGTTTCCGCTGCCAAGTAATTCTCTGGGGGCCTGACTACCTGTTCCAAATCCTGTAGTCTGCTCCATTGTAAGGCCTAAGGAAGTAGCTTTACCTGTCGAGCCTTCGCCTCCAGACCCCGAAAACGGAGTCTGGTGCAGAGTACCTGAACGAAACTGAACGCTAGAACCTTGATATTTTTGTTGGAAGCCTGCGTCTATAACAGATACACTACCTGTATCAATAATACCTGCACTATCAAACTTATATGCACCAGAAGGGCCTGCCCACGGAGAGTCAAGTACAATAGAAGTACCACTCACAGACGCTAATGTAACGATTCTATCTAGATCCAGTATATACCCATTATCTGGTATAGGATTATCATTGTAGTCTCCCTGACTACCTGTACGCCAGCGAGCTGTAGTTGTACTGTCTATGTGATGCAAAAAACCCTCAATAGGAACTCCTTGAGGAGTAGTAGAGCTACCTTTAATTGCAGTAAGTCGTGCAGGCACAGCAGACTCTGGATCAAATCTATCTCGAGATTCTGTAAGCATATCATTCGTAAAGTAAGACGAAGAGGTATTTAAAACGGTTTTATGCCTGCTCTGATACTCCGAAGTGACAAGAGTAGAGGGAAAAGCACTACGAATAACTAAGTATTTTTTTGCAGTAGGAGGCGCATCTGAAGGGATAATAATTGGATCGGGGTCTGCCGAGTTATTAATTGTTGCGCTGGTAGAGCCATTTGCTAGAGTAATAGTCATAGGGCCTTTGTTTAGCTGCTCTGGCGAGTACGCTTTATCGGATATACTATCATCGTTCAAAAATACAGATGAGATTCCACTCACCAGACCATAGATAGGACCCTCTGAGATAACATCTGTTATCGAGATATTCTGTCTATCGGACTGTCTCGTAGTTATAGGATTATCTATTCCAGTAGAAGATCCTGAATTTCCTGTTCCATTTGTGCTTGAAGTTGTCATATTTAGTCCTTATCTTTGCTGTGTCGCGGGGGGAGACGTTTGATCTGTTCCGGTACCTGTGTAGCTTCCTGCATACGAAGGAATACCTCCCTGATTTCTAAAGCTACCTATTGTTGTCTCCACTGAGACGGGACGGCCGGGCACCCTTAACTCTCCGTAAAGAAGTGGAATTGGGTCCCCTTCTACAATATTTTGTGCATTACCATTAAAAGCATAATTCTCTGGAGAGTCTTGATCTACAGAGGGGTCTGGCGCCATCATCTGTTGTATGCCCGAAAGAGCTAAGTTTACTGCTAACGTTGTGGCGGCAGTACCTGCAGCAGTTAGTCCTCCCATAGCCGCTCCTCCAGGGCCTACAGCAGTCGCAAAGCTACCTCCAAAGGGCGTAAACACAATTAAAGCAATGATAGCGATAGCCGCTAATATTTTTCCCACTCCCGACTTAGAGCCTGCAGGTATGATGGAGACAGTTACGTCTCCTTGTTTAATAGGTAGAAGCAATGCATCTGCATCAACTAGAGTACCTTGACACTCTACCGTGAATCCGATATCTTTCTCGTGGCAGTCCAATAGAAAGGGTTTAAACTCAGGCCGATTGGCTTCAATACATTTAAAAATATCTTTATATGTATTTCCTACTACAACAAATTTACTACCAAACTTATCGCCTAATTCTCCTTGTAAGTATACATTACGTTGCATATCTATAAACTCCAGTTATATATTGTTTCCAAAATGGATATAAATTCTCTCGGCAAGATAGCCTGTTCTCTGCGTGGTGGTAGAATATGTCTTCTCCGAGATATACACCACAATGATTTCCTACATTTGCTCTTATTGTAAAGATAAGTAGGTCGCCTTCTTTCATATTGCCATCTACTCTTTCAAAGCCCCATGTTGATATATACTCGTCTGTAAAATAGTCTAAATCTTTTTCCCACCAATCATCTTCAAAAGGGGGTCGGTTCGGTATATCTAAACCTTTATTAATATAATAATCTCTTGCAGCTTCAAAGCAGTCATCCTTACCAAATTCATATTCTCGGCCGTATAAAGGCTTAGCTTGCTTATCAGGTTGGAGAGTATATAGTGCCATCTCCGGATAACTAAAAATATGGTATGTAAGACCTGTGGCATTACAATACTTAATATCTGTTTCGCTAGGATCATTACTAGCATCTGGGTGGCTGTGTACAACTGATACTATATCACTTCTGTGTGATATATCTATAAACTGCTTAGAGTCTATAATGAAGTCATCATCTCCCGTAGCTACATTATTACAAGGAAACCACTTTAAGTCTCCTTTTACAACGGCTAATACACCACAACCTTCTCTAGGGTAGCACTCTTCGAAATGCTCTTGTATCTTAGTTAAAAACTGTATCATATTAGAATTTCGCTGTTCCAGGAAATGCGCCAAAGGGAAGTGTAGAGCTAGTATCCTTCTTCGAGGAAGGAGGTGAGCCTGGGGTTGTAATGTCTGTGACATTCGCTTGAAATCTGCACTTACAGGAGTTTAAAGTCTTGCCACACATATCTTCTCTAGACCAGTACTTGGTTTTTGTTGCAGGTACAGTATCTGCGTCTGAAGGATCATGTACTACCCTACATCTCCAAATTGTATCTATTGCGGTCGCATTTATAGTAGCAGTATACCTTACCAAGTCGCCTATAGCGTAGTTGGGGCCTGCTGTATTATGTGGAGAGTAAGACTTCACCTCCTTCCAGTAAGAGGAGGTACTATCCGGATCTTTTGCAGCATCTGAAGTATGCACTATTTGACACAACCAGTACTTAGTATTATAAATAACGTAGCTATTCTGGGTATAAGATACAGACGCGTTTGACCAAGTCGTTGCATTAGTCGTAAGCCAGGTACCTAAAACTAAGGGTTTATCTTCTATGTTAAAGTATAGATTGTGTGCCTTAGTTGTGGCGCTAGCTGCATCGTAGTCTTTATGCTCTCCACTAGGTGCCCATGTACAACCACCTTTACCGTACATATAGTGTCCTTGATACATCCAACTACAGTACTTACCTACAACTACTCTACGAGGTAGTTGTATGCCCTCTAAATCGTATGCGACTGCTAGCTCAAATGTGACTGATATATTGCTTTCCGAAGCTATGCGATCTATCTTATATTTTGCTTTATTTAACTCAATTGGAGGATTGGATACGTCAGGAGTCTGCCCTACCAAATACTTTTGTAGTGTTTGTCTACGAATAACAGTGCGCCCTATAAGATCATCATAACTATAGCCTGATAAAGCATTTCCGAGTACGGCAGTTACATTTGCAATGGTAAGAGTGGGACGACTCATAGCACCATCCGCCTGTATGTCTATGCCGTCCATTATCAAAGGCAGTGCTACATACGTATTTATTGTAGAGTTATCTAAGCTTCGGAACTGTATAGTAGAGGTAGTCTCGTCTACTCCAGGGTGGAAGTAGATTTCAGTACCATCAGGTAAAGACATCTCAAACAGGTCAATTAACGGGCTATCAACTTGCTGCCCTTGTAAATCGGTTGCTATTAAGTTACTCATGCTTCAAAAACTCTTTTTAAATTAACGCTTAGTGAATAAAAATTATCGTAAACATAGCTAGTGCTATAATCATCACAGACTACTTTTACGTCTTTTTCGCCTGTTCGTGTTGTATTGTTTGTATCAGGTAGCGTAAGTGTAAAATTTGATACACCCTTCTGGTTGTCAAGAAACGCCACTATATCGTCTATATCTTCTTTAGGGCGTGTCTTGAATGTCAGAGTATAGGACTCTTTCACAGAGTTTATGCCATCTGCAATGCGCTGCTCATACCCGTCACCAAAACTGGCTGTTAAGACTTTTGGCTTAGAAGCTTTTCCTAGGCTTTTATCGGGGGTGGCATAGGTAGTGCCTGTGTAAATAAAACCTATAGTCATTATGATACTCCATATGGATTTAATATTCCGCCTGAACGTTTCTGGTTCTGCATCTCTACTTGTACTGCTGCTGCTACGGCTTGGCCTAATTTGTCTGCGTCCATGCCGGAGCTGCTTTGAGTCTGAGTCTTTCCTTCGCTGCTGATGTTCACTACTACATTGTTTTGTTGCGAGCCTGCGCCTTTCATCTCAACAGGTATTTTTCCTCCGTGAGGTAAAGGTACTACTGCTTCCGTTCCGTGCAGAGTTGCAGGGTACCCTGAGGTGGAGCCTCTTGCGATGCCTCCTGTAGCGTACCCAGGTACTTTCTGTCCTGCAGAGAAAACGCCTCCGTTTCTTGCAGCGGGCGCTCCAAACATACTTGAAATGCCTGTGAATATGCTTGACATTATACCCCCGCCGCCGTCTCCTCCGAAAAGACCTTTAAACATACTTCCAAACATATCTCCAAATCCATCAAAGATTCCTTTAAAATCGACTCCGATATCGGTAAATAACCCTTTTAAAGAGTCTCCGAAAGACACCTCACCTGTTTTAAAGTTAGCAAAGAAGTCTCCGAAAGCACTGACAAAAGGGATTACAGCTTTCTTAGATCCCTTAGTGATTACTTCGGACATCTCGGCTCCGGTCTCTATTGCAGTCCCTGCAACATCTCCCACTGCTTTTGGTACAGCAGTAGTGGCAACACCCGCTGCTCCTGTCGCACCTGAAGGTAATTTTGAAGTTATAGCGGCCGTTAGCGAAGTAAGCGCTGTAGTATTGGCTTGTTGAGCGACAATGGCGGGATCTTTTCCGAAGATAAAGTCTGTTACCTTTAAAGTGAGTTGCTCAGCTAGTTTGTCTGCAACTGCCTCTAGGGCTCCTTTTGCAATCTTCATCATAGCGTCTTTAATGCTAGACTCGTTTCCTTTGATAAGATCAGCAATATTAGTAACAGTCGCGCCTTCAAAGCCGTCCCTAAGGGCATTTTTTAACTGTAGTGTATTATTGAGTGCATCCTCTCTTAACTGCTGTTGCTCTAATAGAAGGGTTTTTTGTATCCTCATGTTTGCAATGGTTAGCTTATCTTCAGAGTTAAGAATCTTAGCCTGGCCATTTTGATCTATCATGAAATCTCTGATCTTTTGCTCTTGATCTGCTACAGCTTTAAGAGCTTTCTCCAGATCTTGTGATCTCTTGATACTAACTGTTTGAAGTTTAGACCTATTTCGCAATAGTTTTGAATATTTAAGTTCTATGCCAAGAGATTCTTTATTAGATAAGGTAGCTTCCTTTCTTAATACAGCTAATCGATCATTTCTTACTATCTCCTGGTTTGTAAGATCTTTTTTCGCCCTAAGGCTGTTCAGTTGAAGATTCATTCTATCTAATGTTAGTTGCTCAAAGGCGCTTATCTTAGCGCCATTTTCTAGAATCACGGCCTTAAAATTGCTTATCTCTTCAGACTTACTGCTTATACTAGCCTGAGCATCTGCATCCTTCTTTACTAACTGCGCGGATCTCGCTTCCACAGGGCCGGCGCTTAATAGAGCTTTATTAAGAGCAAGTTCATTAGTTAGCATTCTAGACTGATCTTTTATCTTCTGGTCTCTTAAAGTCTCTAGTACTTCTAATGTTTTTAGCTGCTTCTTGTATTCTTCTGTTTCTTTTATATTTAAGGCCAAAGCCATACCGTCTTCCTTAGCCTCTCCCAACGCCTTTATAGTTGCTCTTATAATATTAATAGAATCATCAAACTTTGTTGAAGGTAGATATGATTTTGTTAGTTTAGATAAACTTGCGGGCAAGTCTTGAAGGTTTTTAGTAAAGGCGGTGGCGGCCACACCCTGTGCTTGCATTTTGACTAAATTTGCAGTAAAACTATTTAAAGCATCCTCACTCATATTAGCATCTATTGTCATGTTTTTAAAAACCTTGCTGAGATTACTACTATCGCCCACATCCATGAAGTTTTTTCTGAGTAATTCCATTTGTTCAATAGCTCTTTGACGCTGGTCCTCATCACCTTCGTTATATAATGTTTTTAAATTTGAGACATCTATATTTGCGGCAGTATTTCCTGCTCGAGACACTCTTTCTGCCCCTGTCATTATACCGATTTTAGTGTCTTTAGCTAGGTCTGCTTTGTTAATTTCTACTAGTTCTCCATTAAGTGTAGTAGCGGCGCTGGCTAAATCTTCTAGTTTTTGTCTCTTGGCTTCTAGGGCTGCTAGCATAGATCTGTCTTCAGGAGACCGAAATAGGTTTGCAATCATATTATAAGCCCCTTTTGCTAGGTCCCATACCATAACTAAAATACCTACAAGAAATAAACCTTTAAGAGCAAAATTTATACCCTTCACCATTAATAATGCTCCGGACTTAACTAATCCTACAAACCCCATCCAAGCTACTCCCATTCGTTTGACTGTAGTTTGGAAAAAGGTAGAGGCTTTTGCCCACTGCAGGGTGAAAAATCCCGTTGACCGTGTATTAGCAGCATCCATTAATTTAAGTTGCTCAACAAACATCTTACGATCTTTCTTTTTTAATCCGTGATATTGCTTAGAATAGTCCTCTGCGGCTCTAATCATTGCTTTTCTAGATCTAGCACTTGGCTCTTCGCCTGCTTGCAACTTAGCTATTCCAGAACCCTTTCTGGCCTGTATACCAGTCACCATAGAAGATGCATTTTGTCGGGCGGCATTTCCTGTACTCTTCAGGGCAGCAAGCTCTAATTTTTTATCGGCTCTGAATTTCTCAGAGGCTATTTTTTGGGTCTTATAGGTATCCCAGGCTGCGTTACTTGCCTCTTTTGACGCGGCTGTCATGCCTGTTAGACCTGGTATTATAGCTCTAATTATGGGCAACCCTAGGGCGGCCATAGCGGCTGCGAGTGCTATTACATTATCAGCCAAGAAAGAGAACACCGGTTCTACTACTAAGGCTATCACCTTTTGAAGGGGTTTTAGAAGGTCATTCTCAAATGCTTTACCTAGCTTAGCAACAGCGTTTCCCATAGGGTTAAGCTGCTCTAACATGGAAGAGTACTTTTCCTCACTCTGGCTTAGTATCTCGTTTGTGACAGCCTGGGTTCGTTCAAAAGCTGTAAGGTCTTTGGCGGTTTTACCGATAGCATCCGCATACTTTTTAGTAGCAGGCTCAAGTCTAAGTATAATACCTAATTCGTCCAGTAATTCCGGCTCTGCTTTTGTTGCACCTTTAACTAGTCTATTAAAAGAGTCTGTAACATCTCTACCTAATATCGCTGAAGTGTCTTTTGCAGCCTTACCTAATCTCTTAAGCTGGTCCACGTTAAGACCTGAGGAAAGACCAATTGCTGCTGCTTGCGAAGCTTCCTTGAAGCCAATCTGTGCATCAGTAGCGGAAATGATATCATTAGTCAGGGATTTAATTGCTATACCGCTTCCCATCGCATAAGCTTTTTGACCTTGCTCTAGTATTCTCATATCTCCCGCACTTTTAAGGAAGTTATATGCTGCACTAATTGCAAAAATGTTAGCGGCGAGGGTTGCGTAGGCTCCTACGAGCCCTCCCATCCCTTGTGCCATTTTAGAGAAGTTTTTAGTGCCGTTTGCAGAAGCTTGTGCGGCACCTTTCATATTTCTGTCAGCAGTAGATGCAGAAGTACCAAGTTTATCGAGGTTTTTACTGGCTTTCTTTGCTCCGAGACCTACTTTTTTAGTAGTGCCTTTGTCATCGACTTTTACATCAATCTCAACTTTATTTTTTGCCATTAGCCAGTCACATTATGGGTGAAATTCTTTCCACCGCCCGAGGAGCTTTTTCGCTCCTCTGCCTTTCTACGTTTTTCCGATTCTTCTGAACGGAAAGATACTAGTATGCTTTCGTACACTTTCATTATATATAAAATTGTTCTGGGTTCGTCCACCTCATATAAGTTGAAAAAGTACTCTATATTATTCCAAGTCTTTCCCATATAAGTGCCTGACATACCTTCCCAGTTATCTTCTAATAGGCTAAATACGAAAAATGCCACTTGGACCTCTACGGGGAAATCCGAAGGGTCGAGCGGCATCTTTTCAGGGTCTGGCATTTCTCCCAATTGTTCACATATACGTAAGTACTTCTCAACGTCTATCTGGTTGGAAGACTGTACGTATTGCTCAAGTAGGGATCTTATTTCCCCTACTTGTTCCCAGTAAAATTTTCTAGGTCACTCACTGTTTCTGTGACCCAAGTATCAAAGTCGGTTGAGTTTTTCATCAACAGCTCTGCATTATCATGGGTAAAAGCAAGTTGATCATCGGGGTCAAAAGCCGAGACATCTACCAAAAGAAGCTCTTCTAGGTAACGATATTTGAGGCCTGACCAACCTTTAATGACTGCTTTACAATATTCTACTAAGAAAGTATCTTCGTCTAGAATCTCTTCCGGCTGACGAGTCTTCTTACTGAACTTAGTGGTAACACACTTCTTACGAAGCTTAACAAGCTCTTCTCTGGCGAGGTAGCACAGATCAACTGTCATACCTGTATATCCTGAGAAGTCAAGAGTTACTGTCTTACTCGGAGTCATAAGACTCGCTAATGAAACTGGTGTTGCGGGAGTTGCAGGGGTAGTGCTCATCTTTAAATCCTTAATTAGTAATTTACGGAAACAAAACAGGGGTGAAAAATCACCCCTGCTTCGATTTTCTATTAACATAGTATAGTCGAAGAGACCATAAATGTCAAGAACTTTTTTTCTATTGGTTATGCACCAATGTATTTCAAAGTAGCTTCATCAGTCTGATCGATGGTGCTCGGTAGTGACATAAAGTTGGTCTCTACTGAGATTACATCTTCAATGGAGTGAGTTGGAATCTCCAAGTGACAGGTAGGCATAGCTACTGATAGTCGGGGAGTACTTGACGCAGTACCGCCGATGTTAAAGGTAAGAGCGAAAGAATTAGTAACAACGTTAGTAATCGATTTCATATCTTCCCAAAGATCAGAGGAATGAGTGTTGAGTCCAGTATCTTTACTTAAGTAGCAAGTCATAGAACCAGACACAGAACGAGTGCCAGTAACGTGTCCAATTGGGATATTTACAGTACCAATCTCTTCGGGGGTAATAAAGGTAATGTTGTTAGACATTGTGATATTACCACCAGTTAGAGTAAGTGCATAACTTAATTCTAACTCATTTACACCATCACCATCGGGATCTTGAGTAGTAGGAACTACAGCAAGAGTAGTTAGACGGTTACGAATAAAGTTAGTAGTATCCAGAATAGATTCGTAGATAGTAGCGGTAGGTAAACCATTTGCTGTATCATCGGTAATTTCTGAGGCGAAACCTGACCAGTTGATCATCGCAATACCATCAATATCAAAATCGATAGAAGCTTCGTTAACTACAGAGCTAGCCAGCTTATAAGACTTCTTGTTAGCATTACCAACTACAAAGTAGATATTTGCTGTTCCAAGAGTAGACTTATTTGACTCACTAAAGTCAATGTCTAGGTCTGTTGCATCGGCTGTGAACTGATTTGTAAAAGTGCTAGAAGCATAAGCTGCAGGACCTGAGAACAGTGCCCATAAAACTTCTTCTACTGCGTGATGATTTGCTGCGCTGTCTGCGGCGCCTGCACCCGAGCCTGCTGAGATGAAAGGACGAACATACGTTGAGAAAGACCATTCAGCAGGTGCCAAAGAGTCATTAAACGCACGACGACCACGGCGGCTCACACCGGCTGTGGATTCCATTTCTGCAAGAGTAATCTCGCTTGAGTTTGTTGCTTGTGAAAATGAGAAACCATCCAGTACTGGAAGCTCCCATACGTCTGAGCCGATTTCGACATATACTTTCGTGTCGCGACTAAAATATAACTGCTGAGCCATAGTTTATCTCCTATGTTATCTTGAAAAGAACTGGACGTGAACTTCTGTTCGTGCCAGTATTTTCTAGTAGCGGACCTCTACGAGCATTTCAGCTACTCCTAAGGGGTCCAATACACCTTCGTCAGTGTCAATACTGATGATTGTGATCTGATGTGTATGCTGAGTCGCACCTGTGCGATCTGTATACTGTAAACGTGAATTTTCTTCTAGTACGGTCTCTACGTCTTCAAGCAGCTCATCTAGAGCTTCAATAGCGTCTTCACGCTGAACGTAACATCTAAAAGTAACAGATAAGAACCTGTCTTTATATCCTCCAGTCTGATACTCTCTAGTCTCAGAACCGGCATTTAGGTGAACTGCAGGAAATTCCTCCACTTCATCCCAAAACTTTAGACGGGGCGATACATTTTCTTGTAAGTCAGAAAGAAAAGGTGGTGCTCCATTTATGTCTTTTAACTTCTCTACAAGCGCCGTTATGATGCCTAACCGCCTTGTGGTATACTGTCTTTCTGCCATTACATTCTCCTAGTGTAGAATCTTGTCATGGCCATCTGTGCGGCTATTTCACGCAGAGAACCATCTATTAATCTTCGAGGGTCTCGCTCTATACTACCCTGCGCGCCTCCTACTTCAAAGGTGCGATAATTCTGGTCATATGTGTATCCTATGCTCGGGAACCCTTTAGGGGTCATAGTTATATCTGTAACCCTAGCACTTGAAGCCAACCTACCTGTTTGAAAATTTAGAGCAGGGCTTTTCATGTTCTTTGCTACTGTCTGTGGAAGCTGTTTATTCATCATAGCTATCATAGCTATAGGACTGAAAGCGGGGCCTTTTACTCGAGACTTTGCCACTGTTAGTCCTGCAGTAGTATCGTTATACCTTGACCTAGTGCCTTTTGATGTCTTTGATGCTTTTACAGGCTTCTTACTGCTTTTCTTAACCTTTGTAGAGGGGCTTGTTATTCTTACTTTTTTATTTTTTCTCAAAGGCTTTAGAAAGGCTTCTGTAACAATCTTCTGTCTTTTGCTTATAGAGGAATCTGAGCCTGACAAACTTGCCCAATACTGTCCTCCCAGATTCTCTATTACAGCCTTTAGATTTTTATTAAGGTCTGAAATTTCCTTCTTAGTCATAGAGGCTCTGTTAAAAGACTTACTCTCCATACTTACTTTAATAATGTCTGTAGGAGGGCCTATATCAAACTTCTGCAGAGACATCTCGATTCCTGTAGATAGCTCTCCCAATAGTTTATTAACTAATTTATTACTAGTACTTCCCCCACCTAGACTAAATAGTACGCTCTGTACTTTTGCGGCTCTTTGCCTTCCGACGGCGGAAGCCTCTGCGTGTCCTATATCAATAAAACCTTTTCTGCTATCAATTTTTTCACGCTTATTGGAGCCTTTATTCAGCGCAGTTATATTCTTATTTAACGCTGCGATTAACGGCTTCTGATGTTTCTGTTTTAGAGATTTAAACCTATTAAATACGCTGCCAGACTCTCCCGGCTTTGTGGCATAGACTACGGAGAAGTTAGTAGGACTTCCCTGCATCTCAGAAGTAATATATTTCTTGTTTCCTGAGTTAAAGCGACTAGGATGTAGATCTAAATAAAACCTTTTACACATTGCCCTAACTTCTTTGTTAATAACTTTTTGCATACTAGAGGGTAGCTTATCTCTCCCTTCTCTCGCTTGCATCTCTTTAGTAACTTCTGCTATCATCTCATCGGCATTCATTTCGATATCATGCGCTTTGAAATTACTTACGTATTTACGGTAGTCCTCTGATCTGCTGTAGATTTCTTTCTCTACTTTCTTGAGTGCCGTTAATAGTGCCTGCTCAGACATTAAAAGTTTTTATATAGATCCAAGACTCTTTTAATATGGTCTGGGAACGCTACGTTATCACGCTGAGAAGAGGTTGAAGTGTTTTGTACACTTGCACCCTGTAAAGTCTGACGAGCCTTGTGCTCATCTTTAAAGTAGTATGTAACTAAGTCAAATACTGCTAGTTTTAAATCTTCGGGGCAAGCTGGGTATCCTGCGAAGTAAGTAACTTGTACTGCGCCAGGTCCTTTAGCCCAATTCTTGTATCCATTAGTACCGTCTGTACGGAAAATACTATCAGTAGCCTCATCAAGGTAGTACTCATGCTTTGCTGTAGTCAATACAGAATAGGCACTAGAGTACGAAGGTCTCTCTGAGATGGTACTAATGCTAAGTACTGGACCTTCGCTTAGCTGAAGAATATGAGAATCCCATGGAATGTTTAAGCTCTCAAACTTAGGAGAGCTGTAGTTGTCGATAATGCTAGTACCACAATAAGTTTTTACTAATTGACTCACAGAAGTTATTAAAATATTAAGACGCACATCATCCTTGGTACCTTGAATACCCTTTGAATCTTTATAATCTACTAAATCTATTAAGTTTGCCATATTTCTATAAGTCCATTAGTAAAAACTTGGGGGCGGACCCCCAAGTTTTTATTAGCATTAAGCCAGGTCGAGTTTAACAGAAGGACGGTTACCAGCACCGCCTGAAACGAGCTCTTCAAAGCCTAGGGCCTGAGAAGCAACGATTACATTGCGCTGATTGCCGACTTCGTAGTCAGACTCAACAGATACACCACGTAGACGTGGAATAACATAGTTACGAGTGTTAACAGCAAAAGCGATAGCTTCGTTAGTTGCTTCAGCAGCAAAGCTATCAGAAACGATTACAGGTGAACCGAATACAGAACCGATAGAACCAGTTAGCTTAGTAGCAACGTCAGAACCTACATCAGTAATATCCTGGAAGCCTGCATCTTCGATTAGCTCGAAGTAGCGCGCCTGAGATACAACGTAAGCAACATCAGATGGGTTAACGCCATACTTACCCATGTCTTTACGCATTCCCATAAGAAGGGCAGCAGTAAGAGGATTAGCTGCTGTGTGCGCACCAGAAGCAGCTGCAGTTGCAAAGCCGTCTAGACCAGTGATAGAACCTGCACCTTGAATAATAGCAGTATCAACAGCGCGAGCGTGAGCACGTGCAACAGAGTCTACTAGCATAGGCATCAAGTTGATAAGAACCTGCTCATCGACATTGTTGTCCATGAAAGTCTGAGAGATCAGACGATAAGCGTTCAAGATTACCTGAGAAGGTTGGAAAGTAGCGGAAGCACCACCAGGGGTGTCGAGGTTACCAGCAGCAGCAGCACCAGTTTGGAAGGTAGCAGCAGTAACATCAGGCTGGATGGGCATAACAGTAGCAGCGCCATTTACCTGGATTTCACGGAAAGCACCAGCAGTCTTTAGCTCGAGAGTAACTTCCTTCTCGATTTGACGTGCAACTTCCTGATCGATATCACCAGCATTAGTAGCATAGTCTAGACCAGCTTTTTCCATAACGCCGCGAGCGAAATCGGTGTTCATACCTTTACCAGTCATAGTACCTAACAGGCTAGCGTGCATGAAGTCGTGACCGAACTTAGACAGATCGCCTGAAGCTGAACGGTCGCCAAATACGCGCTTGCTTGTGCGCATGGCTTCGATTTCTGCGTTCTTCTCTTCGAGGTCTTTGCCAAACTTAGCAATTACTTCGTCGATCTTCGCGTCTTTTTCGTTTAACTTAGCTTCTACGTCAGCCATAAGAGCTTCAACGCCAGTCTGGATTCCAGTCTTAACTTTGATGTCTTGTGCTTCGATGAAAGATGCTTCGGCCTGAGCCTTCTCGATTTCAGCTTTATCAGCTGCTTTTTGCTCGGCTTGCTTCATTGCGATTTTAGCAGCTGTATCTTCAGCTACTTTCTTTGCAAAAGCTTCCAAGTCGATGTTTTGATTGTCCATTTTGATCTCCTGATCTGTGGATGTAGTATCCACGCTTTTCGGTGTGTTGTCACTAGCTACATTTGAAGCAATTGCTTCGTCCTTAGCCAGAGACTGACCGGCTAGATCTACACGATTAGTGAAAGTTTTTTTGAATTCTTCGTACTCTGTAGTAGAGTCAAAAGACTTCGCGAGCGAAAAAGTAGCTGCCTGATTACAGGGTACAGATACAACTGATACCTCGAATAACTCAGCGTCCTTAATCATTAGTCCATCGGTTTCTTTAATATAATCAGCGTCCTTGACTCTGAAACCGACAGAAAAGGCTCCAAGAACACCGTCTTTAACAAGACCAGCTACATTGCCAGGGGCAGATTTGCTGATTTTGCACTCTAACTCTAAACCATTAGGACCGGCTTTCATCCCAGTGGCTCTTCCAATCGGTCTATCATAATCATGATTAAACAGAATGATTGGATTCTTCTCAAAATTCTTTAGTCCACCTTTCTGCCAAGCCTCGGCTGAAATGGTGTCGCCTGCGCGATCAAAATCAGCAGTACTTGCCATTCCTCTAATCATTATAGACCCGTCATCGGCCTCTAGTGATTTAAAAGTGGATGTAAGATTAAATATTTTATCCATTATTTATCCAGTTTTACTGCCGGAGCAGGCTTGACCGCTGCCTTAGGTGCTGGCTTTGGTACTTTAGGTGCGACAGGCTTTACTGCCTCTTCCTTCTTTTTCTCAGCCATTTTTAGTAATTCAGGGTGTGCCTTCTTTACCATTTCAATTGCTCGAGAATAACTTCTACCAACACTACGAACTCCGGAGAAAGAGACGGGCTTATCTGCCGCATCCAAGTACTCCTGTTGAGTCATAATCTTGCCCTTCTCTGCAAAGTACATAGCTAAGTCTCTGCAAAGTTTAATTCGTTGTGGTCTAGTTGACATCTTCTTCTCCTTCGGTGGGCCTGCCACCTTCACTTGGGTTAACCGCAGAGCCAGCAATATTTGCTGGAACTCTAATCTCGTCTGTTCCTTCAACTTCTGGGAATCCTAAACGCTCTCTAGCTTCTGCGGGAGTAATAATACCGCCGTTTACTAGTGACGTATAGTAGCTAGAAGAATCACTTAATTCAGGCTGTAGAGCAGGAATGTTTGTAATGTCTTCTTTTAACTCAAAACCAAAATATCTTTCCATCGCAAAATTCATTTTACGAACGATAGGTAGTATAGTCTCAAGATAATACATACGCATATTTGGGCGAATGTTAGCGTTGTTACCAGAGTCTAACATGATTGGAGGCACTCCGAGCGCCTTCAAAATAATCTTTTCATTGTCTGCGATACTAGTCTGAAAATCCATTTCTTTGAAATTTACATTCGAGATAGAATCTACTTCAATACCGCCGTCTAGAATAAGGGGTCTGCGACCACCAGCTTCTGGAGCATAGCGAGCCTGCCAAGACATCATCATACGTTCTTTGATCTTCTCTGACAGGGTATTAGGTGACTTCAATACTAAGCCGGGTACTGCGCCGTTCTTGAAGAAATTGTCTTGGAATTTACGCATCTTCATCATAAGCTGCATAGTACGTAGAGCAGGGCTCAAACGTGGAACACCTCTATAAATAGAGTAAAAGGAGTTCTCTTTAATGTGGATGATTTCGCTAGGCTTGTAGTCTACTAGTTTGTTATAAGTGAACTTCTCAATGTAAGTATCCTTACTAGCATGAATAGCCATTTTAGATGCGGGTAGATGGTACATATGAACACCATCAAAATAGATAAAGATATTGCCGTCTAGAATATAGTCGATAACTAGATTGCGACGAAACGTGCTGATATCTTGGAAGGGGTTGGGCTCATAGTTGATAAGCAAGTCTACTTTAGCTCGCTTGATGCCCTTAATAATGCTGTTGCCCTTATGTTGACCACCTACAGCAGTAGGGATCTCGGCAACATCATCAACAATAATGTTTACGGCGCGGTTTACGATCTCTAGTTCTTCGTATGCGCGCTCGTACTGAAACGTAGGCTCACGAGAGTTCTGAATATCATTACCATAGTATTGCTGTGCAGGATTTAACTTCTCCTGCGCATCAAGTGTCTTCGCTGTAAAAATATTATTATACCAAGCCATGTTTTTCTCTTTGAATCTCTACCCAGCGCATCTGTTTTTTAGCAGTACCTAGGACGGGGTCTTTACCGTAAATTGAGTGCAGTTTTAAGTGATGTGTATGACATAAGGTAACAGTATGGTCATACAGTTCTGCTGCGTGTTCTTCAATAAAGTCATCCCGAAGTGATTGTATATACTCCGGATTGTGTTTGTTCTTTGCGAGCCACTGATTCAACAGGGGCGTTAAACTATAAAAGTGGTGAAAATCAAGCTGTTCCGTCTCTGCGCAAATCTGACAAGAGGTGCCCTTTTCGTACTTAGACTTAGCCTTGTCTCGGACATACTTTACAACATCTCGTTTTAACTTAGGCATTTCCTTTCCTGCTTATGATTTTTCATTAAGGAGAATTATATCTACTTTAAGTTGATTTGTCAATAACTATTTTTGGCTAGGTGTCATTAAAACGTGACGTTTGTGACAATAAATGAATATAGTGCATAACGTATAGCATCCGCCATGTGCGAGGCCATATTGTGTTTCGGCTTTTCCCGTATCAGATTTGGGTTGGGGTCCCACTGATAGGCATCAAGACACGTCAGAGACTGCTTAGCTTCTTGGTCTACTAGTAACTTATCGTTATCAATAATGTTAGCAACGTGTCCGATACCATCTAGTACCGACTTCTTGGCGTTGATAGTAGAGATTCCGTAGTTCTGTGCAAAGTCAAAACGTGTTTGCTGTGCGGCGGAGTCAATATAAATATAGTCGATATCCCAACGATCAATAAGTTTCTGAATTTCCATGGCGTGCTGTTCTGTAGTGCGTTCTGCATTGAGATATTCGTCCACTAGGTAGAATGTTTCACTATCCCAGTCATAAGCAATTACGCATAGTGCAGTAGGGTCTTTATAACCCACGTCTAACCCCGCGAATACATCCATTTTAGAAGTATCGAAGTTAGATAAGTCTTTTACGTTCTCCTGGAAGTTAAACTTCCATATCTGGCCTTCATAAGTGTTAAAGTCGGCCTCATACTCTTGTCTAAACTCAGCGTCAGACATAGACTTCTTTGCTTCGTCAATGTCTGATTGAGTCATTCGAGGATTGTCTCTGTAGGTAGCTCGAATAGATGCCCACTCTGGGAACTCATCAGAATACCCACGATAGTAAAACTCAGAGAACCAGTTGTTTCTTCCTCGGGGGGTGGAGATAAAGATAGCTTTCGAATTAGGCTTGTCTAGGGTGGGACGCAGTGCTACATTGAAAGCGTCTCTGCCGTCTGCCAGAGCAGCCTCATCAAAGATGATAAGGTCGTAGGAGCGACCAACACAAGAATCAACTTGGTTGACCGAACCCATACGAACAGTAGAGCCGTTAGATATTTCAATTACTTTGTCTTTGGCATTGTCTTTTGTAACTTCCAGATCGAAGTGCTTTATCAAATTTCTTTGCAGGTCGAAAGAAATCTGAGACAAGGAGTAGTTGGGAGACATGATTAGAATATTGGAACCAGGTACTAGAGACACTAGTTGTCCAATGATGTTCGCGATGTAAGTCTTGCCTTGCCGACGGGAGACGGCAGCGCAGACAAAACGATACTTGGGATTGTTTATCGCGTTTATAATTGCTACCTGGGATGGTAGGGGTTCGATTCCCAGCAACTCCAAATAAGGAGGTACGGGGAGTTTTAGAAACCTTGTCTCAGATGATAAATCGTAAATCTGGTCAGAGAGAATATCTCTCCGGCTTATTTCAACTGCCATTTGTTTTGCCTAAATAGATTATCTTTTACTCATATAAGCTTGTGCACCAAAGAACATACCTACTATGGAAGCTTGAGAAAGAAATATCATATCACTCATAGAGCCCCAAGTATCTAACTTGCTGTCTGGTATCACTAAAGAAAGAAGAGGGTATACGCACATAGCACTAATTGCTACCCAAGCAATGTGACGCTGAGCGTCTTGCTTTTTGTCTTCATTCTCCAGCTTAATCATTTTTTCTTTCATTTCAAAGTCTGCTTGACCTATTGCTTCTTTATTTATAGAAACGCCGTTACCATTCTTGGCAACCATCGATTCTAACATATCAACGCGGCTCTGTAGGTCTTCTACCATTTTACTTTATCTGCCCAGTATGCCGCAGACATTTTGCCTTTAGCTATGTTCTTGGCATGGCGGGCTTTGAAGCTTTTACGCTTAGCCTTCATGGCTGCTGATTCTCCAGCCTTCGGCTTCCCTGCCGTTTTAGCTCCCTGCTGGCCGAAACGAATAGTTTTAACCTTGGAACCTACTTTTGCCACAACAATGTGTGACTTCTTAGCATGGCCTGGAGTACGTTTAGCTTTGTTGTACTTAGTTACTCCGGCTCTCTTTAATCTTGAATCCTTTTTCTTTACTGCCGTTTTACGTTTACGAGTAGCCATTACTTCTTTCCTCTACGCTTACGATTCTTTGCAGCGCGCTGACCTCTTTTAGGTTTAGCAGGTTTCTTCTTCTTCTTATATGCTTTTAATATCTCGGTTGATAGTTCAATAGACATTTTCTATTCTCTACGTGTACCAAATATAGTACACGGCTCCGGCTATGATACTACATCCAACTAGGATACTTAGTATCTCTGTTGCCGTTTTCTTTAGTTCAGCCTTTCTTTTACGTTTCTGGAGTAAGGCTGTTAAGCCTGCATGTTTCTCTTCTGCAATAGACTTACTTTGAATAAACAACATATCATTCCATACATCTCGTGGAATAGACTTCTTAAATTCCTTCTCTTGATCTCGTAAGGCTTTCTTTGCCCATGCTAGATCAAGTGCTTCTTCCTGAGTAAGTCTGCGAGTACCTTTTGCAGTTTCTTGCTCAATTGTTTTTATAGACTCTTTAGCCTCTGAGTGTGACCCAAAGAACGAGGCGATATCACCTAGATTCTTGTTCGATTCCTTCACGGTGCTAATTCCTTGATTCACAGCCTTAAGGGCACCAAGTATAGCTGAGATTTCTAATAGCATTACTTAAACTCTCTCCGTGCTTAAACGGATCTTAAAGGACTTAGTCCTTCCAACTCTGTTTAGGTTTCTTCTTTGGCTTAACGGGAGCATCTATAGAAGTAGCTTCTTCGAGCAAGGGTTCAAGAACTTCTTTAAAAGTAGGGCTTGCGTGTGCTTTAGCCTCTTCTTCGCTTTTAAAGCCAACAGTGTCTTTTCCGTCTTCTACAACGTACCAAGTATCTCTTTTTCTATAAATCATAGTATTCTCCTATTGTGCTAATGTAGCGAGAGTTACTATAACTCCGGCTAAAAATAATATAACTGTCATGCCTATATGACTCATGCGTGAGTCCAGCTTGCCTAGAACAGCATCTATATTGTCGAGACGCTGAAAACTAGTCTTCCAACGCTCTTCGCATTGAACTTCGTGGGTGGCCATCTCTATCTCTAGTCTGGTTACCTTTTGAGCGGTCTCACGATATTTTTCAGGTGGGCTGTTCTGTTCCATTGAGTAGTTTTTCCATTAGCTTACCATAATTGCCCTGACCAAAAGGAACCGCCTCATTGATCTGGACATTAGTCTGGTTTCGTATATTTCCACCCTCTGCTTTCTCGAAATCGGCCTGAGCCTTGATTTCGTCCATTCGCATTTTGTGAGCCATTTGTAATAAGTCTGCAAGGTCTTTACTAGAATATACACCAGATTCCTGTGCTTCTTCTAGTTTGGACGCAATCATATCGTCAAGCAAAGCACCAATATTATTCTTATTACGGTAGCCCATGTCGAGGTAGACAGTATCAATATACTTCTTAACCTCTCGCTTATTTAGTAAGTCTACGACTTCGGTTTCAGGTACCTGAAGATAATCACATACGCCCCGAATGTTTCCGAATTGTAAATAACAATTAGCGATCTCCAAGCCTTCTGGAGAGATTGTAGTTAGTTCTTTTGCCATGGTTCAAATTATACTCAAAGTGGGTTATGTTGTCAAGGGTTATTTTTCTGTGGTATCTAGTCTGCGTGGCGAGTAAGGAAGTTGACTCGCATCTTCTTAGGCCCAAAATACTCACTCACAATTTCTTTCACCGTCTCAATGTCGTACTCTTTACAACTAAAGACATCGAAGTAGGCTGTACCATCTAATTCCATAAAATGTGCACAGATATTTGAAGTTGTGATCAATTGCATCAGGCTGTACCCTTGTTTCGGGTCTCCTGGAAGCAGGTGTTCAATGATTGGTTCTCCAGCAGCTACCATGTCGATGCGTACTACTAGATCTTTAATAAAGTTATAAATTGTATCGTGGTCAGCTATACCCGCGTTGCACCCGCTGCAGTCTAGCATTAAATGATACCCCCAGTATAAGCTCATGAAGGTTCTCCTGGCCACGTTACGTCGTCTAAGTGTGTGACGTCTGCGTTGTTCGCAGGAACATCTCGTAGTGCTTGTCTATAAGCAACCCACTCTGCTTTCTTTTCGTCACTAAGAGGGCTATCTAGTAGCACTGCCCAATCAGAAGCAAATAATTTAGCGCTTCTATGCAGTCTAATCATGTCTAGTAAAGTCTCTGAGTTAAGAACCCAAGCTTCATCTATCCAATCATAGTAATCTCCTGGCTGCGTGGGCTTTACAAACCACCCATCTTTCCAATAGTGCGTATCAGGGCTAATGCCGTCTCCACAGTACTGTAGCGTAAGTCCATCTTGCTCATCTCCTTCACTATAAGGTCTATAATCTGAGGGGGTGAACAATTGTTTTATATTCCCTGAGCCATCTACCCAAGCTATTCTTATTACCATTTTATACTCCTTTTCTCATTGATAGAAATACTCTATTATCTGTTCCTATAACTGTAGTAAATTGTCCTGCAGAGATCCATTGTACTGAACGCTCCACAAGTATTTTATAGTTTCCAGCAGACTGTTTAAAATTAAGGACAGGACCCATAAATCCACTCCCTGCAAGGGTGTCGCTCCAAGTTGTAGTATTTACCATGCCATATATATTTGAGTCATGGGTCGAACTGTTATATATAGTATTAGTCGAAGTAGACGTAGGATCAATATATATAGTCTCGTGTACTTTTCCTACTACGTTCTCGCTAGTGTATAATACCTTTTGAGGGCTTGAGGTATCAAGAACTTGTAGTCCATAACCTGAAGTTGCTAAAGTGGCTACATCTCTCATATCTCGTACTGTGAACCAGTCTATAGGACTATTTGTATTGCTATATATAGTAGTAGGAGTGACTCCTGGATATCCTCCTGCGTATATTTTCTTGCCAGAAGTTGACCAGGCTGTAGTCCCCGCAGGTCTCACAAAAAGAAGAGGATCAAAAGACCCTGAGCCTAAATTCAATGTAACACTATAATACCCACTATTGCTATCCGGAGCTAAAGTACCTGTTGTACCTGATAGATCCACAGCAAATACAGAAACTTGTTCATCAACTTGTATAAAGCTATTGTCATTTATTACCTGAAATCCGTAACTCATCCTCTCACCACATAAAATTGAATAGTAACACTTGCAGGTGCTCCGCTTATACTTACCGAGTCTGTTCCAAATGTGAACGTTAGACTTTGATTAGCTCTCCAGCCACTATTTGGCAGAAAATTAGGATTAGTTGTGTTAATTGCATAACAATCAGAGGATGTTGCACCCGGTACTTGTTGATTAACAACGTTACCAGAAGAATTGGTAGTAACGGTATAATCTCCTAGAAACAAAGATGTTTTGTCTAAAGTCCCTACTCTTAACTGCCCTGACGAGTTATAAACTTCTAGTCCATAATCGTTAACACTTGATTGTCCTACTACGCCAAGACCACCACCCACTGCTGATGCAGTGAACTGAGATACACTGTTTGAAAGTGTTGCGCCATCATCCCCTCCACCTACAGCCCAGCCTAGAGCCCAGTAGTAATATGTTACTCCAGTATTAGCTGAGAAGTTTGAACCTGCCTGCCATCCTGCAGGTACTGCTCCAGAACCTGAATCCACCCAAGCAGACTGAGAGGCCATTGCACTAGCATTAGTACTTTGATAGTAGTATACTACTGTAATGCCATCAGCAGGGGGATTGTTTGACAAAACAACATTATGTGTTCCTGAGCCTATGGTTACTGAGGAGATTACCGGAGTAGTAGGTACTCTTTCGCTTACAGCACCAATCTGTCCAACAGACTGATTTATGGTTCTACCAACGGACTGCGTGTTACTGGCTGAGTCATACCTTCTAGTATAGTAGTACTGTATAGTGCCTCTAGTCTGATTAAAGTTAAGTGAGGTAGAAGAGTTATCGGCTACTGAATACTGTACCCAATTCGGATCATTAATAGCTGGGTTGTACGACGTAGGGCGTTGCATAGCCCAGAACGTTCCACCAGCACCAGTATTTGAAATTTGGAAAGTAGAGGTAACACTGCCAACAGTTGTCTCATCAACTACTAGTACTCCACTTGCTACAGGCTGAGTAAAGGTTAAGGCAGCAGCTCTATTAATTGTAAAGGTATTTCCTACAGTATAGTACGACTGTCCATTATACACTTGTATATAGTAGCTAGTGCTACCCCCTGCAGAAGGTAAGTAGGCATTTGGTATTGTAATCGTATGGCTATAGTATTCTGTCGCGCCCCACGTATCGTAAAACAATACTGCAGAGGTTGAAGCATTTCGAACTACGATTGAACGAGCATTTGTCTCAGTCGCACCACCTTGTGTAAATGTAACATTCTGGGAAGTTGCGCTAGACGTGATGTTGAATACAGAAGTGCCCGAAGGTCCACTTATATTAAAGTCTGCATCATATAACTTAAAAGTCTGCGAAGCATAGAGTGTCGTCTTGCTCGAGTTTAAATATACTGAGACAGTAAAGTTTTCGCCGATTCCCGTGGTCTCATCTACAGTATCATCTGTAAAGTAAGCCTGTATAGGCATATACGCATGAACAACTCCTCCACTATTAAAAGTCACTACGCCACTCGAAGTTCCTGACGTTGCAGAGAAGTCACTACCAGTACCACTCTGTCTAGTAATCTCCCAGTATATCTGTCCAGAGGCATTGAGAGCTGAGTCATCTTGTACGTTTAAAAATTCTGCTTTCCAATAGAACGAATTAACGCTTCCTGAGCCCGAAGGTTCAGTCGCAAACGTAAGTGATCCGCCTCCGTAAAAAGCTACAATTGTACAAGAAACTGCCATTTAAGGTCCCCTAATTACCTATTATTACTAAAAGTTGTTTTTCTTTTGATGTTGCCAAGTATACAACAATTCTCAAAAATTGTCAACAATTTTTTTCGAGTTGGTGTGTGGGTGGAATGGTTTGTGCAAGTCTTTTTATATACACCCTTTACCCCTTTCGAGATTACATAAATGGTTTACGTGTGGGTCTTTTTATATACACCCTTTACCTCTTCAGGATTACATAAATGGTTTACGTGTGGGGGAGCCCGGCGCGGGCGGGCGATGTCAAGTCATTTAACCCCCCCTGGTCAAGATTATTTTGGAATAAGGCGAGGTTTGCTTATGCTTTTTTATTCTAAAAAATACTTGACTTACTCACCAGATTTGCTATAATATACCCTCATTAGACAGGAAAGGCCGGAACCATGAAAGCAATTATTGACTACACTCTGAAGGCAATTTTTATATCTACTATAGCTATTTCTGCGATTGGTGCTTGCGTTTGCATCCTTCTAATGTTACCATAAACACTTAACCCAATAAATAAAAAAGAGAGAATTACTATGTCACAAGATACTACTGTTAACTATACTCCCGCCATGATCAACGCGCTAGAAATAGCGGCTCCATTAGATTTGGCAAAATGTCGCGCTCTATTAACTAACCCGCTGTTTGCTGGCAAATCTGTCAGATCGCTAATTGCCAAGGCAAAACGTGAGGGCATTGAATATATATCTAAGCCAGCTCCGGCCAAGAAAAAAGCCGCACCAAGTAAAGCCGATATTGTCGCGGCTATATGCGCGGCTGTTGATACCGATACGCTTGATGGCCTAGAGAAGGCTACCGGATCGGCCTTAAATAAATTACTTTCCAACCTTGCGTAAACTGTTTAAGCCCTGTATAATCAGGGCTTAACCACTGGAGATTTATTATGAATATACCAACTTTTTCTGGCTACACTGGCTCGGTGCTGATGGCAATCTTTGCTTTTACTATGCAACCATTGGTGGCGATTGCAGGTCTTGCCCTCTTGACCGTTCAGGCTGTCGATGCTAAGATGTTCAACCTAGTCGCTCTCAACCTGATATCAATTGGCGGCTTCCTAACTAATTACATGGGTGCATTATAATGCAATATAAAATCTGGGACTTAGACGGAACTGTGATTGATTCAAGTCACCGATATTCTACACTGCCAAACGGTGACATTGATCTGCCTAAATGGATCGCTGATAACACTAGGGCAAACATTGAACAGGATACTTTGCTACCACTGGCGCGCTTGATGCAATCAAACTACGCCCACGGTGATACCGTTATAATCTGCACAGCTAGGGTTCTAGGAATTTGGGACAAAGTATTTTTAGCAGAGCATGGAATTAAAGCACACTTTATTCTATCCCGCGCACTTGGTGATAACCGTGGAGATGCTGAAATGAAACGCGCAAAACTTATCGCGCTATTCTCTGACCTCAAGGTTCCTTTTGCACGTTGGACTCGGAACGCTACCTTTTACGATGATAATCAGGGTGTCTTAAATATGGCAGAAAAAATTGGTATTCGTACCCGCAACGCTGTACAATTAAATCTTCAACTTCTTAAACTGAGAGCGTAAACCATGAAACATTTTTACCTGATCGTAGACACTGAAACCACCAAAAAGCAAACCGTTGCAGACTTTGGCGCGGTAATCGTAACCAAACAGGGCGAGATTGTCGAGCAGGTCGGCCACCTTGTAAACGGGCATTTTGGCAAATTCCCGCTATTCTCTGACCCACTGGCTGACCCTGACGCGTTTTGGTCAGAGCAATCGGCACATCGTAGACTCAAGGATTACGACCAAATGGTGGAAGATGGTCACCGCTCAATTGCCAGCATTGGCTTGATCAATCAATGGCTTGTTCGCGTCAATGCCCAATATGCCCCCGTTTTGACTGCTTATAATATATCTTTCGACCTTGGTAAATGTCGCAATACTCGCATTAATCTCGGCATATTTGCAGAGCGTTTTTGTCTGATGAAAGCCGCCAAACGTAAAATTGGAGTTCTGGCAGAGTATCAACAATTCTGCATGAATCGCGGCCTTTTGACTGCTAAGGGACGCAAACCACAAATGACTGCTGACGCAATGGCAAAATTTATCCTAGGCGATTCGCTAGAAGATGAACCGCACACCGCGCTAGAAGATGCGCGGGATTATGAAGCGGCAATTCTTACCCACATTCTGCGCGATACGACCCGCGCCCAGCTTTTGGAGCTAGGACGATGAACGCACTCGAAACGCAACAGGCTACCCTAAACCAAAAGGCCGAAAATAACCGCGAAAAAATCGCGGTTATTTTAGAAGGTCGGGATTCTGCCGGAAAATCTGGAACGATCCGCGAATTGACCCAATATCTAAACCCCTCTTGGTTTAGCGTTTGCCTTTCGGCTAAACCTTCAGGGTCTACAATGTCTAACTGGCTGGGGCATTGGGGAAATAAAATGCCCTCTGAAGGGCAAATTGTTTTTTATGATCGCTCTTGGTATTCTCGTGCAATGTGCCAGAAAATCAACGGTTGGTGTTCTGATAAACAATATCGCAATTTTATGGCTAAGGTGATCGACTGGGAACAATCGCAAAATATTACCTTTATTAAAATGTGGCTCTCAATTTCGGAGCGCGAACAAATCGCCAGACTAACCGAACGCGAAATCTCACCGCTAAAATACTGGAAAATGTCACCCAATGACAAAAAAGCTATTGCCCAATATGATGAATACACTATTGCAAAAGAATCTGTATTCACTAATTGCGGCAAATGGCACTCAATTAATTATGACGATAAAAAAGCCGGTAGGCTAGAATTTATAACCCGATTAAACCACTATATCAAATGAGAATCATTCTCATTTAAGAACCTGGCACTAACAAATGCGAATGAGAACCATTCGCATTTGGGCGCGCCGATTTATGGTTGCCTATACCCCTCATATGTTCCACGTGGAACAATACGCAGATTTTCTTATTTTCCCTCTACTTGCTTTTTTTCTGATTTATTTGCTTTTTATCAGATTTTTGGCGCGGGGGCGCCAGTAGTAGGTCAACGACTATTTTCGCATGGGCCTCAAAAACGTGTGACCAACTTCCTACCAATTGGTCGAGTCTTTTCTGAGCAATTCGGCGCGGGTGCGCCAGTAGTAGGTCAACGACTATTTTCCCTTTGGTGCTCCGCGCCGATTATAGTACAGTTGCGAAGCGATGTCAAGTCTTTTCTGTGACTTTGGGCAAATTCGGGCAAGTAAATGCAAGTTGCTGCTTTTTGCTTGAAATAGCGCCGAATTGTACCAAACCGACAAGTACTTTGTCAAGTACTTTTTACAATTTGCCGAAGATTGAGCACGACGAGTCTAGTCTGGGATAATCTGGGCGGGTGCGAGCAAACTGTGGATAATTCGGGAAGATTTTGGACAATTGAAGCAAATAATTCTTGACTCGCCGAGGTCGCGTCGGGCCCCCGGGAACAAAATTGTGTTTATTTACGACTTAGCTTAAAAATCGTTTGACAACATACTCAAATGTTAGTATAATACACGCATAAACCAAGAAAACAACCCAATTGAGGAAATATTATGTTAGTAGCTCCAGTAGCAATGTTTGACGTAGCAGATGGCGGATTCACTTTTTATAACGAAAAGCAGTGGGCTGAAGCACTAGTAGAGTGGCGTAGAGAGCTGCGTGCAGATGGCATGAACGTAGACTACTTCACTGAGTATGATCTAGTGGACTGCAAGTTCGGGGACGAAGTATTCATCGAGGAAATGCCCAGTGAGTACAGAATAGTTCTTGACAAGTAGCTCAAACAAACGTATAATACATTTATGAAATCAAAAAACCTATTTAAACAAATCAAAGCATTCTTTTCGGGAGACAAGATTATGACAGAAGTAACTAAAGCAGTAAACTACACAGACGCAATGGTAGAAGAGATGGTTCTAAGATACGTTGCACAGCCAACACCTGAGTGCGTAGCTTCTCTAGCGGAAGCCTACAGCAAAACTACTCGATCTATAGTAGCAAAGCTAGTTCGTGAGGGCGTATACGTTGCAGCTCCTCGTGTAACCAAGACTGGTGCTCCAGTTATCCGTAAAGCGGAGTTGGTATCTCAGATTCAAGACGCTCTAGGTGTAGAGTTGCTTACTCTTGAGAAGGCTTCTAAAGCTGATCTAGAGAAGCTGTTGTCTAAGGTAGGTGTTTAGTGGCAATGCGAGACAAGTATAAAGGAGCGGTGCTGTTCGCAGCAGCACTATTCTTCTTCCCTTTAGTACTATTAGTAGGTAGCTTAATCGGAGGCTAGTATGCAACAAATGGATCTACCATTAGAGCAAGATACGTTGGCTAGGCAGTACAACGAAGAACTTGGTATCTATGAAGTATCTAAGCTATGGACAGACGCAGATTACTACGATGGTAGGGCTGCATGGGTTAAAGAGGCGGAGTTATGGTTAGCTAGTCAGGAAGCAATTGAAAAATAGTTCTTGACGAAATGGTTAAATGTAAGTATAATAGTGTTTGAAAAGTTGGGAAAGGTCTTGGCGTCATACTTACGCTGCCTGATACCCAAAGTCCTAAGCTGGTGAGCGACTGTGATATGCAGGGACTATAAATAAGTGCTACCATCCGCTCAGTCCAGTAACAATGCTAGAGTGATGTAACAGACCTTGTGTCCGTTTGATCTCGCAAAAGTACTGGCACAGCCTACCTCACAAGGCTGTCTAAAGTGTATGGTGTGTCGGGTTTTGTATCTTTGTACCGAACAAAGTAGGTTTCTGGTCGTAGACTAGGTGTAATCCTTTTCAAAAAACGCTAAGTCGAGGTAAATCGTTATGCTTATGATCCGTGGTGGTGGTCGCATGACACTCTTTCTTACATAGTAGTAATCCTTTGACCCTCTTCGGAGGGTATTTTTTTGTCTGTAAAAAGTTCAGTAGAGGTTAAAAAATCTCTTGACAAGTTTCTGAAAGTTCCGTATAATAGTTGTATTGAATATAATTAGGGGGTTACAAAATGTACTATGTTTTTGAAGATGTAAAAGACACCTCATTCCAGTGGCTATTCTTAGTTCACGAAGGTGGTTATAGAGAGTTTAAAGGTCAGTATAGTTTAGAGCTAACAGAAGCTAGACATTTTATTGATAATCTAAATATTAATAAGCTGGTGGAGCAATTAGATGACTAATATTGTAGCATTTCCTGGTAAAGATGTAAAACGTAATAACCTACACAAGAGTTTGTGGGACGCTGCTAGCAGTCTCGAAGTAAAGTATGGGGAACTAGACGAGATGCATCGAATGTTAAATGAGCTAGAACAGTCTGTTTCTGGCATGGAACGAGAATATGACGAGCATCTCAAGCAGTATGCAGAGATTGTAGGAGATGATGAAATAGAAGTAGGTTTGCTAGAGTACAGTAGTTCTGCTGTGATAGAAGTAGTCCCAGAAGCGGGTACTATCACGATACGCTGGGGCACTGGCAAACCTAAGGACATGGCACTACCGGAGGGCTGGGAAATTGAAGATTAAAGAAGATATAATAGAAAAGTTCGAAAACGATTGGACAATTTATGATATTGCAGAAGAGTATAACTGCACTGTTGAAGCCGTAATGAAAATGCTAGACCTACAGGAGAATATATTTAGCTATGAACTACACTGATGATATCACAAGTTACATTGTGTTTGAGTATGAAAGCAATCCTACTGCAAAGACAGTAGAGAAGCTCGCAGATGAGCTAGGCAAGAGTAGCAAATCAATTATTGGCAAGCTATCTAGAGAAGGAGTATATCAACGTGCAATATATAAAAGTAAAACTGGTGAAGCCCCTGTTACTAAAGTTGAGCTGGTTACAAATATCGCTGAGAATCTGGGTATTGAGATTGAATATCTGGTGGGTCTCGATAAAAGTCCGAAGGCAGCTCTCAAAGCGTTGGAAGTAGCTACGGGTGCACAGAGTGACTGAACTACTTGATAGAACTAGACAAGTGGAGATTCGAGGACTCACAGTAAATTTTAAACTGTTCGGAAGGGTCATCTTCGAGGTGAAGTGTGAGAGTGAACTAGAGGTGCAAAGAATAGTAAAGGAATGGTTAAGAAGAGATTGACCTCGCTGCGGGGAGAGTGCGATTAACTCTGGTCTAGAAATAGACTGGAGTTTTTTATTACTAGAGAAAAGTACCTACAACAACGCTCCCACTAGTACAAGCAGAGTATAATTGAAAAGAATTATCGTAAAGGAATAAGTATTTGAATGAGCAATCGCGAATTGGGCAGAATTGTCCCAAAAATATGAAAACGTAGTAAACGGAGTTGTAGTACAAGATGATTAAAGGTCTTAGCAGACCTTAGTGGCTGTTTATCGTAGAGGGTGTTTAATTATCGTGGTCATCAACAATTGATCATAGATCTCTTAGTTGATATGTAACATATGTGTTAATTCGTATTAAATCAGTTTAATTAAAGACAACACAGTTATCGTGCTTCCCACTTCGTTCACAGCACGACTGTAACATCGTCTTCATTAAAACAATTTAATATCTGGTAGAGAAGAATTGATGATTGATCTTGTTGTTGATCATGTCTAGTAACTTTTCATTTATTATACACTATGTTTTCAAATTTGTAAAGGTCTAATATTTGCTTACCTTAGTAGACAAATACTGATTCAAAAAGTAGGGAAATGAAGCTGGCTTACAAAAACTATTTTCTCCAAGGGATCGATACAACCTAGTGAGTCCTAGGCTGTAG
>Ga0307997_10000075_pt1 | contig 40543 bp, 57 predicted proteins | sample Davwhametageno36_FD_203165 | JGI IMG/M metagenome (GOLD analysis project Ga0307997, IMG submission 203165) | Marine microbial communities from Davis Island wharf, Antarctic Ocean - #36 | ecosystem: Environmental > Aquatic > Marine > Unclassified | place: Antarctic Ocean: Davis Island wharf... | reverse complement strand
GCCTCTCGTGTGGTATCCGGATATACGGATGTACAACTCGGCTTGTTGCAAACAGGATTCCCACAAAGAATCCCAGACGAATTTAAAAAAATAATACCGTTATTGCAAGTAGAATTGCAAGACAAAGCCGGCAACAAGTACTACATAGATCAAGCTGAACGATTTAATGCCTTTGGATTCAACAAGTTTAAAGGCTGGAATTGTAATGCAGGATACCAAGGATGTGTTGTACGTGAAAATGAAGTTAAGCGCAGCTACAGTTGCCATGACGAACCCTTAGGCACGTTAGACGGCGGATTTGAGCTCTTTAAGGCGCCACGTAAGTGCATTACTCCTACTTGTGTAAGCAGTGCAGACAGTAAAATACCAAAGGTAAAGAATGAAGATTGATATTCAAGATATAAAGTTTTGGGCTGATGCTATTCGCAATAGTGAAGATCGTGACCGAACCTTAGAAAGTCTTTGGGGAGGACAACTTCAGTCTAAAACATGGCTAATTGAAACACTTGAACTAAAAACACATATTTCTAATGCTGAATGTGCTATTTTTGGAGGATGGAACGGAGTACTTGCTAGTATGATGTTTAATAGTGAATTAGGAATTAAACATATTACAAGTATAGACATTGATCCTGCATGTGAGCAAACTGCATCAACAATTAATAAACGCCAAGAAATAGATGGACGGTTTAAAGCAGTTACAGCAGATATGTGTGATTACGAATATACAAATGATCCATATTTTGTTATTAATACAAGTTGTGAACACATTACACCGGACCAATATAACAGATGGTTAAACAAAATACCCGAAGGTGCAAAGATAGTTTTACAATCTAATAATTATTATGAATTAAAAGAACACATCAATTGTAGTAGCAGCCTCGATCAATTTATTAAGAAGTCTAATCTAACAGAAATACTTATAGCAGAAGAATTACAATTACAAAAATATAAAAGATTTATGATTATGGGAACATTTAATGTATAATTACGAAGATATAACTTCTATACATTTAGAAGTTACAACTAGATGTCAAGCAAGATGTCCTATGTGTCCAAGAAGAGTTCAAGGCGGTCCAGAACTTGACAGTTTAGATCTTACAGAAATTAGTTACCAAATGTTTACTGAATGGTTTCCTATAAGTTTTGTACAGCAACTAAAGTTCTTAAATATGTGCGGGAACTTAGGCGACCCAATTATGGCTAAAGATACGTTAGGTATAATGCAATACCTGCGCAAACACAATGCCGGAATGACCTTACAAATGCATACTAACGGGAGTGCTAGAACAGCAGATTGGTTTAAGGGTCTAGCAGACGTAGGAGTAAAAATTGTATTTGGTATTGATGGACTAAAAGATACACATGCACTATATAGAATTAGTACAGATTACGATAAAATTCTAAAGAATGCACAAGCATTTATTGATGCAGGCGGTGACGCAAGATGGGATATGTTAGTATTCAAACATAATGAACACCAAGTAGAAGCATGCGAACAATTAAGCAAAGATATGGGATTCAAAGGCTTTAGTATTAAGCATACTACTAGATTTAAAGACGGCCAGTTAGAAGTTATTGATGATAATTACAATGTAACGCATATATTGTTACCGTCACAAAAAAGTTTAGAAATGATTGCACCGGCAGAAAAAGCAAGGAACGAATCTATGCCAACTATTAATTGTAAAGCAGTTCAAGATAAACAAATGTATATTGCTGCAAATGGAAATGTTAGTCCTTGCTGTTGGCTAGATTTAGAATGGTTACCACAACATAGTTTTTCAAGAATAGACTATATGACGAAAATTAAAGAATACCCTAATTTACACAAGTATTCATTTACAGACATCTTTGACAACGGCTTCTTCAACAAGATTAGTAGTTGTTGGACTAGTACTGGACTTAAAGAATGTTCAAAGCAATGTGGTAGTTTTGATAAACTAAACGCACAATTTGAAAGGCATGAACATGAGTAAAACATTTTGTCCTTTACCTTGGATACATTTAGCAACACGACCTAACGGTGACGTTAGAGTTTGCTGTACTGCTAATGCATCAGGTGCTGGACTTAATGATGATAAAACAGTTGGCCTTGTTAAGAAAGACGGTATTGCTATGAATATGCGTAACCATACTATTGAAGAAGTATGGAACAGTGAGCATATGCGTAACACACGATTACAAATGCTTAACGAACAAGTTCCGGCAAGTTGCCGCAAGTGCTTTGCAGAAGAAGATAAAGGCATTGTAAGCAAACGTCAGTGGGAGACTAAAGTATGGGAACAACGTTTAGACATTGACAATATTGTAGCTCAAACAGATGTTGATGGAAACTTACCTGTTAACATTCCTTACTTTGACTTGCGCCTTGGAAATCTGTGCCAACTAAAGTGTGTTATGTGTAGTCCACATGATTCAAGTAGTTGGATTAAAGAATGGAAACTGCAAAAGCCTAAGTATACAGATAAAAACTTAATTGCAGAACAAAGTTGGGATGAGGACTTCGATTATACTTGGTATAAGAAAGGAAGTTTCTTAGATTCAATGAAACAACAATCGCAGCACATTAAAGAATTGTATTTTGCTGGCGGCGAGCCGTTGCTAATTCCAGAGCATTATGCTATATTAGAATTCATGGTTGATAATAATTATGCTAAAGATATTTGCATACGATATAACAGTAACGGGTTAAAATTACCTGATAAGTTATTTGTACTATGGCAACATTTTAAGAAAATTACATTTAATTTTAGTATAGATGCATATGGTGATAAGAATGATTATATACGTTATCCAAGCAAGTGGGCTGATATTGAAAAAAACTTATATAAACTTGATACTAGTTTAGATAATATTACAATAAATGTTGCAGCAGCAGTACAATTATTAAATGTTCCGTATATACACGAACTAGCTGAATGGAAACAAGATCAAAACTTTAGTAAAGTTAATATAATGCCTTTTGGTGGCGGAATAATTAATACACATTTAGTTTACTTTCCTAGTTACTTAAATGTTAGAACATTACCTAAAGAACTTAAAGAGTTTACTAAAAATAATATTGAAAAGTTTGTCCAACGTCAGAAGTTTAATACAGATTGGAACAACCACGCTATGGGTAAACAGCGTTGGGAAGGTATAATTAGTTATATGATGTCAGAAGATTGGTCAGATAAGTTGCCGCAGTTACAAGACTATTTACGAGTATTAGATGAAACAAGAGGAACAGATTTTACAAAAGTCTTTCCAGAATTAAGGAGTTTAAAAAATGGATAACCAACAACAAGAACGTGCATTGCTTTGGAATAGCCTATGTAATATGGGAGACATGGTAAAACTAAAATTAAAAGTTGATGGACACAGTCTTGTACAACAACTAGAGAAGTTTGAAGATAACTGGTGTCCTTATAATCAAAAGAAAGATACGCACAATAATCGCTGGGGATTACCTGTTACAAGTCATACAGGTGATGTAGCGGAGAATTGGCATTTAAATAGCTTTGGCCATATGCAACGGTATCACGATGTTAAGATGAAAGAAGAAGACTTTACAACTCCAACAGAAGTGTACAAAGCTATTCCGCAACTTGCTAGTTTAGTAGATATATTTGCTCCAGACCTCGGGCGTGTACATTTACTTAGAGTAGATGCCGGAGGATTCTTTCCACCACATAGAGATTATCCTGGAGCAGGTCCAGAATATTTTAGACTGTTATGCACATTTGGTAAAGCCCAGCCAGAGAACTATGCACACATACTTGATAAACAGTTAATTTATCCTGATCCAGAATATGTACATTTTATTAACTTCCAAAAAGAACATAGTGTGTTTAGTTACACTGATGGATTACATTCATTAATACTTACAGTTAAACTAAATCAACGTACACATGATTTAATTATTAAACACAGCATGAGCGAATGAAATTAACTTACCAAGACAAAACAAAAGAAGATTGGTTTCTTGTTAGCTGGACATTAAGCAACAAATGCAATTATCGGTGTTCATATTGTCCAGACCACTTACACAGTGGAAGTACTGGACAGCCCCGATGGGATACTGTTGAACGTTTTGTTAAAGGATTTAAGCAACCTAAAAAGAATATATGTTACCGACTAAGTGGAGGCGAGCCAACATATTGGAAACACTTTACTGATCTTGCAAAGTTAGTTAAACAACAAGGACATACGTTTACTTTCTTAACTAACGGAAGCCATACTGTAGAATACTATAAAACTATTTCTCAGTTTACAGATGGATATATTATTTCGTATCATCCAGAATATGCAGACATAAATCATATAATGGAAGTTATACAAAACTCTAATTGCCCTGTGTTTATTAATTTAATGTTAGCACCAGATAACTTTGAAGAAATGTTTAATGTCGCAGAAGCATTATATAACTGTTCTGACAATGTTGCAATATGGCCAAAGATTATTCTTGACAAATCAAATATTGATGCTATAACTAATACACCTTACAACTATTCTCAAGAACAATTAGATACAATAAAGAAATGGCCTTTCTTTAGACCATTACCTGATAGTAATCTTCATAGAGGAGGATTACTTTTAGATGATAAACCAGTAACAGCAAATGATTTAATTAGTACTGATCAAAATAAATTCCAAGGTTGGAAATGCTGGGCAGGACTGCATATGATTAACATTGATATGTGGGGAAACATGTATAGAGCTGATTGTCAAGAAGGCGGACCTTTAGGAAACATTGAACGCTATAAATTACCAAAAGAAACTATTATTTGCGGTAAACAATCTTGTGCATGTTTAAGTGATATCTATTTAAGAAAAGAGACTGCTTAGTTCAGGGCATACATCATGTATACTTGTATTCCTAATACTATCTAATTTATTTGTATAATTAATAAACGCAGCTAATTGTTTATCATTCTTAACGTGTTTATAATTAGTGCCATTTAAAATATGTTGAGGTAAAATTGTAGGATTAAGATATGCTGGTGTTGTCACAACATTAGTTAAATATATTTCGTAATTGTCTTTTTTAACACTATCAAACCATGTTTGCATTTCTTGTAGATGACAAACATTGTATGTCATCACAGTACCAGCAAAAATAACACGATCCATTTTATTAAAATGTTCTAAGTTCTCTACAAGTTGTTGAAACGGAAAGTTGTTGCCGCCACGAATATATTCGTATAGTTTACCAGTTCCTTCAATACTAATATGCCATTTAGTTTCTTTAAACTGTAATGCAAGTTTGTCGAACTCCTCGTCAACTACAGTTCCATTAGTGCTAATATCAAGTGTAATGTTTTTAGCAAGACCTAATTTAATTAGATAATGCATAATTAATTTATTAGCAGGCTCCATATAAGGCTCACCGCCTTTAATGTTTACGTATTGTAAATTTTTAAAATACTCTGGATAATCAAATAATCGATCAATTATGCTGCTAGGCATAACCCTATAACCAAATTCTGGATCATGAATAGGACGTTCAATTCCCATGCCTGATAATTTTAAATCTTCTTTAACCCATGCTGTAGAGTTAATGCCGCTGCACATTCTACATTTTAAGTTACACAAATTGCTCATATTAAATTCTAAAAAATAAATGTCGTTTTTATTTTTTGATTCTTCTTTAACAATAGGATTAAGAACTTGTTCAAAAAACTTACGTCTACTATGACCATTAACTTTTTCCTTCTTAACGCATTGTATACAGTTACTTGGCAAACTACCTTGTTCAACAATTTGTTGTGTAGCAATTAATCCAGGATCCTTAAAGATCTCTGGTAATGTATTTTTAAGTAAATTGCCGTGCCTGCCAGTGTATACGCAATCAGGAACAACATCGCCGTTAAATCTAATACTTAAAGCATGTCGAGGAGCTAAACAACTCATAATTTAGATTCCTGTATTATATTTAATTTGTCATCAAACACACAGATAAAATGATCTTGAGTTTTCATGTGATATGTAATTATAGTTATTTGATTGTTGTAAATAATTGGTCTACCAAACATTATATCTTCAAAATATTTTTCTTTAATAATATTGCCGTTTTCATCAATAACTAGTATAGGACAGCTTGGAGTTCCACTTGGAAAGAAGTAAGCATGGTTGTTGAATTCAACTCCGCACCTAAATCTATATTTTCCACCAAACTCTAATCCAATATCAAATTGGTAACTTTGTTTAGTTACGGTATTAAATACTAACCCCCTGTTACTATTAAGCGGAAGTAATTCATCGCCATACGGTACAGCAACAATATTATCACCTAGCATAACACCGCAGTTGTACTTCTTAGCAAAGTCTACTCCGTTGATAGTGTGATATTGTGCAGTATTTGTTTTTGTATCAAATTCCACAATAGTATTAAGTCCGGGATCTTCACCAAATGGTAAACTGTATAGTGTAGTGCCTTTAACAATAATGTCTGTATACTTTCGTGTAATAGCTGGATCAATATCTAATTCATAACTATCAAAACATGAGCCATTAAAACTTAGTAGTGATGTGTACCCTGGCTCGTCACCTCTAGGCATACTCCAATAACGTCCATTACAATATACTGTACCCATGTGTAACTTTTTTCCGTTGTGCGGAATCTTGTGTACTGTTACTTCGTTGTCTCGAATATAGATAGCATTGTTAGTTTCTTCGTAACCTAATGGAAAACTAAATGCAGTATCGCCATATGTGGTATTGGGTTCTCCTCCATGGTTTGTTGCTACGCTATAAAACTGTCCTTTACCTGTAAATGGTAGTTTATGATAAATGGCTTGATTATCTTTTAGTTGGACTACAATATTAAACTCGTCATAAATGCCATACGGAATAAACCAAACACTATCGTCAACAACAGCAGTAGCATTTATTTTGCTTGTAACTGGCGGTAAATCCAAATTAACATAGTTACTATCAGACCACACACTGCTATACTCTTTACACCGCTCTGTTGCAAACGGTGGCGACAATAACGCACCCTTGTATTCTTCTAATATCAAGTGTTTAATATTTGCTTCTTTGTAAAAGTCTTGGAACGCTTTATACATTATTTAAATCCAAAGTATGTATTACTTTTTCTATCTTAGTATCAAACACTAGAACAGTTTGGAATGTTTCGCTTTCTCCATACGGAAATGCAAAAATTACATCATTGATTATTACGCAGTTATTGTACTTTTCAATAGTAGTTGAATCACTAAAGTACTCTCCGATATCTATAGTATAATGCGAATCATCACTTGTGTCAACCACTAATATTTCAGCAAGGTCACCTTGACTTTTCCAAGTATCTAACGGTTCACAAACACATCCGCCTCTGGGAATATAGTATATCTTACCTGCACTATTTTCAACACCTGTAAAGTATTTTTTACTTTCTTTGCCTATACCTAAATCTTTAGTATACCATTTATCAAAATAACTATCAATAATAAGCATTTCGCCCCAGTCTTCATCATGCCCTGCAGGAGGAAAATAAATCTTACCATTACGTGCAACTGTATGACTGTAATACATTCTACTAGTTTGTGTTAGTCCTGTACGTTCACTATGCCAATCTGTTCCGTCAAACTTTAATAAGATATCCCAGTTTGAATTTTCACTATACGGCGGAGCATATAATGTACGTCCTACTTTAGCCAACGTAGTAAACTTTTTATTTGTTAATTCTCTATCAACTAAGTCTGGCCAATGCTCGCTCATGTCAATAAGATTGTACGTTGAGTCACTACATTTGTACTCAATGCCGTGTTGAAACATTTCAATCTTCCAAGATTCGCCACGTGGTACTCCGTAGATGATGCCGTCTATCATCTGTGTAGTATGCCATTTTTTACAATCTTCAAAAGGTACATCTATATGTACATGTTGTATTGAATGGTTATCTAAGTTAATGTGCATGGCCCAACTAAACGGATCATGTTCGCCGTAAGGAAGTGCTACAATCTCGTTACTATGTATATGACCCTGTATATACTTGCCTTTGCCTTTAGGAGATATTTCAATATATTCTACTTCATCTGTTTCAGTATTAACAATTAATATTTTACTTTCATTGTAAGGCAAAAAATATATAAGATGTCGATATACAATTCCGTTTTGCCATTTTTCAAAACTATCATCTACATCAAGTTTAATTTTTGTAATATCATACGTAGTTGGATCCATTTTAATCATGTAGTCGATGGATGCATTTAAACCGTATGGCGGAACATAAAGCATTCCGTTGCTACCTATTGTAGCGTAACTAAAGGATTGCGGCGTCAAATTTATCTCCAAATGCACTTGTTAAGTCTGAATGTAGTTTATTCATAATCTGTTCTTCGGTATATATGCCAATGTTGTCCCAGTCAACCATGCGCATCTTATCACCATCAACTATAATATTACTTAGCACCCAATCAAAATGTGCATACGGAGATGTTTCTTTAATATTGTCTAAACAAAAATTATATACTTTTTTAATAAATTTAGGTGTGTGTTCAAATTTACTTGCAGGTGTGCCAAGTACTTTTTTAACATCAAGAAACTGACTAGTTTCCTCAGACCCCCAATTAATAACATATCCTGGTAAAATTTTATTCATAATAACTACGTGCTGTTCTAATCTTTCTGGTTCTACAGTAATCCAAACTTTACGAAACCTATCACTAAGTTCATAAACTTTTCTACCTTTTTCTTTATTTTCTTTAATTAACATCTTTATGATAAGCCATATGCTGCCGCCACCTCCGGCAAATAGTCTTTAATATACATTCCGCGCCACTTATCTTGTTTTGTAATTTCTCTCACAAAGTGTTCAATAACTAAAGGATCAGCTGGATGATTAGCCCATCCATCAACATCAGGATGAATTCCGTGGAATTGGTCTTTTAAACTTTGCGGAGCATTTTTAACATGCAACCATTCTGGAAGAATTAATAAGTTATCGTAAAGTTTAAAGTTATTTTTTCTAGCATATTCTGTAATTTCGTCATAGTATAAAATATTAAGGAGACTAATCGTTGGAGTAACATCTACTACCCTACAAAAATCTGCATACTTTTGTGCGTTGACTTCTATCTCGTTCCATTTACTTCCGTATCTAATGTAATCAATTTTATCACTTGCAGCATCTAAACTAAGACTCATAATTACTACATCAAACCGCCGCAGAATCTTTTCAATCTTAGGGTTCCAAAGTGTGCCATTGGTATTAAACCTAACTACAACCTTTGGATCAAGTCTATTTAAAAACTTGTCTAAGTGCTTAACCATCATAGGTTCGCCACCTGTTAGATAAACTTCTCTAATAGGCAAGTTATCAAATCTCTTCATAGTTTCTTCTGAAGCCCAATTAAAGTTTGGAATTTCCAATACTCCGTGCAATGGCTGGATACCTGCTTTTTTCATTTCAATAGCTTCTTCAGCTATACTACTACTGCTCATTTCCCAGCAACTAATGCATTTAAGGTTGCAGCTATTGCCAAACCTAATATCAAGATGACTTATACCAGGTCCATAAAAGTTTTTAACGTATCTAGTACCATCGGGCTTTACCCTAGTACGCATACTATCAATACCTTGTTCTTCTTGTTTTTCACAGCGCACACAAGCCTCTGGCCAAATATCATTTTCCATTTGCTCAGTTACTTTTGAATGAAACTCCCCATCATACCATTCTTGCGGAGTGTGCGTATGAACTGTTTCTTTATTGTTACCTTCAAGACTAACGCAGCATAATCGATATTGTCCATCTGATCTTACGCATACTTGGTTGTCTAAATATTTACATCTCACGCAGGCTTCCTCACATTTTTAAAATCAATAATCTACATTCCATACTATTATTTACATAAGTATTAGAAAGACAACCACATACCTGAACGGATTAATATGATTGAAGAACATAAACAAATTCTAGAACAATACTGGCAACAACACGGTAAAGAACAAAATTATAAATATCCTGATATGTTTGATCCTAAATGGACTATAACAGAAAGCGGCTGGCCGTGGTTTAAATTAAGTTCCTTAGACGACCAACCTTGGAAAGAAATGCAAGCAGAAGCAGAAGTATTATTAGAACATTTCAAACCGCACAGAGAAGACTACGGACATGGCTGGTCAAGTCTAACATTACACGGATTGAATGATGACACTCAAAGTCTTAATCAGTACAGTGATAATAGAAAAGAAACATTAGATCAACTTAGCTGGACTTGGGTGGCAGATAGTTGTCCAGTTACTAAAAAGTTTCTAACAGATGTTTGGCCTGCAGAGTATTTAAACCGTGTAAGATTTATGTTGTTAGAGCCTGGTGGTTATATTTTACCACATCAAGACAGGCCTAGTGATCAAAAACGATTAAGTATTTGCAATATTAGTCTCAACATGCCAGAAGGATGCGAAATGGTTATGAAAGATCAAGGTCGTATACCATTTAATGATAGCGGCTCTGCTATGCTAGTAGATATTTCAAACGAACATGCAGTATGGAATAGAAGTAATAAGCCTAGAATACATATGATTATACATTATGAGCTAGGAAGAAGATTGCGTGATTTTTTCTACGTACTAAGAAGTAGTTATTATACGAATAGAGAACAATGAGAGATTATAACAGTATTTCCGAAGGCGAAAGATATTTTAATACTAGTCAGGTAGATATTCCTGTAGGTGTTGGTATGCTTGATATTAGTAGAGATATTCCTAATCACTTTGTGCGTGAGCGTTGCTTTAGTATGACATATTGGATGATTAATCAAAGCACAAAACAAGATATTTGCAAGTATAGAGGATTTAATCACAGTGTCAAAGAGTTATTGTTAGCTAGTAAACTAGCCGGCGATAAAGTTTGTATTATATTAGCACAAGGCATGATGGCACCTAGGCTTTATAAAATTATCAATAAGACTGCAAAATACTTTAGAGAAAATCCTAACTTTTTTGTAGTAGGACACATTATGGCCAAGCAAGGCAGATATCCCGGACTACACAGACAAATGCTTATAGTTAATATAGAAACTTGGGAACGTCTTGGTAGTCCTGACTTTTTAGGACAAGGATTTTTCTGGGACAGAGCTCCTACATATCCTAACTTTAAATTAAGTGACGATACTATGAGTGCAGATTATACTCCAGCATGGATTAAATCTGCTGAAGGAACACAGTCTTGTGACGTAGTTGAAGACGGGTCAAACTGGATAGCACTTGCACTTGATAATAATATAACTATAGACAATCTTGATTTTGAGATGCGCGAGTGCAAGACATTTTTATATCCTTACGAAAATCCAGACTTACTAGAACGTGCCTGGACAAATTTACAAGACGAGTCTTTATTAGATCAGATTGAAAACTTTACTCAACGTGCTTGGTTAAGAAAATTAGGCTATCAAGAGTTTATTGAAAAAGATAGAGTATATGCGTATAACACAGAACGCCTAAGTGGAGAAGGAGTGAGAGCATCCGCTCCTATAGACAGTATCTTTTCAGCAGCAGCAGGATTTAAAACTCTGGCACTATTACGAAACAACGGCTTTCATGAGAATACAATAGTTAACTATTATGATTGGTGTGACTCTAGTATTAATTTTAAAAAGCATTTGTTAGAAACATGGGACGGAGTTGACTTTGACAAGTGGTTACTAGAACACGACTTAGAGTATAATTTTTCTAGTACATACCGCGGCAACTATTCAGAATTTTGGAACAAAGAAGTTGAAAAAGAATTTGAAAGTGCAGAAAAATTCAAAGAGCTATGGGATAGATACAGAAAATTAGAACATAACTTTTTTGTTATTGACCTAGTTAATGAGCCTGAAAAGCTTATAGCAGAAATGAATAAACAAACCGGGGTTAAAGTATTATGGACTACTAATATTTGGCCAACTATGATGTTACATTGGAACGTAGACATGGATACAATAGAACAAAAGTATTTAAAATTTGAATCAATATTGCCTAAGGATACAGTTCTTTACGGGCAAGATTATTTGGCAAATGATTTGAAAGATAGAATAACCAACGGTAAAACAGAAACGCATCCTAGATTCAGTACTGTTTGGAAAAAGTTGTGAAACGATATATTGAAAAGCACGACGAAGCTAATCTTGGTTGGACAGTTAAAAAACTATTTAAAGTTGATATAGATAAGTTGCGCAATTGGTATAATGATTTAGAAAACAATTATAATGACTGGAAGTTTGTTATAGGTGAACAGCATCATATATGGCAATTTCCTATTAGTGATCCTGAAGCAAAGACAGGACATCGTTTAATGGACGATACAGCATACTATACACTTTGCTGGAACAGTAACGAAGTTGGTCCTAAGCCATTTGAACAAGGTTGTGCTAAACCAGAGTATCGAGATGATGACAACGATCAACTTAATCCAAGAGAATGTTTTAGTGGCTATGCACTAGACGTTGTAAATAGTTTGCCTATGCGTAGTAAGAAATGGTTAGTAACAATTCATACGCCAGGAACTAAACTAATTACGCACCAAGATAGTCCGGATAAACTCCGTGTACATATTCCTATACACACTAATGCAGATAGTAATTGGACTATTGCTAGTGAAGAATATCACATGGAGCCAGGTTGGGCATATATAGTTAACACAACTATTCCACATAGTGTAGAAAACAAAGGTACAACAGACAGGATACATTTATATGGAAAGGTTTGGACAGATGATTGCCGTAAGTTATAGTAAAAAAGATTTTGTATCTAAAATGCAAAGCACACATATTACAGATAAAACAGTTGAAGATACTAATGACTATTATATTTGTATTGATTCAACTGGCGGTCCAAACAGTAATCCGTACTTTAATGAATTTCACCCCAATGTATTAAACTTATGTTTTGATGATGTTAGTAAGGATCAAACAAACTGGGGTGACGATATAAAAGACTACTACACGGCAGTTGCACCAACACTAACACAAATCCAACATATTTCATATTTCCTTAAAGATGCTTGCGGAACAATACATGTACATTGCATGAAGGGCGAATCACGTAGTAAAGCAGTTGCAGATTATGTAAACAACACTAGATTTGAACACGACGAGAAATATGCCTATACAATTATAAGGGACACATTAGATGAGCTTTGATATAAAAGAAGTTGACGTAGGTATTGAATATGATAATATTAGAACTTACTATAATAGTGTTCAATCAGACTTTAAACATTTGATGTTTACTAATGTACAAGATACTGTTGGATCAGAAAAGCATAAAATTAACGGAGTATATGGTTGGGCGATACAAAGTAATTTAGAAGATCTTACTGTGCCTTGTCCGCCGTGGAATGTACACAAAGATGGTAGTGATAATTATAGAGATACTGAACTAGTATACGGTATAATTAAACAACTTAAAGCACGTTTTAGTGGAACACGACAGTTTAGTCTTAGCGGACATCCACCCGGAACTGAAATAGCACAGCATACTGATACTGATAAGTATCTTAAAATACATATTCCTATCCTCACAAATCCAGATGCATGGTTTGTGTTTGGAGAAAACAAATACACTTTAAAAGTAGGTAAAGCATATATAATAAATACTACACGACTACATGGTACAATTAATAATGGCACCTCGGATAGAGTACATTTGTTTTTTAAAGTACCAGCGGAGGACTTTATATGAGATTATTAAAACCTAAAGATATAACAGACGTTGATGCATTGTTTGATAGCCTAGAATGGGATATGATTGAATTAGATTTTAGCATTGATAAAGGTGACTTAGAATCTTATCATAAAGAACTACGATCACGTTTACAACATCTTTGTTTTAATTTTAATTCTAAAGAATACTTACGTCCTGATATATACGAAAGATTTCAAAAAGAAAACGCTGTAGGAAACTATGTAGGAAACGTAGGTGGGTGGAGTGTTAGTTGGCCTGTAGAACGAGATATACCATGCCCAAGTAAAACACAAGCTAACGTTTCTAAGTACCCAGAATTACAAGACCTTGATGAAGAAAAGTTCTACTACGATTGCGTACCAATGCAAGTTTACAAATTTGGTATTCTAAATAAAATGATAGAAACCTTGTCCTTACAAGCTTTAAGACAAATACTGATAGCACTACACCCGCCGGGGCTAAAAGTTAACACACATACTGACGGAAAGACTAGAAAACTACATGTTCCATTTCATACTAATACTGATGCAGTTTTTACTTTTGGTAAAAACAGAGAACGCAAATATCATATGGAATTGGGCAAAGGTTACATAATTAACACACTTGTACCCCATGGTACAGAGAATCTAGGAAACACAGATCGAGTACATTTGTTATCCAGAGTTGACGATTCATTTATGCAACCGCTTTTATCGATAAACTGCAATATAGCAGATAAATAATATTAACAGAGGAGATACCCATGAGCAATACATATTTTACGCAGGTATTAGACGAACCATATCACTTAGGAAATGGCGAATTTTTATCAGTAATCACTAACGGTAAAGCACGTCACGAAGGCGAAGAAAGCCGTGATTTTAATAAAGACGCAGGCGCAAGAGCAGGTTTGCTTAGAGTAAACGCTGATGAAACTACATTTGTTGACTTCTTTGACAAAGGCGATAACGGTGATAGATACCGTGGTATTGCAGTTGTAGGTAATACAGCATATGTAATGCGTACACAAAAAGATAAAGTAGACAGCACAATTAGAGTAGCGTCAATAGATTTAACAACTAATGAAGTTACTATGATCGAAGAAAAAGGTGTAACAGTACACGGTTCAGAAACTCCTAAAACATTCTGTGGACACTTTAACTTTGGTAGACCAATCACAGTTGGTACTAAAGTTATTTGGCCACCAGTTATGAGTGGAATGATTATTGTGTTTGATACTGTTGCTAATACATTTACTGTACATGAAACAGGAGAAAAGTTTGCTTCTATCCATAGTGTATATGTAGAATTATTAAACGAAGTTGTGTTTTTCCCATATGGCAAAACAACTGATATGTTGTTAACACTAGACATGACAACAAACACTATTAAAACTCACACAGCACCAACTAAAGGTGCGTTCTATCATGTTAACACTAACGGCAACAAAGCAGTTGGCGCTCCACTAATAATGGATGAAACTACAGAATTTAACTTTTGGGTATATGATGGCGTAGACGTAAAGTCAGTTGCTTATAATTCATCTAGTACAGACGATATGGGCGGCCAAATGGGTTTCAAATACGGAACTATGAATGGCAGTACATTAGTAACACACACTTGCTGGGAAGGCTGTAAAGAGTTTGTATCATTAAACTTAGATACATTTGCTATTGATAGCTTTGAAACTAATGAGTCACTAGGTAGTAAGCCAGTTATTAATGCTGGAGACGTTTACTTGTTTCCGTCAATACAAAACCCAAGCATGGTAAATCCAACAACTAAAGTTTTTAAAGTTGAAGGCAATGCAATTAATGAAGTTATGGACTTAGGTACTGCAAACATTACTTCAGGATCAATTAACGATACTGATAGTGTTACAATGTTAGCACCTTACAAGTTTGATCTTAGTGATGCTGGCCTTGCTGGTGATATGTCTATTGTAGACCTTGATGCTAAAACTTCCAAACTTGTTCCTGTTAGTCTAAGTTTAGAAACTTATAATTAATAGGGTTAGCCTATGAAAATTTGTATTGTAGGTGGTGGAAGTGCAGGCTGGATGACCGCCGCATATCTTGCAAAGAAAACCGATTGGAACATCACTGTAATACAAAGTCAAGATATCCCTATAATAAGTGTAGGCGAAAGCACGTTGCCTAGTATATACGACTTTATTACAGAACTAGGACTAACAGAACAAGACCTATTTGACCATTGTGATGCAGTAAGAAAATATACAATATGTCATAAGGATTGGCATAACAAAGAATGGTGGCATCACTTCTGCTTTGATGAGTCTGAACATAGAGAACAGATTGAATGGATGCGTAATTATACAAAGCCTAATAAAAAGTGGCGTCATGCTTATCATGTTGATGCTAACAAGTTTGGTATTATGCTGAGAGATAAGGTTGCACTACCAAACGGTGTAGAACTTATTAATAAAACACTTGATACTATAGACGATCTTGATGCAGATTTAATTATTAATTGTGCTGGATTTAGTGATCTGTTTCCTGCAAAAGAAATGATTAAAACTAACCTAAAAAATAATTGTGCCATAGTTGCACCTAGTTACGATAAGATGTTAAAATACTATACGGAAACTACTGCATTAAGTAACGGGTGGATGTGGAATATTTACTTACAGAATCGCATTGGAAACGGATATGTGTTTAGTAAAGATCATCAATCAGTAGAAAGTGCTAAAGCAGAATTTATAGAAAAATGTCCTCACAAATTAGAACTAGACAAGTTAAGAGTAATTGAATGGGAAAGTCAATATTGTCCTAACCCCTACGAAGGTAACATTTTAAATATAGGATTAAGTGCAGGATTTATTGAACCGTTAGAAGCTCAAGCAATATGGCTAATACAATATCAAATTGAAATGCTAGTAAGACTAGTGGACAAACCTAGTGTGTATAACAAGCAATGGTTAAACGTAGTAAAACACGTAGAAGAATTCTTAGAACTTCATTATACTGCTACAAGCAAAGACACAGACTATTGGAAAAATGAAATGAATGAAATTGTAATTAAAAAGAAACCTTTTACAATTTTTGATCAATATTCTTATCGCTCTTTAGCGAGAGGTTACGCTCTTCCTTATAACGTTGAACATTAATACGCCATAAATTTTGTGGAACATTATATAGTTCCATTTGTCTATCTAATTCCCATATACCACGTTTTGCTAGTAATGGCATCATAGTATCATTCATACGTTGACTTTTTCCACCGTCATTGTTTATGTTTGTACTAATATATAATTGTGTTAAATGCGGTACCCATTCTATTTGCATTTTTAATAAATGACCTAAATGAATTCCTGTCTTAAAAATATCTCTGCCTGTGCCTAGTGTATACCCAGGTAACTGAGCACCTCGAAACAAACAACGATATGCATTAGGTCCTAATTCATCTAACTGATGTACACCTGCAATACTTACAATCTTATCTTCGTATGTAGCAATAGTCCAAGCACCTTCTTCTAGTACCCATTCCCATTTCATTTTTTTAAGAGATGTATTATTACTGTACTGTTGTGATTTGCAAAATTGTTCTGCTAAAGACTCATCGTCTTCAGTAGCAAATCTAAACTTCAGTTTTCCAAGTTCTACCATTAGCTGTGTTTATCCTGTGTGAAAATGTTTTAGTATCCATATCAAATATATCACCTGTAGAGCGACCATTAATAATACATTCGCCTAACTTAGAAGTAGCAGTTAACGGATTAAGCATTACATGCGTATCCATTGTGTTAATAGTATTAAAGTCAAAACTAGGACTATCATACCCAATCATTACCGGCGGTGGAAATTCAGTCATGCCATACCAATTAGCTACAACTTGTACACCACGTTCTTTAAACGCATCAATAAAACTTTGATCTACTTTATTTGAACCTGTAACCATATACCGTACACAACTCATGTCTAAGTCTTTAAAGCCTTTTGTCTTTTCTAATAGTTCCAAATGCCGTGGTATTAAAGCTATGTAAGTAGGCTTAACGCTGTTAAATAACTCACAGTAGGTATGTGCAGTAAAGTTACTACTAACTAGCTGTGCGCCGCTTATATAAGCAGGTAGAGCTGTTATAGTGTAGTGTGCTATAGTGTTTGCTGGAAACACATCTATTACTATATCGTCTTTAGTTAGCCCTATTTCATCAACAGACTTTTGGGCACATTTATTAACGTACTCCCAAGAATGTCTAACAATTTTAGGTGTATCAGTACTACCTGATGTGAATAATGTAAGCATATTACACTTACTTATTTCTAGAAATGTTTGCTGATGTTAGTTGTGAATTACGCCTCTATAGCAATTTGTACCCAAGCACTACCTAAGTATACTACTGTTTGCTTCTTAGTAGAAGCAACACCACTTGGATCCCATGTAGCACCGTCTGCAATAGCAATCATGCCTTGTGCTGGTGTAGTTGGTTCTGCTGTTAGTACTGCTAGTTTAGCAAATCCGTTAACGTCTAATGTAGCAAGTGGAGAATATCCAACAGTATTAGCAATTGCCATATCGCCATTAGCTGCAATACTTGTTGCAACTAATGCTGGAACACTAGCAGTGCCATTGTTATTGATCAATCTAATCATACCCTTTGCAGTATCTGTTGCTACAGTACTAGCAGGATCAATTTGGAATGTTACAACACTTGAAGGAACTAAGTTACCTGTCGATCCATCTAAGCTTCTTGCTTGAATTCCGCCTAAGTAATCACCAGCCACACCTTGTGTTGGTGTATCTAATGCTCCGTGATAACCAGTAAATGACATTTTAAAAGCACCACCAAATCCGCTTTGTGCTAAACCAACCATGTCAATTGGTGGACTGTTATCTACCACAGTAATTTTTAAGGCAGTGGCATCAGCATCGCCAATTGCACCAATGTTGATATTAAAATCGTTTCTATTTCTTAGTACCCCATCAACAGCATAAATTGAACCGTTGTCAATATTAATGCGGCTATTAACGCCATCTACAAGTAATGAACTATCATCGCCAAATATACTGCCGCTTACATCGCCTACTACAAGTCCTGTATGTGTGCCAGTTGAATTACCTGTGATATCACCTGTTACGTTACCTACAAACCTAGTTGTTGCTGTAATTGTGCTACCGTTTAGTGCGTTATTATCAGTGTTAAGGATTATAGTACTGTCGTCGCCTACAATATTAATTTTGTAGTTTTGGTCTTCATTAAAGAAATCACTAAAGCTTTGTGGTGTAAAGTTACCTGCACCGTCAGCTATTAAGATGTCACCAGGGTATAAATCACCACTGATGAACACATTGCTTAAATCATTTAACCCTAAGCTACCTGCTCCGGCGTTATTTGCTGCATACCATTTACTACTACCTGAATTCCAAGTTAATACTTGATTGTTTTGAGGCGTACTTATATCAGTGTCGGTAAGTAGTTGTAGCGTAGTTACACCTCCACCACCTGCTCCTGTTACAGCAACTCCACCAGCAGTAGTTCCATCGCCTGCATATAATAGCTTAGTGTCAGTTGCGAAGATTAGCTCACCCTCTAAAGGTGTTATCAGTTGACGTTGTGCGTCGGTGCCGCGTCTTAGACGTAATGCCATGTGTTAAACTCCTAGAATATCTTATTATTAGTATTTATACAAAATAAAAGATTACTGATAAACTATCTGCGTCTCTTCATAAAACTTTTAGTTCTACTTTTGACATCTTGTACTACTTTTGATGTATTTAGTCTAAAGTCAACATGTGATATTTCATCGTTATATTCTGCAAGAAATGACTCTAAACTTTCTTCAACTCTGTTAATTTCACCTTCTGAGCCAATGTGAGACTGTTTGTCCATGTCTATTTGCCAAACTTTACCGTCTTTAAAGTATACGTGTACACTATGAATGTATTCAATTGGTACAGCAGAGATCTCTACGTCTTTAAAGATCTCTGGCCACTGACTTACGACTTCGGGGGGTAGTTTATTTTTAGGCACTTGCAGTAGTCTTCTTAACTACAGCTTTCTTTTTCGTTGGCACTAATTCTTCAGCTTGTCTACGTAGTTCAGCTGCTTCTTTACTTAAACGATCTGCATCACTGCGGAACTTCTTAGCAAGTGATTCGTCAGTAATTACACCATTGTCTGCAACAGGTGCAACACTAGGAGCAACCGCTGCCATTTCACTAGCAGTCATTGCAGGCGCTGTTGATTGTTGTACAGTTTTCCCGTCTTTGCCTGTAACTGCTAAGTCGTTAACTGTAACTCCGCGCTGTTTTGCAATAGCTTCGTTGAGCTCATTTAGTCGAATAGATGAGTTTTGATTAGGAATCATTTCAACATCAGCAGTGTTTACTTTAACCATCTTGCCAGTTGTGTGGAAACGTGCAAGCATGTTACTACCGTCTGATAGTTGTGTACGCATCATAACAGTTGCTAAGTCATCTGCTTGTTGACCAGATGCTGATTCAACTAACTTGATTAGTGAATCGTGATCGCCAGCTTCTAGATTTTCAGTTGTTACTACAACGCACTTATCAGGCTCTCCTGGTAGTACTTTGTATGCGACAATTACTCTACGTTGATTGTTAGCCATTCGGCCTACATGTTTAAGTGCTGCCATGTTATGCTCCTTGCGCAGGCTGCTGATTTGCAACGGCTGCTAAAAATGTTTCTAATTTGCTGTAAGTTTGTCCTACAGTCATCATCTCGTTAGGCTTAAAAGCGCCACGTTGACTAGCAACATCAATAATGCTCTTTAGCGCCTGTAAGTCCTGTACTGTTAAGTCTGGACCCTGTGCTTCACTTGTTTCGGGTGTTGTTGATGCAGGCTCCATTTCTGGTACATTTGCTTCAACGGTTGTATCTTCGCTCATAAATATTCTCCTTGTATAGTATATATGCGTACTTTATTCATTTGTACTTTAAATGTGGACAAGCTAACATGAAATAGCTCATGTCTTTTGTCTCCTCAAATCCTACAGTTAGTACTTGTACTAAAGAATTGTGTTCATCAAGGGTTACGTTTTTACCTATAAAGAATCTATTCTTTAGATGTTTGTGAACCCACTTAATTAGGCTGTCTTCTAAATTATACTTTATAGGTAGATTAACGTACTCAAAGTGAGGTAGTGCTGATTTAACTTGCCTCACTTCAAATACATTTAATGGATTTGGGATTCTATTTTTTATCATGCAGCCGCATCGTAGTGTACTGATGTACCAAACGGTCCTTCTAAGTTTTTATCTCGGTTTGAGTGAATAACAAACACTGTATCACAGTAGTCTGGATCACCCCAGCTATCCCAGGCATACCCGTCTGTAAACATGATTAGTTTCTTAGGAACATAATCCTGTTCTTTCATGTATGTCCAGTTCGCCATAAAGTCTGTGCCGCCGCCGCCCATTAGTTTGTAATCTAATAAGTCTTTACCGTCATTAGCAGCAAAATCATCTTCATTATAAACCTGAGTGTCGAAACACCATACTTTAATATTGTAGTCTGGAAACTCTTCCATAATACCTTTAACTTCACCTAAGAAATCTTTACCTTGCACTTCACCTATTGAACCCGACATATCTATACAGACAGCAACATCAATTGTTTGTTCAAAGTCCATGCTTGGAAGTATTGCACCACTCATTTGACCTTTACGTGATGGACGACTAAAAGTATAGTCGCTTCTAATTGTGCTTTGTATTGACTGACGGATAATTTCACGCCAGTTCATTTTAGGCTCTGTAAGCTCTTTAATCATACGTGCAACTGCGCCTGGAACATTACCTGCTCCTGCACTTTGTGCCGCTGAAATCATGTTTTCTTTAATTTCGTCTTTAATTTGTTTTGCTTCTTCTTTGCTATACTTAGGCTGACTTTTACTAGTAGAGTTACCGTTGATATCTTCAGACATATTGCCGTCTGATTCGCCGCCGTCGCCGTCCGCATCTAAATGTTCGTCTAACATTTCACCTAGTTGCTTTAGGAACTCTTTACCATTTTCTTCTGCTTGCTCGTATACATCGTCATATACTTCTTCGCTGGTCCAACCTTCGTATTTAAAGTCTTGATAACATTTTACAATACTTGGAATAGTTCCAATACGATCACGTACTAGTGTATTGTTTACAATATAGTCTGCGCTAATGTTATAGATCACAGGATCACGGTCATCTCTACGTCCCATGTGATCAAATACCATATGCAAAATTTCGTGTGCAACAACAAATTCAATTTCTTTGTTATTCATTGCATTAAAGAATTGTGTGTTGTAGTATAAGTTACGTCCGTCTACTGCGGCAGTACCTAGCCACTCATCGGCAGCAACAATACGCAAACGTGTAGCCATGTTGCCAAAGAACGGATGACGCAATAGCAAACCAATACGTGCTGTAATAATACGGTCCATAACTATTACACGCATCTCTTCTAATGCTTCTGGAGTAATATCCGGATCTGGAGTAAAGTTTTTTAACTTAGTTTGCGTATCTTTAGCAGTCATTATATTTGCCCTTTCTTTATTAACTTATACATATATTATAGCATCTTTAATAGATATGTCAACCATTTTATTTATAAAAGAACAGACGAGCTCAAAAGAGCCCGCCCGTTTTGTATCATGCTTCTTGTGCAGCTTTAATATACTTGCCATAACGCTCATGGAATTCATCAAAACATTGCACTTCATCTGGATCAATGGGCAATGAATACTGTGTTAATGCAAGCTTGATGCCCATTACTACTAACTCAGTATCAAAGTTATCCATTGAAAAGCGCAGGAAGTTGTTAACTTTGTCATCAAACTTCTTATCGTTCTTGTCTGATGCTTCTTTTAACTCGTAGCAAAGAGACACAGTTAGGGAGTACATTGCACTGATCTCTTTGGACTTCATCTCTTTTACTTTTCCTGCTAAGATGTCGGATGGGTTAGGCATGCTTGCGGCAACTTTACGGTGTGCCATAAACTTAAGAGCCAACCCTTCTCCAACTGCACCTGCTACCAAGTCGGTAGTAGTTGCTTCGTCTAGGTCATCGTCTAGCAATTCGCTAACAAATGTCCAAGAACGAGGTGTTGCAAATGAACGACTTGGGCTTCTAGGATCGAAGTCATATAAGTCTTTCTTTGCAAAAGTTAAGTAACCAACAACATCTGTATTGATGTTATTAACTACCGACCACTGGAACCAGTCATCAAATGATACAGCAAGTTCTAAGTGGATAAATCTGTTTGCTAACGGAGCAGGCATTCTATAAGTAACACCTTTGTCAGCTTCTCTGTTACCAGCCGCAACAATCATTACGTTGTCTGGTAACTTATATTGCCCTACACGACGATTAAGAATTAACTGGTATGCTGCCGCTTGTACGCTAGGCGCTGCCGAGTTCATTTCGTCTAAAAATAGTACAATATGATCAAATTGAGCAGCAAACTCTTCGCTTGGAAGTTCGCTAGGTGCGCCCCACACCATTGTACCTGAATTGCTGTCGAAGTATGGAATACCTTTAATATCTGTAGGTTCCCAAAGTGACAAACGAATGTCAATTAAATGTGAATTTGATAGGCTATCAGTAATCTGTTCTACAATCTCAGATTTGCCAATACCTGGTGCGCCCCAAAGAAATATTGGACGTTTCTTCTTTAGCGCATGCTTGATGCTGTTTTTTGCGCTATTTGGAGTTACTGTACGTGTATTTTCCATCTTTACTACCCTCTAAGTTATCAGTGCATGTTTTTAAACTATACATATATAATAACACATCTACACGATTTGTCAACCTTTTTCTTTGGTTTTTATGGGTTATTTTTCTTATAATCTGCAACTGCTGCCTTAATTGCATCTTCTGCTAGTACTGAGCAATGTATTTTAACTGGCGGTAAAGCAAGTTCATGCGCAAGATCTGTGTTTTTTATTTGATCTGCTTCATCTAGTGTCATTCCCTTAATCATTTCAGTTACTAAGCTACTACTTGCAATAGCACTGCCGCAACCGTATGTTTTAAAACATGCGTCTTCCACAATGCCATCATCGCCTACTTTAATTTGTAAACGCATTACATCGCCGCAGGCTGGCGCACCAACCATTCCAGTGCCAATATTCTTAGCAGGATCCCACTTACCTACATTACGGGGGTTCTCGTAATGGTCTAACACTTTTTCTGAATATGCCATAATAATAATCTCTCTTTCATGATATGTATTTATTTCTGACGAGTAATTGCTTTAGTTAACCCGTATTTACGTAAATCTCCGCTGAAAAGAGTTAGCTCAACGGCCTTTCTTTCGTTTGTTACTATAATACTTCTGTTTGTTAAATAATAAGGGCAATCAATAAATTTATCAAGATGTATGATTACCTGTGTGGATAACGGTACATCTCTTGGATATGGAATATCATATACAGCTAGATCTATTTCAGTCAGTACATCAAATCCTGCTTCTGTTAGTCGCAGACCACCTGAGAGCTTATCTCTATTGTTTTTCCACCATATAGGCATGTATTCTGAAACTGTAAGATCATTTATACTTTTACCCAGTTCTTTTAAAAAAAGCTTAGTATATGTTTCTTTCCAGTTCATCTTGCTCGTACTCATACCTCAGTAACTATTTCGCCTGCTGTAAGCTTGTGAACATTAAAGTCCCCACACTTAAACATTTCGTTTAGTTTCTTAGCAAGATTATGTGCATGCCCGGGATTAGAAAAACTAACTTTCTTATACTTAGGACCTGGATAATTAGTAAGTGCATTTGCACTCTTAAGATTAAATGGCTTCTCTAAGTAAAACACTGCCCAGATAGCTTCTGCTTCTAATACTTGTTCACTCTTATAAGTCTTGTTGTTGATGTTTTCTAAAATAACTGTTGGCTTAGGCCTGCTCATATGCGTAATTCCTTTTAATTAACTACGCATATATTTATCTTTTTTTAAAGTTATCTACGCACTTAAAAATTCACCACGCATATTTATATTAATGTTTATACGTTCAGCAACATCTGTTTGCATATTACTATTGTGCGGAGTTAATCCATCAAATAATACAAGTCTATTAGCTACAGATTCAACATCTTGGTCTCCAATAGTAGTAGGACCATTATTGCTATTGAGATAGAAGATAGCAGTATGATGAGGAATTTCCATGTCAATATGCGGAGCATGTGCTTTCTCAACATTTTGATTAGTATATAGATTACATTTTATTCTAAGTAACTCGTGAGTTTGAAATTTAAGTTTCTCTTCTATAAAATGTAACAACATTTCAAAGTCTTTAAAATATTGAGATTCTACATCACGATATTTTTGTCCGTCACCGTTGTCGTGTTCTTTACATCCGTATATATTATGTATAAAGTAATAATCATCATCTTTGTGATCTGCAACACCAAGTACAAAGTACCATGGAAACTCTGCTCCCATCATTAAGTGCTGAAACCGTGCAAACAAGTTCGCCGGCAAAAAGTTATCTACTATCTGTACCATTAAAAATTCGATCCTCCATCTAACTTAATAACAATTTCTTCATTACTATTATCTTTAGAATCTGCTACAAGCTTTTCTAAGTCGCCATGTAAACGAGTCATTACAATGCCTAGCGCAAACGCTAGATTCTTAGCCGTGTTCATATCCAGCTTAACTTCTCTTGCACGACCTTGTTCAGCAGCCTTAACTGCTTGTAAAAATTGTTGCAATGGAAGTGTGTTTAACGGTTCAACGGTTTGCAATTGATAACTCCGATCTCATTTCCATCTCTGTTTTAAATGGACCTTTAAATTCATAACGTTCAATTGTAATTTGTTTAGGACAAAAACTCTTAACCCAGCCTTTGTCAAATTTAATAACGTAATAGCCTGCGCAATATGCGCTCTTTGATTTATCTGACTTAGTAAACAAAGGAAGCTTACGTACTACATCATACATAGTATTGAATGGAGTAACACTAGTTGGAAATCCATGCACTATGTTTTCTAAACTAACGACTATATCTTGGCTAGAGTCATGTTCAGTCCAAACAATATCTGTGCCAAATCGTTTTTTCATTTCACGCTTAGTATCAAAGAAACATGTTTCTATCTTACTGCTAAACATATAACGATCATCGTTCCAGGACATTGTGCCAATACGTTCTTCATTGTTTTCAACGATCCAGAATTTATCTTTTACTATCGGCTTTGCTTTAATTGTCATACAGGGTACCTCGCTTGTAATGGTTTTGCAAAAGACTGTGCTTGATCTGCAATACGTTGCATATCCCACTTTGCACAGAATTTCATAAGGCGCATGCCTACTTGATCAACACTTTTAGGCTGCATGTTATCTTCAATAACATCATTAATAATACTTCTAATGTTACCAGGTTGTGCAGTCAAGTCACATAGTACTACATTGCGCTGATAGTCATCAAGTACGCGATGTTCTACGCCTTCATGATCAGTCCAACGTTGTAGCATCATGTTATTCCAGTTATAACCTTTTGTGTCTTTATCAGCGTAAGCTTCAATAAGACCAACTTTATTCTTAGTGCCTTTCTTACGCACACCAGGGTAAGCACTAAACACATTATCACTTGTGTCGCCACGCATACACTTTTCAAACAACATAAAGTCAGGCTGCGGTGCAAGCTTAATCTCTTGTGTCTTCTTTTCAATAACAGGCGAACCGTCATCGTTAAAATAGCCTTGATCTGTAATAGTTACATTAGCAACACCGTTGTACTGTGTGCAGTTAGGGCCTACTAGTTGTGCAAAGTCGCCGTCTGTACTAATAATAACACAATGATCATTAGGGTGTGCTTGCACCCAACCTGCAATAAGATCATCTGCTTCTAGTTGCTTGTGTTGCATAACAGTACAGTTAGTCTTTTCTGTAACAAAGTTCTTAAACTCGTCAAAGATCTCCCAAAACGCCTTATCGTCTTCACTTTCAGTTACAGTCATCTTATCACGTGCAACTTGCCTATTACGCTTGTAAGGCTCATAATAGTCTTTGCGCCAGCTACGACCTTCTAAACAGAATACAACATGATCTGCGTTAAAGTCATTCCAAGCTTTTTTAATACTGTTAAGTGTGATATGTAGTGCCATGCCTACTTTCGTATCAATATCGCCACGTACTACGTGCCGCGCTCGAAAGAAAGTATTAGCTGTGTCTACTAGTACATAAGTTGCCATTGTATTGCCTTTTATTGTGTTAATTTATATATAGTATAACATCATTTATCAATGTTGTCAACTAACTTCTGACTTACCTTTACTAATAGGAACAACATTAATGTATCCAGCACCTCGACTAGTGTCTTCGCCGTCAGCCTCTAGCATGTTATGCACAATGTCACGGAACCATCTATCTACAATTTCTTCTTCAGGATCATTCTCTACACCATAACCTGCTTCGACAAGTTGTGCGATAAAGTATTCATTCCAGTCAAGTTCAAAGAAGCCGTTACGCACATTCTCTTCGTTAACTTTAATATCGATAACATTTACCCAAGGTTCTTTCTTGCGTGTGTGATAGTCTTTAGGATCACGTTGTTTAAGAAGTTCCATCTTTTCAGCTTCTACTTGTGCAACATCTTCAGCTAACTTTGCTTCTACTTTGTCTTGTCCTGTTAATTTCTTAATAAAGTTTTTCATATTACCATCCTATTTTTTCCCACGGTACGTCTTTGTCACCAAAGTGTCCGTAAGTACAATTGTTGCTATAACTATTATAGTTGAATAAATCAAATCTGTCAATGATTCCTTTTGGACTTAAATCTATCTCGTTACGTATAAAACTTTCAATACTGCGATTGTGTCCGTTTGAATCAACGTAAATGCTTGTAGGCTGCTTAATACCAATGGCATAGCTTAGTTGTATATTACACCAATCTGCCATTTCGTCTGCTACTACATTCTTTGCTAACCATCTTGCCATGTATGCAGCACTACGATCTACTTTTGTAGGATCTTTACCACTAAAGGCGCCGCCGCCATGAGGAGCAAAACCGCCGTAAGTATCAACAATAATTTTACGACCTGTAACTCCGGTATCACCATCGGGCCCACCAATAACAAAATTGCCAGTAGGGTTGAGATGCCACACAGTATTTTCATCAATTAAATCTCCAAGTTCTTCCATTGCAGCTAGTTTACACAAATGTCTTGCTTCTTCTATACAGCCTTCTGAGTGCTGAGTACTTATAACAATTTGATCAATGCGTTTGATAACACCTTCACGTCTTGCACCGTTGTACTCAACACTTACTTGACTCTTAGCATCAGGACCTAATACATTGCCACGCTTTGTTTTTAAATTTTCTAGTATCTTGTGGCTGTAATGAATAGGCGCAGGCATCATACTATGTGTATGATTGCAAGCATAACCAAACATAAGCCCTTGATCACCTGCACCAAAGTCGTCTGTACCTAGTGCAATGTCTGCACTTTGTTCATGTATTTCATTATATAACTTTAACTTGTGCCAAGAAAATCCATTCTGATCGTAGCCAATTTCTTTAACTTTGTTTCGAACAATTTGTTCTACTTGATCTCTAGTTACATTAAAGTTCTTAACTTCGCCTGCTAGTGTAACCATGTTAGTAGTTACTAGTGTTTCAACTGCTACTCGTGTTGTTGTATCGCCTGCGGCTAATCCAGCATCAACAAGCGCATCAGATATTTGATCTGCTACCTTATCTGGGTGTCCGTCACTTACTGATTCGCTTGTAAAAATGTGGTTCATATTAATCCTTTTTGTCTCATCTCTTCCGGGTCCATAGGCTTCTTAGCTTGTGCCTTCATAGCCTTTTCGTGTTGTTCGTTTTTATATGCTTCACGTACCCCATGCATTTCCGAATAAACTGATGTGTAGCCTTGGGGTGAAGCGCCATCCCTTTTCCATGCAGACTTCTGCCACTTCTTTAACGTTGAGGACATACTCTTCCGAGCGTCCCCCAAGCGGCATACAATATACTGGACACTCAACGCCTGCGTCACGGTATGCTTGCACAGCTCTACCAGCTTCATCAATATCTGAGCGATCAGCAACGACAAATTTAAGATACATGTCGCTACCATCAACAGTGGAGTAATTAAGAGCAACGTTAGGCTTAATAGCGTCCTCCCAAGATTCTCCGCTAACGGATAGCTTAGGCGAACAACTCCATGTAACTGTAATACGTTTGCTATCGTTGAGATATTTAAACAGATCGTCGTGTAATAATTGAGTAGTGTTTGTTTCAAATGTGACATTTTTTAGATCCTGCATACGTGGATGCTCAAATAGTTCGACATACAATCGTTGCCACGCCAACAACGGCTCGCCACCTGTCATAATTAAGTGGATGTCTTGTCCGTTATCCATTGTCCACTTACCTTCAGGAGTAAGGGATAACAAGTGTTCAACAACCTCGTCAATTTCTGCAAGTTTGTTAAAGTTTTTAAATTCAGGATAGATACTTGCATACGTGTCGCAACCTGTATGAATAATTGGCAAATCGTTAAACTTTTCAGTTTTAGCAATAATACCACTATCAAGTAAGTCTCTTACTTCTTGATTGTATCTTTGACCATTTGCTTGTTTTTCTGCACGACTAGGTTCATCTTTACCAAGTCCAAAGTTCATGCAACGAAAGTTACAACCGAAAGTACGTAGGAATACACTAGGTACTCCTACAAACTTGCCTTCGCCTTGTACGCTATAAAACGCTTCGCTATATCTTAGTTTCGCACTTGACTTTCTATTTACTGCTTCATGCGATGGATAGCCTTTTTCAAATACTGGAGATTCTATCATCGTGCAAACTCCTGTTGCAGTTTAATGTTGTCAAAGAACTCCTTCTTAGTACCTGCATCATGTTTAAATGCACCTTTAAGCACTGTAGTTTGTGTAAGACTACTAGTTGCCATAATGCCTCTGTTCTCACAACAACCATGTGTTGCTTGAATGTACACACCTAAGTGTTCTGCACCAGTTGCCTTACCAATTTCACGTGCAATATCATTTGCAAGTTCTTCTTGTAATGTGCCGCGCCTAGCACACCATTGTGCAATGCGGGTATACTTACTAAGTCCGATAAGTTTATCACTAGCAATAATACCAATGTATGCTACACCTGCTACTGGCTGGTGATGATGCGAACACATACTTTTTAGTTCACTACGTACTACTAGCATACCGTCATAGCGTTCGTCACTATCATTTGGAAATGCTGTTGCGCTAGGCATTGGTTCATAACGCCCACTCATAATTTCATTAAAGTACATTTTAGCAAGTCGTCTTGCTGTACCTTCTGAGTTAGGATCGTTACGTCGATCAATAATTAATGTATCTAATACATTGTTAAATGCTAGTGTAGCTTCGTCAATAAGATCTGATTTATCGCCGTCATCTAGTACTTCACTAATATTATCGCCGGCCCAATAGCGGATACCTGCTTCTTCTAAACGTAGTTTAATTTGTTCTGATTTAATCATAGTCTGTTCATTCTCCGAGTTAAAGACGTGGATGTCATGTTTTTATTACAATACATACTTGTATTATACAACATTATTTAGGTTCTGTCAAGTTTTTTAAGTAAGGAATGAACTCTTTTGCAATAATTTTATGTACATTAATTGCATAGTGTTCCCCGTCTACTTGGTGGTCTTCGATATTAATGTAATGCTTACTTTGTATAAATGTTTCAGCACTGACATCAGTTCGAATACAGTTGTCGAGTGCGCCAAAAAGATCTAAATGTTTAGGCAGCATTACTCGTTCATTAATATTCCACAGGTGCCATTTGACACCGTAGTTTTTACATAGTGTATCTATAATAAATAAGAAACTGCAATATTCTCTATATTGCAAATGTGTAATATGTTCATGCCATAGTTTAGTATAAGCATATGGCATGTTTGTTGTGTTTAGCATTCCTGAGTTAAGTTCTTCAAAGTCAAACCCTTTGTACTCTAAATGTTTACTGTCAGGAGCAGTCCGAACACAATTTTCTATGTAGTCGTCAGTTACTTGAATATCAGTCCACCTTGTAATTGCACCAAAAGACACAAGTGAGTTGCTAGAAGGTTCAGCTGGAGACATAAAGTGATTACTTTTTATTCCATCTGCTATATCTAAGTTTTTACTTGCTGCTAGTAAGTCACGGTTCCAATATGTGCTTTGAATAAAAACTTCATCAATATCATCATATTTGTCAAGCATTGACTTTAGCCAAAGAGGGTATTTTTTATTACAACCATTTGGTAGTGCATACACTATTACTTCTTTATTATTATATTCACTATAAAGTTCAGCATAGTTAGCTTCTCCCCAAAGTACTGGGGTTGGACTTGGGGTATTCAAATTTTCCATTGAATACCCTGCACTATGACTATCACCTATAAAAAGTGATTTAGACAAAGTATTTCTCCAGCATATCGATACGATCGGTCGCATGCGCCATCTTGTCAAGTTCTTCTTGGATAGCTTCAACAATATCGCTATGTTCACCAATACCAGTTGCGTTATTCATATACACCATGATATTAGTTTTTGCTCTTTCAAGCTCTCCTTCGGCATGCATACGTGCTGCCTTGACTAATTGTTCTTTCAAACTCATTTCCTTTTCCTTACTTGGTTTATGAATATGTAGCTACATTTTCCCAAGGGTAAACTAACCACACATCTTCTTCTGCTTTGTTAATTTCGTGACAAGTATATCGTACGTCACTAAAATCGCTTGCTAAGTTTTCCGTTAGTGTAGCAAAACGAACGTTTTGATCCCAAACTGTTCCCCAACTTTTATCTATTGGCAAACAACCTGAAGGCCAGTCTTCTTTGATCCAATTGAAAGTAGCACCAGTATCGTTGATATCATCTACAATAAGGATGTTCTTACGTAATGGACCTGCCGTAGCACGTGGTTCACTCTCGTAACCAAATGCATCTTCTGCCATCCAGCAGTTAGATTCGCTTTCACTGTCATCGTCACGCAAGCTTACTTTAAGTGCTTCGCAACGTATGCCAGTCATATTACTAATAATAGTAGCAGGTACATTGCCGCCGCGTGTAAGTCCTACAATGTAATCAGGACGCCAGTTGTCAGCGTACATTTGATTAACAATGCTTACGCACATACGTTCAATGTCAGTCCAACTATAATAATGTTTCTTAATCATTTTCCCGCCTTTGCATCTTTCTCTGCTTTAGTTAATTTATTATTCCAAGTGTTGTTACTAATACCAAGTTCTGAAGCCATAGCTTTAGTTTTACCTTTAGTAACTTCTCCGCCCTTAGCTAGAAACTCTGCTTTCATTCGTTCTAGTTCATCGTCTTTAGGCTTTGCGTCGTGATTCATGCTCATGTGTTGTCTTCTTTCTTGCCTTTGTAATCTTGTTCTACTAATTTATATACAGTTTGAAAGTTTTCGTATGCCTTAGCAAGTGCAGGATATTCTTTGCACATTTCGTTAACAGTATATACATCTGGTAATGCTTCTTTCCACAGTGTAGGAACAATTGTAATATTATCAAATACAAGGTTTGATTGCGCACTACTATCTATAGTATACGTAGGTGAAATAGTATCTACTGCTCCAGTTAGACTTGATGATATATTATAAGTAAACTCGCTACCGGTGTCAGTAACAAACGACTCTTTAGGATAATCACTTAGGTCAATTGTAATAGTCGGACTACTGATTGATTGTGTCATATAATTCTGCTCCGCTAAAAAATTGTTTGTTTAATTTCATACGCTGTTTTTCTAATGATACTTGTAAAGAGTCAAAATTTTCCATATAGTTTTTAATCTGAGCCACTAGTTTACTCTTATGATGCAAGTATGCATCAAAGCTTTCGGTCCATTCGCTTGGATATGTAAACTCTGGTAATGCCATTTCGCTGTAGCTTAGTCTATCTGGTACCATAGGAATAGCATCAACTAATGCTCCTTCGTACCAGCTAATACCAAGTGTTTCTTGTAGGTTAGCACTAAACACCATCTTAGCTTCACCTAATAAATTATGATATTCGTTCTTTGAAAGTTCTTGATCCTGACAAACAACAAATTCATATTGTGGAAGTTGTTGCGCTAAATCTCTAAAGATATCTACTTGTTTCTCAGGAGCAACTCTGTGTGGAAACAATATAAGATCACGTTTTTCCATGTGCTTGTATTGTACTAAGCTATCCTTAAGATACTCCATAGGCCAACCAACACGATGTGTTTTATCGTCATCAATGTCTAGGCTTTGTGCAAACAAGTCTATATGGAATTCACTTGCAAAAAAGTTATCATCGTAGCACTCGTACATACTTTGTTCAGCATGTCTAACCCACGGTTTGTCACCAATTAGTCTACCTAAGAAGTCATGTGGATCGTAACTACCAGCATGCCACATGCCACCGATAGTAATATCAATACCTAGAAGTTCTGCCATATACCTTAGTTGTATAACAGTAGGGTTCCAAGCATCTGTGTATAGAAAATAGTCACCATCGGCTACTTGTCCGTTGCAGAACATTTCACCGATGGTTTCTAGTTGTTTACTTTTGTAAACGTTAGTACCACCGAAGTTAAGAAACGCCCCAGGCGTAGTTGCCTGAGGAGTATCTCCACCGCTAATAATCGCGACACCTTCATTAGTAGCCTTCCGCAGTTGCTTTGGAAGATATTCCTTCCACTGCTTGGTGTAACGTGTGTCCACTGCTTCAATATCTACTATAAAGATTGTCATAATTATTATCCTCGATTTTTGTTATTGTTAAAACGCGGCTTGCGTTCACGTTGTACAAAGTCCTTCCCACCATTACGAGCTTTTGCACGTAACCAACCTTGGTACTTTTGATAAGCAATCCAGTTGGGGTCCTCTTTGTTATAAAGTGCTTTTTCATTAAACACTTTACCTTCGAAGCGACAATAATCAAGATACTGATCAAGATCGTTAAACACTTTGTTTACTGCAGGATTTGCAATTGTCATAATTCATAATTCCTCTTTGTTATGACTTTGGATAGAATATAGAACAGCCGTTTTCGCCATCTTCGGCAACATCAATCTCTACAAATCGGCTGGGGTATTTTGTAGAAATTTGTACATACAAGTCATCTGCAATCATCTCACATGACTTGTGATTTAGTTGTATTACATCTTGTGCATACAACCGTTCCATCCAACGTTTAAATTGGATAAACTCAATATCGCGATCGTTGTGGAATACTTCGATGCGAACTTTAAAGTGAAAAATGTGACGATGTGGAATACCGAGGAATGAAACATCATCCCAGTCGCCAGTTGCTAGTTTTGGGTCAGTGTCTGCACCTGGGTACATATGTACACCTTCTTTACGAAAGGTAACCCATACACTTCTGTCTGCGTTTTGCATTTTATCTTCTTCTCTCATTCTACGTAACATATAATCATGATAACGTTCTTGCATAGTATTATTATACTTTCATTTCAAGACTTTGTCAAGGCCATATTTGCTCCAATCCGTAAATTTATTACGGTCCATCAAATCATGCAGGCTATGGCACCAAACGCCTGGATTAGATGCTTTAAAATCTTTGTCGTCAATCTTAATCATTGTATTGTAAGGCCATTGGTTAACATATGGAACTACAACACGTAGTTGCGGAATAAAGTTATTAGTTTCAGTTAGTCCGCCTTCTAAGAACCATTCTAAATTAATAGTACTTGGAATATCTAAACTGCATAAGATACCTTTATCTAAAAACGCCCGGATCATTAAATCCCAGTCTTCAAACTCTTCCGGTAGTACAGGAGCGTAACTGTGATTAGCACCAAAGAAAATATGTTCGCAATCTTCTCTATTATAAAACTCCATAATTTCAATATAGTCTTGAATGCCAGTAACAAACAATGTCTTCATTCCAAATGCAGGAGTCTTTTCAACTTCTATACCTGTAAAGAAAATTATTGTATCATCTTCGCCATTAAAATAATCTCGTTTCATTGTAATCCTTGTTGTATTAGATATGCATTAATACGGTGCATTTCATCTTTTAAATAAAGTTTCATAGTTTTCATTCTACGAACTTCGTCAGTGACATATGCATTATTATACATTAAATCTATCTCGTTGTCAAGTTCTCTATGCTTACGTTCTAGTTCTGCGTAATGTGCGCGAAGTTTATCGTCAGTACTTTCATAATTGCTCATCCGTTAATTCCTCTAGCTTTGCTTCATCTAAAGTATCTTCGTCAGCTTCAACTGGGGCGTCTACTTCAAATAGTGCGTCAAAAAATGTTGAACTATTTACAGTCTTCTTACCAATAGCACCTCGTGTGCCTGGAATAGCCATCCAAAACTTTGTGTACTTGTCAATAGCTTCTAGTGACTCTTCTCGAGTTGTCTTTGAGAAAATTTCTTCGACAACATCTCTAAATAGTATTCTATCAAACTGTTCTTGTACAAGCATTTTAGGAATGACTCCTGCGTCATACTGTCTATTAGCTTCTTGTACAGCGTTAATATGACTCCATACGTTATGACCCATCTGTATAGCATAACTAAAGCTATCCCAGCTTGTTGAGTCCCTGCCGCGTACAGTTGTGTTACCATCGACATCTAGTAAAGGATTTCCTTCTTTGTCAAGATCAACTCCTCCTTTAGCAACTTTAATAGTACCAATCTTGTTAGTATCACCGGGTGCGTAAGTACATATATCGTTAACTAACAATCCATCAGTTAGTGGACTATCTTCAAAGTTCTTAAAGATTCCATCTGCTAACACTGTGTCTCTAAAGCCTCGAGTATCACTTGCATACTTTAGTTCGTCTATACTAGGCACCATTCGGTACGTCCATTTGCCTCTATCAGGTGTTTCATTTTGAATATAAATCTGTCCATTAGCAGTTGCTAAGAACGGACTTGCACAATCAAATGTAAGCATCATTGTAGGGTTATAGTACTTACGTATACCGCGTTGTATGTCTGTTAACAGTGTAGCCCACTCTAGTTTACTTGTACCTAGAAAGTGCATTACATCGTGTATGCCGCTTTGTAATAAGCCATCGTAGTGCATAGTAACAATACGTTTGAGTACTAAGTGTACATCGCACATATTTTGACCACCCATTGACCAACCATTAAGATGATTGTCAGGATACTTAACTGGATCACAATAGTCTTTCATTTGCTCGTACCAGTCATCTGCGTCTGCATGATTCTCACCTTGCAATACGTTAAGGAACTTACAAGCACCTGTTCTATGTTTCATCCAATAGTCATTGTTAATACGTGTTGCCTTCACAGCTTCTTGATATGTGCTAATGCCAGTAGCTTTAGCACCTGCCGGTGAACGTGCAACCCACGCTGGAATATCAAGGATCATACCATAGTCCATGTACGCATCCATCCAACGTAACACTCCGTCACGCTTCTTTTGTGCTTTAGGACAATTAGGATCTTTCCAGTCACCTTCCCAAACACCCTTACCAATCTGAAATCCTCCACTATCTCCAAGTGCCCAAGTATTATCACGATCTCTATTACGGATCATGTCTTCCTTAGGACTATGTTTGTTAGTGTCTAATTCAGCATGCCCTGCAGAGTAAAGCGTCCACTTGTATGTAAACGCACCCTCTTTAGGATTAAGATAATTAAGACTTTCAACACCGTTAGCAAAGTTATTAGGAATACGATCATCAGGAACATATGGACCTTTGACAGGATCAGGATAACGCTGTTTTCCTACATAAGTTGCGTAAAAGCCACTAAGTGCAGGCAGAAAGTGTGCGTAGTCTTGTTGTGCTTCTGTTAGGTCTTTGTTCATATTACTTACTCTGCGCTGGTAATATATAATCGTATGTTGCCATACCTGAATCAACTGCAATCTTCATTGCACCTTGGTCACTAATGCTCATAGTAACATCACCGCTTAGATTAAGTATTGACTGTACTGCCGCAACAGGCCAACTCCATGTGTGTGACAATGTACCTTCTACTGCATTTTGGAATACAAACTCACCTGCGTGTGTACTTGCATCACCAAAGCTAAACACTAGATCACTAGCACCTCCAGTTGACTTAGTTGTAACATTAAAAGTAGGCTCTTCTGAATGTGCTGCACTCATAAGTTTCATACGTGCAATACTTGCCATGCTTGGTGAAAATGTTACATTCCAACCAGCACCTTTAAACTTAACACTTTTAAGCTTCTCTTCAATAATTGCTTTGTTCATAAAGCGATAATCGTTTTGAAAGTCGCCTGCATTGTTTTCAAAGTGAATGTGTGTTGGAATAGTTTCGCCGTTACGTTCTGCTTCAACTACATCAATCTTTGCATCTTTCTGATACTCTGGATTCTTCAAATGTAGTGCAAGTTTGTCTAAATTAGGCATACCAAATGTACCTGTAAACTCAGTAACTGCGGTATGTGTTGTTGCACTCAAAATAACACTTCGGTCTTCTGCCATTGAGTCAACGCTAGTAGCGCCATCTTCTGATGTAACTTTAACTAGTGGTAAGAAACCTAGTGCATGTGTGTGCGCAACTACGTCTTGTAAGATATCTTTCATTTATGTTTCTCCATTGAATAAGTTTATTATAACACCTTTTTTGGCGTTTGTCAAGAATTTATATACACTATATTTAGGTTCAAAGCCTAATGCTCTCATTTTTTCTAAGTTAGCACAGGTATGTTCCCGCTCTCCTGGGGTATTTAGACGCACAGGCAAGCCTGACGTCAAGTCTTGGATCCTTACAGGTACCCCTGATCCAATATCAAGTACACCATTAACATGAACAGCATTGATTAATATTTCAATTGCATCAAGGACGTCAGTTAAGTGTACAAAATCTCTGTGGTGCCTGGTTACATATTCCAATCCACCATTTAATAGTTTATCAAAGAACATTCCCTTACGAGGAACGTCCGAATATACAGTATGAAATCTCATACCTAATGTGTTAGCATAGCATCCAGCAAGGTCTTCTAGTACGTGCTTAGACGCTGCATAAGGGTTCAACGAAGGCTCGTACGCACTTGAACTACTTGCATATAGTATGCGTGTATCTGGATATCGTTCGAACAAGCGTCGACTTGCTTCAATGTTATTCATCCAGTATGCACCAGGATCTTTAACACTTTCTCTAACACCTGACCTTCCAGCTAAGTGTATTACAAGATCAATATCTTTAGGAAGATCACAATATAATAAATTGTCTCCATCAACTAAATCTATTCCAATAATTTCATGGTGTACTAGTCTGTTAAACAAAGCTTTCCCAATGAATCCTTTATGGCCGGTTAGTAATATCCGCAGCTTTTTATTTCCTACACTTTTAATTTTTGTTATATTCACGTAGTACCTCCCATGTGTGTTGCCATCCTTTTACATGATGATTTGCACCTTTGTAGTTGGCTAACTTTAACGGATAGTCGTTGCCATCTATGTCCATCCTGTCACCAAAGAATACAATTGATTCCATGTCAGGGCTCCTAAAGTCTGTTAATATTTGACTTTTGTCTGATCCTCTAGGAGCAATGTCAATGCCTGTTTCTCCACCTGGTCTAGCTTCTAGCTCAGGAAACATTACATTAAATGCCTTTGCTATAAGATTGCGTTCGCCATTCCATTCTTCATATGCTACATACTTTGCCCTATCTGCAGAGCCAGCATTACGCCCAACTACACTAAAGTTTACCATCCCTGGGCGTTCTTCGATATGATTACCTGTGCGTATAGTAAAATTACTTTCGTACTCGCAATTAATTAAAAATGTTCTTGCTAGTGCAGGCAGTGTCCAATTACTTGTTCTTATATTTTCATCGCCTTCGTAAACATCGCAACCCGAACAGTTGTAAACACGTTTACACAAGTTGTAAGTAGATTCACTAATCTGTTCAACTGTTTTAGCTTTGTCACTGCCAGTAACTAGATATACTTCATTCTCTAAACAGAACGTATCAAAGAACGCTTTAAAATTTACGTCAATAATGCCACGACTTGGTGTTAGTGTGCCGTCGACATCAAATATAAACTTATTGGTCATTGTGATAACTCATAAGACACATTGCTTCTTCGTGATCTTTAATGTATTCGTCAAATAATACAGTGTGACAGTCATCTAAGAGAGCAAACCGATCAACTGATCTATACTCTAATTCACCCTGTGTTGTTATACTAAGTATTATTAGGAACCACATTATTTTTCACTCCTTGCCACTCGCTTACGTAAATCACTTGAACTGAACCTATGTTCTCTCTTATTAAAGTATAATTCAATACCACGTTTAGCACAAATTGCTCTACCTGTAAATGTACCGTCTCTATACTCTTCCCCTAATATTCTAACATGAATATTGTACATTGTCAAGAGATCTTCTAGGTCCTGTTCTGTACCATAAGGAATAATTTCATTTACGTAACTTACTGCTTTAAGTTGAGTGTAACGCTCTACAACAGTTTGTATAGGAGGGTTCTTTTCTGGTCGATCCGTGCTAGGGTCTATTTGCAATCCACATATTAAATAATCGCATTGCTCTTTTGCTTCACGCAACATTTGTACATGCCCGGCATGTAATAAATCGAATGTACTACAAGTAAATCCTACTTTCATTTGTGATTCCTCTTACCATCAAATACACATATAAATTCTAATCCTAAATCAGTATTATTATGGACTTTATGAAATACATTATCTTGGATTAAAATAGTGTCGCCTGCTTTAACATCAATTATTCTATGATCTAATTCTATTTGACCGCTACCTCGGACAAAGATATAAACTTCTTCTTGTCCAGCGTGTCGATGTCCTGTGGTACTTTTCTTAGCATTTAACTTTGTACTACTTACTACAAGATTGTTAAGTTCGGTATTATCTGTAACAACATACCGACTATCAGACTTAACAACTTCACCGCCTATATCCCAAATAATATCATTCATACATTAACTCCTTTAACTCTCTAAGCTTTTCCATAAGCTCTTCAATAGTATTTAGGTCCTGTTCGTTCTCCGTATCAATTTCTATCTCTAGTTTAATCTTCATTTTACTCTCCGAAGTCAAACAAACTAGTAAATGTGTTATGACGCTTAGTATCCTCTAATGGATAGTTAAGCACACCAATTAAGTTGTCTAACTTATTATCAATAATAGTTTCCGCCATCGCTGCATCATCAAACGGAAGTTCCTTAAACCAATCCGGCAATCGCATTTGATCCGTTGGGTATGCAACACTTGTGTAACCCAGCGGATTTTGTTTTAGTTTACAAACAATAACTTTCATACCGTCAACTACTTCTTCAGAGTACTTGTCTCCGTTCATACGTTTTAGTGTATTCCAGTTAATGCTTGCCCGCACATGGCCCGGCATATTTGCCTTGCCTTGTTTTTCTTCTAGCCGACGATAGTGTCCGACTTTGTTTGCACGTTTCGGACTACCTTTCTCCCAGCCCGGACGTTCATGAAACTGTTGACGAAACTCTGTAATACGATCAAGCACATCACTTTGCGGCTTATCAGTAAGTACCATAAGCAATAGCTCACTTAGAAACTCCTGCATAAACACAGGTGTATCCGACCTACGTAAGTCTAAGCCCATTGCTTTTACTTTACCAACTTTACCGTCAATGTCTGTTCTAAAGCCTTCGTTGTCGACTACTAATGCTGCATAACGCTTCTTAGTAATATACAAGCCTGACTGTGCAACAATCTCACGCCCTGCTGCAATAACACTTGCACGACTCTTTGGACAATGATGCGACTTTGCCATCATCTCAGTAAACGTACCATCAACTGCGCCACATATCTGATCATACAATGTAATTGCTTTATCAGTATCCCATTCGATCTTACCTGATTCGATATCATCTTTAAGCATAGGATACGCACTAAAGTAACAAGAGTCAGTGTCACCGTATATCATTGCATCACCTACGTGATCGTATACACCTGTAATAACTTTGTTTGCTTCTGCACTCATGTGCTTAA
>Ga0307997_10000074_pt1 | contig 40808 bp, 36 predicted proteins | sample Davwhametageno36_FD_203165 | JGI IMG/M metagenome (GOLD analysis project Ga0307997, IMG submission 203165) | Marine microbial communities from Davis Island wharf, Antarctic Ocean - #36 | ecosystem: Environmental > Aquatic > Marine > Unclassified | place: Antarctic Ocean: Davis Island wharf... | reverse complement strand
CTAACGTAATGACCAACGAGCCAGCACTACGTTTAGCTAAAAAGCTCACTGACGCAACCTTTGCCGACAAAGTATATTTAGCTAACTCAGGTGCCGAAGCCAACGAAGCCGCTTTTAAGCTAGCCCGCCGTTATGCTGTGGATCACTTTGGTGAACACAAGGATGAAATTATTGCCTTTGAACAAGGTTTTCACGGCCGTACCTTATTCACCGTAAGTGTGGGTGGTCAGGCTAAGTACAGTGCTGGCTTTGGCCCTGCCTTAAAAGGTATTACTCACTTACCTTACAACGATATTAAAGCCTTAGAAGCAGCAATTTCTTCAAAAACGTGCGCCATTGTTATGGAGCCCCTACAGGGCGAGGGAGGCATTATTGATGCAGACCCAGCCTTTATTAAACGCGCCCGTGAACTCTGTGACGAGCACAACGCGCTGTTAGTACTCGACGAAGTTCAAACTGGCGCTGGCCGTTTAGGTACTTTATATGCCTACCAACAAACAGGCATCATGCCAGACATTCTCACCACAGCGAAAGGCTTAGGTAACGGATTCCCTGTAGCTGCAATGTTAACCACCACTAAAGTAGCAAAGAGCCTAGCAATCGGCACCCACGGCAGCACCTATGGGGGCAACCCTTTAGCGTGTTCCATAGCGGAAGCTGTGATCGACATTGTTAATACCCCTGAGGTGTTGGCTGGTGTTACCGCCAAATTCAACCGTTTTAAAGCTGGTTTAGAAGATATCAATGCACGCATGCCTTTTTGCAAGGAAATACGTGGCAAAGGTTTATTAATTGGCTGCGTCCTCAGTGAAGAGTATAACGACAGAGCGGGTGAGTTTTTAAGAGCAGCCCAAAGCAAAGGTTTATTGGTGTTAGTTGCGGGTCCAAACGTGATTCGGATGGCCCCGTCTTTGTTAATTCCTGATGCCGATATCGATGCCGGCTTGGTTATTTTAGAAGCTGCTGTTCGCGACATCATAGAAGCATGAAAAAAGTGTTAGGAAACAGCCATGAGTGATTTGACCGTAAACAACAAACTGGAAGCACAGGCTCTAGAATGGATTGCTACACAGCAGCAAATCATGCAACAAGATCTGTGGACCTTGGCTGAAATCAATTCTGGAAGCTACAATGTAGAAGGTGTCAACAAGGTGGCTGATACCTTGGCTCAGTGGAGTAAAAAGCTAGACTGTAAATTGGAATTTATCGATATGCCGCCACAAGATGTGGTAGATGATCTTGGCCAGGTCAACCAAAAGCCGCTAGGCAGAGCCTTGCGTTTATTTAAACGTCCCCAAGCGCCCACGCAAGTATTTTTGTGCGCTCATATGGACACCGTTTTTCCTATTGATCATCCGTTCCAGAAGATTACTAGACTGGAAGACGATGTGATCAACGGCCCAGGGGTTGCCGACCTTAAAGGTGGTATTGTTGTCATGTTTAAGGCCTTAGAAGCGTTTGAGCGCAGCCCATTACAAGATCAGCTGGGCTGGGAAATCCTGTTTAACCCTGATGAAGAAATTGGTTCGCCTAGCTCTAGCCTATTGTTCCCAGAAATTGTTAAGCGTCATCACTTGGGTTTAATTTATGAACCTTCATTTGCCGATGGTAACCTCGCAGGTGCTCGCAAAGGCAGTGGTAATTTTGCTGTGGTAACACGAGGCAAAGCCGCCCATGCTGGTCGTGAGCATCACCTAGGCCGCAATGCCATTCGTGCAATGGCCGATTTTACCTGTGCCTTAGACAACCTTAACGGCCAACAACAGGGCATTACTATTAACCCAGGTTTTGTACAAGGCGGTGGGGCCGTGAATATTGTTCCAGATACCTGCACTATGCGCTTTAACATTCGTATTGAACACAGTGAACAACAAGCTTGGTGTGAAGACCAAATAGCCAAAATAGTAGCTAATATTAATACCACTGATGGGATTAATATTGAGTTACATGGCGGTTTTGGCCGTCAACCTAAGGTTTTAAGCCCTGCTAACCTAGAGCTTTGCAAATTGGTGCAATCGTGTGGCAAGAGCCTTGGCTTAAGCTTAGAATTTTTACCCACTGGTGGATGCTGTGATGGTAACAATTTGGCTGCTGCAGGCTTACCTAATATTGATACTTTGGGTGTGCAGGGCGGTAAAATTCATAGTGCTGATGAATATATGCACTTATCCAGTTTAACCACTAGATCACAATTGAGTGCATTAATTCTATTGCGTCTAGCACAAAGTAAAGATCTATCGTGGTTGCAGCGCAAAGGTATGGAGCATCAATCATGTTAATCGTACGGCCTATCAAAAATGACGATGGTGAAGACTTTAATAACTTTGCTGCAGCCACAGGGGTGGGCCATACTAACTTGCCTAATCACCCAACACAGCTAACTCAAAAGATAAATCACAGTGAATTATCCTTTGCTTCTAGCGTAGATCATGCGGGTGAAGAGGGCTACACCTTTGTTATGGAAGACACTCTTGCTAACCGCTTAGTAGGCACCTGCACAGTGGATGCAACCGTGGGTTTAAGCCAGCCTTACTATACCTATCGGGTTGACCAGGTGACCCATTCCTCTATTGATTTAAAAATCAATAATCGTATCCCAGCCTTACATATCAACCACGATTACACGGGCGCGTCACGCCTTAGTTCGTTTTATTTAGAACCTGATTATCGCTGTGACTTTTACGATCAGCTACTGTCCAAATCTCGTTTGCTATTCATGGCCTGTTTTCCAGAGCGTTTTGCAGCCACCACTATTGCTGAAATGAAAGGAGTCATTGGCAGTGATGGTGTTTCACCCTTTTGGGAATCTGTAGGCCGACACTTTTTCACTATGGACTTTAACGAAGCTGATTTACTAACAACGTCTAGCAATAAACATTTTATTGCCAACCTCATGCCCCGTTACCCACTTTATGTCCCCTTGTTAAGTGACAAAGCACAAGCTGTGATTGGTCAACACCATGATGACGTTGAAGACATTGTAAATATTCTGGAGCATGAAGGCTTACACTTTGAAGGCCACGTGGACATTTTTGATGCGGGGCCTATTTTAGAAGTACGTACCCGTCACCTTCGCGCAATTCGTCATGCAGAGCAAGCACAGGCCTTAATAGGCGACGAAGTATTGCATGGTAAACGAGTACTCGTGTGCAACAACAGCTGCCTCGACTTTCGCTGCATTATCGCCCGTAAGCAAGGCTTATCACTGGTGCTCAGTGCAGGTCAAATAGACGGTTTAAAAGTGGCTACTGGTGACACCTTAACCTATTGCCAACTGTAATGAACTGAGTGGCCTGTCGTTTTCCATAAACGATGCACTAAAAAAGTCTCTATATCTAAATCCAGAAGTGCAAATGCAAAAGAGTTTGTGCGTAAACACGAGTACTATTTACAGCAGAGAAATGTTGTTAAAAGCCTGTCTGGAGGCCCCCGATGATGATAATCCGTCCCTTAATGGAGACCGATGCTGACGCCCTACTCAATTTAGCCCATAAAGCGGGCATTGGTTTTACATCATTGCCTGCAGATCCAGATCGCATTGCCTGCAAGATTGCATCTTCCTTGGCCGCCTTCAGTGGTCAGGCAAACCTTAAGCATGAACAAAGCTATATGTTTGTGCTAGAGGACACCTTGGTCTCCAAGGTTGTGGGTATCTGTGGCATTGAGTCTTCCATTGGGTTATCTAGCCCTTGGTACAGCTATCGTATTGGCACCTTAGTGCATTCCAGCCGGGAACTGAGTGTGCATAACACCTTCCCTACCTTGTATTTAAGCAATGACCAAACAGCTTGCGCCGAAGTCTGTACCTTATTTTTAGACCCTAACTACCGCCACAGCAAGAATGGTAACTTATTATCAAAGAGCCGCTTTCTCTTCCTAGCAGAATTTCCAGAACGCTTTGAAAGCAAAATTATTGCTGAGATGCGAGGGGTTTCTAATGACGATGGCCAATCCCCTTTTTGGGATGGTTTAGGCGCCCACTTCTTCGATATGCCATTTGCTGATGCAGATCATTTAACCGGCTTAGGTAAAAAAGAATTTATTGCCGAACTGATGCCCCGTCACCCTCTTTATATTAATTTATTACCCCAAGAGGCTCAAGACGTCATTGGTAAAGTGCACGCTAGCACGAGACCAGCCCGTAAAATGCTGGAAGATGAAGGTTTTCGCTATCAAGGTTACGTAGACATTTTTGATGGTGGCCCTGCCCTAGAAACACAAGTGCAAGACATTCGTGCTGTTCGAGACAGCAAATGTTACACCGTGACTGTTAAAGATACTGTCGAGGATAACCGGCCTGCAAGCGAAACACCCTATCTTGTCAGTAACACAAGCCTCACTGGCTATCGGTGCACTATGGTGTATATCAAAACCCCAGAATTTGGCCCTTTGTGCATTAGTACTGAACTAGCCACCGCCCTGCACGTTACTACTGGCGACTCAATACGCGTAGTGCCTCTATTTGGCCCACGCCTCTAAAGCATAAGGAATAATTATGACTCACTTAATCGATAACCAGTGGTTAACCGGGAATGGTCCCACTTTTAATTCTCTTAACCCGGCCAACAACGACATCCTTTGGCAAGGCCAAGGTGCTGACTCTCAACAAATAGATGACGCTATCACTGCTGCCCGGGCAGCCTTTCTGGCATGGTCTTTAACGAGTTACTCGGACCGCCTTGCTGTGGTTAAAGCCTTTCAAACACAATTAAAAGAACATGCTAAAGAAATAGCGATTGCCATCGCTCAAGAAACGGGTAAACCTTTGTGGGAGACACGCACAGAAGCGGCCGCTATGGCAGGCAAAATAGATCTATCTGCCAAGGCTTATGAGGAGCGGACAGGTGTTGTGAGTAAACCTGCACCGGCAGGTACTCAAGCATGGTTGCGCCACCGGCCCCATGGTGTTGTGGCGGTGTTCGGCCCTTATAATTTCCCTGGCCACTTGCCAAACGGTCATATTGTTCCAGCTCTTTTAGCAGGTAACACCGTGGTGTTTAAACCGAGTGAACAAACACCCATGGTGGCTGAGCTAACGGTAAAATGTTGGTTAAATGCAGGCTTACCTGCAGGCGTAATTAACCTTGTTCAAGGGGCTCGTGAAACGGGTATTGCACTGGCTAATCACAATGGTATTGACGGCTTATTTTTTACTGGTAGCTCTAGCACGGGAATGTTACTGCATAAGCAATATGCAGGTCGTCCTGACAAAATTTTGGCACTAGAAATGGGAGGCAACAACCCATTAATAGTGAGCCAAGTAGCAGACACTCGTGCTGCCGTGCATGAAATCATTCAATCAGCCTACATTTCAGCTGGCCAGCGTTGTACCTGTGCTCGTCGTTTGTATATTCCTAAAGGTGCACAAGGCGATCATTTAGTAGAGATGCTAGTGACCACTATTGGCAAAATTCGCGTCGGTTTTTATGATGCTGAACCCGCGCCATTTATGGGTTCTGTAATTTCGTCTACTGCAGCCCAGCAATTATTAACGGCGCAACAAGACTTAATTAAACAAGGGGCTAAGTCTTTGGTCACAATGAGGCTACTTACAGCAAATACAGGCCTATTAAGCCCAGGTTTGGTAGACGTGACCAACGCTAAGGATTTACCAGATGAGGAGTACTTTGGACCGCTGCTCACGCTAACACGCTATGACAATTTTGACCAGGCGATCACTATGGCTAATAACACCAGCTTTGGCTTATCGGCTGGCTTGTTAAGTGACTCCCGCAAGGAGTACGATTACTTCTTGCCACGCATTCGTGCAGGCATTGTAAACTGGAACAAACAAATTACCGGTGCCAGCGGTGCAGCGCCATTTGGTGGCGTAGGAGCCAGTGGCAACCATCGTGCTAGTGCGTTTTATGCAGCGGATTATTGTGCTTACCCAGTAGCCTCTATTGAAGCGGATGTATTGACCATGCCGCAGCAATTAAGCCCTGGGCTAGACCTTTAGAGGTTGACGATGAACATACCAATGCAAACTCGTGAAGCTAACTTTGATGGCCTAGTAGGGCCGACTCATAACTACGGTGGATTGTCTTATGGCAATGTCGCCTCTAGCAGTAATTCAGCGCGTCGATCCAACCCCAAGCAGGCTGTTCAACAAGGCTTGCAGAAGATGAAGTCGCTGCACGACATGGGCATGGTCCAAGGCGTATTGGCTCCTCAGTCGCGTCCAGATCTTTATACCTTGCGTCGTCTTGGATTCACCGGTAGTGATAGCCAAGTGGTTCAACAAGTCGCAAAAAAAGACCCCGCACTACTTGCGTCTTGTTTCTCTGCGTCAAGCATGTGGACAGCCAACGCCGCCACAGTTTCACCTAGTTCAGATTGCCCTGATGGCCGTTTACACTTTACCCCTGCAAACTTAGTTAATCGCTTCCACCGCTCTATTGAACATGGCACAACAGGCCGTATATTGCGCGCTACTTTCGCCAACGAAGACCATTTTTCTCATCACCAGGCATTGCCAGCTTCGGACCATTTTGGCGATGAAGGTGCTGCCAATCACACCCGCTTTTGCCAAACCTACGGTAAGGCTGGAGTAGAATTGTTCGTTTATGGCCAGCATGCCTTTAATGGCCAAGCTCCAAAACCGATTAAGTATCCGGCTCGCCAGAGCTTAGAAGCGTCTCAAGCTGTAGCACGTTTACACGGCCTAAAAGATGAGCAGGTGGTATTTGCTCAACAAAACCCAAATGTAATTGACGCCGGCGTATTCCACAATGACGTGATTGCCGTGGGCAACAGTAATGTGTCTTTTTACCATCAGCTTGCCTTTTTAAATACTAATGAAGTGAACCATAACTTACAGCAAGCGATGTCTAACCTGGGTAATGGTGAGATGCAGTTTATCGAAGTGCCAAATGACCAAGTGTCAGTTCAAGATGCCGTAACCAGTTACTTATTTAACAGTCAATTATTAAGTCTGCCTCACTTAAATGATGGCAAAATGGGAATTGTTGTTCCGCAAGAATGCCTTGAAAATACTAAGGTTTCGGCTTACTTAGACCAGCTCATTGCCAGTGACAGTGCAATTGAAGAGATTTTGGTATTTGACCTACAGCAAAGCATGAGCAATGGCGGTGGCCCTGCATGCTTGCGCCTTCGTGTGGTGCTTAATGAGGCTGAGCAAGCCGCGGTAAACCCTGCGTGCATTATGAGCGACAGTCTATTCTCTGACTTGATGGCCTGGACAGAAAAGCACTACCGGGACACTCTTTGTGAGTCTGACTTAGCTGACCCACAACTAATCACTGAAAGTCGCAGTGCCTTGGATGAGCTAACACAAATCTTGAACTTAGGCAGCGTTTACGACTTTCAGCGTTAATTCCACTCAACAACTAATGAGGCCATAAAAAACTTGCCCCGCTTTTTTGCTGCGGTGTAACGTCCAGCCTTGTGGCAAAGACAAATCGGTAAGGGGTTGTGCCTGCTCCACATAAATCACAGCCTTAGGTGATAAACATTGGCTATCAAATAATGCTATGAGCATATCTGGCATCAGCGCTAAGGTAAAAGGTGGATCTAAAAACACCAGGTCATAGGGCTTCATTGGCTCAGACGTTGTTGAAAGGGCCTTATAATGCCTTAACCAATCAAAGCTACTCATTTGCTCTACTTTGGCTACCTGACCTTCCGCTATGGATAGCTGTTTTAAATTGTCATTAAGGGTGCTTGTCGCTATGACGGAAAGGTCAACAAAGTTGACTTGCTTTGCCCCACGAGACAAAGCCTCTAAACCTAATGCCCCTGTGCCGGCAAATAAATCTAAGCAGGTCGCACCTGGTATAAGGTCAGAAACCCAGTTAAATAGAGTCTCTCTCACTCTATCCTGGGTTGGTCGAAGGCCTGCTACAGTGGCAAATGGAATTTTTCTCCCCCGCCATTCTCCAGCAATAATACGCAAGTTTTTACGGCCTGCTTGGCCAATTTCAACCACCTTTTCAGACTTAGTCCCAGTTCCAGAAGAACGCAGTTGAGATGAAGGACGAGAAGATTTTGAACTCGGTTTTCGGGCCATAAATATGCCTAGGTGTCACAATGAGTGGGAATAGTTTAGTGCCTATTCTAAGGTAATCACTGCAGAAAAGAAGCATGCCAAGGTAAAAGCTATGCTAAAATTTACGCTTTTATTATCCTTCATTCCGCACAAACCGAGACGCACCCGACATCATGGCCCTGTTTAATTTATTTGGCAAAAACAAAAAACCTGCAGAGAACACAGATGTTTCTGTAGCAGAGCACACGGTTGCAACTTTTCAGGACACTGTTGAGCATCAGCAGGCTAACGCTTCACCAATGGCAGCCACTGTTGTGACAGAGTCTCAGCCAAAACAGAGCCTTTTGGGGCGTATAAAAAGTGGCCTTAGTCGTACTCGCGGTAATTTAGGTGATGGTCTTTCTAATCTATTTTTAGGCGCCAAACAAATCGATGACGACTTGTTTGAAGAGCTAGAAACCCAACTATTAGTTGCAGACGTGGGGATAGAAGCCACTGCAAGCCTGCTTAAAAAGCTCAGTGATCGGGTTGCCCGCAAAGATCTACAAGACCCTCCAGCACTTTATAAAGCCTTAAAAGAAGAACTGGCAACATTATTACAAGGCAGCCAAGCAGCCTTAGAGATTCCTCAACAAGATAGCCCTTTTGTGATTCTTATGGTCGGGGTTAACGGCGCAGGCAAAACCACAACCATTGGTAAGCTGAGCAAACGATTCCAAAGCCAAGGGAAATCAGTTTTATTGGCCGCTGGCGACACCTTTCGTGCGGCTGCCGTTGAACAGTTGCAAGAATGGGGAACACGCAACAATGTACCCGTTGTTGCCCAGCATACAGGAGCTGATAGCGCCTCTGTAATCTTTGATGCAGTGCAGTCGGCTAAGGCAAAAGGTATTGATGTGGTGATTGCAGATACAGCTGGGCGCTTACAAAACAAATCTCACTTAATGGATGAGCTAAGCAAAATTGTGCGGGTGATGAAAAAATTAGATGTTAATGCCCCTCATGAGGTCATGCTAGTGCTTGATGCTGGCACCGGACAGAACGCCTTGAGCCAAGCTAGCCTTTTTGGTGCTGCTGTGGGGGTAACTGGAATAACCCTCACTAAACTTGACGGCACTGCTAAAGGCGGCGTTATTTTTGCCATGGCGCAGCAGCTACAACTTCCTATTAGGTTTATTGGGGTGGGTGAGCAGGCAGACGACCTGCGACCGTTTGAAGCCGATGTATTCATTGACGCCCTATTTAGTGAAACTAAGCTAACGCAAAAAAGTGCCTCATGATTCGTTTTGAGCAGGTGTGCAAAAAATATCGTGATAAGAACGCGTTAGTGAGTAACAACTTTCATTTACAGCGCGGTGACATGGCTTTTTTAACTGGACACTCAGGTGCTGGAAAAAGTACCCTGCTAAAACTCATCATGCTTATGGAGCGCCCAACCAGTGGCAAAGTTATTGTTGACCGAGAAGACTTAAGCCAACTTAGCCGTACACAGATTCCAGCGCATCGCAGAAAAATCGGCCTTGTATTTCAGAATCACCAGTTACTAATGGATTACTCTGTATTCGATAACGTAGCCCTGCCTCTTAAAATCAGTGGCTATAATGAGCGAGATTCTGGCCGGCGTGTCAGAGCTGCTTTAGACAAGGTTGGCTTATTAGATAAAGAAAAACTATCACCACAAGTACTATCCAGTGGAGAACAACAACGTATTGGTATAGCTCGCGCCATCGTTAACAAACCCAAACTTATATTGGCCGACGAACCCACAGGCAACTTAGACCCTGCATTGTCTGCTGAAATTATGCATCTGTTTCAACAGTTCAACCAAGTGGGCGTCACTGTGCTCATTGCCAGCCATGACCTAGCGCTTATTCAGCGCCTACAGCACCCCGTTATTCAGCTTAACCAAGGCCGAATTAGTGGACCACTTTCAGTAATGGGGGCGTAATTATGGCTTTTTTTAAGCGTCGCCCTGCCCATAATGCCAGCCGTTCTCAGCCTGAAAGTCCCGCTAAACGGCTACTTAGAGAACACAAAGAGGTCGCTATTAGTAGTTGGTGCAGGCTATGGCAGTCGCCCTTAGCTAACCTATTAACCTGGCTAACATTAGCCATAGCATTGGCTTTGCCAGCGGCGTTGTTGTTACTCTTAAGCCAAGCTCAGCACTTAGGTAAGCAGGTTAATCAGAGTAGCCACATAAGTGTATTTTTGGCTTCAGATGTAAGCCGTGAACAAGGTCAATTGATCACTGGTCAATTAGGCTCCAGGCCAGACATTGCTCAGGCAACTTACATCTCGGCCGAGCAGGCATTAGCTGATTTTAAAGCCAGTAGTGGGCTAGAAGATATATTAACAAGCCTCACTGATAATCCCTTGCCTGCAACTATACTAATAGAGCCAGCCAACACCTCCTTAGGCCCAAAAGCTATTGCAACACTTACCCAACAGTTACGACAGCAAGACCCCATTGATCAAGTATTAGTGGACATGGAGTGGTTAGATCGCCTACAAGCACTGTTGGATACAAGCGAGCGATTTACATACAGCTTAGCGCTTTTACTAGCACTTGGTGTATTGCTTGTGGTGGGCAACACTGTGCGCTTACAAATAGAAAGCAGAAAACAAGAGATTTTGGTTATTAAATTAGTGGGAGGAACTGATGCCTATTTACGGCGCCCATTTCTATATGCCGGGCTTTGGGCTGGCTTATTTTCGGCCTTAATTGCTTGGGTCATTCTCCAGCTAGGAGTAGCCTACTTGCATCCGCCCTTATTATCATTGGCGCAAAGCTACCAAAGTGACTGGCAACTGCAAGGCTTAAGTTGGATGGGGAGTTTCAATCTATTTGTTGCTAGCTGCGGGCTATCGGTATTGGGGGCAAGCTTAACCGTGGGCCGCCAACTACGCCTTATTGAGCCCAAATAAGGTCCTTGTAGGGGTTTACAAAGCTTTACAGGGAAATACCCCAACTGAGACTTGCACTCTCGCCATTTCAGCCCTAAAATACAACTCTTAATTTTGCCGTCGTAAGCCAAATCTTAATATTAGACAAGTATTATGTATGTGAGAAAATGCATGCATTTGCGGCAATAGTCCCAGAAAATGGCCAAAACAGGCCATACTTAGAATAAGTTTAAGAGCGGACTCAAAGACTACGGAGATTGTTATGACCAAGTCATTATCAGCTATTGATGCATTAGCACCAGGCCAAAGCCACGAGGCTTACCTACAAACGATCAGCACCATCCCCATTCTTACGGTTGAGCAAGAGCGAGCACTGGCTGAACGCCTGTATTATGAAAATGATTTAGATGCAGCACGCCAACTCGTTATGTCTCACCTGCGCTTCGTGGCTCATATTGCTAAAAGCTACTCTGGTTACGGCCTACCTATTGCTGACCTAGTGCAAGAAGGTAATGCAGGCTTAATGAAAGCGGTCAAGCGTTTTAACCCAGAAGTGGGTGTACGCTTGGTTTCTTTCGCTGTGCATTGGATCAAAGCCGAAATGCACGAATATATTTTACGCAACTGGCGCATTGTTAAAGTAGCAACGACCAAGAGCCAGCGGAAACTGTTTTTTAATCTGCGCAGCTCCAAAAAGAAATTGGCTTGGTTGACGCATGCAGAAGTGCAATCCATGGCAGCAGACCTAGGCGTTGATGCTAAAGTTGTAATGCAAATGGAAGGCCGCATGTCTGCTCATGACACCCCATTTGATGCGCCAGAGGGTGATGAAGACAGCGCATATCAGGCGCCAGCTTATTACCTTGAAGATCACTCAGGTGACCCTGCTAGGCAGCTGGAAGCCAGTAATTGGGAAGAAGATTCCAATACACGTTTAGCAACCGCCATGGGTGACCTAGACCCTCGCAGCCGAGATATCTTGCAGCAGCGTTGGTTGAGCCACTCTAAGGCCACCTTACATAATTTGGCTGACCAGTACGAAGTGTCTGCAGAGCGAATTCGCCAGCTTGAAAAGAATGCTATGAAAAAGCTAAAAGCGGCAATGAGTGTTGGCATGGATTCAGATGGAGAAGGCGCTTACGCGTTTTAACCCCTAGCTGAACCTTAGTTAGACATCCCAAAAACCCACCGAGCGTGGGTTTTGTTATTTCAGGGCACCCAGATGTCTGCTAAATTACGCCATACATTATCAACAATAATAGGCTGAGCTTCGGGGGTTGGGTGCAGGCCATCAGGCTGCATTAAATCATTATGAATAGCAATATTGTCTAATATAAAAGGCACTCGAGCGGTCTTATATCGCCCAGCAAGGGTTTCATATTGAGCAAAAAAAGGTGCTGTGTAGCGCGCTCCATAATTCGGCGGCAACTGAATTCCCATAACAACTACTTGGGCCCCAGCCAGCTGGCTTTGTTCAATCATAGCTGCCAGGTTAGTGGTGATGTTGACGACGGGGTACCCTCGCAAACCATCGTTAGCGCCCAGCTCTAACAATACCCACTGGGGTTGAAACTGACTTAGCAACGCAGGTAATCGGCGAACCCCTCCCTGAGTTGTTTCACCACTCACGCTGGCATTAATCACCTGCCACTGATCATTAGTTCTACTAGCATTTAACTTGTCTTGCAGCAAAGCTGGCCAAGCTTGCTCTAGCGACATACCATAACCAGCACTCAAACTATCCCCCATGACCAATATGGTCTGATCCTTAGCCCAAGCCCCAGGCACCCACAAAAGGCTAGCAATACTGCAAAAGTAGAATGTAAATATTTTGAAAAACTGCATCATATCCTTTCCTTAGTGACTCAGCAGACGCCATAATAGGAGCCTATTAAATTATTGAGTTGTCCCTATGCCTTCTTCCACGCCCTTTTTGGCTGCCCAAAACGTCAGCCAAATTGTAGCTAACCCTCAAGCCAGCCAATCTAACGACTTACACATATTACAAGACGTAAATTTTACCATAGAAGCTGGCCAATCTGTTGCCATAGTTGGTGCTTCTGGCTCTGGAAAAACCACTTTATTAGGCATGATGGCTGGCTTAGACAGCCCTAGCCATGGACAACTATTTTTAGCCCATAAAGACCTCACGCAACTTAATGAAGAACATCGAGCCGAGCTACGTAAACATCAAGTTGCATTTATATTCCAGAATTTTCAACTTCTACCGAGCCTTACCGCGATAGAAAACATCATGCTGCCGCTAGAAGTAAAAGGTAGCCGTGATGCTGACGCACTGGCAAAAAAATATTTAACCCACGTCGGACTGGCTGAGCGTGGCCATCATTATCCCAACCAACTCTCTGGTGGAGAACAACAACGTGTTGCCATTGCTCGCGCCTTTGCCGCACAAGCGCCTATTTTGTTTGCCGATGAGCCTACAGGTAATTTAGACACAGAGACTGGCCACCATATTATTGAGCTCTTGTTTGAACTTAATCAACAACACCACACCACGCTGGTACTAGTCACCCACGATTTAGAATTGGCACAACGCTGCGAGCGAAGGTTGTCCCTAACAGCTGGACAACTTACGGAACTCACAGATGTTTAAACTAGCCGCCCGCCTAGCGTGGCGAGATTGGCGCGGCGGAGAACTTTCTCTTCTATTTGTCGCTTTAGTTCTCGCCACTACTAGTGTTACCAGTATTAGCCTATTTACTCAACAAGTTAAGCAATCGATGGTGGCGCAAGGTGCAAACCTTATCGCTGCAGACTTACGCCTTAACACCAGCCAACCTGTGCCTCAACTATGGCTAGATAAAGCCCAGGCTTTATCCTTACAACAAGCACAGCTGAGTCAGTTTCAGGCCATGGTATTTGCCCCACAGGGTATGCAACTAGCCAGCATTAAAGCTGTCTCAGAAAATTACCCATTGCGAGGTGAAATTACTGTAAGCACTGCTGCCTTTGAGCTAGGTACGGCTATAGAAAATGGTCCTATACAGGGAGAAATATGGCCTGATTCTCGCCTATTAGCCAGCCTAAATGCTAAATTAAATGACACTATTGATGTCGGTCAACTTAGCTTAAAAATAAGCCAGATACTCATGTCTGAACCAGATCAGGCTAGCGGTTTTTCAGGCTTCGCTCCTAGTGCCATGATGCACCTGTCAGACCTTGAAGCAACCGAGGCCGTGCAGGCAGGCAGTAGAGTAAAAAACCGGTGGTTATTAGCGGGTGCAAATAATGCACTAACTCAGCTGCAACAAGACATTAATCCTTTGCTAAAAAATGGCCAAAAGTGGCAATCCCCCACTGATGGTAATGTAAATGTGGCAGCCACGTTAGACAAAGCGGAACAGTTTCTATTACTAGCAGGGTCGCTAGCAGTGGTTCTTGCTGGTGTAGCCCTGTCTCTTTCCACCCGCCGCTATAGCCTCCGCCAAGCTAAACACGTGGCTTTACTTAAGTGTCTTGGCCTTAAACCTAAACAATTACGCTTTTTGTACCTAAGCCAAATGGCACTGCTAGCGTTATTGGCTCTTTTAGTAAGCCTGCCCCTTGCTTGGGGCCTGTACCAAGGCCTGTTGTTATTAGTCGTTGACTATTTTCAAGCCGCATCCATCATCCCACCACTTGCTCCCTTTATACTTGGCGCAGGAACAGGCACATTGTGCTTGTTAGCTTTTGTATTACCCCCCATGTTAGCGCTAGCTAAGGTGGCTCCTGCAGAGGTTTTGCGCCAATCTTCCAGCCAGAGCAAAACCAACATAGGCCACCTGACTATAGGTTTTACCGCCGTAATTGCTTTAGTGTACTGGCACAGCCAATCTATATTAATCACCTCTGCCCTTATCGTTGGTGTGGCCATTATTTTGGCTTTGCTGGCTTTGCTTGCTAGCCTGCTCATCAGGTTAGGCAATAAAATTCGCCCCCATTTAAGCCAAGGTGGCAAGATAGGTGTAGCGAATTTATCACGTAGAAAACACCAGAATAGCCTACAAGTGGCCATTTTTGGGCTTGCACTAATGCTTCTATTTAGTTTAATTTCAGTACGAAGTTTCCTAATTGATGATTGGCAACAGCAGTTAAACCAAGACACTCCTAACCTGTTTTTATTCAACATTTATCAACAGGAGCGTGAGTCTTTAGTCACTTCAATGGAACAGCAAGGATTAGCTACCCAAGGGTTAACTTTTTTCCCTATCGCCAGAGCCCGGCTCACCGAACCTAAGGTAGAAGATCCCCGTGGGGACCGGGAACTTAATCTCACTTGGAGCCAAACTCTACCCATTGGTAACAGTATTAGCGCAGGCCAGTGGTGGGGTGATAGCAATGCTAACCCGTTAGAAGTCTCGATAGAATCAGACTATGCGCAGCGGATGGGGTTAACACTGGGACAAAGCCTTACGTTTAATGTTGCCGGCATCCCACGCAAAGCTATTTTAAGCAGCCTCAGAGAAGTAGACTGGAGTACTATGCAGCCCAACTTCTTTTTTGTCTTTTCACAACCTTTAATCGATGCCAACAGCGCAAGCTATATGGCCAGTGTTTATGTTTCACCCGAGGACCGAAGCAAGCTTGGCCCTTTGTTGCGTCAACAACCCACTATATCTATGCTTGATGTAGACCAAATTTTGCAACAGGTAAAGCAGGTTGTAGCTCAACTCTCTCTTGCCGTGGAGAGTATTTTAGTGATGGTTTTAGGTGCGGGTATATTAGTGTTAGTCGCCAGTATACAAGCCAGTATAGATGAGCGTCGGCACGAAAGTGCTATTCTACGAACCTTAGGTGCAAGCAAATCACTGATTCGCAGTATTTTATTAGTAGAGTACGCAAGCCTTGGATTTGTAGCAGGGCTTATTGCAGGAGTGAGTGCAGAAGCGTTAGTTGCCGTGCTGCAGAACCAATTATTTCAATTGCCACTCCAATTTCATTGGCCCCTTTGGGTGCTTACGCCCTTTGCTGGCATGTTCATCATTGGCTCCTGCGGCTGGTGGTTTAATCGCTCAGTTGTAACGGCTCCACCACTTAGAACACTACGGCAGACATAGCCATTATTTCATGAGTAAACTAAAATGGGCTCACCTCAGCAGTTTTAAATACCACCGGCAACAAAGAAATACATTACAATAGGTTAATTAAGTTCATTCTATTAGGTAATGTATGTCGTCGGTGGCACTGACTTATTTGTTAAAATTTCTGCCTTTTCTAAGCTGGGCTAAACACACAACCCCAGCTAGTGCTCGGCAAGATGCTATGGCCGGACTTACAGGTGCCATCATCGTTCTTCCTCAGGGCGTCGCTTATGCTTTAATTGCTGGCCTACCGCCAGAATATGGACTGTATGCTGCAATTGTTCCAGCCATAATTGCTGCTTTATTTGGCTCTTCTTGGCACCTTATCTCTGGCCCAACAGCAGCTCTTTCTATTGTCGTTTTTACTACTATTAGCCCTTTAGCCCAAGTGGGTACGGCAGCTTATATAAGCCTAGTGCTTACCTTAACTCTCATGGCTGGGCTTTTTCAGCTTATATTATCCCTTGCTCGTATGGGCTCTTTGGTGAATTTTGTATCTCACTCGGTGGTGGTTGGATTCACCTCTGGCGCAGCCGTGGTAATTGCCACTAGCCAAATAAAAAACGCCCTCGGGCTAAACCTTCAGTCTACTGGTAACTTTATTCTTAACTGGATTGCTGTAGCAGATAACATTATAGCCACACACCTACCCAGCTTAGTGATTGCAGCCCTTACCTTAGCTACTTTGATTGTAATAAAACGTTGGCGTAGAAAATGGCCCAATATGCTCATTGCTATGGTTGTTGGAAGCGCTGCCACTCAGGCTTTATTATTAACCTCTTGGTCAGGGGTTAGCGAAATTGCCTTAGTGGGAGAAATCCCGTCACAATTACCCCCTTTATCCACGCCCTTAATGACTTGGGATTTATTAAGGCAATTGGCGCCAGGTGCTATGGCTTTGGGTTTATTAGGTTTGGTAGAGGCTGTATCGATTGCTCGTTCGGTCGCCACACGCTCAGGCCAGCAAATCCATGGTAACCAAGAGTTTATTGGCCAAGCGCTGTCTAATATTCTGGGCAGTTTCTCATCTAGTTATGCCACCTCAGGGTCATTTACTCGCACGGGAGTGAACTATGAAGCAGGCGCAACAAGCCCTTTAGCAGCATTATTTGCAGCGGTATTTTTAGCCCTAATCGTGTTACTTTTTGCGCCCTTAGCCGCTTACATCACCTTACCTAGTATGGCTGCTATTTTATTAATGGTGGCATGGAACCTAATTGATTGGCACCACATAAAAATTATTTATCGCGCGGGTAAAAACGAAGCTATGGTATTTGGCGTAACCTTTGCTGCTACGCTGTTACTTCCAATGGAATTTGCTATTTATTTGGGTGTGCTTTTGTCATTGGTGTTGTATTTACGCCGTACATCGCAACCCAACATTACGGCTTTGGCTAGTGGCAGAGGTGCTAAAAAACTAGTAGACGCACAACGTTCTAACCTACCTGAATGTGACGTTATCAAAATTGTTCGTATTGATGGAGCGCTGTTTTTTGGCGCAGTAGATTATGTACAAACCACATTGATGGCGATACCACAAAAACATGTGCTTATTGTTGCTAGTGGCATTAATTTTATAGATTTAGCGGGCACAGAGTTGTTAGCCAACGAAGCTAAACGGCTAGCTGCCAAAGGTGGAGGTTTATACCTTTGTAATGTTAACGGCCGGGTGATTAAGCCGATTATTCGTAACGGACATTTAAGCACTATAGGTAAGCGTCACATTTTCGCTACCAAGGCTCTAGCGCTAAGCACTATTGACGCTAAGTTGAGTGACCATAGCTGCGCTGGCTGTGAGAACCGCTAACGAATAAAAGCGAATATTGAGGCACTAAAAAACCTGCGCTGGGTAACCAGGGCAGGTTTTTTAATTTGTGCTTAACGCTATGCCAGTTACTTACTAGCTCGGCTACCAAAGCGCTTGTTGAAGCGATCGATACGGCCGCCAACATCAATATTTTTCTGCTTGCCAGTATAGAACGGGTGGCAGGCTGAACATGTGTCAATGTGCATGTCTTTGCATAGCGTAGAACGGGTTTCTACAACATTGCCACAAGAACACGTCGCTTTAATAGCTTCGTACTTAGGATGGATATCTTTTTGCATGGGGAATAACCTCAGGGTTATGGCGCCGCCACTTGATCTATTGCCAAGCACCGCACCGAACAGAGACCTTTATAAAGTCTCTTTCAAATTAGCCAACCGACAATCGGCAGGCCCTAAAAATAGAGGCGAAATTTTACCAGACGCCTGAAGATAAGCAAGCCTTTTTGACAACCCAAACTTTACAATTAACCAAATGAGCAGTTTATCTTTGTAAACACCACAAACAAAGGCACTTTGGTGTAGGATAACCCCCTAACTCAATTGCCTTAAATGTTCTATTTTCCAGTGCCTATGTATCTAAAAATTGCCCTCGCCACTGGTCTACGCCAAGAGTTTACTTATTTAGCGCCAGACACAACAAAAGACTCTTGTTTACCGACAATTGGCTTACGTGTCCATGTAGCCTTAGGTCGTAGCCAAAGAGTGGGGCTTATTGTGGGCATAAGCCAGACCACAGACGTAGACCTTAGTAAACTTAAACCTATTATTGAACTATTAGATAACACACCACTATTGCCCGAAGACCTTTGGCAGCTTGGGCTATGGGCAGCTGAGTATTACCAACACCCAGTAGGTGACGCACTTATGCACCTACTACCTGCTAAACTGCGCCAACCCATACCTAATCAACTCATCCAACTCAATTGGCAGGTCGCTGATATAGAGGCAGAGTTTGGCAGGGCAAAAAAACAACAACTCCTTTGGCAACAAATTAGCACCTTGGCGCCCGTGTTCAATCTTAGTCAGCTCCAAACTATAGGCATAAAACCTAGCCAACTAAAGCCTTTTTTAGACAAAAAATGGCTCACTACCAGCTACCCTAAACCTCAAGGTGTAACTTTGAAACTGGCTGAACAAGGCCTGGTTCTTAACGCAGAACAAACACATATTGTTGAACACTTAGCTAAGGTAAAGGGTGTATTCAGTTGCAACCTATTAAATGGTGTTACCGGCAGCGGCAAGACTGAAGTCTATTTTCATGCCATTGCAGAGCAATTGCAGGCAGGTAAACGCACCCTGTTGCTGGTTCCCGAAATAGGCCTTACACCACAGCTACTGCAGCGACTTAAACAACGCTTTAACAACCGAGTATTGGCCCTTCACTCGGGCCTTACAGAACATCAGAGACTTAACGCTTGGCAACAAGCAGGGCTTGGGCAGGCTGATATTATAATAGGCACACGGTCTGCTTTATTTACCCCGATACCAGACCTAGGCCTTATCATCATTGATGAAGAACACGATCAAGCTTATAAGCAGCAAGAAGGTTTTCGCTACCATGGCCGAGACTTAGCAATAAAGCGTGCTGCCGACGCTAAAATTCCAATACTATTAGGCTCAGCCACACCCTCATTAGAGAGTTTGGCAAATGTGGCACGGGGGCGGTTTAGCCAATGGCTATTAACCCAGAGGGCAGGAAAGGCAAGTAGCCAACGTTACGAGGTGATTGATCTACGCAACCAACCACAACAGGCTGGTATCTCTGAACAGCTGCAGGCAATGGTTCAAATCCAGCTGGATTTAGGCCATCAAGTTTTGCTAATGCTCAACAGACGGGGCTTTGCCCCTAGCCTGCAATGCCAGGCTTGTGGTGCAACCGCACAATGCCCAGCCTGCGATGCCAGCATGACTTTACACCGTCGGCCCCCAAGGCTGCATTGCCACCACTGTGAGCATCAACAACCTGTGCACCTAAATTGCCCACAGTGCCAGAGCGAACAGCTAAAACCCTTAGGCCAAGGCACCGAACGAACAGAAGAACAACTAAACACGCTCTTTCCTAACACCCCAGTTCATCGTATAGATCGTGATACTACCCGTAAAAAAGGTAGTTTAGAGACTATGTTAGAGCAAGTACATCTTGGCCAACCGTGCTTATTAGTGGGCACACAAATGCTGGCTAAGGGTCACCATTTCCCTAACGTTACTTTAGCAGCTATTTTAGATGCTGACGCCAGCCTGTTTAGCAGTGATTTTCGTGGCCCAGAAAAACTAGCACAGCTGCTAGTGCAGACTGCTGGCCGTGCTGGCCGTGCTCAGATACCGGGCACAGCAGTGATTCAAACGTATCAAGCAGACCACCCCACTATTAACATTTTAGTTAATAAAGGGTACAACGCCTTTGCTCAGCAAGAGCTCACTAGTCGCCAGCGAAGCGGCTTGCCTCCTACTGGCCACATGGCTTTATTTCATGCACAAGCCAAAGATGCAGCGCAGGCCTTTACCCTGCTAAACTGGTTAGGGCAACAGGTACAAAACCCAGTATTACAGCCACTCACTAAGTCCTTACTCATGTTTGGCCCTATGCCTGCTTTTATGGCTCGCAGAGCGCACTATTATCGTGCTCAATTACAACTTCAGCACCCAAATCGTAAACAATTACAGCAGTTATTACAGCAATTATGCCACTTATTAGATCAACATCCAGCAGCCCGTAAAATACGCTGGAGTCTAGACATAGACCCGCAAGAACTGGGATAATTACCACTAATCCACACCGAGTTGTTAGGGCCTCATTTTTGAGGCTGCACTTAAACCTTTTAGAAGCCTATACGCCACCATGAAGCAACACATTGCAGACCTTATCCAACAAGCTATCGATGCCCTTAAAACCGCAGGTGAGTTTGACGCTGATCTAGTCGCTAACATCCAAATCGACAATACCCGCGACAAGCAACATGGAGATCTTGCGTGCAACGTCGCTCTAACTTTGGCTAAAGTTGCACGCCGCAAACCGCGTGACATTGCTGAACTAATTTGTAGCCAATTGCCTGCATCAAAATCGGTCACTAAAACACAAATTGCAGGCCCAGGTTTCATCAATTTTTTTATCAGCCAAGATGCCACTCAGGCTATCATCGGTAAAGTGCTTACAGACGCCGATCGGTTTGGCCGCAATAACAGTGGTGCTGGCCATAAAGTGCAAGTTGAATTTGTATCTGCCAACCCTACAGGGCCCCTGCACGTTGGCCATGGCCGCGGTGCAGCATACGGTGCTAGTGTGTCTAATTTGCTGGAAGCCTCAGGCTATGATGTAGAAAGGGAATATTACGTTAACGATGCGGGCCGCCAAATGAACATTTTGGCTGCAAGTGTGTGGTTGCGTTATTTACAACAAGCCGGGGAAGAGATCACCTTCCCCAGTAATGGCTATCAAGGTGCTTATGTTAACGATATCGCCAAACTCCTCCACACACAGGTAGGTGGTCGCCTCAAGCACAGCGCACCTGAGGTAATGGGCACGCTGCATGCAGATGCTCCAGAAGGTGACAAAGAGAAGCACATTGATGATTTGATTGAGCGGGCTCAAAGTTTGCTGGGACAAGCTGACTATAGCTTAGTATTTAATGCTGGCCTTAACTCTATTCGTGATGACATTAAGCAAGATTTGCACGGCTTTGGTGTGGACTTCCAGCACTGGTTTTCTGAACGCAGCCTGGATCAGGGTGACCAAATTAACCGCGCCATTGCTAAACTACAAGAGCAAGGGCATGTCTATGAAGACGGTGGGGCCTTATGGTTCCGCTCTACAGCCTTTGGTGATGACAAAGACCGTGTAGTGAAGCGTGACAACGGCCAAACTACCTACTTTGCATCTGACATCGCCTATCATTTAAACAAGTTTGAGCGTGGCATGGATACAGTTATTAACGTGTGGGGCGCAGATCACCACGGTTACATCACTCGAGTGAAGGCTGCATTGCAAGCCCTAGGCATAGACCCAGAACGCTTAGTGGTAAAGTTGGTTCAGTTTGCTATTTTGTATCGCGGCAACGAACGAGTGCCCATGTCTACCCGCAGTGGTTCTTTTGTCACCTTACGCGAACTTCGAGAAGAAGTAGGCAAAGACGCCTCACGGTTTTTCTATGTTACCCGCAAAGCAGAGCAACATATGGATTTTGACTTAGAGCTTGCTAAGTCAGAGAGCAAAGACAACCCCGTGTATTATATTCAGTATGCTCACGCGCGCATTTGCACCCTCATTAGAAAGCTTGCAGAACAGAACATGGCTTGGGATTCAGTTATGGGGCTTGAGCAACTTGAAAAGCTAAGTGAACCTGCAGAAATCAGCCTAATGCAGCAAATACAACTGTATCCAGAAGTGATAGCGCACGCAGCTAATAATCATGAGCCCCATCAAGTGGCTCATTACCTTAAAGATTTAGCTGGCCATTTTCACAGTTACTATAATGCCCACAGAATGGTTATTGATGACGTTCAGTTACGTAACGCCCGCATGTGTCTGTGTATGGCTGCACGCCAAGTGATGGCCAATGGTTTAACCCTTTTAGGTGTTGACGCACCAGAGCATATGTAATCGTGGCACCACACGATTACGCTAAGCGCAAGCCTAAAAAGCAACGTAAGCCTGCCGTTTCTCGGTGGGTTATGTTTGTCACGTTAGTGGTGAGCACGGCCTTTTTGGCCACACTTTTAATGCTTTCACAACAGCCAGATGATACTAAGGCTAGCACCGTGGTAGCTGAAAAAACAAACCCCACTGAGGTGGTTAAACTCGTGCCTAAGAACAAAGGCATGGCTGCCAACAAAAAAGGTGTGAGTAAGCAAAAAGACAACTTTGACTTTTACACTCTACTTCCAGACAGTGAAGTGACCCCCACGCAGGTGGATGCTTATATCTCCACACCTAAGGACCCTAAGAAGAAGACTAACACCTTACTACAGGCGGGGTCTTTTCGTAAAATGACAGATGCAAACCGCCTTAGAGCTAGGCTAGTCCTACTTAATATGGACAATGTTGTGGCTGAGAAAACGGTTTCGAGCAGTGGGTCAGTATGGTTCCGTGTTCGTATTGGACCATTTAGTAACCGTTCAACTCTGAATAAAGCGGAAGATATTCTCGCCCAGCAGGGCATTGAATCAATTCGAATCAACAAAAGCGCTAACTAATCGTCTGTTAAGTGTTTTTGCGCTTGAATTTTAGCGTCTCGACCCCATCCTAAAAGGATCGCACTATGCACGCAATGGCACATAGCCCATGGGTGCAGCCAATTAGGGATGAAAGATGACCACCATAGTATCAGTACGTCGCGGCAATCAAGTTGTATTGGGTGGCGACGGCCAAGTTTCATTAGGCAATACCGTAATGAAAGGTAATGCTCGCAAAGTGCGCCGCCTATATCATGACAAAGTCATTGCAGGATTTGCTGGCGGTACCGCTGATGCTTTTACTCTGTTTGAACGCTTTGAAAGCCAATTAGAAAAACACCATGGCCAACTCGTAAGGTCTGCTGTAGAACTCGCCAAAGAATGGCGCAGTGATCGTGCTTTACGCCGACTAGAAGCCATGTTGGTGGTTGCTAATGAAGAAGCCTCCCTTATTATCAGCGGCACTGGCGATGTGATAGAGCCAGAACACGGCCTTATTGCCATTGGTTCTGGTGGCAACTTTGCGCAAGCCGCAGCATTGGCTCTGCTAGACAACACAGAGCTGTCCGCTCAAGACATTGTTAGTAAAAGCCTTAATATTGCCGCCAGTATTTGTGTATTTACCAATCATCAAACGACCATCGAAACCATTGACCTAACTGCTCAAACTAAGAAATAAGGCTGAACCATGTCTCAACTGACTCCTGCTGAAATCGTCAGCCAACTCGACAACCATATTATTGGCCAAGACGCTGCTAAACGCGCTGTGGCTATTGCCCTGCGAAACCGCTGGCGCCGAATGCAACTCGAGCCTGACATGCGGTCGGAAATTGCACCCAAGAACATTATGATGATCGGCCCCACTGGTGTTGGTAAAACCGAGATTGCTCGCCGTTTAGCTAAGCTGTCTCATGCCCCTTTTATAAAAATTGAAGCAACAAAATTTACTGAAGTGGGCTATGTAGGCCGCGACGTAGAATCTATTATTCGCGACCTCATGGAAACGGCTATGAAGATGCTGCGTGAAGAGGCTATTACCAAAGTAGCCAACCAAGCTGCAGACCGTGCAGAAGATCGTATTTTAGATGTGTTGCTGCCCCCTGCCCGTGGCGAAAATGACACGGCTATCACTAAAGAGTCTGGCACCCGTCAAGTGTTTCGCAAGAAGCTAAGAGAAGGCCTACTAAACGACAAAGAGATAGATATCGAAGTTTCTAATGCTCCTGTTGGGGTTGAAATAATGGCACCTCCTGGCATGGAAGACATGACCAACCAGCTGCAAGGCTTGTTTGCCAATATGGGTAAAGACAAAAAACAAACCAAAAAAATGAACATTGCAGACGCCCTAAAGCAACTTCAAGACGAAGAAGCTGCAGGTCTGGTTAAGGAAGAAGACCTTAAACAACAAGCGTTAGAAGCTGTAGAGCAAAATGGCATTGTGTTTCTAGATGAAATCGACAAAATTGCCAAAAGACAAGAAGGTGGCAGTGGTGATGTGTCTCGTGAAGGTGTGCAGCGTGATTTGTTGCCACTTATTGAAGGATGTACCGTAACCACAAAATACGGCATGGTAAAGACAGATCATATCTTGTTTATTACTTCAGGCGCATTTCACGTTGCAAAGCCCTCAGACCTTATTCCAGAGTTGCAAGGCCGCTTGCCTATTCGGGTAGAGTTAAATGCCCTTCGGCCAGAAGATTTTGCTCGCATTCTTACCGAACCCAACTATTCACTCACGCAGCAGTATAAAGCCCTATTGAGTGTAGAGGGGGTTGATTTAGAATTTAGTGAAGATGGCGTCAAGCGCATAGCAGAGCTTGCCTATGAGGTAAACGAAAGTACTGAGAACATTGGTGCCCGGCGCCTACATACACTGCTAGAGCGCCTGCTAGAAGACCTATCGTTTACGGCTAACCAGGCTTCAGGCGCGAAAGTTGTTATTAACCAAACCTATGTTGACAAAAACCTACAAGATCTGGTGAAAGACCAAGATTTAAGCCGCTATATATTGTAACTTGTTTCGCCCAACGGCCAACACAATACTAAAAAGCTTAACCCAAGCAGCGTGCTAGCTGCTTGTTAACCTCTGCTTCAATTTGACTCTTCATAGGTGTTAACATCATGCCAAGGGTTAGTTCAACGTCTACTACCCCTTCGGTCAACACCATCGAGCCTTTTATGCCCTGACGCTCAAGTGTCAATACATCTGCCTGCCAGGAGCTTTTTACACCCAGTTTTGTCCCTAGCTTGGTCGCAAGGGTTTGCACGGCTTCACGGGCTTGGGTCATTGAATGTTGATGGGGGTACGAGACTTGTATACTGGCCATAAGAGGGTCACTGGATGAAATGTAATTAGCCGTTATATGTTAATCTTGTGGCGAATTATAAACAAGCTGACGGTTTATCAGTCATCAAAATAATAACGCTTTATACCAATTTTAATGCCTGCTATAACTTTTTAGTATTAGACACTGGGTGGGAAGTTGGTAGTATGCCATCAGCGCAAATAAAAATAATAAGCGCAATAAGAAAAAAAGACACCTTTGGCTTAATAATAAAAATAAACTAGCCTCAGAAAGCAGCTCACACGAGCTGCTTTTTTTATGTCTGCTTGTTTATGCTAGCTTACTCACCACACTGACCCTTAACTTCCCAATCGGTAAGGCTTAGCAAGCGATCTTTTAATTGGTCGTATTCTTCCCTTGCAGCTTTAGAGTCGCTGCCACCATCTACCAAAAACAAAACTGGCCAGTACAACACCCCACCCACAAATTCTAGCCGCTCCGTTTGTGCATCTTCGTCTCGCACTCCAGCAATATCATGCATCTGGCCTGCAATACGCCGGGCCTCTGAATATAGCTGATCACAACTAAAGGCATCATAAGCAGCAGTAAAGCTAGGTAAATTACCGTCTTCACTACCGATGGTGGGTTTTGTAGCGGGACTAGCACACGCCACAAGCCACAGGCAGGCTGCGCCAATAATTACTTTGTTCATAATAATAACCTCTTAGTACTCTAAACTAACAGAGTCTAAAGTAAGCTGAAAGCTCTACCCTTTGCTACAGACACAAAAAAGCCGATCTGTTGATCGGCTTTTTCCACCCTAAGGATGTTTACTTAGGTGAACGCTTACGTGCTGTTTCTGTAAGTAGACGCTTACGCAGACGGATGAAGTGTGGCGTAACTTCTACTAGCTCATCGTCTTCGATAAATTCAAGCGCTTGTTCAAGTGAGAAGCGAATAGGTGGGCTAAGAACGATGTTCTCATCAGTACCTGCTGCACGGATGTTGGTAAGCTGCTTTCCCTTGGTTGGGTTAACACACAAATCGTTACCACGGCTGTGAACGCCAATAAGCATACCTTCGTATACATCAATGTTTGGCTCAACCATCAACCGACCGCGAGTCTGCAGGTTAAACAAAGCAAATGCTAAGATTTTACCCTTAACCATAGACACCAATACACCTTTTTCGCGCTCAGCTAGGGCACCTTGCTTAACTTGACCATAATGATCAAATACAGACGTCATTACACCACTACCAGAGGTTAGGGTTAAGAACTGACCACGGAAACCGATCAGACCACGTGAAGGAATGATAAATTCTAACCGTGTACGGCCTTTACCATCTGGCTCCATGTTAGTCATTTCCGCCTTACGACGACCCATTTCTTCCATTAGCGAACCTTGATGCTGATCTTCACAGTCAATCAATACTGATTCGTATGGCTCCATTTTCACGCCATCAACTTCTTTTTCGATAACCTGTGGACGCCCCACACCCATCTCAAACCCTTCACGACGCATGCTTTCAATCAACACGGACAAGTGCAATTCACCACGGCCTGACACTACAAAACGGTCTGGGGTATCGCCTTGGGTAACACGCAGGGCGACATTGTGAATAAGCTCACGGTCTAAACGATCACGGATATTGCGGCTAGTAACAAACTTACCATCAAGTCCAGCAAACGGTGAATCGTTGACTTGGAACGTCATAGATACTGTTGGCTCATCGATGCTTAATGCAGGCAATGCTTCAACATGGTCTGGGTGACAAATAGTGTCAGAAATATTTAAACCATCTATACCAGTGACACACACAATATCACCAGCCTGGGCTGTGGCTACATCGATACGCTCAAGGCCCATGTAGCTCATCACGTTTTGTAGCTTAGCTGCACGGTGTTTACCATCAGATGACATTACTTTAACTTGCTGGCCCACCTTCATGCTGCCACGCTTTATACGGCCTACACCAATAACGCCTACATAGCTTGAGTAGTCCAACGCAGAAATTTGCATCTGCAAAGGGCCTTCAAGGTCTACATCTGGTGATTTAACATGCTCAACCAATGATTCAAACAATGGCGTCATATCATCAGACATGTTGTCTGGTGAGGCACCAGCAATACCATTGATCGCAGACGTGTACATTACAGGAAAGTCTAACTGTTCATCCGTAGCACCCAGAGAGTCGAACAAATCAAATACTTGGTCCATAACCCAATCTGGTCGCGAGCCTGGACGGTCGATCTTGTTAATAACCACAATAGGGCTGAGGCCTTGTTGAAAAGCCTTTTGAGTTACAAATCGCGTTTGTGGCATCGGTCCGTCTACGGCGTCTACCAAAAGTAAAACGCAATCTACCATAGATAAAACGCGCTCTACTTCACCACCAAAGTCAGCATGTCCTGGGGTGTCCACAATATTGATATGGTAACCATTCCAACTTACCGCAGTGTTTTTTGCAGTAATGGTAATACCACGTTCTTTTTCTTGGTCGTTAGAGTCCATAAGGCGCTCTGTGCCTTGGTCACGACGGTCAAGGGTGCCGGATTGTTCTAGCAACTTGTCTACCAAGGTGGTTTTACCGTGGTCTACGTGGGCTACAATCGCCACATTTCTTAACTTTTCGATCATCTCACTACTCCAAACGGCCTCAATTGAACATGGCCAAAATACGTATGAGCGTTGCGACAGCGCAGCGCCAAAAAAATGCAGCGCAGATTATAGCAAAAGTACAGCGATAACACAGCACCTAAGAGGGAACAAGAAGGATATTTATACAGGCTATCCATTATCGCACTTAAATGGTGCGCTCGCTCTTTAAATGCGACTCTTTTTAGTGCACACTAGCGTGAAAATGTAGGCTTAAGTTAACGCTATAGAACTAAATAGAGCGATTGAGGTTAAAAACCCCCATATACGCGACTAAAACTGCCATAGAGAGTCACTTTTTAAACCTTAGGTAGAGTTGGCACGGCCATTGCTTTAGTAAACACAGTATCAGCCAACGGGCTGGAATTCATACATGTAAACCACCGGCCTTAAAGCTGGTTTTGATTGGAGAGACTTTATGTCTGCAAATACCCTTAAGATGATCCAAGACAGCGAAGCACGCTGGGTCGACCTGCGCTTTACTGATACCAAAGGCAAAGAACACCACGTAACGATACCTGCGCGCACTGTAGACGAAGACTTCTTCTCTGAAGGCCAAATGTTCGATGGTTCATCCATTGCTGGCTGGAAAGGCATCAACGATTCAGACATGATCATCATGCCAGACGACAGCTCTGCTGTATTAGACCCATTCACAGAACAAACTACAGTAAACGTGCGATGCGATGTTATTGAGCCCGCCACTATGCAAGGCTACGACCGCGACCCACGTTCAGTTGCCGCTCGCGCTGAAGAATACCTTAAGTCTACAGGTATTGGTGACACTGCATTCTTTGGCCCAGAGCCAGAATTCTTTGTCTTTGATGACGTAAAGTGGAAAGCCGATATGCAAGGCGCCATGTACGAAATAAACTCTGAAGAAGCCGCTTGGCAGTCTAACGCTACCATAGAAGGCGGTAATACGGGTCACCGGCCTGGCATTAAAGGCGGTTATTTCCCAGTCCCTCCAGTTGACTCCTCACACGACATGCGTGGCGCTATGTGTGACGCTATGGAAGCTATGGGTGTGGAAATAGAAGTACACCACCACGAAGTAGCAACGGCCAATCAAAACGAAATTGGTACGAAGTTCAGCACGTTAATTCGCAAGGCTGATGAAGTACAAATTATCAAGTACTGTGTCCACAACGTGGCGCACGCTTATGGCAAAACGGCTACTTTTATGCCTAAGCCAATTGTTGGTGACAACGGATCTGGCATGCACGTTCACCAGTCTATTGCTAAAGACGGCGTTAACCTTTTTGCGGGTGACGGCTATGGTGGCTTGTCAGACATGGCACTTTACTACATTGGCGGTATTATTAAGCACGCTAGGGCGCTTAACGCTTTCACTAACGCCTCTACTAACGCATACAAGCGTTTAGTCCCAGGCTTCGAAGCCCCTGTTATGCTGGCTTACTCTGCCCGTAACCGCTCTGCTTCTATCCGCATTCCATACGTAAGCAACCCACGTGGGCGCCGCGTAGAAGTGCGCTTCCCTGATCCCACTGCAAACCCATACTTATGTTTCGCAGCCTTGTTGATGGCAGGCCTTGATGGTATTCAAAATAAAATCCACCCAGGCGATGCAGCCGACAAGGATTTGTATGACTTACCTGCTGAAGAAGCAGCAGCAATTCCAACAGTGGCTAGAAGCCTAGAAGAAGCCCTTGCTGCCTTAGAAGCAGATCGTGAATTCTTAACCCGTGGTGGCGTATTTACTGACGAAATGATCGACGCTTACATCGAACTTAAGAACGGTGAAGTAGAAGCAGTTAATAGTGTCACTCACCCAGTTGAGTTTGGCCTTTACTACTCTTGCTAGTCGCATAACCAAAGCCCTCCTCGGAGGGCTTTTTAAGCACACCCAACGCACTAATTTGGTGCGCCATAAAAAATCTGATGGAGTGCAATGCCTAAATTACTGCAAGCCCAACAAGCTCTGGCTAGTTTGGTTAACCATTTAACCACCGCCATCGTTTTACTTAACGCTCGCATGGAGATTGTGGCGCTCAATTTGGCTGCAGAAAATTTATTTCGAGTCAGTCAACATCAAATGCAGCTTGAACCCATTAGCAATTTGCTGTCCTTAGACCCTCTTCTTAAACAGCAGCTTGAGCATAGCTCAACCCACCAACAATCCTTCACTAGTCGCGACATCCAAATACAACAGGCTAATGGCCGCAGACTATCCGTAGACTTAAGCGTTACCACTGTAGATGAACAAGGTAGTTTAGCCTTAGAGATACAGCCGTTAGAGCGCGTCAAACGACTCACACAAGAAGCACGCATGACAACCCAACAGCAGGCGTCTTCTAATCTTGTGCGCAATTTAGCCCACGAGATAAAAAATCCATTAGGTGGCATTCGTGGTGCAGCCCAGCTGTTACAACGGGAACTTAACCCTTCGTTACACGAATTCACCGATATCATTATTTCTGAGGCTGACCGCTTAAGAGACCTTGTAGACCGTTTAGTTGGTCCTCAACGCCAAACTCAAAAGCAACGCTGCAATATTCATCAGATTTTAGACAAAATAGACCAGTTATTACGCGCAGAAGCAGGCGACCAAGTGCGACTAATACGGGACTATGACCCCAGCCTGCCAGAACTGCTCATCGACGCAAATCAAATGACGCAGGTCTTCCTTAATGTAGGCCGTAATGCCTTGCAAGCACTTATGGAGCACCAAGTTAGTGGTGGTCAAATTAGCCTTAAAACGCGAGCTGTTAGACGCTTTACCATTGGTCATACATGCCACCGCCTGGCCTGTTGTGTCAGCATAAGTGACAATGGGCCTGGCATTAATGCAGACCTTAAAGAAGACATCTTTTTTCCCCTAGTAACCCATCGTGCTCAAGGCACAGGGTTAGGTTTAAGCATCGCCCAAAGCCTTATACAGCAGCACCAGGGCCTAATTGAATGTGATAGCCAAAACGGCCAGACTTGCTTTAATATTTACTTACCCATGGAGAAGCTCCCATGAGCCACGATGTATGGATCGTAGACGATGACCACGCTATTCGTTGGGTGCTAGAACGTGCCTTACAGCAGGCGCAAATAAGCAGCCGCAGCTTTGAAGATGGCCAACAGTTGTTGGATGCACTCGAGCTTGACTCACCCAATTTAATTATTAGCGATATTCGCATGCCGGGCATTGACGGCCTTAGCTTATTGCAGCGGCTACAACAGCAGATTGAACATGTCCCTGTGATTATTATGACAGCTCACTCAGACCTGGACAGTGCCGTGGCATCCTATCAAGGTGGCGCTTTCGATTATTTACCAAAACCATTTGATATCGATGACGCCGTAGGCCTAGTACAACGCGGTTTGCAACATGCCCAACAACAAGCAGGCGCTACTGCACCAGAACCCGCACCTGCCAGCGCCCAAATTATTGGTGAAGCCCCAGCCATGCAAGAAGTGTTTAGGGCTATTGGTCGCCTTTCACAGTCTAATATGACGGTTATGATTAATGGCGCTTCAGGCACTGGCAAAGAGCTTATTGCCCAGGCATTGCATCAACATAGCCCACGAGCTAACCAACCTTTTATTCCGCTAAACATGGCAGCTATCCAAAAAGACCTTATTGAGTCTGAGCTGTTTGGCCATGAAAAAGGGGCTTTTACAGGCGCAGTTAACCAACGTAAAGGCCACTTTGAGCAAGCACACGGAGGCACCTTACTGTTGGATGAAATTGGTGACATGCCTGCTGAGGCACAAACCCGATTACTAAGGGTACTGGCCGATGGTGAGTTTTATCGTGTTGGTGGCCATAACCTAGTTAAGGTGGATGTCCGCATTATTGCAGCCACTCACCAAGACTTAACCAAGCGAGTAGAACAAGGGTTATTCCGCGAAGACTTGTTCCACCGGCTTAACGTTATTCGTATACCACTACCAAACCTTAGCCAGCGCAGCGAAGACATTCCTGCTCTGGCAAGGCATTTTTTAGTAACTAGCGCTAAAGAACTTGCCGTAGAAACAAAGCAACTGTCCAGCGCTGCAGCAGAACATTTACAAAAATTAGACTGGCCAGGTAATGTTCGCCAGTTAGAAAATGTGTGCCGTTGGTTAAGTGTCATGGGCAGTGGCAACCAAATATTGGTTAGCGATTTACCCCCAGAGTTACAAGAACACACGACTAAGGCTAGCGGAGAACAAAACTGGCAAGATTCGTTATCAAAATGGGCTAAAAAAGAGCTACAGTTTGGCCAGCAGCAGCTTTTGGGTAAGGCTCTACCTGCGTTTGAGATTGTGATGATACAAGCCGCACTTAAACATACCCATGGCCGCCGCAGAGAAGCTGCAGAATTATTGGGTTGGGGTAGGAACACCCTCACCCGAAAAATCAACGAATTAGGGCTTTAGTCGCCATTGACATAGATTTAGTGATTACATCATACTCAATTATGTAATCAAGTTTAGCCCCGTAAATGGGCATAACAGCTAACACATAGATACTGATAGAGACCTAAAATACCATGTTGCATGTTGTGCTTTTTGAACCAGAAATTCCACCTAATACAGGCAACATTATTCGCTTATGCGCCAATACGGGGTTTCAATTACATTTAATTGAACCGTTAGGTTTTAAGTTAGAAGATAAGGCGCTAAGGCGAGCAGGATTGGATTATCACGAATGGGCCCGTATGAAGGTGCACAAGAACTACGATGCTTTTTTTGCTAGCGTGAAGCCTAGAACCATCTATGCGATGACCACAAAGGGCAGTGATTGCTTTAGCAAGGCAAAGTTTAAAAAGAATGATGCGTTATTGTTTGGCCCTGAAAGCCGAGGCCTACCCGAGGAAATTAGAGCAAGGTGTGACGCTAGAATTCGCCTACCCATGACCGAAGAAAGCCGCAGCTTGAATTTATCAAACTGTGCAGCAATTACTGTCTATGAAGCATGGCGCCAACTTAACTACGAAGGCGCCAACTAGGCAACAAAATCAGTGCGTTTGTTCGGGTTCGGCTTCGCCTGCTTCAGCTGATTGTTCAGCCTGCTGTGCTATGCTCTGGGCATACAAAGCATCAAAGTTAACTGGCGCTAGCATTAGCGCTGGGAAACTGCCTCTTTGCACTAAACTATCAATCGCTTCACGGGCATACGGGAATAAGATGTTAGGGCAAAAAGCACCTAATACCTGACCCATAGACTCTTTAGGCACGTTAGCAATGTGGAACAAACCTGCTTGGTGAACTTCGGCTAAATAAACGGTCTTATCTTCCGCTTTAGCAGTGATGGTAATGCGCAAAACTACCTCAAAACTAGTTTCATTAAGCTGACGAGCTTGGCTATTTAAATCCACACCTACTTCTGGCTTCCACTCTGCAGTAAAAGACTGAGGTGAATTAGGCGATTCAAAGGACAAGTCTTTCAAATACACGCGCTGAATCATAATTTGTGGCTGCTCATTCACTTCTGCAGCTGCTGCGCCTTTTTCTTCTTCGCTCATACTTAATTCTCTTTAATAAATTCTATGGAGTAGTGCTTCGTTTATGAAACAGCTAACAAGGAGTCTAGTTTTTGCTGGCGATCCAGCATATGTAATTCGTCACACCCACCAATAGCATTGCCATTAATGATAATCTGCGGCACTGTGCGTCCACCTGTAGATTGCATCATTTGTTGACGCAGATCATTACGTCCATCAACACTAATTTCTTGATAGGCTGCACCTTTGCTATCAAGCAACCGTTTAGCACGGAAACAAAACCCACATAGGCTAGAACTGTATATTATTACCTGCGCTTTCACTTGGTCTGTCATTGCTGGCTCCTCAGTTTTAGCCTTTTATTTACGCACAAGTGGCAAATTCTGCCCTGTCCATTCAGCCATACCACCAGCCATACGATGAACGTTGGTGTACTCCGCTTTTTTTAGCACATTGGCTGCACTAGAAGAGGTTTGACCTGTCTTACATATTATAACAATGGGTTTATCTTTGTGGTTTTCAAGCTCTGACATGCGTTTCGTTAAATCAGCAAAGGGAATGTTCTTAGAACCAATGACGCGCCCAGCATTAAAGTCTGCAGGAGTTCGGATATCAAGCAGCAAAGCGTCTTCGCCATTAGCTAAAACTGTGGCTTGTTGCGGAGAAACAGACGGAGCAGCCTTGCGCCGTTCTGTGATCAATAACACCGATAATGTCAGCAGTAAGGCCAACACCATTTCCCAGTGACTGATTGCAAATTCGAGGTAACGTTCCATAAGCTTTATTATTCCCAACGATTAATAGGTTCTGGGCCGCCATAAGGACGACAAGTTCGGCGGCATTATACGCCATAGCATGGATAAATTGGGGGCGGACTGCTAAAATATCAAGGCCCATTTGCCAATAACAGACACCATGACCACTTCTAGCCCAAAAGCCCTCATCATTCTTGACGGATGGGGACAAAACGAATTATCTTCTTCCAATGCCATTAAAGCAGCAAACACCCCTACCTGGGATGCGCTGTTAACAAATCACCGCCACGCCTTAGTAGGGACCTCTGGTGCTGACGTAGGCCTACCCGATGGCCAAATGGGCAACTCCGAAGTAGGCCACATGAATATTGGTGCTGGCCGAGTGGTGTATCAAAATTATACCCGTATTGGTAAAGCCATTGAAGATGGAGACTTTAATACTAACCCGGTCATCCTGTCTGCTATTGATAAAGCCGTAGCCAACGAGGGCACTGTTCATGTTTGTGGCTTGTTGTCTGATGGTGGTGTGCACAGCCATCAGGACCATTTATTCGCTACCTGCCAGTTAGCCTATGACCGCGGTGCCAGAGCAATTGTTGTGCACGCATGGCTAGATGGCAGAGACACCGCACCAAGCTCTGCGCAGGGGTACATACAAGCTCTCATGGATGCCTTAGAGCCATTAAGTGGGCGTATTGGCAGTTTGTGTGGCCGTTATTTTGCCATGGACCGAGACCAGCGCTGGGAGCGTATCGAAAGTGCATACCGCGCAATGCGTTACGGTGAAGCAGAGTATGAATGCTTATCAGCTCTGGGTGCATTACAAGAAGCCTACTTAAATAACCACACCGATGAGTTTGTTCCTGCTACGGTAATTTTAGACCAACACGGCCAGCCTGCTACCATAAAAGACGGTGATGCTATGATTTGTGTCAACTTCAGACCCGATCGCACACGCCAAATTACGCAGGCATTTGTAAATGAAGAATTTGGCAATTTTGATCGGGGAGAGCCCCTAGATCTGGCTGAATTTGTAATGATGACTCAATACAGTGCCAATATAGATACCGCCTGTGCTTTCCCACCTAGTGCGGTGAAAAATGATCTCGGTGAAGTAATGGCCAACCATGGAAAAACGCAGTTACGCATTGCCGAAACTGAAAAATATGCCCATGTCACCTTCTTTTTTAGTGGCGGGCAAGAGGCCCTTTACCAAGGCGAAAGCCGTGAGCTTATTCCTTCACCAAACGTGGCCACTTACGACTTACAGCCAGAAATGAGTGCACCAGAGCTAACTGACAAATTAGTTGCCGCCATTGAAGGCTGTAAATATGACCTAATCGTATGCAACTTTGCTAATGCGGATATGGTAGGACACACAGGCAAATTTGACGCAGCAGTTAAGGCTGTTGAAGCAATAGACGCCTGTCTTTCACGCATTGTTTGCGCTTTGGAAAAAGTGGATGGTGAGGCATTAATTACTGCAGACCACGGCAACGTAGAACTAATGATCAACCCGACTACGGGCCAACCTCATACAGCCCACACCTTATGGCCTGTGCCGTTGGTTTATGTGAGTAGCAGAAACAGCAACGCCAAACTTTCTTCTGGTGTACTAGCAGATATAGCCCCAACTCTGCTGCACTTAATGAACCTAGAGCAGCCCAAAGAAATGACTGGCCATAACTTGGTGGAATTTAGCTAAATTGCGTTTTATTATCAACTTAACCTGTGGCTTGCTGCTGCTAATAAGCTCAGGACTGTCTGCCAACACTGAGCAACAAGTGCAGCAAAAAATGCAGCAGTTGCAAAGCGATATTGGTAGCCTACAGTCCTGGCTTAACGCTGCACAAAATCAAGCTTCCGAGCTGCAAAAACAGCTGCGCATGCATGAACAAAACATCAGTGGCCTTAAAAAAGCCATAAAGAAAAACCAACAAGGCAGCAAAAATTCAGCAACCCATCTGGCCAAATTACAACAACAAGCTAGCCATTTTCAAGATGCCCTAGCCGAACAAGAGCTACAACTAAGTAGGCAATTACAAAGCCAGTATCAGCAAGGTAAAAACTCAGCGGCTAATCTTTTGCTCAGTTTAGATAATCCTTCTACAGTTGCTCGGAATATGGCTTATTACCAGTACTTAAACCAAGCAAGTGCTGAACAAATGGCAGCTTATCGCCAAACCTTAAACAGCCTCGCATTAGTGCAACAAGAGCAAGCTGATATTACACTAGAACTGCAACGCAGTGCCCAACAGCTGCAGGCGCAAAACCAAAGCTTAAAACAAGCAAAAGCTAAACTTGCCGATAACATTAAGCGCTTAAAAAACAAGCAAGCTTCGAAGGCCCAGCGTTTAAGTATTGCCAAAGCCGATCAACTGCAAGCCCAAGAGCTATTAGAGCAAATTCAAATAGCCATTGCTAAAGCCAATATCAAAGTAGCTGACACGCCACTGATTGACGCAAAAGGTAAGCTCCCTTGGCCTATCAAAGGTAATGTACTTAACCGTTTTGGGGTATCGCAAGCTAGCTATCCATTAAGCCAGCAAGGCTGGTTAATAGCTGCACCAGAGGGTTCAGACGTAGTCGCTATCCATGGCGGGCAAGTGGTTTTTTCTGATTGGTTAAAAGGCTATGGATTGGTTATTATTGTGGACCATGGGGATAGCTTTTTAAGCTTATATGGGCAAAATCAAGCCTTGTATTTGTCTGTAGGAGATTACGCTGTGGCACAACAGCTTATCGCTAGTAGTGGTAAATCTGGCGGTAACACTGAAGCTGCGTTATATTTTTCTTTGAGGCAACAGGGCAAACCCTTAAATCCTAAACAATGGTTGCAATAAAATTAAGCTATGCGCATTAGATTGAATAAGCTCACCTCTCAACTCCAGTTTAGCCAACGTTTTTTTGGCCTAATACTAGCACTTGTATGTGGTGCATTACCCTGCACTAATACCTTAGCCGCAGTGCACGCCCAGCAGCCCCCTGTGCCATTAGCTGCGTTACAGTCTTTTGTGGCGGTATATGAACGCATTCGGCTAAAACACGTAGAGGCCAAGACCGATGAAGAGTTATTGCAACTTGCCCTTGAAGGCCTAATTTTAAAACTTGACCGCTTTTCTAGCTACTTAGATGCCGAAGAGATGGCTCGCCTGCAACAAGATACCCAAGGGGAATACACTGGCATAGGGGTTGAACTGGTGCCAGAAGGCGACTACATTCGAGTGGTCACCCCGATCGATGATGGCCCTGCATACCGTGCTGGAATACTCCCTGGAGATTGGATCACTCACGTTCAAGGCAAGACCGTTAAGGGGCTCGATGTGCATGCCATAGATGAGCTAATGACTGGAAGCGCCGGAACTGAGGTAACCCTCATTATATTACGCAAAGGTGAAACACTTAACTTCACCTTAACCCGCGAAATTATATCCACACAAAGTGTTCGCAGTGAACTAATGCGAAGTAAAGTAGGGTATTTACGCATTAGCCTGTTCCAAAATAACACTGGGCAAGACTTAGTAGAGCAAATGCAGGCTCTGAAGTTGGCTGGTGCAGACCGTTGGTTATTAGACTTAAGAAATAATCCCGGGGGCACCCTAGGGGCAGCAGCAGACGTGGCTGATGCATTTTTAACCGCAGGCGTCATCGTGACTACAAAGGCACGGCAAGCAAGTAGTAACATGCGTTTTGATGCCAAAGCCATAGACCCTAGTGAAGGCTGGCCTTTGGCTATTCTTATTAACAACGGAAGTGCTTCGGCATCAGAAATTGTGGCTGGCGCCATAAAAGATCATCAACGTGGCCAGCTAGTGGGTGACACTAGCTTTGGCAAGGGCTCAGTGCAGTCTGTTATCACACTGCCTCAAGGCGCAGGCGTTAAACTAACCACGGCATATTACTACACACCTGACGGCCACAATATCCACCTAAAAGGCATACAACCAGACATCATCCTAAGTAACACGGATGCAAAGGACGACCAGCAGCTTGCTGCTGCACTAGACCTGCTTAGCCCTTTAGATGCTGAAAAATAAAATGTCTCTTACCCCTGTTCAGCTGCCTAAGTGCATTAAATCAATTCTTTACTGTTTTATGTGGGGCCTGTTTGTACCTGTTATCGTATTTACGCCTATTATAAAAGCAGACGTGTTTCAGCCCTCTATGGTGATTATCATAGACGACCTAGGTTATAACCTTGCCAACGGGCTACGTGTTGTAAATTTGCCTGGGCCCATTACCTTGGCGGTAATGCCCCACACCCCCCACGGTGCTTTGTTAGCCCGCAAAGGCGCCGCAGCAGATAAACAAATAATGCTCCACGTACCGATGCAAAACCATGCAGGTTTAAGACTTGGCCCAGGCGGCCTCACTTTAGACATGGACGAAACCCAATTTAAACAGGTATTAAGAGCGAATGTGGCTAGCGTGCCTTATGCAGAGGGGCTAAACAACCACATGGGTAGCGCCTTAACTGAGCAGGCCCTGCCCATGAAATGGACTATGGATGTAGCCAACGAATTAAATTTATTTTTTGTAGATAGCCGCACAAGTGCCGCTAGCATTGCTTGGCAACAGGCTATAGACCAAGCTGTTCCAGCACTGACACGAGATGTATTTTTAGATAATGATACCGACATAGAGGCGCTAGAGATGCAGTTTCAAAGAGCCATAACCATCGCTAACGAACATGGATTTGCCGTTCTTATCGGCCATCCCTACCCAGCAACAGCAGCGTTTTTAAGCAAGTCTCTTAGCAGGCTAGATGAAGCCGGTATCAAGCTTGTCTCAGCATCAGCATTAATCTGGCAGCTACAGCCGCATCTCAATGCCCTTTGAAGACATATACTGCTTCGCTTGAGGGATGGTGTATTCGTTAAAGTGAAATATACTAGCGGCTAAAACAGCATCAGCCTTGCCGTCAATCACCCCCTCTACCAAGTGGTCTAAGTTGCCCACACCACCAGAAGCAATAACAGGCACAGACACAGCGTCGCTAATAGTGCGTGTTACCCCTAAATCATAGCCATTTTTAACGCCATCTTGATCCATGCTAGTCAGTAGGATCTCACCGGCGCCATAATTCACCATTTTAATCGCCCACTCCACCGCATCAATACCTGTAGGCTTACGACCACCATGGGTAAAAATTTCCCACCGAAGCACTTCCCCTGGGCCACTCACTTGCTTAGCGTCTATAGCAACCACAATACACTGAGCACCAAAACGGTCTGCAGCTTGTTGCACAAAATCTGGGTTAAATACTGCAGCAGAGTTAATACCTACTTTGTCTGCCCCCGCATTCAGCATGCGGCGAATATCTTCACAGGTTCTAATCCCCCCACCCACAGTGAGGGGGATAAACACTTCACTGGCCATCTTTTCAACCGTGTGAACCATGGTGTCACGGTTTTCATGGGTGGCACCTATGTCTAGAAAAGTAATCTCATCAGCACCCTGCTCATTGTAGCGTTTAGCCACTTCTACAGGATCCCCAGCGTCTCTGATATCAACAAACTGCACACCTTTAACAACCCGACCGTTGTTCACATCTAAACAGGGGATAATACGTTTGGCTAAGCCCATGGGAGTTTCCTTAGAATAGGTAGCTGTTAACTTTGAGCGTCACAATAAGATTGTGCTGCGGCCAAATCTAACGTGCCTTCATAAATAGCCCGGCCTGTAATAGCACCTACAATACCATCTGCGGCAACCGCAGCAAGCGCATGCACATCGCTCATATTAGTCACACCACCCGAGGCAATTACTGGGATTCCAGCTTCCCTGGCCAAATGGCGCGTAGCCTCTACGTTAACACCCTGCATCATGCCATCGCGGGCAATGTCTGTGTACACAATAGAGCTTACCCCATCATTACGAAAACGCTTCGCTAGGTCTACTGCCTTAATGTCGGTCACTTCGGCCCAGCCCTCTACGGCAACCATGCCATCGCTAGCATCTAAGCCCACTATAATACGGCCTGGAAAATCTCGACATGCTTGGGTAACAAAGTCTGGGTCTCTTACCGCTTGAGTACCAATAATTACATATTCAACGCCCGCCTGCAGGTAGGCCTCTATAATGTCTACATTACGAATGCCCCCACCAATTTGAATCGGTAACTTAGGGTGCGCCATAGCAATGGCCTTAACAATATCACCATTCACAGGGTTACCCGCAAACGCACCGTTTAAGTCTACCAAATGCAATCTTCTGCAGCCCGCAGTTACCCATTGGCTAGCTACGGCAACTGGGTCTGTGGAGAACACCGTAGATTCATCCATACGGCCTTGGCGTAGGCGCACACATTCACCATCTTTTAAATCGATGGCTGGAATCATTAGTAAAGGGGATTGAGACATAGACTATTTACGGCAGCGTTTAACTACCGTCCCACTGTAAGAAGTTTTGTAAAAGTTTAAGGCCTGCCGAGTGGCTTTTTTCTGGGTGAAACTGAACAGCAAAGAGGTTTTCCCTAGCCAAGGCCACATCGAATTCAAGACCATAGCTGCAGGTAGCAGCCACTAGATCACGCGTTTGAGTGCGCACAAAATAACTGTGCACAAAGTAAAAACGGCTATTGTTGTCTATGCCAGTCCATAGCTTGTGGGGCTTTTGCTCTACTTGGTTCCACCCCATGTGAGGTACCTTTAAATGAGCTGCTTGCACACTAGGTTGGTC
>Ga0307997_10000073_pt1 | contig 41283 bp, 38 predicted proteins | sample Davwhametageno36_FD_203165 | JGI IMG/M metagenome (GOLD analysis project Ga0307997, IMG submission 203165) | Marine microbial communities from Davis Island wharf, Antarctic Ocean - #36 | ecosystem: Environmental > Aquatic > Marine > Unclassified | place: Antarctic Ocean: Davis Island wharf... | reverse complement strand
GACCACTATGGTGAGCTATGGGCGCAGGCAATGCCTCTACTCCCAGTTGAAGGCGGTACCCTAACGGGTTGTATTAGTGACCTTCAGAGTCGCGTCAATCTTAATAGTTTTTCTATTTATAATGGGCCGTCACTGCAGGCTGAACTCAATCATGTTGATAATATGGGGCTTGCAAAGACCTGGCTTAATCTACTTGACCTATTAGAGATACCTGCCAGTCCAGCGCGAGCCGCCACTATTATTGATTGGCTGGATCCCAACTCTACTATTGTCAATAGTTTTGGCGCTGAGCAGCCTGACTATGATGGCTTACAACCACTAAGAGTCGTTGCCAACGACCGTATTAGTGATGCTACCGAACTTGCCGATGTCGCGGGTTATCGTGTTCAAGAGGTACAGCTATTGTTACCATGGCTGGCCGCTCTGCCATTTAGTACGTTAATCAATATTAATACAGCATCAGAAGAATTGTTATTTGCAATGGGCGGTAATTACTCGACTCAATTTGTTGATATGGTGGCAGAGGGTCGACCATTTAGCGATGTTAATCAATTTTATAGCCAGCTTGATACCTACTTAGGTTTAGTTAATCCTAGTAACACTAATGCTAATGCCAGTAAATCGAGTCAAATATGGAAAGATTTACTCTCGGTGAATACTGAATTTTTTCAGCTTTACTTAGAGGTAGCCATTGGAGAGGCGCGCATTGAAGTGACGAGCATATTGCAAAGACGACAAGGCGTCCCGACCACCGTTGTCTCTAGAACCATGGTTATGGTTCCCGCGGTCTTACCCGAGCCGAAAGAATTGTCCGAAATTGAAAGATTATTTGCAAAAAATGAGGGTCAGGCACAGCAGTCTGATGAAGAAAGTAATATAGTACAGCCTGCATGTTTAATGATGGGGATTTAACCTACATGAGTGTCGAGCACCTCTACAATCTTGACCAGCACTTCAACGCGACAGATGACCCGCTCCAGTCTGTGGCGGGCACTCAAGCGGATTCCAAAAATTTATGGGTTCCCTCAGAGCGTGTTGGTTTGCATTCGATACCTATTCCCTCCGCCCCTGAGCGAAAATGGACCGAGCTAATTCCTTGGATGCTTGAGGATCGACTGTTACAGCCAGTAGATGAGATGCATTTCGTGGTTTCTGGTCGAGATGATACACAAGTGCATATACTAGCGGTGAGTCAGCAAGACATGCGAGAGTGGATACGAATCGCAGACAACGCAGGCGTTGCCGCTACTGCGATGGTACCAGATTTTATGGCCTTAGCCTGGGAGTCAGGCATTGTAAGTGTCGGTTGGCGTGAAGGTATGTTGCTGGTTAGAGATGGTATTTATAGTGGTTTTGCTGCTACGCCTGATGTTGGCTGGGTAATGCTTGACTCAGTACTTAAAAATGCTAGCGTTATGCCACGGCTGTCAATTTCATTACCCGATGAAGATATGGTGCCAGAGCATCTGCGCGAGGCAGCTAGTATCAATAGTTCTAGCATCGATTGGCAGTTTACGGCGTTTCCTTCACTTAATCTTATGAGCGGAGAATTTAAGCCGAAGGCATCGCGCCCAGCATGGTTTCAGTGGTGGCCTGTGGCGGCATCTACCGTGGTTGTTTTGGTCCTGACAGTGTTTTATTTGCAGATCGCAAGCCGTTCGCTTGAAACTGAGATTTTAACGCTGCAGCAGCAATTACTCACTAGCCATACTCGAGTATTTGGTGGAGCCAAACCTACTTTATCTGAGTTCAGATCTACCGCCGAGAGCAGAATAGATAGGCTGTTTAAGCAACAAGAAAGTTTGAAACAAGAGCCTGTGGCGGGTCTCACTGCACTAGACACTTTTATGACCGCCTGCCAGTGTGAATTACAGAGCATGATTGCGAATAAAAGCGGTATCCAACTCCAATTGTTAGGTGGCTCTAAACTGATGGAGAAACCACTGAACATAAAGGGTTATCAGCTTAGTCTTGAGCAAGATCAGCAGGCGGACCCAGAAATATTAATGGTGTCATTACAAGCTCGTAAACGCTCAATTTTAGAGTCGGAAAGGAGTGCAAAGAATAAACTTAATCCGCAAGTAGATAAACGTAGACGTTTACGATCAACAGAGTCGGAAGTGAATGCAAAGAATAAGCTTACTCCGCAACTAGATAAACGTAGGAATTTACGATCAATAAGGAGTGTAAATAATGAAATTACTCCTTAAGAATCTGCGAGATAAATGGCTGCAATTACAGCTGAGAGAGCGACAATTACTTACTGTAGGGGGCGCACTATTATTAGCTACATCTGTCTATCTCTCCATAGTCCCGCAAATCCAGAAACATGGAGAGCTCAAGCGGCAGGTTGAGGCACTTAATACAGATATGCAATGGCTGCAACAACAGCGACAAGTCGTTGAGCGTTTGGCTAATGACTGTGCAAATGGAGAAGTGCGACAAGAATCTAATCGCGAACAGATAACAAGGTTAATTCGACGTAATCAGCTAGTTCTTGTTTCCATGCGAGATGTTAACGGTGGTCTCAAACTCTCTGTTAGCGGCTCAGACGCCAATCGAGTTATCAGTTTGACGCATCAGATAGCCTGTTTTGGTTACGGTTTAACGACCTTAGAAATAAATCGCTCCGAAGAAGGGTTGATGGAAGCTTCCATGGAGGTTGTTGCAATTGAAAATTAATTTAACTAATCCACAGCAAATTATTAAAACGGTTTTGTTAGCAATTATGGCTGCACTTTCGTTGTATCTTTTGGCGTTGACGTTACTAGTGATGCGCTCGCCCAGTATAACGGTTGAACCCCTTCAGCGGGTTGCGTCTGCTAATGTTTCAAGGTGGAGCTGGTTTGGCGGTCAGCCGGTTGTCGCGGTTGCTGTTGTGTCTGAAAAAAATCAGGAACTCTCAGACGCAAATATTAACGCTGAGTTGCTCGGGGTAATGTTAGCCGGTGAAGCTTCGTCAGCCACTCTAAAATTTAAAGGTAAGCCTGAAAAAGTATTCCAGAAGAACGACCAAATTAATGGGTCGATAAAGCTTTTGGCTATTGAGGCCTATCGCATTGTTGTCAGCGAGAATGGCGTTAAAAAGCAGGTGGTAATGAATAAGCCTGATACTATTATGGAAACAGCAACAACATCAGGTGGATCGGCTGAGCGACTCCAATCTAAAGGATTTGCATTAGCCAATATGTTCGGTGCGGTGCCAGTAAATGTTGCAGGTGGCAGCGGCTTTAAAATGAACAATTTATCCGCTGATATAAAGATGATGGCAGATATTCGCGATGGTGATGTGGTCATGCAGGTTGATGGTTTATCGGTCCAAGATTTGATGTCAAACCCCATTAAACTAATGAGTTACAGCACGGCAACGAGCTTACCAGTCACGGTTATGCGTAATGGCCGTCAGGAAACAATTTATGTAAACGCTGCGAGTCTATCAGCGAAAATGTTACCAACTTTTGGATTGAAGCCCTAACATGACTATTTTAACAGTACAGTGGAAGATACCGATGACCTCACATAGTTATCAAGGAAAAGGAATAATGAACTCTTTAGGAAGGCTAGGTGCTATCTTTTGTCTCAGTTGGTGCCTCACTACTGAAGTGCTAGCGGCCGAGACTGTTCAGATTAACTTCCGTGATGCGGATATTCGCAGTGTTATTGAAAGTGTCGCTGAAATTACTGGAAAATCTTTTGTATTGGATCCTCGAGTGAAGGGCAAGGTAACGATTATTTCGCCGGGACCTATCGATGCATCTCTGCTCTACGAAGCAATTCTATCGTCTATTCAGGTCCAAGGTTTCCAGGCGGTTGAAGATGGTGCAGTCACACGCATAATTCCTTTTACTCAAGCATTTAATTTTGCCGGTGGAGATGGAGATAACACTCTTGAAACCGAAATAATTAAAATAAATTATGTTCAGGCTGCTACCTTAGTTCCAGTTATTAAGCCTCTTCTGAGTAATGGTGCGCGGCTGTTGGCCTTTGCCCAAAGCAATTTCTTGATTGTGTCCGACATCCGCAGCAATGTTAAAGCAGTAAAGCGAATTATTTTGAAAATGGACGATCCGGATCAGACAGCAGTTGAGGTTATAAATTTAAGATACATTGCGGCTGGAGAAGCTGTGCACATTGCTGGACAGCTCAAGCAATTACAAAAGCAAGAGTTGTCATTGGTAGAGGATGGCCTGAATAATCGCGTAATAGTCAGTGGCCCCAGTATGGCGCGTACCGCCTTTCGTAATATGCTAAAGCTGCTCGATCTTCCCTCTACTAAGAAGGGTAATGTGGAAGTAATCTATTTAGATTATTCCAGAGCGTCAGAGATAAAACCAATTATTGATGGAATGCTGGGGTCAGATATCTTTTTACGCCTAGCAGGAGAATCTGTGGGGGATGGAAAGTCTGACACTAACTACAAAGTGGAAATCGATGAGTTAAACAATGCCTTGGTTATTGCTGCGCCCTCTGCGGTGATTCGTGAAATTCAAAACGTGGTTACTAAGTTAGATCGCGCTCGTCCACAGGTACTTATTGAGGCAGTGATTGCTGAATTGTCCGAGGAACAGGCTCGAGATGTCAGTGCGCAGATAGCGATAACCGGCCAAAATCGGGGCGGATACATCACTAACTTTGATGGTGTTCTGGCCGGTTTGTTGGGCACTGCGTTTGGCGGTGGGGAGTCCGTTGGTGCTTCACAGATTGCGGGTAGCTTACCTCAGAGTGTCATAGGCGTGGTGGGAGATTTCGATGCTAAAACAAATAGGGGTATGGGATTGTTGGTTCAGGCAATAAAACGGGATGGGCGCAATAAGCTTCTCTCCACTCCCTCGGTTATTACCCTTGATAATGAAGAGGCCTCATTAAGCGTGGGTGAGCAGGTTCCCTTTCCAACGGGCAGTTACGCGAATACCAATAATTCTAATAGCGTTAATCCTTTTACGACGGTTAATCGAGAAGACGTAGGGGTAATGCTTAAGGTCAAGCCGCAAATTAGTAAAGGTAATGCAGTGCGATTAGAAATAGAGCAAGAGTCCTCTGCGGTAAAAACAGGAACCGCAGAGTCGCAATTAGGCGCAACAACAACTAAAAGTACGATTCAAACGAATGTGATGATTCAGGATGGTGAGTTATTGGTGTTAGGTGGTTTGATTGAGGGTATCACTGGTGGAAGTGAGTCGAAGGTACCATTTTTGGGCGACATTCCTATTTTAGGCAACCTGTTTAAATCTTCAAAAAAAGATAATTCAGAAAAAGTTCTAATGATGTTTATTCGGCCGACCATTATTCGTACTCCAGAGGACGCTAATAAATTATCACAGTCTAAGTTCGATCATCTGAAAGCTCGCGATTTTGGAGGTGATGAAGACAGTGCCGTAGCCAGACAGTTGAGAGACTTTATTGAGCAAGGAAAGATATTAGATACCACAGAGTAATACTAGGCGATGAGTATTTATTTACAGCATTTTGGGCTTAAGCGAGAGCCATTCTCGATTGTTCCTGATCCTGGATTTTTATATCCGAGCCATCAGCATCGTCAAGCAGTTGCACATCTAAAATACGGCCTTGATCGAGAGGGTGGTTTTATACTTCTCACCGGAGAGGTTGGCACCGGGAAGACGACCCTGACTCGAACAATGCTACAGCGTATACCTGCGCATGTGCGAGTTGCTTATGTACTGAATAGTAAGCTCAATGAATCAGACCTGTTAGACAGTATTTGCAGCGAACTATCCATCAAAACACCAGTCACAAAACATATATCATTTTCTAAAGCTTGTATTGATGCGCTCAATAAAGATTTACTCACAAGCCATGCCGCGGGCAAAAAAACGCTAATTGTCCTTGAAGAAGCTCAAAATCTTAGCCATGACGTGCTAGAAACGTTAAGACTGCTTAGTAACCTCGAGACAAATACTCATAAGCTGCTGCATATTTTGTTGGTGGGTCAACCTGAGCTCTTGGATATGCTTGGACAAAACAAGCTTCGGCAGTTAAACCAGCGAGTAGTATCACGCTTTCATCTGCTGCCTTTAGATAAGTCTGAAATTACCAACTATATTAACCATCGACTACATCATGCTGGTGCCGCTGGAGCAATTTTTGATACGAATTGTGCTAATACTTTATTTAAATTGACTAAAGGTGTTCCAAGATTAATCAATTTAATTTGTCATCAAGCCCTGTTAGCCGCCTATTCTACCGGCGCTAAAACTGTCTCAGCTAGGTTAGTTAAGCTTGCCTCTAAAGAAATTTTAACGATATCAAACTCAACCAACGGTAAGTCTAAAACGCAGTTAATTACCGCTTCTCTGGTCTTAGTGGTTGCTGTAACACTAGTGGCTATCTTCGCGCCATTAGACGATGTTGATTGGAACAATAGTTTTAACAGAGTGAGTGGTAGCTTAGAGTCCGCGTCTTTGAAAGCGATGAATATACAAGATGTTGCTGTTGAGCTGCAGCTGCCAGTTGTTGGCTCAAGGGATATCCAAGAAACAGCAGCGAACACTCTATTGGTTGGTAATGAACAACTGGTGCTGGATAAGCCGCTAGTTGGATCTGAAGCGCTAATCGTCGTAGAGGCGCCAATTGAGCCCGATGATAATAAAGGTAATAGCGAGACAATCACAGAAGGGTACTCAAAAAATCCGCTTATCAATCTTCTTAAATTTTGGGGAATATCGGCGTCAGAAGTCTACACTCTAGAGGAGCTCGATGAGCGTGCAGTGAGATCTGGCCTGAGGTCTGTGCAGGTAAATAATACGACTTTACTTACACTGTCGGCAGTTAATCGTCCAGGTATTATCTTTATGCGGGAACAATCAGAACTTCAAAAAATTGCTCTTGTTGTTCAGATTAACAAGCTTACTGTGAGTTTGATATCCAGCGGGGAAAGTATGGAGATGGATCGACAGACATTCTTGGATAAATGGACAGGCAGCTATCTCTATTTATGGCGATCACCAAATTCTTTTGAGATTCTAAAGCCCGGAGATTCAAACAAGCCAGCACTAGCGTGGCTACAAGAGAAGCTGAGCATAGTTAATAACCAGGCTGATAAGTTGATTACTGGCGGAAATTACACCGAAGCTCTGCAGGCACAGGTCACTGATTTTCAGACGCAACAACGTATTACTGCAGATGGTATTGTTGGTCGACAAACATTGATGAGATTGAATACATTAACTGAGTCTATGGTGCCAACTCTGACTGGGAGTGGTGGGTAATGTCATACATTCTTAATGCTTTAAAAAAAGCTGAGCGAGATCGCCTGAGGGAAGACCCTCAAGATTTAAATGATTTTGCCAGTGCTCATTGGGATCCATATCAACCTACGCCACAGACTGCAGGATACCGATATTGGCTCTTAGCCTCTGTTCTGTTACTGATGGGTCTGCTGCTTGGCGGCCTTTTTAGTCAGCAGTGGATGCAGTCTCCCCCCTTCAAAAAAAGTGTTACTGACCAACCTGTTATCTCAGAGGCTACGCCAGAGATTATCAAAATTCCAGTGGTACAGAAGGAGATACCAATACAGAGTGTGGATCTTAGTGCAGAGGAAGCGTTAGTCATAAATACGGATGCAGTGCCCGATTTTATTGTGGCTGGACATATGTTTATTGCTGAGGGATCTTCCTCCAATAGATTGTTTATTGGTGACCGAAGTTTTCGCGAGGGCGATGCTTTAAATCAGACTTGGACGCTAGTTGCTATTCAGCCAGATAACTTTGTCATTCGTTCTGGGAATCGATCTGAAATCCTGAGATACCGTTAATCCGCAAAAACCTCCAGTTGAGAGCTTTTACCACGATCGAAGCGTTTGGCGCGACGATAGGGGAACACGTCAACAACATACCCATCACGAATTTGTTCTTGAAGGTCAGTCCAGAAAGTAACGTCATAGAGTTCACTGTGAATCTCTTCAAACATTTTTCGTGCTTTAATATTCCCTGAGAAAAATAATCTAAATTCTTCAGGAAAGATATCGTCAGGACCCACTGTGTACCAGGTGCCGGACTGCATTTCTTCTTGTTCTGTTCGCGCTTGAGGGATCCTCCGAAAATTACAATCAGTCAGTGTTGCGATCTCGTCATAGTCATAGAACACCACACGGCCATGACGGGTGACGCCGAAGTTTTTTAGCGGCATGTCACCAGGAAATATATTTGCAGCCGCCAATTGTTTTATACAGTTACCATATTCTTCCATAGCATTCCGTATCTCAGAATCATCAGCGCTTTCAAGAAAAATATTTAAGGGCGTCATATAGCGTTCGGTATACAGGTGTTTTATTAGAATTTTGTCATCTCGAATCTCTATTTGAGAGGACGCTACCTTTTGTAATTCCGTAATTAGTTCATCAGAAAAGCGACTGAGTGGAAAAACTAGATTATCAAATTCCTGAGTGTCAGCCATGCGGCCGATGCGGTCATGACGAGAGACCAGACGATATTTTTCCCGCACAATCTGATGGGTGACTTCTTTGGGCGGCGCAAACTTATCCTTAATGATCTTAAAAACAATGTTGTAAGAGGGTAGTGTAAACACTGTCATAACCATACCCTTTATACCTGGAGCAACCACAAACTCATCGTTGGAGTTTTTAAGGTGACCTACTAATTGACGATAAAATTCGGTTTTTGCATGCTTTGGAAACCCTAAGGCGTTATAAATCTCATAGTTGAGCTTGTTGGGTACTAAATTTTTCAGGAAAAGAGCATATTGATAAGGCAGAGGTGCATCGACCATAAAATGATTTTGAGTGAAGCTAAATACAACACTTAATTCATCAGCATTAAATAGCGCGGTATCAACATACAGCGCACCCTGCTCATTATTCAGAATAACTAGTGCCATTGGGAATGTCTGATCACCATCTATTATACGCCCCACCATATAGGCTGCTTTACTGCGATAAAAAGTCGATTCAAGCAAGTCGAATTTAATCGTCTCTGGTGCGCCCTTTAAATGAGGAGCAATCTCTTGATTAAACACATTCATAATACAGTCGAGATCTAAGCTAAGGTCTTCCATAGGCAGAGAGAACTCTGCTTCTTCAAGAATACGCTGAAAGGTGTCACGAAAATTTTCACCCTCATAGCGCACAAAAATACTATATTCAGCTTCCGGAGCTTCTATTAACTGCGATGAAATGACGTAAATAATATCATCGCTAATCTTGTCATGGTCATGAATGTCACTAAATACAGAGTTAAAGAAGGTCTCAGCAATTTCAAAGTTAGGGAAATTAAAAACCAATTGCGTATAGGCCTTCTTAGCCTCACCCCAGAGTATGAGATTAGCAATATCTTTATTAGTAACCACTTCAAGGTATTGGACTGTTTGGGCGACTTTATCTTTGTAGAGTTCTAAACGCTCAACATTGGCTTGGCTCACGCCGTGCCAGTCAGCTTTCTCAAACCGTGCTTTTGCGGTTAGCGTTGAGTTTAGATAGTCGGCAAAATAACTACGGAACCCATTGAGTATGGTTTTCGCCATACGACGAGCGGTTGAGTTGTGTATTAGAGGTTGTAATGCCATGGCTTATGTCTCGCAGATATTTAATCTAACAGTTTTTTGAGGTTATCAAGTTGCTGCTGATTATGCTTTTTAGTGGCCGGTAATTCTGGTAGTTCAGGGATGGTGCTCGATTTTTCGATAATAAACTTCTCACCCGCTAAAACACGGTCACAGTATTGCTGGTAGATGTCGCTAAAGATGGGAAATACTTTAGATTCAATACCGTTAGCAAGCATATGCCAGCCAGCATCACGGCCTGCGAAATAAACGGCTGGATGAGACCACTTTTGATCGGCTTTAGGACTGATTTTATTACAGACTTCCTGATAGGCTTTTCTCGGGTTTGGTAGCCCTGCAGGCATGCCCACATAACGACAGGCATTAAGCATTTTGTGGAGTGTAGGTAAGTAATCACTTTCTGCAATAACCTTCTCTGCAGCACCACATATTGTTACTGGTGAGAAATTATTTAACTTTTTGCACCAAAGATTTTTGGCTAGATTTTCGGATCTCGTAGTGTCACCGAACGCACTATAATATTGGTTATGGTAATTCACTTGAAACAGCGCAAAAACCTGGTTAATGGCATCGATTAGCTCCGGAGAGGCTTTGACGTCCTTAGGACGCCCAGCTGCGGTCGGTGAGCTTTTCGATGATACTCCGATCTCGGATGCGACCTTTTGAATGTCCTTGCTGTTTGCCATTGGAAGGTTCCGTTAATAATTTACTTTGATACGCCCACTGACGCTTAACATACTGTAAAAACTTTGTGCTCCATGATGATTGAGGCGTCCCATTCTCCTGCCAGTATAAAACAAATTCTGGGATAGTTTTTTCAGCAAATGGACGATCAATGTTGGCCATTTGTAATACATCATAAACAGCTTCTTTGGGCTTCCAATTTATGGGGATAACCCGAGGCATAGAATCTTGTTCCATCATACCCGTAAAGAACTGCCACTGACGTCTAACGTGTTGAATAAATTTGGAGTCCCAGGTGCTAGATAATTCACCTCGATCCCGCCAGTATAAAATGAACTCAGGGATAGCATCCTCGACAAAGTTAGTATTAATTCCGCCTTTGCTAACTAAAATATCGAGAGCGTCAACTGAGGGTCTCCAATCTCCGGTGACAGAGACTTCTTTACGCCGTCTATTATTAGTTGTTTCAGCCTGCTGCCACTGACGCCATACTTCTTTAATATATTTTGACTCCCAGCTATGACGCGGTACATTGCGGTCACGCCAGTATGAGACAAACTGAGGAATTTGCTGGTGAGCAAATTCTCTTGTCACGCCGAGTTGGCTTAACTGCCGAAGAGCATCTTCGCTCGGTTGCCAGCTTCCACCAATAGTTTTTGCTGCATGAGGTTTATTTGATGGGACCGATGCGCTAACTCCATTGGAGCTTGCCATTTCAGAGATTGGCTGAGAGGACGATCCTTCATTAAAAGCAAATCGAAAATCTTGGTTTGCGGTAAACGGGCCGCCCCCTATCAGCAAGAGCCCCTTTTCATGCAGACTTGAGGATAAACGGCGCACATCAGTTTGACCCCAAAAAGGAGCCAGATGGAGAATTTTATCTGCAGATACAGTAATCCAGTCAAAACCACTACTTGTGACCGGATAACCATGGCTTATACATTCCTGAAGAAGTTGCAGAAAAACGGTCTCTTCCAAACCGATAGTTGCAGCTAGCGTAGGAGAAATGACAATAGGTTTTTCGGGAATCAGCGACATCTTGTCACCTTATCAGAAAGCTATTGCTTGAACGACATAAACTAACCATCCGAACCACGAATCTTGTTGGCTTAGCGTACTTTAAAGTTTTTTAGCGATATATGAGAATTATTTAGACAGGCTTATTACTGTACATAACCACAGTAATAGGCTTAAATGATCTTTGATCGATTAGGGAATTATTTATGGTGGTCAAAACTAAATCAGCTTATGTGTGCAACGATTGCGGTGCAGATTATGGCAAATGGCAGGGTCAGTGCAGTGAATGCAATGCTTGGAATACACTTTCTGAAGTGCGCCTAGGTAGCCTCTCTAGGGGAGGGACTACTCTGCGCTCGGGGTTTGCTGGGAATGTGGACAGTGTGGTTAAGACTCTCGCTGATATTGCTCTTGATGAAATTCCAAGAATTAGTTCTGGCACAGGGGAATTGGATTTAGTTCTCGGTGGTGGTTTTGTCCCAGGATCTTGCGTTTTACTGGGAGGCGAGCCAGGGGCTGGAAAGAGTACGGTCTTGCTACAAACGCTCTGTGCCATGGCTGAGAGTAATAGTGCCTTATATGTAACCGGTGAAGAATCACCACAGCAAGTGGCCATGCGCGCTAATCGTTTGGGATTACCGACTAAAAAGCTAGAAATTATGGCTGAGACTTCAGTCGAAACTGTTTGTGCAATTGCTGAACAAAAACGACCCAAAATTTTAGTTATTGATTCTATTCAGGTCATGCATATTGCTGAGGTAGCTTCCGCGCCTGGCAGTGTTTCTCAGGTCAGAGAAAGTGCTGCCATGCTCGTAAGATTTGCTAAGCAAACTGGTACGGTACTAATAATGGTTGGCCATGTGACTAAAGATGGATCATTAGCGGGACCCAAAGTGCTGGAGCATATGATTGACTGTTCACTGATGTTAGAGGGTTCTAGCGACAGTCAATTTAGAACTCTGCGCAGTAACAAAAATCGCTTTGGTGCGGTTAATGAACTGGGTGTTTTTGCAATGACTGATAAAGGTCTGCGTGAAGTCCCTAATCCGTCAGCTATTTTTCTGCAGCGCGGCGAAGAGGTGTCCTCGGGCAGTGTAGTAATGGTGATATGGGAGGGAACGCGTCCTCTATTGGTAGAGCTACAAGCGTTAGTTGATGATAGTCATTTAGGAAATCCTCGACGAGTGACCGTTGGCCTCGACCATAACCGTTTGTCGATGCTGTTGGCAGTACTCCATCGTCACGGTGGTATATCTGTCGGTGATCAGGATGTTTTCGTCAATGTTGTTGGGGGTGTCAAAGTCTTGGAGACCAGCGCTGATTTAGCATTAATACTGTCAGTGATATCTAGCTTTAGAGACAGTCCATTACCTAAAGATTTAGTTGTATTCGGTGAGGTCGGATTGGCAGGTGAAATTCGGCCAGTTGCGAATGGTCAAGAGCGATTGCGTGAGGCAGCTAAGCATGGCTTTAGTCGCGCTATTGTCCCGGCAGCTAATATGCCTAAGCACCCTATTAAAGGCATGACAATAGTACCTGTGCGCAAGGTAACCGAGGCGCTCGAGGCGCTATCTTAAGCCGTCGTCAAGATTGATATATGTTCATCCTCAACCAGTAGCGGCTGTATGTGCATTAACGCGGTACGGCGCTCCTCAGATCCATACCAAGCTTTCCAATCTGCCAAGCACTCCATTTGAATAAGCGTATAACGAATTTTGGTATCTTTTAAATCTTTAAAAGCCTTACTGGAGATGAATCCTTTGGCGGGCACAGCCGCCTGAATGATTTTCCGAGAGAACGCTTCATAGGTCGACTCCATTTCTGATGCCAAGGTTCGTTTTATCAACACTGCGAGCATGTTTGTTCCTCGTTTCTTAAGGACTTATTTTGAGCCGCCAGATTAACAGTCTAATGTCCAATTTTCCAATAATGTCGGTTGACAATTTTATAGCCTGAGAGTAAATTGCGAATTCTTGCTTCTGCATTAGGTTTTCTTTTTGTCACATCAGTTTTTGGCAAAAGGGAATGAAAAGGGAAGTCGGTGCACTTTGCAACGAAACAGAAAGTCATCCCGACACTGCCCCCGCAACGGTAAATAAGAGTATTTGGTTGGATACCACTGTGCTTCGGCATGGGAAGGTTACCAAATAGAGCGATTGCTCACTTATGAGTCCGGAGACCTGCCTATTGCTATGCAGACAAACCGCGGGGTGCGGTGTTGTGCTGATTGACAGTCTCTGTCCCTCTGCCCTTTCTCTGTTCCTCGCTTACTTTAAATCCAGTCACTCGGGTGAGAGTGTAAGGAACCTATCAAATGAAAATTGTTCAATTATTAACTGTACTTAGTCTGACCATATTACCGGCCCAAAGCGTTTTTTCCGACGACCAGATAGAGAATATAATCGTTACCGGAACGCGAATTCCAACACAAATTTCTGAGAGTTTATCTGCTGTAACATTGTTTCAACGAGCTGATATTGAGCGCCTTCAAGCCTCTGATTTATTTGATCTTATGTCACATGTGCCAGGTAGTTCCTTAGTTAGGAATGGTGGTCGTGGCAGTTCAACGTCGATGTCGCTGCGTGGCAATCAGAGTGATCACACACTCTTTTTGATGGATGGCGTGCGAATTGGCAGTGCGACGACTGGTGGTGCGGCTCTAGCAGCGATTAACTTGTCCACTGTCCAGCGTATTGAAATAATTCGAGGACCTAAATCTAATCTTTATGGTGCTGATGCCATTGGCGGCGTGGTTAATATTATTACTCGAAAAACTGAGTCATCGAGAGTATTAAATGTAGAAGCTGGGTTCGGCAGTAATGGTACCCAGGACACTACGATATTACTCGGCGCCAACGGAGACAAATACAGCCTAACTGCAGTCCTCAACCACCTAGATACCGACGGGATTGACAACACAGAATCCAAAGCTGGAATTAATGGTGATGACGATGGTTTCACTAAAGATTCGATGGCCATTAACTACCAGTACCAAGCGACTGATAGCGCTCTGTGGAAGGTTACTTATAATCAGAATGATACCAAGGCTGACTATGATAATAATTGCTCTATTGGTAGCTGGCCTAATAGCTCACCGGTAGATTGTGATATCTACTCGTCAGGGGAAGTAAGTGCTCTAGCTAGCACTATGGACATGAACATTAGCGAGCAATGGCAAACTAGCTTCCAGATTGGCCACACTATTGATGAGGGATCTGAGCGAGCTCGTAATATAGATTTGAGTACCACCAATAATGGCGGTAAGTTTAATACTAAGAAGACTGAAGCTACTTGGGTAAACACTTTGGGTTTAGCCGCTGGGCAGGCTCTTATGTTAGGGTTAGACTACCAGAAAGAAGAGGTTGATAGCTCAACTGTCTATAACGAAGAATCTAGAGAAAACTCTGCAGGTTTTGCTCAGTTTCAAACGCAATTGGGCGCAGTAGATACTAATCTTGGAGTTCGGTATGACGATAATGAGCAGTTCGGCAGTCATACCACGGTCTCGTTCTTGGCGGGGATTGATCTTTCTGAAACCCTCCGTTTAGTTGGCTCATTTGGAGAGGGATTCAAGGCGCCGACCTTTAATGATCTTTATTATCCAGGTTTTGGTAATGCTTCATTTGTACCCGAGGAGTCTAAAAACATTGAGATAGGGCTAAATGCTGATCTTGGTAATGTCTCGGCTACCTTAGCTCTTTTCAACAATAATATTGAAAATCTGATTCAGTATAATTCTGCGACGTTTGCGAGTGACCAAACTGCTGAGGTTGAGATCACTGGATTAGAATTTAATGTCAATACAGAAGTTTCTGGTTGGACCTTATCCCTATCTGGCGCAGTGATTGACCCAGAGAACAAATCAAATGGGAAACTGCTGCGTCGACGCGCAGAGCAATCCATGATGTTTGATGCGGGGACCACTTTGAATGGCGTTGCTATTGGGGTCAGCGTGCGGAGTGAAAGTCACCGCTATGATGATGCTGCAAATACGGTAAGACTGGGTGGCTATACAACCACTGCAATGAGAGCAAGTTATCGTATTAATGATAATTGGTTGGTCAAAGCGAGGGTGAATAATTTAACAGATAAAAATTATGTAACTGCGTCTTCATTCTCTCTGGGCAACTATATGTCATTGGGAAGAGAAGCTATGATAACGGTTGCATACACACCGTTTAAGTAAATGATTGCTAGGCCTCCTTTTTTGGGAGGCCCTTTTTGAGGAAAAGAATTATGACTGACGAGACAGAAGAAAAAGCGGCGCGGCATAAGAAAAAAATGCAAAATCAGAAGGCAAAAATTGATGCCAACATAGCTGCGGCAGACGAAGAACGCGGTGTAATGATACTGCTCACAGGTGATGGTAAAGGCAAAAGTAGCTCTGCTTTTGGCATGGTACTTAGGGCACTTGGTTACGGTTATAAAGTGGGGGTTGTACAGTTTATAAAAGGCGCCCAACTGTCTGGCGAAGAACTCTATCTTAAGAATCATCTGCCAGATGTAGATTTCTATCAGATGGGTACTGGGTTTACTTGGAACACCCAAGATCGAAGTGGGGATATTGCTGCTGCGGAAAAAACCTGGGCGGTAGTTGAACCAATGTTAAGAGATGAAAGCTACCATCTGGTTGTTATGGATGAAATAACTTACATGCTCAGCTATAAGTATCTTGACGAAGAAAAAATTCTAAGTGCGCTTGCAAATCGGCCTAAAAGTCAAAGTGTTGTGGTAACAGGTCGAGGCGGTGGTAGTGCAATTCGTGAGTTAGCTGATACGGTATCTGAGATCAAGGATGTTAAGCACGCATACCGTGATGGCGTAAAAGCACGCAAAGGCGTGGATTACTAGAATGCCTAGCTCGGCCCACACTCTTATGGTGCAAGGGACGACATCAGATGCCGGGAAAAGTATTTTAGTCGCTGGACTTGCTCGAGTCCTTGCTAATAAGGGCGTCAGAGTTGCGCCCTTCAAGCCGCAGAATATGGCGTTAAACAGTGCAGTGACCGAAGATGGTGGTGAGATTGGGCGCGCCCAGGCGCTCCAAGCGCAGGCTTGCTACTTAAAGCCGCATACTCACATGAACCCCATTTTATTAAAGCCCTCCAGCGACACAGGTGCGCAGGTAATTGTCCATGGAAAAGCTCTTTTCCATATGGATGCAGTTAAGTACCACGATTATAAAAAAGTTGCTATGGATGCAGTGATGGAATCTCACCAGTACTTGCAGAGGCAATATCAGGTGATAGTCGTTGAAGGTGCTGGAAGCCCCGCTGAGATTAATTTGCGTGCCAATGATATTGCTAATATGGGGTTTGCTGAGAAAGCAGATTGTCCTGTGTTGTTAGTCGCGGATATAGATCGCGGTGGTGTGTTTGCGCACTTGGTGGGTACCCTCGAGTTACTCTCGGAGTCTGAGAAAAATCGTGTATGTGGGTTTGTAATTAATAAGTTTAGAGGTGATATTGCTTTACTCCAGCCAGGCCTGGATTGGCTCGAGGAGCGTACCGGAAAACCGGTTATTGGCGTGCTACCTTACCTCCCTGGATTACATTTGGACGCTGAGGATGCTGTCGCCGCGGAACAAATTGTGGACCATACCCAGGCAATACTAAAAGTAGTAGTGCCGGTTTTTTCAAGGATCAGTAATCATACTGATTTCGATGCATTGCGTTTACACCCTCAAGTAGATTTACAGTATGTTGGGCCTGATGGTGACAAACCCGCTGCGGATTTAATTATTTTGCCGGGCAGTAAGAATGTACGTAAAGATATGCAATGGCTTCGCGATCAAGGGTGGGATCATGCTATTGAAAAACATCTACGCTACGGAGGTAAGGTGATTGGAATTTGTGGCGGCTTTCAGATGTTGGGGTCAGAGATACATGATATTGAGGGGATTGAGGATGTTGCAGGGTCCTCGCTCGGATTAGGGTTTTTAAATGTAAGTACCCGTTTAGAAAGTCATAAGCAACTCAGCCTGGTGAAAGGCACTTTAAATATAAATAGTCAGAACAATGCGCAAGTGCAAGGCTACGAAATTCACTGTGGCGTCACTGAAGGGGCTGGATTAACAATACCTGCGGTCAACCTGTCTGATGGTAGCTCTGATGGTGCTATTTCTGATGACAACCAGGTATTAGGAACCTATTTACATGGTGTTTTTGAGCATCCAGATGGTTGTACTGCGCTCTTAAAATGGGCTGGATTAGAGTCCCCTCAGATAGTTGATCAGGGACAAATTCGGGAAGCGCAATTGGAGCGATTGGCCAAAGAGGTCGAGAAAAATCTGGACTGCAATCAATTATTTCCTGCATATCTAGATCAATCTTATTCACCAGAGGCACTAAAAAATGGTAAAAATTAGAACCATTGAACAATGGCCGCAGCTTCTTATTACTGTGCTTATATGTTTGATGATTGCTACCCGGACTAATCATTTTGGGTCGTTTGTAAGCTTACCTAGTGCATCGCTTGCAGTGTTTTTTTTAGCAGGATTTTACGTCCAGCGGCGGGTCACTTTTTTGATATTAGCAGCCATAGCCTGGCTATCTGATTACTGGATTCTGTCAGCAACACCTATTGGTGCAGAGTCATGTTTTACTGCTGCGTATGGCTTTATTTTTGTTGGCTATTATCTCGTTTGGCGTTCGGGTCAATGGGCATCATCGAATGTAAAAATCGCTAATTCTCTCGATGTCCTTATTATTGTTGGCGTTGCCATAACGGCAATCAGTGGGGCCTTTTTTATATCAAACGCTAGTTACTACTTGTTATCTGGAAGCTTTGAGGGCATGAGCTTGGGTGAGTATATTACTAGAGTGGCTCGTTATTACCCACCTTACGTGGCGAATCCTATGGCATATTTAGGGTTGTCCGCAGTACTTCATTGGATGAGCATTACGCTATTAGCGACTAATTCTGAGCGCCTTTCGCGATGAATGATGACATGGTCGCTACGATTAAGTTACCTGAGCGTATCGTTTGTATGACCGAGGAGACCACTGAGTGGTTATACCTTTTGGAGGAGGACTGGCGCATCGTCGGTATCTCTGGCTTTACGGTTAGGCCTCCCGAGGCTCGCAAGGATAAACCAAAGGTATCAGCCTTTACGTCGGCTAAAATTAACAAAATTAGAGATCTCAATCCTGATTTAGTTATTGGGTTTTCAGATATGCAAGCCGATATTGCTGCGGATTTGGTGCGAGCTGGGATTCCGGTACACATATGCAATCAACGGTCAGTGGCAGAGATTTTTTCGACCCTTTTAATGCTGGGTTGCCTAGTCGGAGCTGAAGACAAGGCGCGGCGGCTCTTGGATAGTTACCAAATAAACCTAATTGCAATAAAGGATGCCGCAAAAAAATTACCATCAAGACCTACTGTTTACTTTGAGGAATGGAATGACCCCCTCATAAGTGGTATCCGGTGGGTATCAGAATTAATTGAGATTGCCGGAGGCAATGACTGCTTTGCTGAGCTAGCTCAACACGCAGATGCTAAAAGTCGCATAATTAGTGATCCAAACAAAGTCATCGAACGATCACCAGATATTATTATTGGATCATGGTGCGGCAGAAAGTTCTCACCTACCCAAGTAGCTGAACGAGATGGTTGGGGTAATATTCCAGCGGTTAGAAACCGACAAATGTATGAGATTAAATCTTCAGATCTACTACAGCCAGGCCCTGCAGCGTTGACAGACGGCATAGCACACATTGTGAGCATTATTAATCAATGGAGCGCGACGCAGTGAGGTTGCTGCGGCCAAAAGTATGCTTATTGTTACTGATGGCTCTACTGCCGGTGACAATTGTACTGGGGCTAATGACTGGCCCGCTATTTATTTCATGGGCAGATATGTGGCTAATCCTAACTGGTAGTGGGATAGCAAACGCACAAGATACGCTTGTAGTAGAAATCATTCGCTTGCCTCGCATCATCCTTGCGTTACTTGTTGGCGGCATCCTTGCCACTTGCGGGGCACTCTTGCAGGGATTATTTCGTAATCCTCTTGCAGATCCTGCTCTAATTGGCGTTTCTGCTGGTGCATCAGTCGGTGCTAGCCTGGTTATAGTATTTGGTTCACTGTGGTTCACAAATGGAGTATTACTGGGATTATCTGCGATCTCTATGGGCGCCTTTTTAGGCGCTCTTATCACTTCAGTAATTATATTTCGTCTAGCAACAGGCCCGCGGGGAACCTCGGTAGCAACGATGTTACTCGCTGGTATAGCCATTAGTGCGCTCGCTGGCGCAGCTACAAACACACTGGGCTACCTAGCTGATAATGATATGTTACGACGCATGAGTCTCTGGCAGATGGGGAATTTAGATGGTGCAAATTGGGATCGAGTCGGTATTTGTGGTTGTGCTGCTATTCTACTCGCTGTGCTGGCTCCTCGAGAAAGTGGTGCTCTAAACGCTATGTTACTCGGTGAGTCGGAAGCTCGCCATTTGGGGGTCAACGTCGAGTGGCTAAAGCGTCGATTAATTATTTATTCGGCCATAGGTGTGGCGATTTCCGTTGCGGTGGCGGGTGTTATCGCATTTGTTGGTCTAATGATTCCACATTTAATTCGCTTACTTGTTGGACCAGATCATCGGCACCTAATCCCTTTATCGGCCATAGCTGGAGCTATTTTACTTATTGCCGCTGATACGCTCGCAAGGATTGTTATAGCCCCCGCCGAGCTTCCTGTTGGAGTTGTGACAGCGATTTTAGGTGCGCCATTTTTTCTCTGGCTACTTGTTCTTCAGCGGGGACGATCATAATGCTAAAGACTCGCTCAATAGGTTTAAATATTGCAGGTGTGCCGCTGTTAAATAATATTAGTATTAGTTGCCCCAAAGGTACCGTGACCGCTTTAATGGGGCCCAATGGTGCAGGGAAAACGAGTTTACTGAGGGTTATCTCTGGAGAATATAAGGCTTCTCAGGGTACGGTAGACATTAACGGCCGAGGCGCCAATGACTGGGCACGCCCTGAGATCGCAAAGTTTATGGCTGTTTTACCACAAAGCTCGACGCTTGATTTTGCATTTACAGCCGAAGAGGTAGTTGCTCTAAGTAGGACACCGCATAACACTGGTTTGTCACGCGATCTAGAAATAATATCCTCTGCTTTGAGTATGGTCGATGCGAGTTATCTTGCGGATCGTTCTTTCGTGAAACTTTCCGGAGGAGAAAAGCAAAGGGTGCACTTGGCTCGAGTATTGGCTCAAATTTGGGAACACTGCGAGAATCAGTCCTCTGATGGCGGTATATTGTTACTCGATGAACCTTCGGCTTCCTTCGACTTGGCGCATCAGATTATGTTGATCGAAATCGTGCAGAAGATCTCAACAGCCGGCGTAACAGTGATAATGGTCATGCATGATTTAAATTTGGCGGCCAAGTGCGCAGATCAATTAGTATTTATGAATTCTGGAGAATGTACTGCGATGGGTACCGTTCCAGAATTATTAACCTCTGAGATGATCAGAAAAGTTTACTCGGTCAATGCTGAAGTTGGTTTGCATCCTGTAGATGGGACCCCCTTGATTATCATTTAAACCGAGTTATAAAAGAATAGGTAAAACGTCATGGCTAATCGATTGCAACTAGTTCTTGGAGGGGCTCGGTCAGGTAAAAGTCGAATCGCTGAACAGCGAGTAAAAGTCTTAGCTATCGATCAAATATACCTGGCAACGGCTACTGCTGGAGATGGGGAAATGAGTCAGCGTATTGCTAAGCACCAGGCAGATCGTGATAGTACATGGCAGTTAATTGAGGAGCCCATTGAGCTTGCGTCTATCCTCAAGTTAAACTCTTCCAATGATAACTGCATCCTAGTTGATTGCTTAACCTTGTGGCTAAGCAATTGCTTGCACCATGAGTGCTGGCCAGAGCAAAAAAAGGCTTTACTCGGGTGTTTAAATGAGTTGCCAGGGGCAGTTGTGTTTGTCAGTAATGAAGTGGGTCAAGGTATTGTACCTATGGGCGAGTTGACTAGACGATTTGTTGATGAAGCCGGTTTTTTGCACCAGAGTCTGGCGGTAATTTGTGACCGAGTAACAATGGTGGTTGCCGGATTACCGCAGGAATTAAAGCCCTTTGATCTAGAGTCAGCGCTATGAGTGATTGGTTAACAAAGCCAGCGGCAATAATCTGCCATCCAAGTCGGAATCAAGCAATAGAGCGCCAACAAAGCTTAACAAAGCCACTGGGTTCTCTAGGGCGACTTGAGCTTTTAGCCGTGGATTTTGCAGGATTCCAAAAAACGTCTTTACCCGCGCTAAACAATGTTGCCATAAGAGTGTTTGCTGGAGACCATGGTGTTTTTGATGAGGGTGTTTCAGCGTTTCCTCAGTCTGTCACCGGTCAGATGATTTATAATTTTGTATCTGGAGGCGCAGCGATCACAGTATTGGCACGCCAACACAGCGCTGATTTTTCGGTGATTAACTTGGGCACAATGGAGCCTTTAGAGGATTTGCCTCGGTTGACAAATATCCAGATTGCTCCCGGTACTGCCAACTTTTGCAAAGAACCTGCCATGACCATTGAGCAGCTTGATATAGCGCTTGGCGCTGGACGAGATAGCGTTAGTGAGTCGGCTATAGATTTATTTGTCGGCGGTGAAATGGGTATTGGCAATACGACAGCTGCGGCTGCTATTTTTTGTGCATTACTCAATGTTGATGTTCAAGCGATGGTTGGGCATGGCACTGGTGTTGATGATGATGGTTTAAAACGTAAGCAACAGGCAGTAAAGCGCGGATTAGAACTGCATAAGCATGCGGCTAGCCCAAAAGATGTACTGCAATGTTTTGGTGGGTTTGAAATTGCCGCTCTAGTTGGAGCTTATATTGGTAATGCTCAAAAGGGTATTCCCAGCTTAGTGGATGGTTATATAACGACAGCAGCAGCGTTAGCTGCTTGTCGTATTAACCCATCTATTTCAGACTGGTTATTATTTTCTCATTGCTCGGCTGAGGCTGCTCATAAACTCGTGATGCAAGACATGAAGGTAGAACCGCTGATAGATTTAGAGATGCGCTTGGGAGAGGCTAGCGGGGCCGGTTTGGTTATTCCACTTATTAAATCAGCACTGTTGTTGCACTCCGAGATGGCAACGTTTGACGAAGCGGGGGTCAGCGAGAGCTGAATAGGACGATGAGTAAAATATTAGCCACAGCAGACTGCACAACCATTGATTTTCTCCGCCATGGCGAATGCGAGGGTGGGGAAATATTTAGAGGTAGTGGGACAGATGTCCCGTTGACTGGTAATGGTTGGGACCAAATGCGTAATGCAATTCACGGTGCTGAGGATTGGGATCAAATTATTACCTCACCACTTCAACGCTGCCGTTTATTTGCCGCTGAGCAATCTTCTCAGTTATCGATTTCGTTGCATGAAGAAACTGATTTGAGAGAAATTAATTTTGGCGATTGGGAAGGCAAAATTATTGCTGATGTTTGGCAGCAATCACCTGATCTTGTGGCAGAGTATTTTAAGCGCCCAGATCTGTCCACACCCCATAACGGTGAACCGTTTCTTGATGTCGCTGATCGTCTCATAGCTGCCTGGAATCGACTATTAATTGAATATCGCAACCAGCATATTTTGGTCGTTCAGCATGGTGGTACCATACGTATTTTACTTGCTCAAATTCTCGGTCTGCCACCCACAGCAATGAACCAATTTGAGGTTCCTTACGCGTGCCTTACTCGACTGAAGGTTTTTCATCATCCTGAATATACAGACTTTTCAATGCTGATTTCTCACAACAGTGGGAGTCAAAAGAGGTGAGTTTTATTAAGCGAGAATTAAGAGCCATGGCTTGCGCTGTGCAGTTCTTAAGTCGTGTGCCTGTGGTCACCAAAACTATTTTTGAGGTCGATGACTATGCAAATTCACTAGCTTGGTACCCCCTTGTGGGCGCTTTCATTGGCCTGATAATATATCTATCAGGCGCAGGTCTGGCTGGTATTAGCTCTCCGTCTTTGATTGCAGCCTTGGTTCTCACTATTTGGGTACTATTGTCCGGGGCTCTACATCTGGATGGCGTGGCGGACTGTGCGGATGCATGGGTTGGCGGATTTGGTGATCGTGCAAAAACCCTTAAGATATTAAAAGACCCAGCCTCTGGCCCAATAGCGGTGGTTACACTGGTGCTACTACTATTATTAAAGTGGTCAGCACTCAGCATAGTTATCGACTCCTCCTATTGGTCAATTATTTGGGTAACTCCAGTCTTAGCGCGAAGTGCGATGCTACTAATATTTTGGCGTTTTGATTATGTTAGTTCTAGCGGTCTTGGGTCACCACTAGCCGCTGGATTTTCGATCCGTCGCATTGGTTTTGCGCTTTTAGTGGTCATTATCGGCGTGACTAGTCTGTTATCTGGGCAGAGCGGTTTGTTGCTGTGTCTTCTTGGACTGACCAGCTTCATTATTTTTATGTGGAAACGTTCCTGTTATCAGCACTTGGGTGGCTTCAATGGGGACTGTGCTGGCGCCTTAATTGAACTGCTAGAATTGGGCTATCTGCTTGGGTTAGCTTTATTAGTGGGTGTTAACTCATGACTGCTATAGCGGCCTTATGTGGGGTACTAATAGATTATTTTATAGGTGAACCTCGGCGTTGGCATCCCCTGGTGGGATTTGGTCATGCGGCCATATGGCTAGAGAAAAAATATAACCGCAGTGATTCTGCCAGAGGTAAGTGGCGTGGACTCGCCTGTTGGTCATTACTGGTTATTCCGCCTTCTTGCGCTTTGTATCTGCTGTTGCAAGAGTTGTCAGGCTTAACTATATTTTTGATTAATTGTTTGACGGTTTATTTTGTCGTTGGACTCAATAGTCTGGCTTCGCATGGTCGTAATGTCGCAAAGAAGTTACTCCTTGGGGATACTGTTAATGCTCGTCTTCAGCTGTCGATGATGGTTAGTCGTGACACTAACGAATTAACGGATCAACAGATCGCTGCTGGAACTTGCGAGTCTTTGCTGGAGAACGGTAGCGATGCGGTTTTCGCTCCAATATTCTGGTTTATCCTTTTCGGCGCGCCAGGGGCTATATTTTATCGATTTTCCAATACGTTGGACGCAATGTGGGGATACAGATCAGATCGCTATCATCAGTTTGGTTGGGCCGCGGCACGAATTGATGATCTTTTAAACTGGTTGCCGGCCCGTTTAACGGTATTTGGCTATGCTGTCAGCGGCCATTTTAGCAAGGCCATTAGCTGCAGCCGACAGCAGGGTGGACTGACCGAGAGTCCAAATGCGGGGCATGTGATGGCCTCTGGTGCTGGTGCGTTGGAGATCACATTAGGAGGGCCCGCTACCTATAACGGTGTCGAGCATCAGCGCCCGGCTTTTGGAATCGGTCCACTAGCGACAGCAATTGACATCGAAAAATCGATTGGTTTAATTCAGCGCTGTACGGTACTTTCACTGCAGACTGTTTTAGTGATAGCGTTCTTTCTATGAGCCTCGATATCAATAATCTAACCCACCAAAGACCTGTCCATGGGGGGGCGTTACATCGCGCTGTAAATAAATTTGGAGGGAAGCTTGGTAATTGGATTGATCTATCCACGGGTATTAGTCCGACTAGTTGGCCAGTACCTGATGTGCCAGAACAGGTTTGGCAGAGACTCCCGGATAACGATGATGGGCTAGTTGCTCAGGCAGCAAGTTACTACGGGTGCAAGGTTAGCGAAATATTGCCAATATCAGGGTCCCAGTTTGCTATTGAAAAAATACCACAGCTTTTGGCGACAAGCGATGTAGCAGTTCCGGTATGGGGTTATGCTGAGCATAGTTTTCGCTGGCAGTTAGCCGGTCATAGGTTGCATTGGTATGAGAACGGGCATCAGTTGGCGCAAATGGTGCGCTCTGAAGTAGTTAACGCAGCGGTGGTGATTAATCCCAATAACCCAACAACTGAGACATTCAATAAATCGGAGTTGTTGAATATTGCCGGTTTACTGGCAAAAAGAGGGGGGCAATTAGTGGTCGATGAGGCTTTTGTGGACAGCTGCTCAGAATATTCCTTATGCACGGCTTTAGCGGGTCAATCATGCCCACAGGGACTAATTATTTTGCGCTCAGTAGGAAAGTTCTTTGGCCTCGCCGGTATTAGGTTGGGGTTTGTTATTTCCGATAGTTCATTTATCCATCACCTTGAATCTCAGATGTCGCCATGGGCGGTTAATCATGTTGCGCGCTGGCTAGGGCTAAATGCTCTAGCTGACCACGATTGGCATGTTACACAATGTAAGACGTTATCAGATGACTCAGAGTCCTTCCTGCAGCAACTTAAAATAGTACTACCGGACTTTGCATGGCAAAGATCGGATTGTTTTGTAACTGCGTTTGCTAGCCGTGCAAAGTGTGAAAATCTTTACCGGCAACTCGGTGAGGCTGCTGTATTGGTCAGGCTACTTTTCAGTGCTAGAGATGCGCTAAGTAATAATAAAAAGGATGGCGCAGCGGTGCGTTTTGGATTGCCGACTAATAGTCAGCAGTTAGAATTAATGGATAGAATAAAATCCTCCGTCAGGAAGCCCATATGCTCCGATTAAAAATTATCTTCCATTTGTTCTTCATCGTTTTTTGCACAAGTCTTCAAGCAGAGGTGTCGGTAGTCGATGATCTAGGTAATAGTGTGCGCTTGGACAAGCCCGCTACAAGAATCGTTAGCTTAGCGCCCCACCTTACTGAAATGGTATTTGCTGCTGGTGCTGGAGACTATTTAGTAGGGGTAGTTAATTACAGTGATTATCCTCCAGCTGCATTAAAGATTCCCGTGATTGGGTCCTATCAGAAAATTAATTATGAATCTTTGGTCGCGTTACAACCCGATTTAGTTCTTGTCTGGAATTCTGGCAATGGCCCCGAAATTGTCGAGCGCATCAAAGGCTTAGGCTTAGCCGTATTTGTTAATGAACCAAAGCGGCTTCCTGATATCGCCGACTCTGTTGCTAAAATTGGTGTTCTGGCGTCTACCGAGAAGACTGCAGACCAGTCTTCTGTGCACTTTATTCGAACCTATAACAGGCTAAAAGCTAACAATAAGAAAACGCCAGTTAAAGTATTTCTTCAGCTTTGGAATGAACCAATGATGACTGTCAATGGCTCTCATATTATGTCCGATGCTATTTCTGTTTGCGGTGGAGTCAATGTTTTCGCTGATGCAGTCCCTTTGATACCGCGGATCAATATTGAGTCTGTCGTTCAGCGTAATCCGGATATCATTATTGCCACAGGAATGGCTGATGAGCGCCCTGAATGGTTGAATTATTGGTTGGTTTGGGGTGATATGGGCGCTGTTCAGAATGATAACTTACACTCAATAAATCCAGATATTCTTAGCCGCCATAGTCCAAGAATCTTACAGGGCGTAGCTCAACTTTGTGACTATTTTGACAAAGCACGGGATAAGCTAAAATGAGATATTTTCAGGTACTCAAAAAGCATTTTATAAGTTCGCCGCAGGGATCGTACTATTCGACAAATACGGCGTTTCCATCTACTATACAAAGCTAACAAAAACGTCATGGAATTCGGTGTAAGACTTTTTAGTCTGAGTCCGGAGCTGTTCTCGCAACTGTAATTATTTATCCTATTCGGGTAGATAAGAAGCCAGATACATGATTAACAGAAATGTACTTGTTTGGGCGAGTGAACCCAGCTTGGCACAATCGAATGCGATATGATCTGCTCAATTTATACCATCATATTAGACAATAGATCAGTGTATAGCCCTCTCTAGCCGCGAACAAAACAGTATCAAGGCGTATCAATGAGATTTGGTTTACTTTTTTTGCTTTTTATTAGCTCCGCGGCTTTACCCAATACTGATAGCGATTACTTACTAATTATCTCGTCTCAGCGTAATGCTGAAGTTATTGCTGACGCGGCTCGCGTTTTTTATAAAACATACCCTGAAATGTCGCAGTTATCGATTAAAGCACGTAGTGATGTTCAGTTTTGGGAGCTATCAAAACCGCAGAGACGTGATTTGATTGCGGGAAGTCGCGCCATATTAGGGCTTGCTCTTTATGGTCCTAGTGTCTCCAATTTGGCGTCTCTGCTTGAACCATCTGACCGACCACAATTGTTGATCAATAGTGATCACAGATTAGTTGCGTTGAGTCGATTTGGTGGCGTTAAATTATTCCCTGATTTGGCTCAGATGCGTGACATTGCCAAATCATCACCTGGGCAAGATTTTCAGGCTGACATTAAGCAGCAGCTCAATCAATACCCAGCTCAGTCACCTTGGTTGAGGGCTCGTGCCTACTGGGCTGCTAGTGGTAGTAAAAACACATCTCAACTTTTTGCGTGGCTATTTTCTTCACTTGGGGAAGATATAAGTTATCAGGCGGCTAAGCCCACTGAGCAGGTTCGTTGGTTTTATGACGGATCGATACATGACCAGTTAGCTGGTTTTGTGCCGAAAAAATCTATCGTTGCGGTCATTGATCATGCTGGCGGTGGTAGACCGGCGGACGCAAGATTATTGGTTGATATATGCGATCAAGCCCTCACTATTTATGATCTGCAATGTTTGGGTGCACTGGCTTATTGGGGCGAAGCCGGAATAACAGCCGCTAATAAATTACTGACGCTAAAAGAAAACTTGGCGGCAGTAATCATGTTGCAAGATTTTGTTATTGGTGGAGGTGAGGGTCGTGAGCAGGTTACAGAGATTCTCAGTCAACTAAATGTGCCAGTTATCAAAGGAATAAAACTACGTGATCGCAGTGCCATTGAGAGACAACTCTCCTCTGACGGATTACCCCAGGATAAAGTCTATTATCAGGTCGCCATGCCAGAGCTTCAGGGTGCCAGTCAGCCTCTGGTGATAGCCACCGCAGGCCCCGTTGTTAACGATACATTGACCGGAATTCGTATTCAGGCAATTGCGGCAGATGCAAGTGGCATTCAATCTGTATTGACCAGAATTGATCGTTGGCGTTCGTTGCAGAGAAAGCGTAATGCTGAAAAGCGTATCGCCATTATTTATTACAATCATCCTCCGGGGCGGCATAACATTGGAGCGGACAACTTAGATGTACCCGCCTCTTTATGGCAGATTCTTAATAAACTTAAATCCGAAGGTTATAACACGGGTATCTTGCCTGAGTCTCAGGAACAGTTGCTGGATTTGATGCAGGCACGGGGCGTAAATTTGCCTCGAGATGCTGCAGAACTCGAAAAAATGAGTAGCCTCATTAACCGGATGTCTCCTGCTGAATACTCGTCATGGTTTGCCGGTTTGCCTGCTTCTGTTCGCCAAGAGATGGAACAGGGCCCTTTTGGACTGCTCCATGAACAGTTGAATGCTGCGCTTAATGCCGGTCGACCAGAGCTGGCTGAAGATGCTTTAAACCATACACTTGAAGAAATGCATCACTTGCTCGAGGGGGTCGATCATCCTGGCAGAGATCGAGCTTTAGCGTTACTTGGACAGTTAGAAAATTGTTACCTAGATGCGATTAAAAGTAGCGTGAGACCTATCTGTATGAGCCGTGCCTTATCCATTATTACTGGATTACAGAAAACGGGTATTGAGGGGCTAGGTGGTTGGGGTGTTGCGCCCGGTAAAGTCATGACCTTTAAAGGCGATCTGTTACTGCCAGGGATTACGTTTGGTAATATATTCATTGGTCCGCAACCGCCTCGAGGTTGGGAGATTAATGAAGAACTATTACATGCAAACTTAGCATTTCCGCCACCCCATCAATATTTGGCCTTCTACCACTTTTTACGTAATCAGTTTAAGGCTGATGCACTGGTTCATGTGGGCCGTCATTCAACCTATGAGTTTTTGCCACGCCGATCGGTCGGTCTTGCTGAAGACGACTATTCACGAATTGTTGCTGGCGATTTGCCGAGTGTTTATCCCTATATTGTCGATGGAGTTGGAGAGGGTATTCAAGCCAAGCGCCGGGGTCTTGCAGTAATGGTTGATCATTTGACGCCGCCTTTGGCAAGTACCCCCCTATACGATGAATTACTTCAGTTACGCCAATTGATTGAAAGTTTTGAAGCAAATCATGGTAGTGGCAACGAGGTTGTTGCTGAGCGATTAGTCGCGAAAATTAGAGAAAAAGTAGACGCCTTGGAACTGAAAGAGGAATTAGCCGAGGCAATGTCTGCTGAATTGTCCGTCATGGGCATCGGTTTTGAAGAGGTTGATGATGACATGATGGTGCATGAGGTGGGACATTATCTTACTGATCTCCAAGAGCGGTTTATGCCGCTAGGTCTGCACATATATGGTAAGGACTGGGAGCCTGAGGCAGTGGAAATGATGCTCACCTCAATGTTGTCAAAAAGTGATACTTTAGAGGCTTCTAACGAGTATAGAGCTAAGCTAAAAGTATCACCAAGTTCAGAAATGCGAGCGCTGATTAATGGGCTCAACGGTGGATATATCTCGCCGGGACAGGGCAATGATCCAATCCGAAGCCCCGCTAGTCTTCCGACTGGGCGTAACTTCTATGCTCTAGATAGTAGCCTGATTCCTAGCCGCATTGCATGGGAACTGGGTCGCGAAATGGCTACCTCTGCACGCAGTAATAACAGCCAAGACGCTGACAAGAGCGAAGCCCTTATTTTATGGGCCTCCGATGTCGTTCGAGACGAGGGTGTGATGATTGCCTTCGGCTTAGATATGCTCGGTATTGAACCCGTTTGGAATAGTCGTGGCCTGGTTAAAGGACTGAAACACCAACAGCTGGATAGTGACTTTGACCGAGTACGGCGAGATATAGTCTTTACTACTTCGGGTTTGTTTCGAGATTTATATGGTCAGCAAATGTTATTGCTCAACCAGGCGACACTGATGGCACTGGATGCCAGTGCTGATACTATTCGTCGAGATCATCCGGCACTCAGTTTAGCGCTTACCGGTGCACTGGCTGATCTTGGTAAAAATGCGATTGGCGGCAATCAATCGTTAGTAAAAAACCAGGTTGCCGCGCATTGGGTAACACAGACACGCGATTTGATGGCTCAGGGAACCCTCGCAGATGATGCTGGCGTATTGGCGAGCCTTAGGGTTTTTGGTGATGCCCCAGGCAGTTATGGAGCAGGTATAAACCGATTGGCAGAGCGCTCGGGAGCATGGGAAAAGCGAGATGAGCTAGCGGCAGTTTATCTTCGCCGTTTAGGCCATAGTTATGGGGCGTCAGGATTTGGTGTTCCCTCGCAGGATGCTTTTAAACGCGTACTTGGCAGTGTTGAAAATACGTATTTTGGGCGTTCGAGCAATCTTTATGGCCTGATTGATAATAATGATGCTTTCGATTATCTGGGGGGTCTTAGCTTAACGGTAGAAATGCTAACCGGCGCACCACCGAATAATTTTGTGATTGATCATGCCGATCCTAAAAACGTAAAAACCCAACCGTTGGCACGTGCGTTACGACAAGAATTGCGTGGCCGCTTCTTAAATCCAGAGTGGCTAAAGGGACAAATGCAACATGATTATGCCGGTGCAAGAACAATGGGTAGTGAGTTTTTAGAGTATCTATGGGGTTGGCAAGTAACTAATCCTACCTTGGTTGGTGATTGGGCATGGGAGGAAGTCAAAGCGGTTTATATTGATGATCGCTACGATTTACAGCTTGATGAGTTTCTTGAAGAAGGGCATAACGCACATGTTAAAAGTAACATGTTAGCTATTATGCTGGTAGCCATCAATAAAGGATTTTGGCAGGCAGATGATCAGACGATTAAACAACTAGCAAATAATTTTGCCGATTTAGTGAGTATCAATGGACTCCCGGGTAGCGGACACACTGATCCTGATAACCCAATGCTTCCATGGCTAGAAACCTATCTTCCAGAACAGCAGTGGCGGTCAATTGCTGAGCGAATTTCTCTTGCAAAAGGATTATCTGATCCAGCGGATAAGCCCGCAAAAGAAATTTACCGAATTGCGGAAATTGAATTAAACAAACAACCTGACCGAGACATAAGCGACTCTCTTGTAAGCGAGGATGAGATAAATTCGGCACAAAAGGATGATAGTCCAAGTATTCAGCCGGCCTACCAAAGCTGGCAGTGGTGGCTAGCTATCGTTTTGACGCTCTTTGTCGCGGGCGGATTTTATCGAGGCATTGTGCAGGCTAGGTATTTGAGCGGGATCAAAAAATAACAACAACGATGCCCTAGTTTTTGGGGAAGAAGAGGATTTAGTATGGATTACGGAATGGTTTTGGGTTTGCTACATCAATTTGTTGGATGGCTACTATACCCGGTTATAGGAGTTTTAGCGCTAGCGCTAGCGCTAACGTTGGCCGAACTGGGGCAAGCCCTTGCCGAGTATTTTTACACGCTACCCGCCTTTAGTCAGTGTTGTGAAGAAGTTGATACTGGAGCACAGAAACGGTTTCAAGATCATGCCACAAAGCGACTCGAGGTGACTGATTTATTGACTCGATCAGGTCCTATACTCGGCCTAATGGGGACACTAATTCCCCTTGGACCAGGGCTAACTGCCTTAGGAACAGGCAATTTAGATATTCTAGCGACGGCCTTAACGGTAGCTTTTGATACGACCGTTGTTGGGTTGCTCATCGGACTTTTCGCCTATGCAATCGGCCGTATTCGACGCCGTTGGTATGAGCAAACATGGCAGCTGATGACAGCAGAGATGGGTGAGACTAGTAATGGCCAATAAACCTTCCTGGCAATCGCAGCAGTTCATAGAGCAGGACAGTGATCCTTTGGCTGGGTTTGCCAACATAATGGATGTGATGTTGGTATTCGCTCTCGGCGTTATTCTTGCCTTAGTCGCTCAGAGCAGAGAGCTCCAAGCTCACTTTGAGCTCAATCCCGACCTTAAGGATTTAACACAGGCAGAAATTTCCTTGGGGACTGAATTGATTAACACGCCGGAAGCGATTAAACAGTCTATTAATGGCCAAGACAGCGGCATGCAGTCGATGGGACAGGTTTTCAAAGATCCTAAAACTGGAAAGTTGATTTTAATCAGTGGGGAGTAAAATGAGTTTTTGGTTACGCGGTGCATTGACAGCTAGTTTCTTACTTAACTGGACTTACCCGGCTTTTGCAGATGTTGAATTCGCATTCGATACGCCCGCAAAACTGTTAGAAAATTCACAAATCATCGCCCAACGACAAGGTCGTTTTTTCGTTATAACGTTAAAGACTCCGCATCAGATACTTTCTACCTCAGTGGTTAACGGTGGTCAGACCGATAGTATTGATTATTTAGTCAACCACCAAAGTATGGAGGCACGCGGCGATCAACTGCGCTTTATGCAGCAGATCACCATGAATCGTCACCAGTATCATCAGAATATCGCCGAACAACTTAGACTGCCTGCTGATCAGATAGCACTGATGGGAACTGCCGCTAATATGCAGCAGCTTGCGCAGGTCGAGAAACAGTTCGGTGATTTATCGGTAACTGTATTTGCCACCGCTGGGGTAAAAGGAAATGCCCAGAGGGCAGGTGATCCAACCCAATGGTACCAGGATGTTAGTGGCGGCGTCGTAGTCAACAGAGCAGTCCCTAAAGCGCTTGTCGGTGCTAAAACTAAAGATTTGGTGATAGATAATCAGGGTACGATTAATATTATAGTCCTGATCAATCGTGAGTTAGTTGCTGGCGCACAAACTAAGATTTCTCTTTTGGCCACAGAGGCTAAATCTGCAGCCTTGTCGCAGTTAGTCATAAGTAGTAAATCATCACCTTTTTTAGCGACCGGAACAGGTACGGATCAGCTAATTATTGCCTCGCCAATCAATACAGATAAGCCGCCGTTGCCCAGTGCAAGTGGTCATCTAAAGCTTGGAGAACTAGTGGGTAGTGCTGTGCGTGAGGCTGTTTTAGAGGCGCTTGTTTGGCAAAATGGGCTAGTACCATCTTCTGGTGCTAACGTATTTGATGCTTTAGGTCGTTATGGCTTAACTGAAAAAGTAATGCTCGGTGGGCTGCAACGATATTTGTCAGAGGCTGACTATATATTGGCAAAAAGTAATCTTCAGAGCTTTAGTTCTGATAGTCGAGTCAGTGCGGCTGCCTATGCGTATGCCAGCCTTTTAGATCGATTACAGTTTGGTAACTTACCCAGCGATATAGCTGCAGAGGCACTTTTGGATCAGGCGAGCCAGACAGCCGTGGCAGTGGCCGGAAAGCCGTCGTACTGGCCTAAATTCTGGAAAGCTTTGTCTGTTATGCCAGAGCGTGAAATGGACCTTGGGACGCAGAGAATAGATTTGTTTGTGGCTGCAGTTGCACAGGGATGGGCGGCAAAATGGCCAGATTAATAATTCTATTGTGTCTTCTTTGCTCCGCGACTAGCTGTCAAACCAATGACCAAGATGCGTTATTTTTGGCCATGATCCATATGGCACCTGTTTTAGCTAATAGTGTGGAGGATATAGCAACTAATGCGCAAACGATTGCCAGCGCAATGAAGGAGGCCAAAGAACGTGGTGCTGATTGGGTAATGACACCAGAATTAGCGTTAACAGGCTATAAATTTACGCAGAAAATTGGTATTGATTGGATAGAACCTGGTGTTGATAAGTGGGTTGTACAATTACAGAATACGGCGAACGATCTGGATATGGTGCTCTTTTTGAGCCATTTAGAGCAAGATCCAGAAACTCTACTTAGGTATAACACATTGTTTGTGATCAACCGAGACGGAATGATAATTGGTCGGCACCGAAAAATTAATACGCTGCCGGGTTCTGAATCTTGGTCAGTTCCTGGAGAGTCACCGACAATCGTCACTGTCGATGGAGTTAGTATTGGCTTGATGATCTGTGCTGATGCCTGGCCGCCTGATCATGCGAAAATACTGAAAAATAAAGGCGCAGAGATTTTATTATCCACTGCTAACTGGGCACCAGGACTATACGGGCCTGGTGATAGTTGGGAACAGCGTGTTAAAGAGACTGGGTTAGCTTTATTCGTTAATAATCGTACCGGTGCCGAAGATGATCTAGATATGACATCTGCAGTGAGTGTTTTGGTGACGCCTTCACCATCTGGCGCAGAGCGAATTTTCGAGTATCACTCGGAAGATGACACTATTATTCTGCTTGACTACCAACGAACTGAAAAAGCCTTATCAGGTTATCAAGTTGTTACATTTTAGTGGATCTTACTCGCATTAGGCCTTGTGCCGGTGTTTGTATCCATTAAGAAAATTAAGAGGATTCGATGTGAATACCCTAATTACTCACCAAGAGCGTGAAAGTTTTTATAAAGTACTCTATGGTCGCCGTGATGTGCGTAGTGAATTTCTAGCTAATCCAATTCCCGACGACTGCTTGCTGCGAATACTTAATGCCGCTCATCATGCACCGTCAGTTGGTTTTTCTCAGCCATGGAATTTTATTGTAGTGCGTGACGAAACGATCAAACAGTCTATCCATGATTTACATCAGCAGGCAAATAAAGAGGCGGCTGAGATGTTTGCCGATCAGCGTCAGAGCGAATACCGTAAGCTAAAGCTCGCGGGAATTATTGATGCGCCAATTAATATTTGTATCACCTGCGATCGGGAGCGGGGTGGCTCTGTAGTGCTCGGTAAAACACAACAACCGGAGATGGACGTTTACAGTACGGTGTGCGCGGTACAAAACTTACAGCTCTCAGCACGTGCAGAAAATGTTGGCGTTGGATGGGTTTCTATCATAGATAAAAAAAACTTAAAGTCGGTATTAAAAATCCCAGATCGAATTGAGGTCGTAGCTTATCTTTGTCTTGGATACGTTTCGCATTTTTATAATGAGCCAGAGCTTCAAGTAAAAGGTTGGCAGAGCCGAGTCGATGTAGATGACCTGGTATCTTTTAATGAGTGGGACTCGCCTTTATAAATAAAGCCTTATATAAAAAAGCCGCTGATAAAACCCAGCGGCTTGAGAGCTTAAAAACTCTTTTATAGCTTATTTTTTTATAGAGTCATTGAGCCTTACTTATGTATCAAATACCTTATTATTATAAATCATACCCCCTCTCATCGTGCTCAACGAGATCCAGACCTCTCATCTCACCTTCTTCATCTACCCGTAATACTAACAGTTTATCAACGAGTTTCAAGAGCATATAAGTAATCACAGCGGTATAGGTAAATGTTGAGACGATTCCGATTAATTGCACCGAAACTTGGCTGACCATATCCATTCCTTCGTTATAGCCTTGGCCACTAAAAACACCGAGTGCATCTGAAGCAAAAACACCCGCTAAAAGTGTACCCAATATACCGCCAACTCCATGCACGGGGAACACATCCAGAGAATCATCGATTTGGAAGCGCTGCTTTATAGCTTGAGTGGCATAGTAGCAGATGATGCCGGCACTGAATCCGATGACTAATGCACCCGCTGGGCCAACAAAGCCAGAGGCTGGCGTTATAGTGCCAAGACCTGCGACCATTCCGGTAACAATTCCTAGAACAGAGGGCTTACCGTGTTTAGTCCATTCCATCATCATCCAAGATAGAGAACCGGAGGCAGCCGATATATGGGTAACTAGCATAGCCATACCAGCATCACCATTGGCGGCCAATGCCGAGCCACCATTAAAACCAAACCAACCAACCCATAGCATGCCTGCACCAGTGACAGTCATGGTAAGGTTGTGAGGAGGCATTGCCTGCCTTGGAAAGCCTTTGCGGTTACCTAACACTAATGCCGCAACCAGAGCGCCAACCCCTGCGGTAATATGCACAACCGTGCCGCCCGCAAAATCAAGTAGGCCCATCTCTCCGAGCCATCCGCCACCCCATACCCAATGCGTGATTGGTGCATAGACCAATACCAGCCAAAGCCCGCTAAAGAGTAGCATCGCGCTAAAACGCATTCGTTCTGCAAACGCACCAACAATCAGTGCCGGTGTTATGATTGCAAAAGTCATCTGAAACATTGCAAACACTGACTCGGGTATGTCTCCAGCCATGCTGTCCTCGGTTAGATTACCAAGAAAAATATTATCTAGATTACCAATATAGGCGTTCATTGATCCACCATCACCAAAAGCGAGGCTATAACCAAAGGCAAACCAAATAATGGACGCCAAGCAAGTAATTGCAAAGCACTGCATAAGTACAGATAAAACGTTTTTAGAGCGAACTAGGCCTCCGTAAAACAAAGAGAGACCAGGAATCGTCATGAACAAAACTAGTGCCGTGGAGGTAAGAATCCATGACGTATTGGCAGCATTTAGATCGTCAGAAAATGCCTGCATGGGCACTATTAACAGCATCATGACTAATACGGCTAAATGAGTTCGCCGAACGTGAGAGAGCATATGTTTCCCCTAAGTGTAAGCACCAAATGGGTGCGTAATTATTATTGCATCGAAAAATCGCACCACTATCTGCCAGAAATATTGCCAAATTTTGGGCACGCGTACTTTGTAGTAAGACTAAAGCAATAAGTGTGCCGCAACGGCACGATTGCGCCTGAGTAGGGTAAGCTGGATCCGTTTGTTATTATCTGGCTAATAGAGGTTCAAACTCAAAGTGAGCGCTATTTGAATGGCGGAATAACTTGGCTTCACTCTCTAATGGAGCATTATTTTGATGAAATTATTATTCCCCTAAGCTGATTGCTAGGTACACTACCCCTAACGAACTAATCGCTTTTTGGGGAAATTATGTCATCGGGGTCAGTCAGCCTAACAGGCGGTCTTTACAAAGTATTTAAGTACAGTGTTTACGCCCTTCTAACGCTAAATATTTTTTTGTTCTTCCAAGAGGAATCTCTCGCCATTCAGCAGACTTTTAGCCAAGGTATTGATCTGGGTAATATTATTCAGGGTTATGCCGCGACTATAGATACTGCTGCGTGGGTATTATTATTATTGTTATTTGAATTCGAGACCTCGGTACTTCAGCCGCGAACATTAGCCCGACCTGATATTCGAGTGAGCTTCTCGCTAGTACGTGTATTTAGTTATGGTTTTATTGGATACGCTTTTTATGGTTACTTTACAAAAATGTTGTTTATTAATGGAATTAGTCCCTTTGTGGTGGATGATGTATGCAGCTTAGTCGGGCAAAGTTTTTCTATCATTGATACCTTGGATCAATATCCTGCGCTTGCAGCGGAGAATTGCGCTGCCATGAATTCTCAAGCCTTGTTTCAACTTAATCAGCAAAACATTATCGGTAGCGCTGATCAATGGTCTGCTATTCAGTGGCTCGCATTGGCGGATGTGATCAACTCCTTTACGTGGATTGCAGTGGTAATTGTTCTTGAAGTGGATGTTAGGTTACAGCAGCAAAATCGGTTTAAGGGACGCGTAGTATTGGTGAGCAAAAATATTAAATTTGTGCTGTACGCTATATTGCTGGGAGCCGCCACTTACTGGGGGTTTTTAGGCGACTTCTTAGATTTCTGGGATGCCTTTATGTGGCTACTTGCCTTCTTTTTTATTGAAGTCAATATATTCAAAGTAGAAAAGTCGGCGTCATTGGATCAGTAATTTAGTCAGCTTTTTTAGGCACAATGGCCAAGATTAATTTCGCAATACAACTGAGTTTTCCTTGGTCATTGGTCAGCCGAATCTCCCAAACATGGGAACGTCTACCCAAATGAATCGGTCGCGCAGTACCGGTTACTAGGCCAGAGGAAACTGGCCGTAGATGCGTGGCACTAACCTCTTGACCCATGCATAAAAAAGACTCTGTATCAACAACATGAGCGCCGGCCATAGACCCCAGACTTTCAGCTAATACCACATTCGCACCCCCATGAACGATCCCATACGGTTGAAATGTTCTACTATCTGCGGGCATTGTGCCTGTTAGGTAGTCATCACCCACTTCAGTGATCTTAATGCCCAAGTGTTGGTCTATGGTGCCTTCACTCGTTTTTTCTATCAATGATGGGCTGGGTGTACGATGCCAAATACTACTCATAATTTGCTCTTCTCTTGTTAAATGTTAAATTTTTAGACGCTTATGCTTTACGCGCTTTGGTTGCGAATCACCGCCGTTACGTTTCACGAAGTCCTCGTGATACTCACTATAGCTGCCTTCAAAAAACACGACCTCTCCATTGTCTTCATAAGCAAGCGTATGGGTAGTAATGCGATCTAAGAACCAGCGATCATGAGAGATAACCAAAACACAGCCAGGGAAAGAAAGCACTGCTTCCTCAAGAGCGCGCAACGTTTCAATATCTAAGTCATTTGAAGGCTCATCCAAAAGTAAAACGTTGGCGCCCTGTTTAAGAGTATTGGCCAGATGCAAGCGGCCGCGTTCACCACCGGATAACTCACCCACACGTTTCTGTTGATCATTACCCCTGAAATTAAACCGGCCCGCGTAAGCCCGCGAAGAAACCTCATAGCTGCCTATCTTTAAGATGTCATGGCCGCCAGATATAGCTTCCCAAACAGTATGGTTATCATCAAGGGAATCCCTTGTTTGCTCTACATAAGCAACCTTGACAGATTCGCCGAGACTAATTGATCCACTATCTGGACTTTCGGTACCAGCAATCATTCGAAATAATGTTGATTTGCCCGCCCCGTTGCCACCAATAATTCCTACTACAGACCCCTTGGGAATGGATAAGGATAACTGGTCAATTAACAGTTCATTACCATACCCTTTAGTCACTTTGTCTAAGATAATGACCTTGTCACCGAGGCGTTCGCCCGGTGCAATGTATATTTCATTAGTTTCGTTACGCGACTGGAACTCTTGCGAATTAAGCTCGTCAAATCGAGCAATACGCGCTTTGTTTTTTGCCTGCCGCCCTTTGGGGTTTTGTCTCACCCATTCAAGTTCCTGTTTAATCGCTTTCTGACGAGATATTTCTTGCTTAGATTCTGTGGCTAGCCGCCTATTTTTACCTTCTAGCCATGCCGAGTAATTACCTTCATAAGGGATACCATGACCTCGGTCTAGTTCGAGTATCCAGCCAGCGACATTATCTAAAAAGTATCTATCATGAGTCACCGCAACAACAGTCCCGGCGTATTCTTCGAGAAATTTTTCTAACCAATACACGGACTCTGCATCTAAATGGTTTGTTGGTTCATCAAGCAATAGCATGTCAGGTCTTGAAAGCAGCAGTCTACAGAGAGCTACACGGCGCTTCTCACCACCAGAAAGAGAGCTTACATCAGCATCCCATGGGGGTAGCCGGAGTGCTCCAGCAGCAATATCCAAAGCATGATCTAGGTTATGTGCATCCCAAGATTCGATAATAGCCTCTAAATTACCCTGTTTTTTAGCTAAAGCGTCAAAGTCGGCATCCGGTTCTGCATAGTCTAAATACACTTGATCGAGATCTTTTAGCGCATCGACTGCCTCGCGCATACCATCTTCGACATTACCTCTAACATCCTTCTCAGGATCCAGCAGAGGCTCTTGTGCAAGATAGCCAATTTTAATCCCTGGCATAGGTCTCGCTTCGCCTTGAAATTCTTTGTCTATTCCCGCCATTATCTTTAATAATGTTGATTTTCCAGAGCCATTAAGACCTAATACACCTATTTTAGCGCCTGGAAAGAAAGACAGTGAAATGTCTTTAAGAATTTCGCGTTTGGGTGGAACCACCTTACTCACCCGATTCATTGTATAAACGTATTGTGCCATAGGAATTTTTAGTGACTCTTGTTAGCTGCTTAAGGCGCCAAATTGCGCTACATAATCGAGACGCTATTCTAACGGAAATTAACCAAATAAAAAGTTAGATGTGCACTAAAAGGCGTTTTATAAGAGCATAAGTTATACTTTTTAACATAGAAATCAGTTGTTTATGGGCTTTTAATTAATATAACTAACGTGATATGTTTCATATGTTTGCTGGAAAACAACCCATGCAATGAGTAGTTAAATCAACTAAAATAAACGTTAAGGGGTAATTAAAATGGATAAATTAAGTGCTGTAATAGGTCAATTAACAAGTCTTGCGATGTCTCTGATTGTTTTGGGAGTAGCTCTGGGTGTTGTTTTTGGTGGAGATACACCATTTGTTGGAGACGTTCTAGGAAACCTACTTGGAATCGTTAGCACTCTTGGAGATGCAGGTCTAGTTGGACTTCTAGTTGCTGGATACCTAATGGCTTCTATGGACTAGAGTTTTTAGTGATTAAGTGAAAGGGGACTCTAAAGAGTCCCCTTTTTTCGCTAAAGTGATTAGATAAGGTGCCACCATGAATAAATTTTTTAAGAAGTTAACAAAGCAGCTATGGGAAGCGGTTGAAATTCTAGCAGCAGTTTTGGCTGTCGCTGTGCTTGTCTCTGCTTTATTTGGGCCTGATGTGCCATTTTTTGGCGGTATCATGGGCAATATTCAAGAGGTGATTGTGTCTCTTGGGTCAGCCGGTTTGGGTGTTATCATCGCAGTTATGATACTAACCAACATTTGGAAACGCTGAATGTAGAAAAGGCGTACTTAAGGCGCCTTTTTTTGTGCCTACAAAATTTCTCAAATAGTCAATCTTAATTGAGATTACTTAAGAAGGACTGTGGTCAAAATATAAAAAGTAAAACTCCTAGGATTACTCTTTATTCGTCGATTGGCGATCCCCCGATATTCCTATATTAAGACTTCATATCTATGTAAAAACAAATAAAAATCATATACTTATAACTCCTGCATCATTAATTTACGTGCTACATTTAAACTAGGTCAGTTTAAATTGGCCGTTTAAAAATTAATCAACAAAAGGGGTAGTCACATGAGTCCATTAAAAGTGGTGAGACTGTTAGCGTTAGCGATAGCTGTTATAGGCGCTTTTGTTACCATTCCTGAAGCTGCACTAGTTATGGTATTACTGGGTGTCGCATTAGGGTTTTTGAGTGATCAAGCGGATAAAGATAACAGAACATTTTTTCTAATATTTGCAATAGCCTTGGCAACGATGTCTGGTGCTGCTGATGGGCTACCAGTGGTTGGCGGTTACATCACCACTATATTAGGTAATTTGAGTGACATTATTAGTGCCGCTGCCGTAGCGATCATCATTATGGTGATTAAAGATCGCATTATGGAATAGTTTTAGACGCTCGTTATGACAAAAGCCTCGCTTTTTC
>Ga0307997_10000069_pt1 | contig 41876 bp, 45 predicted proteins | sample Davwhametageno36_FD_203165 | JGI IMG/M metagenome (GOLD analysis project Ga0307997, IMG submission 203165) | Marine microbial communities from Davis Island wharf, Antarctic Ocean - #36 | ecosystem: Environmental > Aquatic > Marine > Unclassified | place: Antarctic Ocean: Davis Island wharf... | reverse complement strand
CATACTGGATTTTATGCAATTACCGAACAGGTGCGGTTGGCCGAAGAGGCGGCGGGGGCGGGGGCGGCGGCGGCGGAGGCGGAGGCGGAGGCAGAGCGGGTGCGGTTGGCCGAAGAAGCGGCGGAGGCGGAGGAGGCAGAGCGGGTGCGGTTGGCCGAAGAAGCGGCGGAGGCGGAGGCGGAGGCAGAGCGGGTGCGGTTGGCCGAAGAAGCGGCACGGTTGGTAGCGGAAGAAGAAGCGGCACGGTTGGTAGCGGAAGAAGCGGCACGGTTGGTAGCGGAAGAAGCGGTACGGTTGGCAGAAATAACCAGAATTATAAACAGGGTGTCGGCGTTTAACAGTGTCGAGTATTATATGACTGATGTTCGTACAAAGCAAACCAAATTCATCGAAAATTCATCCGATGAACACTTTGCGGATACTATTGGTGCGATAAAGACCCATATCATATCCATTTCCAACAGGATCACCACGGACGCAACAGCAAGGCGGGATGATGTTGGATTGAAAGCCGCTACAATTGGGGAGATGGGTGGTGGGTATGGGTATGAGGGCATTAACGAGTGGTTGGTTAAAGAAAAAAGCGCCATAAATGAACTTGATGTGGATATAAAACGCATATACTCACAGTTAAACAATACCATCAGCGATACATTCGATGCGTATGGTGTGGATTCATATGACACCAGTGCATTCCCATCCACAGTTTTTACCAACTTAACTGATATGAACACTGCATCGAATACCATATCCGAAAAACAAATAGGGTTTAACGATGTCATTCAACAATTCTTTACCGATATCAAACGCCAGATTATCCAGGATATGAATGCATGGCGAGAGGAAATTAAAACGGCACATGATAAAGTAAACGGTGATTGGGGTATTTATAAACAATATGCCGCATTCTCCAAAAAAAGGAAGGATTTTACAAATAAGGTAGATATGTACGACGAACTGTATAATAAAACAGTAACATCCCTAACAAAAAGTGTAAATTCTACCAAGTTGGGAGTATCAAACGTGGTGTCGTCATTGAATACGGTATTTTCTAAAGTGAAGAATATGTATGATATAAGTATGGAAATAACAACCGGTTGTGTCAAAATATTCGATTTGGCTGAGAAAATAAATAAAATCGTGAAAATACCAAAAGAACAAACGGCCAGTGCCGAATTGACAGTGGTTCAAAAAAAAGAAACCCGTGTGTATAGAAAGGATATTGTGAAACTGATTACCAACGATATGGAACCTGGAGAAGTACTTCCATTGGCAGCAAATACATTTCCGTCACAAACAACAAATCCCGATATTGTAACAGTTGTCGTCGTTCCTCGCAGTTCATCGAGTTCTGTAGAAATACAAATTCCAGAAATCAAATCAGACAAATCCGTATATGTCCCTTCAACCATTGGCGAAACATGTGAATGGACACGCGAGGATGGATACAAACGAATATTGATATGTGTGGCAGACGCTACTGGAAACGAATTGTACACGTTAACGTTAGTGAAAGGTGATGGAACGGTTGAAATTGTTGCAAACCGTGTGCCCGCTGGATCAGATGTTACATACAACGTAAAGACTGGTGTCAATAATACAGTGTACTACAATGTTGGATTTGGGGGTGGAGAAGAATCGGAGGTTCCCAGTCCATACGCACACCTATGTTTCCCCATGGGAACACCGGTCCGTACCGACCAGGGGGATATACCGATAAATGAACTGATTCCCAACAAACACACAATTCGCGGGTCGCCAATTGTGGATGTATCTCACACACGTATGCGCGGAAATAAACTAGTTCAATTGGCCCCTCATTCGCTGGGACACAATTATCCCGAAATAACAACCCATCTCAGCCCAGAACACCGTATCATGGTGGACGGTTATATGATACAGGCCAAAAATCTAATTGGCGAATTTTACGGTGTGAAATCAGTACCTTACAATGATGAAGTGTTGTATAATGTACTGATGGATAAATACACAACCATGTGTGTCAATGGAATGAATGTAGAAACCATTGATCCCGGATGTGAGATTGCAAAATTATATACCAATAAATGTAAATTCTCGTATGGGGTGCGCGACAAAATCGTCGCTATTTTGAAAGAGTGTGTTGAGACGAAAAATCACAATGCGTACAATAGGGTGATTGATAGATGTTGATGTGGTGTGTATATGGTGGTGGTGGTGGTGGTGGTGGTGGTGGTGGTGGTGGTGGTGGTGGTGGTGGTGGTGGTGTATATGTACGGAGTCCATTTCGAAAATAAGTTTCGACGATTTGTTTGAATGAAACACATGGTCTACTCATTATCGTGAAACATTGTGCTGGCAATGATGAACGCGGCATCGTGCGTCAATGGGGGGGAGAAATCCGCGGCAGGGTACGTGAAATCCACCGCAAATGTCTTGGACCCGTTTCGTATCATTTGGAAATTGTTCCAAAAAACAATATTTTTGGTAGATGGCACGGACTGTTCTATTTTAGTACTGGTCTTCACGGTATATCCTCCAGCCCAGTACCCATTGTATTCTGGGATTTTCTGGGTCACGTATGTGCCATTCCATCCAATTTCTACACCGAAAATCCGGTCCGCGTGACCATCCAACTTGAATCGGCGTACGGATAACGCCCGACCATCCACTGTGGCGGTGTATAGCCGACACCGCTCTTTCCCACACCTGACTTTCTTTATATCAACCACCACATTGGTCTGTGATGATAACACCACATTGTACGATTCCGCCCAACTCCAGTGGGGAACCACCGCGGAGTGATTGTAATTTGATTCAATGACGGTTTTCATGGGATTTAACTGCGTCAGTTTCTTCACATACAGGTCGCTGATATGGGTGGATGACGTGGTGCGGTCGCGCGCCCCCCCATCACCGCCCAACAAATCCTCACTAATATCTCCCGAAAGTCCAACGAATTCAATAGAAATATCTTTCGTATCGGAGCCTTGGAACGCGCGGAACATTTGGTTATACATTGTACACGAGATATATTTACCTGCGAATGAACCGCGAATGAACCGCGGAAAAAACCCATGTAAATGTATCCGACTAAACAACCGTAAATGCCCGTCCCCCATCGCACGCACATCAGTGTATTGATTCCTTGTACTTCCAAGGGTCGGGATATGTGGACTGACATAAAATCAACCTACCTTTATAATATGACAGTGAAAACCCTGTTGATGACCCAGAACGATTGCTACGATTATACGTTTTACGTAGGGTATGATACGGGCGACCGAATCTTCTCCGACCCGGCGGCCCATGCGGAAATTTCGCGCCTCTCCGCGGTCTTCAATAACATGCGATTCCAGTTCATTGAAATGGAGGGGGTGGTTAAGGGTCACGTGACGGCCATGTGGAATATCCTGTTCCAACACGCATATGATGCGGGGTGCGATTACTTTTACCAGTGCGGAGACGATATTGTGTTCCACACCAAGGGGTGGACCCGCGACTGTATCGCGACACTGGAATCCCGCGACGGGTACGGGTTGGCGGGTCCAATCAACAACAACGCACGCATCCTCACGCAAGCATTCGTTTCCCGACGACACATGGAGGTGTTTGGATTCTTTTTCCCAGAGGAAATCATCAATTGGTGTTGCGATGATTGGTACAATGAGGTGTATCATCCCACCCACCTCTTCCCCATCCACACCCACTATTGTACGAATAATGGGGGCGACCCCCGGTACACCATCAACAATGATCCAACGTACGAGGCGGACGCGGCGAACAAAACCATGCGACTTCGCCAGGAAACTTCCGTGATCGCCCAGCGACACATTTCCCAATTGATGGAACATATCAACACCAAGTTTAGATTTTCAACGTCCAGGGTAATGTCTCAATTGGATCTTTTCTGGCAGTACCCGGTTATTACCGAGAAGACGTTTTACGATCAGAATAAATCCAATCCATCTTATCTAGGTCTTCCGTGGGCGACTATTTTGGATAAAAGGCATGATTTGAGTAAAATCGGGCAGTTTGTGTCAGCCCGTACCATCAAAAATAAATCGTACTACACGTGTTGTCAACAAATTTCATTCAGACGACTGATTCCGTTGTTTGAGGCACTGAATATCATCACCGTGTATACTCCCCATAAAATTATCGGAGAAGATCGCATCAGCAGAGTGAATTTACGTCCGTGCCCGCTTTACGCTGTGAATGTGGAGGATATCGACAGAAACAATCTATTCTCTGGGATTGATTACTTGAATAAGCCTCGCAGCCTACTGTATAGTTTCCAAGGTGCGTACGACGCGAGGTGGTACTTGACGGATATCAGGAAACGCATTTTCAACACACCACACCCACCCGATTGTTTTGTAAATTATATAGGTGGATGGCATTTTAACAAGGTGGTGTATTCCGATAAACAGAATAGCAAGTACCAATTGGATGAAGATGACACTGATACGCAGCGAACCAATAAATACAATTCGTTATTGTTGGAGTCAAGGTATAGTTTGTGTCCATCGGGGACGGGTCCAAATTCAATTCGGTTCTGGGAATGTCTGGCCGTTGGAAGCATTCCCATATTGCTGGCGGATACATTGGATTTGCCCGAACACAAACTGTGGAACAAAGCGATCATTCGTATCCCCGAAAGCGATATGGGTACTATACCAGAAATCTTGTCAAACATAACGCCCGATGAGGAACAGGATCGACGTCAGAATTGCGTTGACTTATATGCGGTTTTTAAAAATAACTACACTGGGGTTGTATATGACGTGTAATAAAATAATATGCATAGTGTATAGGAATGGACCCACATTTAGCGAAAAACGATACGCTTATGTTTTACAAGTATTTGGATATGGCACATGTTTATTTTGAATTCGGTTCTGGCGGTAGCACATATCAGGCAAGCATTAGACCCAATATAAAGACCATATACTCTGTGGAAAGCGATATAATTTGGCACAAAAAACTTAAAAATATAATTTCCACAAACAATGTTAGGTATATAGTAAGTGAAATGGATACACAACCAAATACATGGGGTCATCCCGGAAAACGCGCGACTATTGATGAGGTGATAAATTACAGTACTCATATGAAAAATCTAGACCAACATCTTCAACATGATATTGATTTGATTTTCATCGACGGAAGATTTCGTGTAGCATGCTGTTTGAAATGTCACGATATAATGAACGATGATTGTGTAATAATATTTGACGATTTCATAAATAGACCACATTATCACGTGGTGTTGGAATATTTTAATATTATAGAAAAGACAATTGACAATAGAATGGTCGTTCTCAAAAAGAAGGTAAACATATCCGTACCAAAAGAAGTTGTTTCAAAATATGAATTGATCAAGGAGTGAATTGTGTGGTATTTCCGTCTCATTACCGCATCACACGATCTCATCACACGATCTCATCACATACCTGACACATCACATAACACCTTGGTCGGTGGAAATCGTCGTCGTACTCTTCGCGGACATACTTATGGGGACAGGTTGTCTCCAACAACGCTTTCTGGTCCTTGATATGTTGTTCCAACCGCGCAATCCCTCTTTTGCTCGCCATTATATCGGACGCAATATGTTTCGCCTCTATGTGGGCGAAATCTTCGAAGGTTGATTGGGATGATCTTTCGGCAGACATGGTTGTGTGGTGTGGTGGTGTGGTGTGGTGCATACGCCACCAGGTAACCCCCAATATCAATTTTCTCCATCCAATGTATATACCTGTAAATGACAACAACCATTCTGTTCGTGATTGTCATTTGTGTGATTGAGTGCGTGTGCGACACGCTGTTCAAATATTGGTCCCAGGGTCCATTACGTGTATCCCATAATCTGGTGATTGGTATTTCTCTCTATTTGGCGATTGGTGCCCTGTACGCAATGTCTCTGCGCCACGGATTGATGAGTTCCGTGAGTTCCATATGGCACGGCCTCAGTTTACTGCTGACGTTCCTGTTGTCCGTGTTGTACTTCAAGGAACGTCCGTCCCGAAAAACCATGTGTTTCATCGGACTGGTATTTGCGGGGACAGTCGGCCTGATTGTGTGCGACGAATAGACACCAAAAAAAACCAATTATAAGTCGGTTAATTTTTATCAATTCATTTTTTGCCAATCACGTCCACCTTAGTGTTCGAAATGGTCTTCCATGTATCCATGTTCCGTCAGGCGGGCCCGCAATTGACGTTCCTTCGGTTTGTCACCACCCACTCCCATTTTCACGACCCAATGTTTCACCCTCTTGCATGGGGATAAGTGTTTGATTTTCCCCTCGATGATGTTGCATCGGTTGCACAGCATCGCTCTGATCCTACCGGCGAAATTCTTGGACTCGTACAACCCCTTCTGGGAAGTATCGTGTTCGTGGTCGATATTGCGGGGGTCGGGTTCGTCACAGATCACGCATAGTATCTGTTTGTTTAGTTTTTTTACCCATTCTTCCGCTGGTATGTCGTGGTGTTTCTTGAAATATCCATCCTGATTTTTCCAGATCTCTTCTGAGTTGTGCTTTTCATGGTAACTGAAACATTTTGAGGGCGTGGAGGTGTTGTAGAGACATTTGACGGTGACTTTCTTTCTGGCGACTTTCTTTTTGGCGGAGGTGACCTTCTTTTTGGTGGAGGTGACCTTCTTTTTGGTGGAGGTGACCTTCTTTTTGGTGGAGGTGACCTTCTTTTTGGCGACTTTCTTTTTGTCGGAGGTGGTGGATTTTGGTGCACGTGGCATATTTTAGGTTGATGTTGTTAAGGTTTTTGTGGGTTGTTTGATATACAGAAACCCATGAGACCGATAATCAATTTTAGTTTTTTTCACACAGAGGGGGTTTCGACTGGTTGTTAACAGGCACCGCCCCCTTTACATATCATAGTACGGGTTGTCGGTGATCCGCATCCCGCAATATTCCCGGGGTTTCTTCTTATAATCCTCGGGGGAGTACACACTGATCTCCTTGGCTATTTCAAGGAGGAATTTGAAATTCGCCCAGAACTCATCGGTATGTCCTATACTTTTCGTCGCGACATGTGCCAATTCATGTATCGCAACGAACATCAGGGTATTCTTGTCAATCATATTCCCCTCACTGTTCTTCTTGGTATCGAGACAAAAGGCGATTTTCTCCCCCTTGTTCTCGCTGTACGCAGTGTACTGACTGGTGGGAAGCGTCTCGGAAATCTTTTGGGGGTTGAATCCCTTAACCATCCGCTGTACTTCCGGGCGATCCTTGTGTTTTTCCTCGCATCGTGCCACGATTTTCTTGAGGTTTCCAGTGGTTTCCGCCAACATATCCGCTGCATCCTCTAGTTTCATTCGGTCGCGAACGCAATATCGGTTCCCATCTACACCAGATACGATGCACCGAAGATTGAACATATCCGATTCCAAATACATTTTACAGCAGAAATATAGAATCACCACCGCCAAGATGTACCAAATAATATCAAATCCCATACAGTATACTGATACATTATGCACACCACCCGATTTTGTAGCGGGTGGTGTGGATATGCTGGATATGCTGGATATGTTCCTATGAAACCGATTTGTCAGAATGATACGATATTATATCAATTCCGATCTAAAGATGGCTACCAATCTCCAAGTTCCTTCGCTGAACGTCAGGCTCGATAGTAGACTGGTTCCACGCACCGGTATTCACCCGGGGATTGGCCGGCTCTGACCGAAGTTGGAGATTGGGGTTCCTGAGCGAAGACGATACCGCTCCCTGGAAATGCCCGGCACCCAGCATATTCACATTCATTACATCTCCGCTTCCAGGGGCACCGGTCCAATTACTATTGGCATCGCTAGGGAGGAGTTCTGATGGGTCAATGTTCTGCGTGGAAGCCGCTCCATTGGAAACAGTTGTTCCTGCCATTCCTTGGACCGATTCGGGTTCAGAATTTTGTCCTATAGGTGCGGCGGCTTTCACATTACCACCCCCATCGGACCCAGCATCCCCATTGTAATCGGTCGGTGAAAACCGGACGTTTCCTGAAAATGCGTTCGGGAATATGGATTTTCCTCTATCGTACCTAGTGAGGACCAACAAGATAACTATACCCGCGAATATAGCCCATCCGTAGTTACTTACAAACTTGCCAACTTGTTTGCTTAGCATTTTATATATTGATGTGATAAAAAACATTCGCCTCTTATCACATGTGTGTCATTTCCACACACCCCCTCACACAACCTCTTCTTCGCCGCCGTATACCGAATCCATATCGCTATCCACCTCCGAGTCGGAATCCACGTAATCGTCCAACATAAATTCCATTTTAATATCTCTTGCTCGCATGATTTCCTCTATCGCACGTTTCCTTGCGGTGATTGCCCGGCGTTTTGCCTCTTTGTACATTTTAATCCTTACATCTTTTGCCTCCATCAGTTGGAGAGGGGTTGTTTCGGTAATGTCGGCAACGTCCAGGTTCACTACCTGTGCTATATCCAGCGGATCCTTCGCATTCCCTATAGTATTATCCGCAACCACGTCAACTATAGTATCCAATTTCACCTCTCCAACATCATACCCTTCGCCGAATTGGGGTGGGGTATCCACTGATTCCTCCACCGCCCCATCCACCGATCCCTCCACCGATCCCTCCACCGATCCCTCCACCACCCGTGTATCTATTCCCAAATTCTCCACCACACAAACCCGTTCCTCAACCAACATCAATTGAGTCATTTGGATACTAATATTAAATGTATTTGCAATCTTCACATGTCGCAAGACAATCAGTGGAATCACGGTTGAGCCCGGTTGAATATCCTCAAGGGTACGTGGATTCCCCGTGACATCGTACACCGCACACGGCTCCCCGTATTGGATCTTCATTCCCGACCCACCTCCAATATCCACGCGAATCACAAACGTTTTCCCGTCGCGGTTCACTTTTACATTGGATGCCATGGAATCCTCAATATCCTCAACTGTGGTACCCGACCCGAACCACTCCCCCCGCTTCTCGTTCAGCATATCGATGCAATGTTCCTCAAGAGATTCCATCCAATCCGTTACCAACCCGTGGGCCTCCAACTCGAATTCCAAATCGCAGTACTGTTTCTTGCTGGTACGGACCAGCCCGGACTTTGTCTTGCATTGGGGGAGTTGGATAGTAATATGTTGGTTGCCTGCCAGTAGCATCGCATTATGGGACCCACCCTGGACGGGTACCAGTTCGCCAAATGTAATTTGCGCGATATCGTCGGCGATCACAGTCTTGTCGGGATGGAGTGTGAATTTCATTTGTATATACATATACGGATGATTTCTATAAGTGGGTTAATTACGCATATAGGGGAGAGCGTCATGCGTCTCCTCGCGACCCTCTACCCGTCACCTTATGAATTTCCCATAATATACGTTTCCCCGCGAAGGACATCCAATCATTCCGCATGGAGACCAACGTTTTATTTACAGATGCTATATCGGGGTATTCTGTTTCAAATAAATACCCACTGTGTTTCATCAAGACTCCCGTCAAATTCAACTGATAATCGCGATCCTCATCTGTCATCACATCCAATCCCGTGCCGTAAGTGATTCCCCATAGCAAATCAATGTGTCGTTCCAATCGCGTCAATTCAAATATCGCTTTGGAATGCCCGAACCCATTCGTCACATCACTGTAGTGCATATACTGCATCACATCCGCCCCATAATGGCGTTTCATGATTTCCAACGCATTGTGTGGAACTGGGATATCAATTCCCTCAAATGGGAGGGTGGGGAGAGGGATGGTGGAGTCCAAATCCGCCACATCAATCCATTCTTTATGGAAAAAATCGGCACTGTAGAATGTGCGTCTATACGAGCCATCTGCACGTCTCGCGATAGGACCCGCATAATGTGATCGATCAGGATTTTCGGGTATCGTATCGAATGCGAAAATATCCATGAATGGTAACTTTTGCCCTACCCGCCGCACTCTATACCCCACCGCTGCTTTCACCAATAAGTATCCAGGGACGAACTCCACCTCATAATCGGGTCCAGTAATTTCGCGAATCCGTTTGTAATCATGGAACGTGATCCCCAGATCAATATCATTGTCCCAGGGAATAAGTCCCTGGTGGCGGAGGGCGCCGATGAGGGTCCCGCTGTGAGCCCACCACCCCACCTCATGTTGGTCACAGAATCCAATCCAGACTTTCAACAACTCTACCAATGCGGCGCAGGTCGCATCCTGGACAATCGAAACAATGAACTGTATATCCCCACCACCCAACTCCTTAAACTTTTCCGCGGGAAAATTGTGTTTCGTGTAGGGAATTGTATGCGTGGTTCCATTGGTCGTATATGTAATGCTGGGCATTATTTGTACGCGTACAATATACATATATTTAAATGTGTATGCATAATTAATATACACATTATCCGAGTATATGGTATAATGACTAGTTGCCTCGGCAATCAATGCATCGACGAGACACACAACCCTCTTCAGGAAAATATTATATCTATTGAAAATGTACCAACCATGGCGACCATCGGAGTGATTGATCGCGAACATGATATTGAAATGGGAGAACTGTTGTCCGCAGACGAATGTACCATTTGTTTTTCCGATATCCCATCAAACGACTGCTCGTATGGATGCGGTAATTCTAAGTGTAATGGAAAATTTTGCGATGAATGTGTGGTGGGATTGTCGGAACGACATATCCATACCCCCAGATGTTGTAATTGTACCGAACCATGCGGCGCAATATACATGAGTCGCCTCAACCGTATGCAAATCGTCTTGTTTGTATATAACGGAGATCACTATATGGTGACGACATCAATTGGTCCCCATGAATCACACGCGGCATCTGTTACCCCAAAACATATAAAATTCGTAACATCTCCAATAGTGGACGCCAATCTAAATACATTTAGGAGTGCTTACATGAGAGCAACCGATCTAGCGAACGAATCGGTTGTCGCCCAATATAACGCGTTCAATAGATCCGCACGACGAGGTATTAAATGGCTACATGCTGTTGATAATGTTCGGTGGGGAAAATTGGTTCATGCACACCGGCGATATGTCACATTAAACTATTATTTGATATATCTGATGAATGGGCTTGTTGCAATAATCATGTTTGGTATATTGTTGGTATTTGGACGAAAAATTATTACCCCCAACTCGGAGTTCTTTGATGCGCTGTGTCTGTTTATAAATGTAATCGTTACCATCGCATCATATTGGCTATTCATGTTGCAAATTCTGTACGAGGATGTCAATGTGATTTCAAAGAATAGGGTTAGATGGAGACTGTTTGTATTTGGTACATCAACCGCGATAATTATTTCAAATAATGTACTGATGTTGGAACGAACATTGGGTGATGGAGAATATATGCATGTTGCCATGTACGCATTGAATATCGTGATGCGTGCATGTGTTGCCATGTGGACGAAATGTTTAGCAATTGGAGATTGACTTGCACGAATATCTTATTATAATCTCTTATTATAATAACACCACCCAATGTCGTCCCATGCTTCCAACGCTTCCCCTGCCCCGTCCACATCGGGCGCAAATACATCGCTCAGGACGATATTCGAACTCATTGCAATGGTATCGCCCGTAATGATTGTATTTTTTATCGTGATGATATCTATCTTCAACCAGAACGTAAAGGGAATTGTATATTTGGGGGGGATGTTGCTTGCAATGTTGGCAAATATTCTCGTGGTGAAATCCTTTGGACGAGATCACAATCCCAATTCCAATTCCAATCCCACATGCGCGGTATTTGATTGGCCAGGATTCATCCAGAACAGAAGTTCGTCCATCAATTGTCTAGTTATTGCATTCACCGCCATATACATTTCCGCCCCCATGTTTATTGAGGGAGGGAATGTGAATATTTCCGTCATCATCAGCATGACATTGTTCTACCTGATTGACGTTATTATGAATATGACAAAGGGATGTACCACTCCTGGGGGAATCATTATAGGCACATTCATTGGATTGTTTTTCGGTGCCGCGTGGTTCGCAATTTTCAATTCGTCAAATAAGAATCTGCTGTTCTTCAATGAACTTATTGGTGACAAATACTACTGCGATACCCCGTCCAAACAGACATTTAAATGCAAGGTGTTTAAGAATGGGGAGGTTATTGGTACCGTATGATGAGTGGATGTTGCACAAACCGTTAACAACCAAACCCACCACCCCACACAGCAAACCACTCACTCAACCTCCGCAACAATATCCGCCTGAGCCGCGTATCTATCATCAAATTATCCGACCGTTTCATGCCAAAGATACCGGCGAACTCCTTGTATATTTTTCGCATATCGGCCCGCGGGTACAATGCGTCCCTTTCCTCTACACTGAACGGTGGCTTCTTGAGTCGCACATTGACGGAATTGTGGAATTGGTGGAGCCATATTTTCAAATGAGCACTCGTCTCTATCCGGTGGAAATTAGATGATTTTATGTATTTCATTGCGTGGGCGCTACACGTGGGACAGGGAAGTGTGGAAAATATATCCGTCACGGATTGCATCACGAATTCGCGGTTCGTAGCAAACGTTGGTTCGGGAATGAGTTCGGCGAACGAGTGAAGGAAAAACCAGGTAATTGGACCCCAACGACTTCGCGACATGGATGTGGTGCTTGTTACCATACACATATATTATATAGTGGTGTCGCTCACACTCTCACACTCTCACACTTGTGAAAACAATTTACACTTAACCCGTGTGATGGTTGTATTATGGATATCAGTAATACCACCAATGCAACCGATGCCAATGTGGATATGATTTCGCAAGCAGATTTTTTTAATATGATGAACGACGATGCGGACCTAAACGGCGAACAATCTACTGATATATGTGGGCTGACCCACGAATCGTGCGTGAATCCCATCACGCTCGAGTGTGGCCACACATTTGAATACACCGCGTTGGTGACGGAATTGGTGAATAGACGTTCGGTGAATAAATTGAATCGGTATGCACCGCGGATAGACCGATCCACCACAAACGGGTTCAAATGTCCCTACTGTAGATCCATTCAAACCAACACATTGCCCTATTTTCGTATGGAAGGTGTCGCCCTGAGTGCGGGCATCACTTCCCCAGCCAAACGCCAGATGGAGTATCCCCACCATTGTTCGGTTCCTTGTAAATCGGGTAAAAATAAGGGAAGTCCATGCGGGAAAATCGCATTCTTTCATACCCGGGACGCCCCCCAACGGTACTGTGCGAAGCATGGAGTGGAAGTGGCAGATACAAAGGACGCGAACAGATGTAGTGGAGTGATGATTCGCGGAAAAAATGTGCCGGATGGAATGCGCCAAATATGTAGGGCGACAAATGGTATCAACGAAATCCCATCTCATCCGGGAATAAAATTGTGTGGGACACATCGTCGCACGTTTGGTAAGCGTGGGACGATAGATATTTTCACCAATAATTCAGTATTGAGCGATAATTGTGTCACGATATCAAATGTTGAGAGTTTGGTTCTTTGATTCGGCGGTACCGATCACCATCCACCCATCACTTTCCTCCACCCATCACTTTCCCCAGAATACTCTCCATCCCCTTGGTCTTATCGGCCATTTTACTCATCTTCTCCAACACGGGCTCCATTTGGTTCAGGTTGTTCAACAGACCATTCTGTTTCTTGAACAGTTTGTCCATATGGTCGCCCCATTTCTTCCCTCCATCCGCACCCAACATCTTGTCTATTCGTCCATATGCCTGATCGAGTGTGGCGGCGAAATCCAGGTCATTTTTTCCCGAACTGAATGACTCACTATCATTGGCTTCCATGGACTTTTTCTGTACGTTCTTCGAATCCTTCTCTTTCTTCACATTCTTCTTCATATTACCAGCGGATCTTTCTTTGATTGCACTCGCACCGGCATCCTCCCTTCCAAATGACTCGGTCTTATCATCATCATCCTCATCCTCACCCTCGTCTTCCAACGTATCATCCACCCCCTCCATGTACCCACCGCCACGCGATACTACCAGAATATTAGCAACCAACAACGCCGATCCAATGATGAGTATCATATTCTTGGTGAATCGCGTGGCAATCAACATGACAATGAAGAATACAATCAATGATTCGTGTCGCCGGTTTGACATCCACCCAATCATATTGAGAGCCGACAATCCAGCGACGGCATACAGCATCCGCTTATCTTTCAACAATGATTTGGCAGTGATTCCCATTTATAGTATATATAGACAATAAAATTGATTTACAATAATGTTATGCATGTAAATCAACCACACGCTCAATATGAATTCCATCGCTCAGTCCAACCACGTCGCCACATCTCCTCTCCAACTCCTTATCGCAGAACCATTCCACCCATTCCTTCATGGAATCACCGCCAACAGTACCCCTGGGATCGACACGCACATGCTGGTATACGAAACATTTGAGCCCAATGATCTCTTTTCCGGGGAGGCTAGGGAAACGGTAGATTTCCTAAATGATTCGTATGACTCGTTGTCCTCAATTCCTCCCCACCCAGTGTTCCAGAACTATCCGCGGATGATTGGTGCGAATGGAATGGCAGAATTCCAACTTACCATTGGTTCAGTCATTGAACTTCCTGGGCGGGAACAGGTGGTGATTGACAAGAGTCGCGGATTGAAGCGACTTCAGCGGAGAGTGAGGGCGCGGATGGGTGCATCACGCACCACTGCCTAATATGGATGGGGATATAACACATGACACTGCGTAGTGATCACTCAAATATTTATAGTTTCCTGAATTATAAATAATATAATCCGATGACACACACTCTTCCTTATCCGATGGAGTAATTTTTTTGTGAAATATTATATCACATCGTTGTGAAACTTCGGTCGAAAAAAATATATTTGCTATGACCGACCGAGATATTAATGGGTTATTAATTTTATCCCACGTTACGCTTTTGTCATTGGAATCATTATCATTCGCACAGTCGATGTACCCCAAACCAATAACATCATTGTAATTTTTTATGGATTGCTCCGTGCTAAAATTAAAATCCCCACATAAAATGTGGTATTTAATATCGCGATTATTTTCAATTATACAATTGCATGCGTACATTATAAAGGAAGATTGCTTTGACCTTATATATTCTACGTAAAATGATGTTGCAGGAAACCCCCCACCAGTGCTTACATGGGAATTTGTTATCATTTTTCCATCGATACAAATATTTATGAAACCGTTTGGGTATAGTAAATCAACCCCCATTTGATTCATATATGGAAACACATAACTTTTCATAAATGTACATGGGTATTTTGATATAATGCATAGTCCACACAATTCATAGTGATGTTGGTATATATTTGGATATGAGGATATAATGTCATTCATAAATTTGTTCTGATAACTTCCATACAATTCTTGAATACATACCACGTCGATGTTACAATTGTGTATAAATTTTACTATGTCATTATATCTTCCATCTGTATTATCGACCAACTCAATCCCCTGCGTTTTCATTAGTCCCATGTTGAATGTCATGATGGATATTTGTGAAGATTTATTGCTCATATATAATATGAGTGTATTATTCGTAAATATTCATATTTTATGAATATTCCACACCTTAAAACTCCCCGTCCAAATCAAAAATATCGTCCGTCTTGGATTTATCCGCCAACGCATATTCGCCCGTCCGTTTCTCAAAGAAATTCGTCTTCCCCTCAATACTAATCATCTCCATGAAATCAAACGGGTTCGCTGTCCCATATATTTTTTCGTACCCCAATTGAACCACCAACCTGTCCGCCACGAACTCAATGTACCGCGACATCATGGTGGAATTCATGCCAATGAGACGGCACGGAAGTGCTTCGCAAATGAAATCCTTCTCAATCGCAACCGCATCGCGAACAATTTGGTGGACGGCGGATTCGGTGAGGCGGGAATTGAGACGCGAGTACAGCAACACGGCAAACTCCGTGTGGAGCGCTTCGTCGCGACTAATCAGTTCGTTGGAGAAGGTTAGTCCCGGCATGATCCCGCGGCGTTTCAGCCAGTAGATGGAACAGAAAGCCCCCGAGAAGAAGATTCCCTCAATACAGGCAAAGGCGATCAACCGGGTGGCGAAATCCGATCGCTCATCCTGAATCCATCGGATCGCCCAATCGGCTTTCCGTTTGATACATGGGAAATTATCAATGGACCGGAACAAACGGGTCTTCTCCTCCGTTTCCTGGATGTAGGTATCGATCAGCAGACTATACATCTCCGAGTGGATGTTCTCCATGGCGATTTGGAATCCGTAAAAGGCCCGGGCTTCGGATAATTGGACATCGCCGAAGAACCGCAACACTAGGTTCTCCAGGACGATTCCGTCGGATGAGGCGAAGAAAGCAATGATGGATTTAATGAATTTTTGCTCGTCGCCAGTCAGGGACTGCCAGTGAGCCATATCCTTGGAAAGATCAACTTCCTCCACGCGCCAGAAGCAGTCCACCTGTTTCTTGTACATGTCCCACACGGCGTTGTCTTGGATGGGAAACATCACGTACCGGTCGGCAGAATCGGATAGCAGGGGTTCGGTGGTGGTGGTGACCTCGCCCCCCACGGTACGCTGTGTAATATATTGTGCAGTGGCATCACACACAATCTCCCCCCTTATATCGTCGGTATCTGTGGGGGCCTCAAACATCTCGTCAAACAGTGAATCGTTCAAATCGGTCGCACCACCTTCCGCACCACCTTTTCCTAAATGGCTGCGAATGTTCTTGGCCATCTCTTCGCTGACAATGGGCGACATTCCCATGGTAATGTCGGGGATGATGCGGTCGTTGGTGGATTCGTTGTGGGGGTTCATCTGCGGGTACATTAGGTTAGTTCAATACGCTTATATTATTTCTCAGTGAGATTGTAATGAGTGCACACAACGACAAAGACCCCATTCCAAAGGATATGATGGAGGGGGTCGATGCGGATAATCGCGCAATGGTTCCGTACAAGGAACAGGCGGATATCCAGGAGTCCCCCGCCGAATTGGCCGACCGAGATATGGCGATGATGCGACAGTTTATTGAGGCGACCCAAAATAAAAAGGCCATTGGAGATAATATTAGGAAAGGGGTGAGTGTGGATACAAACAATGCATTTATATCAGGAATCGCACATGATTATAGGGTGTTTCGGGGAGCAATTGATGTTGCGCGCCAAGAGAAGATTGATGCGTTGGAAATGGTCGCGGATCATGTGGAGAGGACGAAACAGATGCGGAAATTGACCACTGCCGAATTGAAACGCGTGTTGGTCAAGCAACAGCATTTGTTGGATATGTTGCGGGAGTTGAGGGAAGGGGGTGGTGGGGATGGTGGTGGGGATGGAGTGGAAAAAACTTAATATATGGTGGTAATGTAGTGAAAATATGGATAATTTTAAAGACGTACACGTACAACCACTGATTGATAAGATTAATAATGGTTCAGATGATAATCCTAGTCAAAATTACCCCACTGCAGACAACACGGATCCTGGAACGGAACTTGATGAAATTAGTAAAATGGTTGGCAACATTGAAGACAAATGGAATTCGATTGTGGGTGAACTCGAGGATGTTACTAAAAATGACTTGAACCATAAAAATGAAGTGGAGAAGTTGACAAAAGAATTAGAACGACAAAAAGGTTTGGTTACTAACGCAGAACAAACAGCATCTAATGCGAACATTGAAATAGAAAAAATTAAGAACGAAATTGTCGCAAAAGACGAAGCAATTAAGGGTAACAATGTGATGATTGATGAAATTCGCGGTAAAATTACTACTGCTGAAGGTAATGTGGCCAGCAAGGATACCGAAATAAAGGCACTTGAAGATACCAATAAGAAGTTGATCGAATCGAAATCTGTCATGAAAGCGCAATTGGGACAAAGTGATTCTGATTTAAGCAAAATGCGAGCCAGAATATTGGACCTGAAAACTCGAGTGGGTATTTTGGACAAAGCCATTACAGATAGGAAAAATACACTACCTCTACCACCTGTCACAAGAAAACAATCTACCAGTAGTACCATGAACGGAAAACAATTCCTTGGGGTGGGGGGATGGCGACATGCAAAATCTCCAGGAAAACGCATGTCGCGTGGTTCGCGCACATCGCACAAACGTTCACGTGGTTCGCGCAAACGTCGGCGCACATCACACAGACGTTCTCGGTACTCAAAATCCATCCAATCAGGAGGATGGACCCATCAGGGATCGCCAGGCAAATCTAGGAAACGAAAGAGTAGAAAAGGTATGAAGAGTGGGAAAAGTCGTAAGAGTAGGAAAAGCCGTAAGAGTAGGAAAAGCCGTAAGAGTAGGAAAAGCCGACGAAGCAGAAGGGGCTCACGTGGCTCACGTGGCTCACGTGGCTCATGTGGCTCACGCGGACAATAATTCGGTAATTTTTCATTGTAACCATTATGGTTATTCTCACGACATTTACTTCTCTGTACATACAAATGAGTTCTGTTCCCACAATCGTCGCCGCCGCAAAACAAGCCTTCCCCGCCTGGTCCAAACTTCCCGTTAGGAATCGTGTGAAATATCTCACCCGCTTCAAATCCCTGATTGTCGCGGATGCAGACAAGTTGGCGACTTTGATCCACGAAGATCACGGAAAAGATCTTAAGGAAGCCCATGCGGAATTGGAAAAGGGACTGGAAACCCTCGAGTACGCCGAGGCAGGGGCGGTGCTTCTCAATGGAAACAAGCTCATGGTAAGTAAAGGGGTGTACTGCGAGGATTCCCGCGAACCATTGGGAGTGGTCACCAGTATCTGCCCTTTCAATTTCCCCATGATGGTTCCCTTTTGGACTATTCCATTGGCATTGGTCACGGGAAACTGTATAGTGGTGAAACCATCGGAAAAAGTCCCCCGCACATTGGACCGGATCCTGGAGTTGAGTCGAGAAGCGGGAATCCCCGAAGGGGTATTCAGTCTCGCCCATGGAGGAACTGATGTGGTGAATGAACTGGCGACACACCCGGATATTCGGGCAGTGACATTCGTGGGCTCATCTCCCATTGCGAAAATCGTTGGCGATATGGCCCAGTCGCATGGGAAGAAAGCGGTTTGTCTCGGCGGAGCAAACAATCATCTGGTATTGTTGCCCGATGCCGATATGGAACTGGCGACCCAGGATGTGGTCGCATCCTTCTGTGGATGTTCCGGCCAAAGATGTATGGCTGCGAGCGTCCTCTGTGTGGTGGGGAACCAATCGCACACCGTTGAAAGAATTGTTGAAATCGCATCCGCCACAACAACTCCCCCGCTGATTGATATGATTGCAACCGACCATGTGAATGCATTGGTGGATAGGGCGAGGAATGATCCGGATTGTGAAATGTTATTGGATGGGGGGTTTGGAACGACCGATTCATTCCATCCTTCCATAATTCGCCTGAAACGGTCGGCGGTGGGGAACGCAACCAGACATTGGTTGATGACCACTGAGATATTCGCGCCCGTATTGGTGGTGGTGGAGTGCGATACGATCGATGAGGCGATTCGTCACGAGAATGAATCCGAATTCGGGAATGGGGCATCGGTATACACCCAATCGGGAGCCAATGCCGAACACGCGACATCGCGGTTCAATGCGGGGATGATCGGTGTCAATGTAGGTGTTCCCGTTCCCCGAGAACCATTTTCGTTCGGGGGAAATAATCTCAGTAATGTCACGGGTCACCACGATATCACGGGAATGGACGGGATCAATTTCTTTACGAGGAAACGCAAAATAACTACCCGATGGGGGACTGATAAGACCATTTTCTAATTGTATTGTATGTACGGTTATTACCATATATACAATTCATGTATCTCTCAAACATCACACACATCACCATCTACTGGAACCATTCCCATACGACGAATCGGACGATGGGTAACTATCGGAACGATAATCTTCCGCCGAACTCCCATGTTCGTCTGACTGATAATCGTCTGGTTTGAACTTTTTATGATGACGTTGCTTTCTAGTAGGAGGAGATTTAGGTTTTTTCCCTATGAACGTTCTCATCATCACATGATTGTTTTTCCCAATTTTCACCTTGCTATATTTATACTGATCTGTGTTCTGGAACGGTACTTTTTTGGCAGGACTCTTGGAACGGCTCTTGGAACGGCTCTTGGAACGACTCTTGGAACGGCTCTTGGAACGACTCTTGGAACGGCTCTTGGAACGGCTCTTGGAACGGCTCTTGGAACGGCTCAACCGAGAATTTTTTCGCGTGGTTGCTCCGGTACGCATTATACGTTATGGTTAGAAAAAACATACGCACTCATTCCATTTTCGCATGAGGTGATTCGCCAGTGGTTTCTTCCATCACTTTCTCGAGCATCTTGCGTTTGAATTCTTCTTTATCCACCAACACATCCAACCGCTCCCCAGGTTTCACCACCTTTCTTTTACAATCGTACGCCTGACCGATTAGCCACATGAAGTCAATCAGCATTTTACTGGGATTCCACTGAAACCACCAATTGTGTTCCGCCGCCGCATAATCGTATGGGTACGCATGATGGAAATTATGCCATCCCTCGCCACTCGCTACAATGGATGTGAATAAATTGTCGGTAGGAGGAATATCTTTGTAAGGTTTGTAGCCGAATGTATGGGAAACGGAATTCACACACCAAGTGGAATGTGTTCCAACCACCCACCGCAACCCCCCGAAAATCAGCAGTCCATCCCAGAATGAATTGAGTCGCCACATCCCGTAGATCCCGGGCACAATGAAACACATGAACTGGTTCCAGAATGGATCCAACGCGCGATTGAAGCGGATGAAGGGGTCGCGCAACAAATCGGAACAATCCAAGTCATTACCCTTCTCTATCACAACCGGATTTTTCTTAAGCATCAACCAACCCACATGAGAGTAAAAGAATCCGCGGGTGATATCGTGGGGGTCACCGTCTGTATCACTGTGTTTATGGTGGACACGATGGTCGCGACACCAGTGGTAGATGGATCCCTGATTGGATGCACTGGCGATAAGGAAGAGAATAAACCTGAAAGGAGCACGGGCCTTGAACGAACGATGGGTCCATAATCTGTGCATCCCCACCGTCACACCCCAGCCACACACTTGATACCACATGATAGTCTCTGCCATAACACTCCACGACCCGATTCCGTACATTCGGATTGCCCCAAACAGACCCATCACATGGGTCACGAAGAGATAGCCACACATTCCCCAATTCACGGGAGTTTTAAATGTAGGAAATTCCATGTACGTTATACACTCATATATCATTTAAATTATTTACTATGTGTCTCACACTCCACTCACTCATCCGCAAACACCAGTTCCATCACCTCCTTAATATCCTCAACAATGTGGAACTTGACATCGCTAACCCCAGGCATCTCGCTATATTTCTCCATGAAATCATCGAAATCCTTCTCATTCTCTTTCGGGAACAGCACTTCTTTGACTCCCGCACGAACCGCTCCCAGAATCTTGAGATCCAATCCGCCGATCGCTGTGACCTTTCCTTGGAGACACATTTCTCCCGTGATGGAGAGTTTGTTCTTGATTTTGCGACCGGTCATCAAACTGTACATCACAACGGTGATTGCGGTTCCCGCGGAAGGCCCGTCTTTCGGAACCGCTCCCTCGGGACAATGGATATGAATGCCTTGCTTGAAGACCTCTCCGTTCATACGTTCCATGCATGCGGTCTTCTCGCCGTCTGTCAACAACGACCAGGCCAAGGTCTTGGCCACCGACATACTCTCTTTCATCACGTCGCCCTGCATACCGGTCAATTTCAGTTCCATGGGTCCCCCCGAAGGGAACAATGATGATTCGATGGGGAGGATTCCACCCTGGCCCATGGCGTTGGCCCACATCCCATTGATGACCCCCACCAACGGCTCATCGTGGGCCATCTTCTCGCGAACCGTGTGTCGCTCTTTCAACAGATCATCCTTCAACATTTCCTTGGTCAGGACAATCTTCGCCCCATCCATCTGTTGGACCGATTTCTGTTGAAGTGTAGAGAGATTTAGTTCCGAAACAATCTCGTACAGAATCTCCTTCAGTTTCCTCACCCCCGCTTCACACGTATACTCCTGAACGAGGAACCGGATGATTTCGTCGGGGATCACGATAGAGTCCACCAAATTAAACTTGGAGAGAAGTTCCGGTAACATTTGGGTTTTGACAATCTCCACCTTTTCGTCCTCATCCAACGAATCGAACCGCACCCTGTGAATCCTATCCAGAAGAATCCGGTCAATCATGGAAACGTCATTGTAGGAAAAGACAAACAGCACCTTGGAGAGGTCAATGTCCACCCCACTGAAATACTTATCGTTGAACGCACTGTTCTGGGTGGGGTCTACCAGGTGGGTCAGGATTCCAATCAGTTCCCTTCCGTGTTCCGTGCGACTAATTTTATCCACCTCATCAATGAAGATGATGGGATTGGATATTTTGGTATCCATCAGGATACTCACGATACGTCCCCAGGTCGCCCCCACGTAGGTGTAATTGTGTCCCTCGAACGTGGATCCGTTGGCGGACCCGCCCACACCAATAAAGGCAAATGGTCGGGTCTCGCCCGCTGCGTTGGTGAGACATTGGGAGATCCCGTACTTGGCGAGGGATGTCTTTCCCACACCTGGGGGGCCTTCAAACCCAAACACGTACCCCCCATTATCACCGTTCATCCACTGGGCAATCACGCGCTCAATTTGCCGTTTCGCTTTATCGTGTCCCACCACCGATTTATCCAGCGCCGCCCTCACCCCATCCGTGTACGTGGAAATCTCTTCGTACCCACGCATCATATTGTGGTGCGCGGTATCAATTGCGACCAACGCATCGTTGGAAACGGTCGGGGTGAATTTGGGAACGAAATGTTTCACTAGATGGCACAGCAATCCAATCTCATGTTCGCATCCACCGATAATCTTTTCAATATAGGAGATGAGTTGCGGTTTTGTCATTTTGGTATCCACCGTGATATCAATACAAACCTCATCCGCACACGTCGCACACACGGATTTCATTTCCGCCACGCGTTTCAATAAGGTGGGCTTGGTTGATTTACCAACCACCGACTCGGCAAGGGCTCCCATTCTCTCTTGTTTGATTCCGGATATCATATCACCCACCACGCGCATGTTTGCCATCACTCCAATGGTAGTGGACGCGTCGCCCAATTCACAAGAAATCCCATTGGCACTCAGGACCCCCACCATGACCTGGAAATCCGCCACGCATTTCTTGGCGGTATCCAAAATATCTTCATGTCGAAATTCCCCGAAAGGAATTTCCAGAATCCCGTCCAAATAGGTACGCGCCTTGGACCCCGTATCCTCATTCTTGGAACGAACCTCCTTCAACTTCGCCATCGCCTTGTTCTTCACCTCGTCGCTGGTCTTCATGAGACAGATGCGTTGCTCGTAGGGGATTTGTTTGGGGTCAAATTCACTGGTGAGACTCTTGGTGTACTCGGCGCTCTGGTTCATAATCACCGAAAAGTAGCATCGGATGGACCACGGGAAACTCGTCAACAACTCCGCCTGTTCGGGTGCGGGACCCACCCCATTGTACCCCATTCCCAACAACTCGTACAACAAGTTCACAATGTAGCGGTGCTCTTGGGTGGTGGATCCGATGATGAGGGTCATGAGTCGCCCCCGTTGCTGGTAGAGGTCGGCATTCATGAAATCGTTTGCGACCTTGGTGAGCGGCTCACCATTGATGATTGTCGATTGATGCATCATGTACTTGAACTTTTGGTACAAATCGTCCGGTGTGAATACCATCAACTGTTTCACGGTCATGCTCTCCAAAAAGGTCTTGAAGGATTTCTTCTTATCCACCACCGCCACATCTCCGCCCGCATCGTGGATGTACTGGATATCCCTCATATCCCCCACGAATCGCTCGTACGTCTGGTCGGTGCGGCGAATCAGGGAATTGAGGGGGATATCGTCCACGATGGAATGGACCACCAGGGTCTGGCGTTTCTCTGGGAGGTGGAATACGGTTTTGATACCGTGGACGCGAACGAAGAAGTTGTCTTCAGTTCGCGAGAGGTCAAAGCAATCCAGCATCGGGGCGGTCTTCATCATCGCCTTATCGTCCACCAACAACCGCTTCGCTATGAAATTTTCCTTGATATTTTGAGTCATATCCTTGGGCCAAGAGAGAATATCGTATTTGATGGGGTGGGTGTGTGCGACCAGCAATTCATACGTGTCTGCATGAGGACTGTTTTGGCCGAACAGAGACTCGTGCGTGGTTCCTACACAAATTCTGCTTATATCAGCGAGCGAAGGAGCCCCGTATTTGGAGAACATCTTGGATATAGCGTCGGTTATCGCCTGAATCAGTGCACACAGTGTGTTTTGGATGGCAGTGGTGGTGGTGGGGGCGGCGGTACCACTGGAAACCATCTCGTCGCATTGCGCGATCAACTCGTCAATCTCCTGGATATTCGTGTAGATGGCGTTCGTGTCCGCGTACGAGTCAATTCCCCTTAGATTGTGGAGCTCAATGTTTCCAGTCATGCGTACCAACAGATCCTTGTGGTACGAAATCTGATCGCGAATCGCCGATATAGAGAACACTGCTTTCTTTGTGCGTTTTTTCCTATGGATTTTGTCCGTATTCTTTACAGCGGTTGTTGTCTTCTTTTTAGGTGATGGTGTCATTGATATAATATTAACATATAAAAATATACCGTTGTATATTTTTATACAACGGTGGACCCGTTTTAGGGAAATTATTATTGGATACACCCTGGTTAACGCATGTATTTGATACACCCATGTGTCGCAAACATCATGGCTTGTGGATAAAATTGTATAAAGGGTATAAACCGTTTCCTCGGATACATATCAACGCATGGGTATCCCTACATATTTCACACACATTGTTCGCTCCCACCGCAAGGTGATTCGCGAAATACGCGCCGGCGATTCCGACCTCGCCGTGATCCACAACATGTACATGGACTGTAATTCAATCATATATGATGTGTTGCGTCGCATCCAAACTTCCGGAAAAGAGCCCACCAAGACGGTCGCATACGAAGAGTTGCTCGCGCGACATACCGCCGAGAAGATTCATCAGTACATTACGGATATTTCTCCCACGGGAATTGTTTTCCTAGCATTTGATGGAGTGGCACCGTGCGCTAAAATGAACCAACAGCGGTCTCGTCGGTTCAAGGGTCACTACGATACGATGTTGCGCACCAAAGTCTCTGCCGAACATGGGCTTCCCATCACCCAATCCGTATTCTCCTCCGTGGCAATCACTCCCGGAACTCGGTTCATGAGTACATTGGCGACCACCATTAACCAATATTTCGCATCACCCGAGCCATTTGGGGTGAAACAAATCATTGTAAGTTGTACCGATGAGCCCGGGGAGGGCGAGCATAAGATATTCCAGTATATTCGCGACAACGTGGCGTACCATGCGTCCACCACATCGGTGATTTACGGGCTCGATGCCGACCTCATTATGCTTACCCTGAACCATCTCAGGGTATCCGAACGCATCTACCTCTTCCGCGAAACCCCCGAATTCATCAAGACCGTGGATTCGTCACTGGAACCCAATAAAATGTACGTGCTGGATATTCCCGCGTTGGCACATGCGCTGTGCGAAGAATTCGGGAAGTCCGCTCCCACCGATGCAGAGAAACGCGACCTCATCGCGGACTACATATTGATGTGTTTCATGTTGGGAAATGATTTCCTGCCCCATTTCCCTGGCCTCAATATCCGGACCACGGGACACGCTGCGCTGATGAGCGCGTACACAACCCTGACCGATACTGGACGCAACAAATTTCACCTCACGGAAGATGGGAACATCTCCTGGAAGAATTTCCGAAAATTGGTCGCCATATTGGCCGACAAGGAGCGCGATGCAATGCAGAAAGATGAGATGGTTCGCGGGAAAATGGCCCAGTCAGTTATGCGTCGCGCGAATTCCGGGAAGGACCGCGATGGGAAGCCAATGAGTCCAGTGGATGTTGCGATGGACCGGTACCTAAATATTCCCGTGGTAGATAGGGTTGTGGAGCAGTACATTGCTGTTTCGGAGGATTACTGGGAGAAGCGGTACTATGACGAGTTGCTCCACATGGACTCGCAAGATGAAATGCGCGTGGCCGACCTGTGTAGGAATTACCTTGAGGGGATGGAGTGGACGTTTCGGTACTATACCACGGGATGCGTGGATTGGCGGTGGACGTACCGCACCGCATACCCGCCCCTTCTCGCCGATTTACAACATCACATTCCGTACTTTGATACCGAGTTCATCGCTCTGAAACCCCCTGACCCAGTATCGCCCCACGTCCAATTGTCATATGTGCTACCGCGCCATCACCTGAGTCTTTTGCCAGCGGAGAAACGGATGCGGTTGTTGCGTGCGCACGGAGATTCGTATCCCGATACCGCGGAAATGTCGTGGGCGTACTGTAGATATGTATGGGAGGCTCATTTCCACCTTCCAGTGTTATCGGTGGATGAGTTGGTGTTGTGCGTTGGTGGTGAGTGATATTACCAAATTATTCATAACTATTATTCATAACTATTATTCATAACTATTATTCATAACTATTATTCATAACTATTATTCATAACTATTATTCATAACTATTATTCATAACTATTATTCATAACTATTATTCATAACTATTATTCAATATGATGTGTGTGTAACACCACACACCACACACCACACACCACACACCACACTAATATATACAACTAATGTAATGGTTCTAAGTACCACCAGGAGACGACGATCTGCATATATGAATGGTGTTCTGTACCGGAAAAATAATGGGATCGGTCTCAGTACATCCCAATCTCACCCCGAAAAAACTCCCGTGGTGGTGGGAGAGGGTACGTATGGGTGTGTTGTGAAACCATCGCTTCAATGTGAAGACGGTCACCACCCCGACACATACGACCATATGGTATCTAAAATCATGGACAAGGACGATGCCGCGGAAGAATATGAGGAAATGAACAAAATAGCATCCATAGATGGAATTGACAGGTACGTATTGAAACGTCCCCATAAATGTGCCCCCGATCTATCCAGGCGATTTGATAAAACAGTTCGTAAATGTCAGGGGAAACGCGTTGCTCGTAATGTCCCAACGCCCGACCGGTACCGACTTTTAATTTTGGAGGATGGGGGAGCCGATGTATCCAACATGTTGAAGACCGTGCTCCCCACCATGATTTTCGCAGATATTTGTAGGTTTTTAACATCGGTGCGTGAACTGATTGAAGCATTGGTGTTTTTCAAGAATAATATGATCATTCATCATGATATAAAGCGGGAAAATATCGTATATAATGTGGAGACGGGCTCAATGAAGTTCATTGATTTTGGACTTATGATGTGGCGCGATGATTTCATAAATCGCGCGAAAAGTGATTCGAATAGTCAGGGCATATCGTGGTTCAATTTCCCAACCGAATCCAAATGTATAAACCACTCCACGTTTAAATCCGGTAAATCATGCAATAAATATAGGAATATGATGTCGTACAATGAATTTCTAAAAAAATCTGCCGATACATTCGATACCTTCTCGCTGGCGCTCGTCATGTACGAGATTATGAAAGCAATGTGTGACATACCCGAGTTTAAACGCCAAATAGATACAGCAACATTTTACGAAGATATGAAGGATGTCGTCGCACCATTCTATGCCGAGGATATGCGGTTCCGACCCAACAGTATCCACCAATTACACGTGGAATACGATGCATTGCTTCGCAAATATAAACTTGTGAATGAAACCACTCCATCGCCAACTACAGAAACCATATCCGCGTATAAGTCAGCGTCCAAATCGTATGCGAAAAAGAAGTCTAAATCCATCACGCGCAAACTTAATACAGACTCAATGTCATACTCTCCGTCGAAATCAATCACACGCAAATCCGCTGGAGGAAAACAATGCCCCCTCTCCAAAATAGTGAATCCCGTGACAAATCGGTGCGTGACGCAGTGTTTGCACAACCAAACCAGGAATAAACAGTTCCGATGCATCACCCAAAAGAATACCTCCGAATGTCCCTTGGGAAAAGAGTGGAAACCGACCACGAAAAGGTGTGTGAAACGGTGTGGCCCCACCCAAACCAGGGATAGGAATTTCAGGTGTATCACCATGAAGCGGCGGAGAAATTGATATTAACCGATTGTGTAAAATATTACGGATATAATATAATATCCCTGTATATTAAAATGACAAATGTTTTATCGCAAGACATTGATTCACTTTTCGTAACAAATGAACTTATAGATATTTCAAACGCATTGGTTATTACTGGAGGAGGGGCTGTCCAGGCCTACTTTGCAATGGGTGGATGTGGATGTTTACATCAAAACGATATGTTGAATGTTGATTCATACGATGTGATCACAAGTGTTTCGGGTGGCGCAATCATTGCATTGTTTTTAGAATTATGTTTCTTATATAAATATGATTTGGAAGATGATTGGTTCAATAAATATGTTCGGAAAGGAGGTATTTACGCAGCAGTGAACGCCAAGGTACTTTCGAATCTAGTTGCAAATATGGGGGATATGTCAAAATTATCCATATATTTAGGGGAACAAATGCCCGCATGGTGGCGGTCCATTGAAGAGGGGGAGTTTGGTAGGGGACCCGTATTCGAATACAATTATATTGATGTACAGAAATCCATCATAAGCACTGATCACCGTGATGTGGTTGACTTTGAAACTGGGGATAGGACACCAAATTGGTTATTCACCCGATTGGCTCGATGTACACTACCAATACTTATAACAAATAATAAACTAACCGCCGACGCAGGACTGGGTTCCAATATCCCTGTATCCACAATGTGGGATAAATATAATATTGAAAACAACGTAGATATAATTAATATAAACCCGCGGTATATACGAAAAACATATCCAAATCCAACTATTGGAGATATATTTACACAAGATACATTATTTTCTATAGCCATGTATACCCCTGCAAATAGTATCCAAAGACTGATTGATGTTATTTATAAAGGAGAAACAAATACCATTATATCGTCTTCGAGTGAATTTGACCCATCCCCCGATATATATCACAAAAATCTTTTCACCGAACGACTTTCCGACATGCCATATCTACATTCGTTTTTACAAGGTATACTGTTTACAGATTTAACCCAAATTAAGATTCTAGAAAATGAAGGGTATATTCAAATGTACCATGAATTAAAATCTAAAGGAAGATTGAAAGAAGGATTTGTATTTACTGTTCCAAACCCCGATGTATATGGACCTGAAACAGTTGCTAAATTCAAAAAAACACTGGACACTTCCATAATACCAACCGTTATAGGCGATATATTCAACGCGTGTATAAATTAGTAAACTATATACAGTGATGGTTGATATTGTGTGTATACGATATCAAACAATGCCCCTGATCGCCGAACCAATCAATGACCGAGCCCAGTTCATACAACTCATCACAGATGCCCCCCGACTCTTTCCCGGATGCGATCATGTGATTGTCCGATTCACCGCCGAATGGTGTCGGCCGTGCAAGAAGATCACCCCGTTGGTCGCCCAGTACATTCCCGTGCTCGCACCCAATGTATTGTACGCGGATGTGAATATCGACCAATCCCACGATATATACAGTTACCTGAAATCCAAGCGGGTGATCGGCGGAATCCCAACCATCTTTTGCTATTCGTTTCCCCGCCAAGATATGACTCGCCATACCGTGCATATTCCCACCCGAAGTGTCGTTGGTGCGGATCCGGCGAAAATCAAGGCATTCTTTGAGGCGTACGTGTGAGCACTGATCGGTAGAGTAATTATGTGAAGATATGATATGGGTGCAAAACTATCGGCTCCGCGAAGGGATGAAACAAATGAAGAGGTGACGGGATCCCCACAATCCCCACAATCCCAGCCCCATGTTTTATTTATTTCAACGCATGGACGATGTGCAGGGAAATTTGGAGAGTACAAATTCAAGGCTCCTTTCAATATGAAAAAGATCAATGCGGTGAATTACGGAACCTGTAATTTTTTAAATGCTCAGACTGCTACGAACATGGCAGAAACTGTCATAGAACTTATAAAGAATGATGAAATTAAGGAATTGGAATCTGGAAGTGGGTTGATTCAAAGTAACTTGATACAGATTGATCCCCGGGTGAAGGATAATGTGCCAAGAGACGCGGCCGAGGACGCGGCCGATGCCGCGGACGATGCTGAAGCACTTCGGAAATATGAATGGCAGACCAACAAACCCTACGAAATCTTGACGGCTATGAAAGGGGAATTATTCCAGGATAAAACATATGATGTATCTACAAGTGAAAGGATCGAGGGAACGTCGCCGTATTTTGATGTTGCGATATTATTAAATGAATATGGGAGTACCGATCTGATTCAAGAAATGCTCAGCAGAACCACCAGGGTTACCACAACAGATATGCAAACTGTGTATTTGGAAAAACTGTTATATCATATACGAGAAACACGCCCACATATCGCCGATTTGATTATTATCGACCTCACCTGTTCCGGTACCGAGGGAGAGACACCCAGAAAACTCAGAGAGATTAACAGAGGGCGTAGATTGTCGAGCAGGAAACGAGCCAGAAGACAATCTCCCCCACCACAAGATGGGGGTAAAACCCGAAAGACGAGGAGGAAAATATCGGTGCGACGCACGGGACGACGCACTGGACGACGTAATCGCCGAAGATCTGTAAGGAAGTGGAAGACAAGACGACGGGGTCGAATAAGTTATACGTGATGAATTTTGGTATATTTGTTAATTTTTAGTATGAAACAAATATACTGTACCGCACACACCCACTGATGTCCTTCACCGACCTCGACCTGGAATTAGACAACTACGAGTACAATGATATCACCAATCTCTTCAACATCCCCGCGCTGTATTCCATTGAGGACTTGAAGCGTGCCAAACAAATCGTCGCCCAAACGCATCCCGACAAATCGGGGTTGGATGCGAAATATTTCATTTTTTTCAAGAAAGCGTTCCAGGTTTTGGCCGATATATACAAACATCGGGTTCGCGAGGAAAAGACCCACGAGACGGTGGTGGCCGAGCGAGGGGATGGTGCTGGTGGTGCTGGTGGTGGGGGGAACACTACCAAAGCCCCGTTCAAGCACCCCACGGGTAAGGGATTCGCGCGATGGTTCAATAATATGTACGACGATAGTGTGGGAGTGGTGGCAACCACTGGATATGGAGATTGGATGGAATCATCGGACGGGTTCGATCCATCCCACCAAGGAAAGTCATTTTCGGAAATGAGTGATATCATACGAAAGACCAAACGCGGGTCGCAAATCACCGTCGCGATTCATCCAGAGGCGATGATGAGTCGCGGTAGCGGTGCATTTGAGGAGTTGGGGGTGGTCGGGGGGATAAATCACAGAGGGGTGGTGGGCGGTATCATGTACGACGATGTGAAACACGCATATTCCAATACAGTGATTGCAGTATGCGAGGACACGGTGATGTCGCGACGAACCCATCACGCTACAGTGGATAGTTTGGTGCGCGAGCGAACTGATGTGGGGGCGATTCCCGACAGAGCGGTGGCCGAACGAATGTTGAGCGATTCACGACGGGCGGAAGCGACTGATGATACAGCCCGATTCTACCAATTGACGAAGGATGCGGAGAGGAGTGCCCGAATCAAGAGCGCATGGGATGCAAATGTCCTGCGACTGAATTGATTGAATTGATTGCATTGATTGCATTGATTGCATTGATTGCATTGATTGCACATTTTATATCCACTAAATGTAATCAATCACCATGGATTGGGTTAATTACATTGCTTACATTGTCCTGATGATGTGTTTTGGGTACATGTACTCCAAATTCAAGCACCGGATTGAAGAAGATGATGAGGAGATTGAGCGGAAATTGATACACCAATATTTACTGAATGACGGGGCCGCGGGGTTGGATGGGTCCACGAAACCCATTCTGTGGATTCATACATTGACGGATATCAATGATCGGGCGTGGAAGACCTTCGGGTCGCGCAACACCCATGGATCCAACCAACCTTACATTAATCTCACCATCCAGTCCATCGTAGACAATTGTCGCGATTCCTTCAAAATATGTCTCGTGGACGACCGATCATTCGCGCGGCTCTTACCCGAATGGGAAGTGGAGTTGGATGGAACACCAGAACCCATCAAATCGCGTCTCAGGCAAATTGGGTTCATGAAACTGTTGTATAAGTACGGGGGGATGTTTGTGCCGTCCACATTTGTATGTACAAAGAATTTGCTATCACTCCACGAATCCATGGCCAGCGATACGGCACACGATATGTACGTGACGGAAATCCCCGCCAAATCCGTAAATGGGGCCGGGAACACCCATGAATTCTCGCACCAGTTCATGGGCGGCCGACGCAACACTCCCGTGCTGGAACAAGTCATCACTTATTTGTCCTATATGGTTTCTGGGGATGTCACGGCGCAATCGGATTTCAAAGGAACCCTCGCCACGTATTACGGGGAGATGATTGGAAATGGAACGATTGGATTCATTCCAGGTCAGGCTATTGGTACCAGGGATGCGAATGGTGATGCGATCACGATTGATATGTTGATGGGGGAGGCGTTTATCCAAACACATGATACATCGTACGGGGTTTGGATAGACGAGTTGGCGTTGCTTGGACGCACTAAATACAATTGGTTCTGTGTGCTTCCCCAGGAGGAGGTTTTGAAGGCAAATGTGTACGTGGCTAAATTACTCACTACCTGGTGATGTGGATCGGTACACATCAGATGGTTGCCAATAGAATCGCCCCAATACAGTTTATCACTGTACAAAATCCGTCATATCCACCACCGTTTCCTATAAGCCGGTACACTATATCACTCACTGGTGTGTTTGGTGTGAATGCAATGTACGTAATACTCACCATTCCCATGTAGAAATATAATGGGCGGTATTTACCAGGTACTGTTTTTGATAGTATCATGAATATTGCGGTGAATATAAGAATATTATCAAACGAATGGTCGTATATCTCCCCCAAATGTGTCACTGTCCCTGTTTTCCGGGCCCAATATCCATCCAATCCATCCAGGACACACCGAAAATACGCACACAGAAATGTGATTGGTACATTTTTATGAATGATACTGAGTATTAGCAGTGGTGTGATGATGAATCCATTGAACAACGTGATTGTATTGGGTGTGAATGCCATCACGTTGTTCCATACCCCCAGCCATTTTACAATCGGTAATAATACATGTTGGTCGGTTATGCGATTGAACATTGTATACAATTACAGCACAATATATAGTTTGGTTCACTGCATATCCATCACACACTCTTCATGAATTTGACCGCCGCGTAAATGGGCCATCTGACCGTACAATCGAATTTCCAGCGTTCATTGGTTCCAGGCGGGCCAGTGGGCATCCACATCACATGCGATTTGCGCCCCACCTCAAATTCGTCGCATGAGACGGGGCCATTGGAAATCTCTTCGCATACAGTCAACCGTTTATAGTACCGCATCAGTTTATCCGCTTTCTGATCCACCATGAAGACGCAATTGTAGTTCCCGAGGGAACGTTGGTGGAGTACACTGTCAATGTAGAGGATGGGGGCGGTGTTGGTGCCTCGCACCGATTTGTCCGCGACCAATCTGCCCCATTCGTACACCCCGTCCCGCTTAATTTCGTCGCTCAGATTTAACCACTGAAACTTCTCCATTTCCAATTGACTTTTCACTCCATCCACTGCCCTGATGGCCGTGACGAGTAATCCCGTGCGCGGATTTCTGTACGCATAGTGGGTGGTGGACTCCGCCTCGTCCAGGTCATCGCGAACCTGATCACCAAAAACGTATCTGTCAGGCACATTCTTCATGGCGCGACCGCGGAGGCGGTATATTTCGTCGCATCGAGGGTCGCTCGAATCGGTGATCACTTCCACGTTGGGGTAGCGGGGGATGTACTGTGCGCTTGGAGTCGGGGTAGCCGCATAAATTCCGCTCGGAGTCATGGTAGACGAGATACCCCCTGTGTATATTCTGCGGTGGATTCTATATCGGGGGGGGTAACCAATTCCGATTGGGGTAGGGGGTGTTAGGGGGGGAATCCTCTTGATTGGGGTAGGGGGTGGTGGTAGGGGGGAAACCCCCCTAGATAATTCACGAGAAAGTCTCGGGCGGATTTGTGAATTTATTGTTCTCAACATATGATGTGACCGCAACATATGTTTATTTTGTTTGTCAACGCACACACACATCACCACAGATAAATATGACTCAATAGTTTCGGGGTGTACATCCCGCCACTCTTCCGTTTCTCTTTCGTAATGGCACCCGCCCGAGTTCCCTTCCCAGAATGGCGGGTGAAATATCGCCGCATTCGCTTCCTATTCCCGTGGTTCTTTCGTGTATAGAGTTTATTGGGAGTTCGATCCTTGTACTGTTGGTACCGGTTATCACCGAAATGGATCTTGCGAGTTTTTCTCGTTTGTCTGTTCAGTACATACGCCGTGTACTTTTTGAAACGCGGCCCCCGCTCGAATCGGACGATGCTTTCTTTCATTGATATGTGGGGAGAAAATGATGTGCGGGCGACTCCAAGCGCAATTGGCGGGCGACTCCAAGCGCAATTGGCGGGCGACTCCAAGCGCAATTGGCGGGCGACTCCAAGCGCAATTGGCGGGCGACTCCAAGCGCAATTGGCGGGCGACTCCAAGCGCAATTGGGATCATCATCACCACACACTGGGATTACGCACCGACTCCCCCCGCCGAATCTCGTTCCTTATACAATGGAATTCAAGAGAGAAATGTATCGGACGATTCCCGAAATCAATCAACTCTCCATCATGGGTCCGGAACCGAAATTTCATTCGCTCTATTCTCTCCATCGGAGGATTGTATTGGGTGACATTGGATAGGTTCCTGTTCTTGGAATCGTTTGTGTTGTCAGTCACAAGAATCTTGGCGAAACAGGAGTTGGGTCTGCCCGCCACATGAGACACCACCGCATGTTGGTTGTGGCGAACCGAGTACCCCGTGTTGACCGATGTATCGGGATACGGTACCAACTCATCCATACTGTTGAGTCGATCCACTTCCATGTACACCACATCATCGCCCTGACAATTCGTTGGGTATGGCGCGGTGACAGTGTATCCGCCACCCACCACATCCACTGCGAACCACTGTGTGTTATCGCGATGATAGAAGTGGGGGTCGGTGGTTATATGTGTCGACTCATATGACTCTTTCCCAAACCCCAGGCATGCCCCCAACCCCCAGTCCGCGTACCGGTCGCCAATCCTCGCTTCCTCGTACAACCCATCCATCGAATCAAATGTAAGTCTAAACATATCCCTGTCGTTTCCGAATACCATCCTCTGTCCTACCACATCGTATGTCACGTGGAACCTATTGTAAGCGGAATCACCGTACGCCGATGTGCTCACCATCACATTCATGCGATTCTCAATCTCGCGAGCCAACTGATACAGTGTATAGTTACCACTCTGGATGGTTATGGTGGTACCCGTTGTATCCGCGACACCGTCCACATCCACTTGAAATCTCATCTTCACATTTTGTTTCGCGACTGAGAATGAGTTATGTATCGCCGGTAGAGAGATTTCCGATAATCGCACCGTCTCCACATTCCTCATTTCGCGGGGGAGGGTGATTTCAAATTGACTCGCAGTGGGCCATTTGGATACATCCCGGTCATTGGAATGGATCGACAATAAATGTTTATCACACGAGAAGGTGGGTGTTTGGTCGATCAGGTTATGGGGGTTGGTACTGAGGGGGAACATTTCTTACAGTAAAGAGAGAAATGAACGGAGATGAGATGTCCGCGCGATACAATATAATGATATACCGCGTGTGTCGTATACCTATGTCTAATGGGACTATCCCGAGCACATCCAGCACATCCAGCACATCCCGCACATCCCGAACATCCTATACATTACAGCCATCGCTTCCATCCGCCATGAATATTCTCCCCTTCCTATTCACCGATATGTTGAGTGTGCGAGACATGTATCGATTGATGTGCACTTCAAAAGATTTTGCGTGGGTTGCGCGTACCTATATTAACATGTATATCCAACTATGGGTCGTTCCGCGAATTTCTCTCTACGTGGAAGGAGTGCCTGTTAAATTTGATGGATTTGGAGCGGTGGGTGGTGGAGGTGGAGGTGCAGGTGCAGGTGATTGGTGTGGCGGGTTCCGCAAATCACCCAAGACCAGATTAATGTTCATGTGTCGCCCGCGGTACCTCCTACGCATGCCTGGCAAACACGAGATCCGATGCGAGATTGCGGTAGGAACCGATGTGCGGGAAATATCCACCACAAAATCCCTGTTATTCCATGATTTTTCCACCGGACTAAAGTCCTACATTGTGAGTTCGCCCATTTCTCTCTTTAGTTCAGGGAAAATCCAGTTGATATGGGAGGATTTGATTGGCACGGATGACGAGGTGGACGATCCTATGCCCCCCAGTACTGTCGCGATACTATCACCCGATAAACTGTGCGACAACCCTTCCCACCACAATACGATTTTCCCCACCACTTATGCGGGTACCATGGGATTCCGGTGGTACACCAAGTTGTTCCGCTACCTCACCCGATGGCGCGATAAACGACATCGCATCAACTCGATCCCATGCATCACCCATATAACGATGGATGTTCCTGGTACATTTCTCTCTATTAATCCAATCCCAATCAGTACGGTCGAAGCAATTAGATCATTCGCTGTATGCATGGTGTCAAATACCGTAATATACAGTGCGATATTAGGGGTCGGGTATTGGTTGTTCGCAATTGGATATTGGTTCACGACTATATTCCATTTTTCCCGATAATGTATATATGTGCGTGATTGGTATAGGATGATTCTCTGTGTTGGATATAATGGGCGGTCCCGGCGATACATATATCGCGTCAAACGTATGTATGTACCTATTGGAACAAATATACTCGGACTTCCTGCCCTATTTAACAGTCCACGATATGATTGCATTGACGATTGTATATGGAAAAAGAAAACCATCCCACCCGATTCTATGTCGCAATATACGCGACCGAATCAACGCATTTCCTGCATCAGTAAGCATCGCGGACCACATATCTCCTGTCAAATATGTAACGGGCGAAACATCGGGAGAAACACGAACCGAGCGATGGATTTTCACATCCCCAATCCATTCCCAATCGCTACCCGTGGATACGTTAACCACTATTCTCTCTACTCCTTTGAAACAAATCACTATTACCTGTCCGCTAGTTCAACATACCCATCATCTGGTACCCCCAGATAAACTTCAATATGAGACAGCCATGTGGTGCGTGCGACAAACTCGTGATGTGTCTGTGTGGGTGTACTATTCGTACGATGACCATGAGATGCTCTCCAACGGAACGTACTATGATTTCCTGAATAAATCCTACGACCATCTGGTGATTAGTGGGATACGCATCACATATAACACGGTTGCGATGAATGACCGTATGATGATGGGCGGAATTGTGTCATTTCTGAGCGCCCTCGCGACCGCGGATACAAAGTCCCCCATCCTGTTCTCGGGGATATGGGCCATCCTATGGGCCATCCTATGGGCCATCCTACGGGTCATACACTACATGAACGACGTGATTCAAATCACCGCCCAACCCACTATTTTCTAACCGACATGTATGGCGAAACAGTGTCCCAAGGGTGTGATATGTGTGGAGACGAGTGTTATACTGACAATGGTTGTGGTGTTGGGGGTCGCTTGGTATGCGATGTATGGAAAATATAGAGGGGTTGGTGTGGTGGCTGTGCGTGATACGTCCTCCCACACCGCCCACCCCACACCCACCACCCATCACATCCACCACCCACCCGTGTTTGGAATGTCGTCCAATGCGATTCATGCGTACCACTCACACGGTATGTCGGTCGCTCCGCCACTGGTTTCTCCGCCAATGGGAATGAATGTGTTGCGCGAACAACCCCCCATTGCAATCAACATCGCCACCTCACATGCATCGCCAAATTATCAGCAGGTGGGGATCCTGACACGAGGTGGTGGAAAGGAGATGATCCTCCCCCTGATGGGTCGTCAAATCCACTCGTCCCGCGATTCGTGGAATTTCTATACAGCGAATGATACGGGGGTTCGTCTCCCGCTATCCGTGGGTGGTAAGAGTGGAATGGCCGAGTACGGATGTGACAATGTGTTTAATGGCGATAGTGTGTACGTGGAGGGGTACAATGATGTTTTCATGGTAACCCGATACGAGACCAATACCATGCGGTACATTTGATGTGTTGGCTCGTACACCAACACATCAATGGTTTGTTCAACCACTTCACTGGACGGAAGTTTCCAGGAATTTCCCAAGGGTCGCTACATCGGGGCGAGCATCGTACTCGTACGTCTTTCCCCCGTGCACGAGTTTAATGGTGGGGAACGATTCGACTCCAAATTTCTCGGCCAAAGCCTTGTCCTTATCGCAATCTATGGCGTGGAATATAATTTCTCGTCCATTGTAGGAGCCAATATCGTTATCGTTTCCATCCACCCCGTATCCAGATTTGAACTCATCCCAAACGGGACGAGCCTTTTTACAATGGGGGCACCATTCCGTGTAGAAGTAGTACATGTTGATGATTCCTCCGGACGAGTCTTTCCTATACTCATTGTTCTCCTTGTAACCATCATCCTCATCGAGGGATGGAACCACGTACTTTTTGTAGAACCAGACGGCAATGAATACGAAAAGGGCGATCAGGGCAATGGTTATGATTCCCGTGGTGCGATTGGTGTTTCCCAAAACACTGGCTACATGTTTCTTCATGGTATCAATCATTTACCTTCATGCTATACATTAATTTATAGGTGTGTCCGCATAAAATCTATATAGGAGGATTTCTTCAGTATATAGTATATAGTATATAGTATATGATTATTCGCAATACAGATGGGGGATTGGAAGTGATACATCGCGCGACCCATTTTACCGACGACGCGTATTATATGAAATATGCGAATACAAAGGGAGTTATGATAGAATCTCCGAATCATGGCACCGCCCAAATGAATAAGATTGTTGCTGAAATAACTTCCTCTACGAACACGACTCAGCCAAGGCATCCCAAACCACAATATCGTCCAAGAACCACTTCAATTGAAAAATAAACACAATATGTTTTAGTATATACATATTGTATTTGGAATGAGTGGTTTTAAAAAAACATCTAGGCGCAATAGGGGGCGGTCAAATGTAATGCGACGCACGCGCCGCCGCACACACCGCGCATACAAAGAATCGGATTTTTCCAGCGGTGAGGGAATGTTGACCCGCGTATGGGGACCAAGTATGTGGCACACTCTGCACACCATAAGTTTCAATTACCCCATAAAACCAACCCCCGCGCAAAAACGACACTACAAACAGTTCATGGTGAACTTACAGAACGTGCTTCCGTGTGGGAAATGCCGAAAGAATCTCGCAAAGAATTTCAAAACCCTTCCCTTGACAATGCACGCAATGGTGTCCCGCGATACGTTCTCGCGATACGTATACGAATTACACGAACTGGTGAACCACATGTTATCCACATCTTCCGGATTAACATATGATATGGTACGCGAACGGTACGAGCATTTCCGAGCAAGATGTACCACCGAAGAAAACAATGTGCGGACCATTGTCCCCACACAAAACCGAACCCGGAAGTCCGTCCGAATCAAGGAGGTGGGGTGTACCGAGCCCATGTACGGAAAGAAATCCAAATGTGTGATTAAGATTGTACCCGACGACGAGCGCGTTAAAACATTCCATGTAGATAAATCATGCGAGCGGAGTCGAAAATAATTGCTGACTCTACTTACGGGGTCGTTTACGGGTATACCTAGTGTAATGAGCCACTCCTTGTTCCACCAATATATAATCTCTTCCGTAATTCATGAATATTTCATCCCCATTATAAATATCTTTGATAGCCTTGGCGTAGCCAACCCCTTTGTGCACGTAAAATCTGGCGTTCGCATTCACGCGATGGTTCACGAACGCAGCAATACCGCGCTTACATGCCGCGTCTATGACAGCGCCTCGTTTATGGTTGAGTAATAGTGCATATGGCGCGGTGGAGTCTCCGTATCTGACATCCAATTCTTTACTGTTTACGCGCTCTCCTTTATATTCCATGATGCGTTGATTTTTTTTAAAGACAATGGTGCGTTTGTCATCAGCGCGTTCATCGGCACGCTTGTCACCAACCAATACGGCGAACACCCCCTTACCTGCTCCTTGGATGGTGGAGGGTGCCACGCGCATAGCCTGTTTCGACTCGATATGTTGATGACAAGCATCAAACCCCATGTATTGGGTGCGCCGACATGGTCGACCGAGTTTTGTCCTATGTTGGCACCTACCGCGTTTCAATGTACAACTGAAGCGATGAGTACCATTCACTGTATACCCAAACTGATATGGCATTGCTTTTACTATAAGAGCGGAAAAAAAGTGTCCCCGCTAATTTTGTACTGTTAACAACATTTTTTATGTTTTAGGATTCAACTGTTGACAACAGTTAACAACCTTCACATGAGTCCCTGATCGTCATGATAGTTCATCAATATCTCCTCCCCCTTATCGATTGCACGGAGGGCAATGATTCGTCCCGCTAAATAATCCTTGTCTTTGTCAGATGTCAAGTGGCAGTTATTATCTACGGGGTCACTATTGATATATTTTGCAAAAAAGAAATCCGCCGATGAAGCATCAATAAATTGATTCCCGACTATTGCGGTGTACTTGGCACTGTGTGATCCTGGTTCACACAATATACCAGCGTAAATGGTTATTATTTCATCCGCTGCAAAGTCGCGGTTCGCAAACAGTCCTCTCCCACACCCCACACTTTCCTTCACAGTAAACTGATCGACCCACTTCTCGTCATCATCTTTATATTGAACTATAAGGGGAATAATACTATTGCCCGTGACCCATCCTGTTCTACATCTGTATCTGACTCGCGAGTCAATTATTTGTTCTACGGTCGTACCATGGCACTCGGCATGGACTAGAAAATCAAATTGAGGGGTGGTGGTGGTGGTTGTGGTGATGGTGTCCGTGTACATCAAATCGAACACGCGACATTCAACACCTCCACCCCCAGACATACATATAGTAATGGGGGTGGGTCCTAATTTGGTGATAGTGCCCCATGATTCATGGCCCTTGACGGAAACGTGCTGACCTAGTCGGAATGTTTGGCGGTGTTTATTAGATGACTTGGTGACCGAATGTATTTTTCGTAAAGTATCGTCACAAAGCATGTTTTCGCAAAAATAATGAACTGTATTTCTGGAAAATGAAATTTTAATGCGCTCTCAATTTTAAGGTTGGTTAAAATTGAGTAAACAACAAATAACAAGGTAATACCACGAACGATGCGATCCATATATTCATTCTACACCCTTTTATCATTCCAATGATGGATCTCGTGATCATTTGCGACACATTGGCGTGCCGGAACTGTAAAATATATTTATTTACAATTTGGTTATTCGGGCCGGGTATTCCCCCATTCCAGAAATTAATAGTGTGTATTTTTGCATAATCCCGTGAACGAACCAGACCGCTATTTTATATAATCCGTTTGTGTCATTACATTACGGCTCTCGTGATCATTTACGACGCATTGGTCCTTCGGAAATAATGAATTTGATACAATTTAGGAATCAATGGACTCACCCCCAACAACCCAAATTAAAAAAATATTTTTATAA
>Ga0307997_10000068_pt1 | contig 41958 bp, 39 predicted proteins | sample Davwhametageno36_FD_203165 | JGI IMG/M metagenome (GOLD analysis project Ga0307997, IMG submission 203165) | Marine microbial communities from Davis Island wharf, Antarctic Ocean - #36 | ecosystem: Environmental > Aquatic > Marine > Unclassified | place: Antarctic Ocean: Davis Island wharf... | reverse complement strand
AGTCACAAAGTACGTGGGTCTATCCCACCGCCATATAGATTAATTAAGCCTCTGTTTTTACAGGGGTTTTTTTATATGCGGAATATTTACCCATTAACCTACCCATTGTAAGCGTATCTATTGACCAACAATTCGAAGTCCCTGCAACAAAACCCCAATTCTCAGATATGCCGACCCTACCCGGGGGGTACCCCCTCTTTTGTAAGATGGGACTCCTGCTGTTGGGTAGTATTACAAACACGGGTAAGTAAATTGAGGACCTGAGATTTACTCTGCTTTTTTTGCCGCATAAGTAAACTTACTCTGAGTCAGTTTTTGCTCACCATCCCAGCGATAAGCCACACGTTTCCCTTGCTTAGCCGCGGAATAGTCCAAACACGCCACGTTGGAAGCAAGAGGACTGGGTTCGCCCTTCAGCCAGTAATGCCCTATAAAACATGGTGACTGACTCGAAGAGTATCTCGGAACATTTAATGGAATCAAAGCTTCGGCCGCACCGCCGATATCTAACCCAATATGTAAAACAACTTCAGCTAGTTTGCTTGCATTTTGCTTCCACAATTGCACACGAACGGCAGTTCTAGGATTTCCATCCTTACTATGAAAGCTAATTCCCAGCGGGAGCTCACACTCAAACCCCTTGAGTAGTACTTCGATTGCATTAAACGCTTTTGTGCCTTTGGTTGAAGCTTCAATAAGCGCTGAGCGATCTAGGCAGTGAGATGAGCAAAGCGAGTCCATTGTTTGAATATGATCGTGATCCCAACAAGCATGGACAACCCGTAGGCCATCAATCTCTAACCAAAGAGGTAAGCTATAAAAGAAATCAAGAACTATCGACAGTGATTAGTCTACCCGCACAAACATTGTCCTTATAAATGCTAACGTGCTTTGAACTAAAAATAAAATTAAGCAGCCAACATAGATATTTGTAAGAGCCTGTAAGTATCCAACAATCATAAGGCCAGAGGATACAAAGATTGTCGCAAGAAGTCCCGTTTGGAGTATAAAAAGTTTAATAGGGAAAATATGCTCATACCCTTGAGCCCTCAGCAGCAGCATTTTTTTGGGAAATATCAGTAAACCTATTACTGAGTAGAGGCATATAGACCAACAAATAATTTTCCAAGATAAGTCAGCATCGTTAATGTTGAAGATTCCAAACGGCAGAAGGCCACCAAACATTGCCCCAAAGGCTGAATAAGTTAGAAGTCGAACACGAAAGTTATCCGGACCACTGAACACGTCCGAAGTCCGACTTAATGCAATTAAAATGGCTGAAAACCCAACTATGCCTATTGATATCTCTGCAATAAGCTGTAAAGCATGAAAATTTGGTACGATAATTTCTATTCCTTATCCGATTTATCATCCAAGCATATAGATATGACCGGTCGACCTCAATGGATACCTGCTGACTATATAAGTTAGGAAGCCCCCGAAATGGGCTCTCGCGGCCTTACGGGGTCCCAGAAAGGAAGATGCCTAGGTATACCCGAATCGACCTTATACGCTAAACATTGCAGCTATTAGCAGTTTATGATTACTACAATCAAGGTGCGCTGAGACGTAGAACAGCTGCCTAATGCCCTCTTTGAGATGGCTACCCAAGGTAATGTTACAGCAATGATCTACTTCCTAAAGGTTAGATATAGGGAGAACTAAGGAGAGAACTAAGGAGAGAACCAGCCCGAGCATTTAATAGAGACACCGCCAATCCAGCTTATTGTCAACTCTATGGCTGTGAAAAGTTAAGTAGAAACTGGCCTCAATTAATCTTTAATAAAATCGAGGAAGCCTTTCCGTTGATAACAGAAACAATATAAAGATTTGAATTATTGTCATCATGAATTTGATTATATTCATCTCTGCCTAAAACTTTATTTGCGAAAACATGAGTGGTGTTGCTATGCCCAACAACCAAGACTGATTTTCCTTTAGTTTTGTGCTGAAAAGATTCTGAATACATATCTTTTGGATTGTATAAAAATATAGGTAAATGTTTACTATCAGCTGTAGGTTTAGCGGTTAGTTTAGTTCTGTTGTAATCTGTAGAATAAACAGCATCCAGACTTACATTACTGAAGACTACTTTCCAAGCATCAGCTCTTTTTACGCCTTGATGATTTAATGTCGGATTTTGATTTGTTAGGTCGACCCGTAATTTTTCGGCATGACGAATAAAATAATATGTAGTTCCCTCTTCTGAATAGCAAGATGAAGATATAAAAAGAAAAGTACAAATTAGAATTATTTTTTTCATAATAAATCCAAGCATGAATTAATACCCCACCGAGTCAAATCATGGCTAGGTAGAGGTGAGAAGTAATTAAGGTAAAAAATCACTTTCCTCAAGGAATATCGCGGCCACATAACTATGGAGTGTGTCTGTATTCGCGGTGTGGTAATTCTTCCAAAATTTTCCATATCCAGCTTTAGTTTGAATTATATTTCAGAGTAGTCATCTTAACCCAACTATAATTGGGTGGATTAAGATTTGTCTAGGGGCTGGTATTATCGATACTCCCAGCCATTAGTAGCTGAGCAATCGGCTTTATTCTAAAGCTTTTGACAAACCGAACCTATCAGACATATAGTACGATATCGCACCAAATAACAAAGAAGGTTGAAAATGCATTTAAATCGTAGAACAATGATGTCCCTACTAGGTGGCGGCGTAGTCTTAGCAGCGAGCGCCGGCACATTTATCAACACCCGCACTCCCAATAAAGCCTTAGCTCCCTGGGACCTAGCAGGCAGTTATATCGAACCCAGAAAACGCGCACTGTCCTATGCCATCCTAGCGCCCAACCCTCACAATCGGCAGCCGTGGCTAGCAGACCTTTCCCAAAAAGACCAGATCATTCTCCACATCGATATCGACAAAATGCTTCCCCACACCGATCCCTTTAACCGTCAAATTACCGTTGGCTTGGGCGGCTTTCTCGAACTCCTAAGAATGGCAGCAGCCGAGGATGGTTATGACACAGAGGTGGAGGCCTTTCCCCAAGGCGTTGACCCAGTGAAACTAGACAGTCGCCCTATCGCTATCATTGCTTTTAAGAAAGATTCGCAAGTGCAAAAAGACCCGTTATTCAAACAGGTTCTAGAACGCCGTTCCTTAAAAGAACCCTATGACATGACCCGGCTGATTCCCAAAACTGCTTTAGCACGGCTCAATGCTTTACAGCAGCCAGATGTTGCCTTGGCTTCGACCAATGAGCCTCAGTTGGTCGATAGAATACGTAAGCTAAGCCATAAAGGTCTGGCTATAGAAATAGAAACCCCGAAAACCTATAAGGAAAGTGTCGATCTCTTTCGTATCGGCAAAGCAGAGATCAATGCAAACCCAGATGGAATCGATTTTAGCGGAGCCATCTATGAAGGCCTTGCAGCCGCAGGGCTATTTAATAGGAAGGTAGCTCTAGACACATCTTCAATCTCTTACCTAGAGGGGATCAAGTCATTGATGGCCAGCGCAGACACAGCAGTGGCGTATGTGTGGCTAACGACTGAATCCAATACAAGAGTCGAGCAGCTTAATGCTGGCCGAGACTGGCTGCGCATCAACCTTCTAACTACCGAGCTTGGCATAGGCGTCCACCCTATGAGCCAGTGCTTACAGGAGTATTCAGAAATGGACAAGCCGTTTGCAGACATGCAACAGCTTCTGCAGGCTGAGGGTAAGACGATTCAAATGTTAGGCAGATTAGGGTACGCTGCCCCAGTGCCTAGAAGCCCTAGGTGGTCAATTGAAGCAAAAATTATAAAGGCATGAGCGATTGCGTAACTCCGATAGACCCAAGCCAGCCTCCAAAAGCCTAGCGCTGTCCTTTGAGTTATTTAATGAAATTGGCATTGTAGCGCAGCTGGCTCGCTCGCAGCTATCGGACCAGTTACCGGAAGGGCTGATTAGTAGCCACTTTGGCATTTTGAACCACCTGATTCGTGTTGCAGATGGGCGCAAGCCCATAGACCTAGCCAACGCATTTCAGGTCGCTAAAACAACAATGACTCATACCCTTAGGGGTTTAGAGGCACACAAACTCATCACCATAAAGCCCTGTCCTGATGATGGCCGCTGTAAACGAGTATGGATAACTGATGCTGGTTGTAAGTTGCGCGAGCAGACCATCGCTAATGTAGGACCTGAGTTGGCCGATCTTTTAGCTGATATTCCGGAACAGCAAATACAGTCGATGATTGAAACGTTGACTAATATTCGTCAGCAGTTAGATGCCAACCGAAACGGTTAATTTGGATGGCTATGCACACCATTGATAGAGAGCTTTTAGATCGTAACTAAAAATACTTTATGTACATCAATCTAAGTCTCTAACATTACAGTATAAACTTCATGGCAATTAGCGACAGATTACTCAAATACTTTAATCGGAAGAAATCAGACTCTACCGATAAAAACCATACCCGTTACAGAAATGATATCTGCAATCACTGGGACTTGGATTATATGTCCATGGAAGAAATTGATAAGCTTCTTCAACAAGATAATGTCGAAACGACGATAACTCGCAGAAAGAAAGACGGCTAAAGCTCCTATGGACATAACTTTTCATCTGACGGGCTCCATCAGTTACAACACAGTCACTCTGCAGCTTCCATAGCCGCCTCGGCTCTTGATAGCTAAGGCTTTAGATTTATGTCCTATAGATGAATCTACTAATACAAGCAGGTGAGCTATTGGCGGCAACTCATCGTCGTTCTTTCGAAAGATGACTCCTAAGCAGCCCATGTAAAGATAGGTACTAGCAGAAACAGTAAAAAAAGCTGCCGAAGCAGCCCTTTTTATCTATCCAAGCTAGATTAGCTAATTTCTTTGATCGGGTAGAGGTCAAAGTCATAGTCATCACAGCTCATAGCAGCTTCACCAGCTTCGCGAGCAATATTGCCTTCAGCCAGCCATGCTGCCATACCTGCTTCGCGCTCTACAGCATTGGCCCAAAAAACGCTTCTGTAGCCGTCAATTCCAGCCGCTGCGCCTTCGGTAGTCTCTGGATCAAACAATGGCGTCAGTGAATTAACCATCAACCCATTAGGTCCAGTGGCGGCTCGGCCGGCAGCCACCCAGTCAATGAACATTCCGGTAGCAGCTGCAGCATCAGCCTGAGTCTTGCCTTCGTTTAGCTTGCAGAAGCTGTACATAGCTGGAATGGTGCCAGTCCAGTCATACTCAACGTCAGGATTTACTACGCTACTAACGGCAAAGAGAAATACACGCTCTGGGTTACAAACCAGAGTTGCATCGTGCTTAGCACCAAAATCTGCCGCATCGTTGGCTAGCCAATCTTTCCACCCAGCATCTCGTGCTTCTTGGCTAGTCCAAACATTAGCCCAAATACTATCAAAGTTAGGACTTTCTGCCTTGGGCACTAGCCCGAATGCGCCAACCGCCTTGTGCATAGAAGTGTCATTTAGCTCGTTCCAATCTGCAGCCAGTGCAGCAAACGTTTCTACGCTGTAATCCGGGCCGGCTTTACACCACATGTATTCAACCAGCATCTCAGGCGAATTAGCAGCCTGCTCTTCAACAACCTGTACTGAACCTTCTTCTTTCGCGCAGCCAGCTAGGGTTGCGAGTACAACGGCCAATGGTAATAATATTTTCACGGAGAAATCCTCTTTTTATTATTGTGTCGATTTCGCTTGTCTATGACTAAGCAAAATAAGGAGATGGGGACGCCTAAACCCATAAAATCAATTTAACGGGGCGTTTCTACCCGATGATTAAAGCTTTATTAGAAGAATTATACAAATATGTATACATTTGAATTAGCAGAGGTTCCATGAAATAGACATAAAGCAGGATAAAACTGACCAAACTGTAAAAACCGAAACAACAGCCGAGACGTGAGATTGGCCAAACATGGGTTACAGCAGCAACAAAAGAAGGATGTGTCCCGTGAGGGACTTGAACCCCCAGCAGTCGCTTAGGAGGCGACGGATTTATCCAGTTAATCGAACGGGACATAGCTTTCATTATAGAGTAATTAGAGCAAATAGTGTCAACCACCCGCGCTCATCACCCTAAAACAATAAATATCCATTACAATCCCAGCCATGAATCTACTGCTGCTATCTCCAGACCAAATAAGCGACAACTGCGCCCTTATACATGGCCGCCAGCTAGAGCATCTGCTGGCCGTTCAACGAGCTGAGGTAGGCGATAAGGTGCGACTGGGCCTTGTTAATGGCCTGATGGGTGAAGGGCTTATTAGAGAACTTGATGACCAGCGGATAACATTAGACATCACACTTGATATCCAACCCCCTACCCCATTGCCACTGACTGTTGTTCTGGCGCTACCTAGACCAAAGATGTTGCGCAGAACTCTACAGACTATTGCGGCTATGGGTGTTAAAAAAATATACCTTATCAATTCGTCTCGTGTCGAAAAAAGCTTTTGGCAGTCGCCCTTCTTAAAACCTGAGGCGCTTGAAGAGCAGCTTATTCTCGGACTGGAGCAGGCGCGGGATACGGTAATGCCAGAGATTTTCCTACGTAAATTATTTAAGCCATTTGTCGAAGACGAGCTAGGCGAGATTGTTGCTGGATCAAAAGCTCTCGTTGCACACCCTATTGCTGCCGCGGCATGCCCTGTAGACAGCCAGTCGCCAATCACATTGGCCATAGGGCCAGAGGGTGGGTTTATTCCCTACGAAGTCGAAAAGTTAATTGAAGTGGGGTTTGAGTCTGTGCATTTGGGCCCGAGGATACTGCGTGTTGAAAACGCAGTCCCCGCTCTCATTTCACGGCTATTCCCTAGCTAGATTACCATTAGGCCCGCTATTACCATCAAGCCTCTAGCGGCGTCTAGGTGCAGACCGAGAAGATCTCGCCTGAGGTCGCTGCTTAATAGACTCACGTTTTTTCACTTCTCTCTCACGCCTAGATTCTCCCGGCACCAAGAAAGACGCGCCAGTACCAATAAGATCTGCTCTACCCATACGTCGCAATGCTTTGCGTAACATCGGCCAGTTATCTGGATCGTGATAACGTAAAAATGCTTTGTGTAAGGTGCGCTGTTCTTTGCTCTTTGCGCTAAATATTTTCTCATCGTTATTGCGGCCAAGAGGCTTCAGTGGATTTCTCTCGGTGTAATACATGGTCGTCGCCGACGCCATCGGTGAGGGGTAAAAGTTTTGTACCTGATCAACACGGAAGTCATTATTTTTAAGCCACAGCGAGAGGCTCATCATGTCTTCATTAGTTGAACCCGGATGTGCCGAGATAAAATAAGGAATCAAGTACTGCTTTTTATCCGCTTCCTTTGAGAAGCGCTCAAACATCTCTTTAAATTCGTAGTAGCTGCCCATGCCCGGCTTCATCATTTTGGTCAGAGGGCCGTCTTCACTGTGCTCTGGGGCAATTTTCAAATAGCCGCCCACATGGTGAGTGACTAGTTCTTTTACGTATTCCGGATCTTTTACAGCTAGGTCATAACGCAGACCCGAGGCAACAACTACCTTCTTGACCCCCTCTAATGCACGGGTTTTACGGTAGAGCTGAGTGGTGTGCTTATGGTCAGTTTCTAAATTAACACAGATCGATGGGTACACGCAGGAGGGTCGGCGGCAGGTTTCTTCGATCTTTTTATCTTTACAGTTGAGTCTATACATATTGGCAGTGGGACCGCCAAGGTCGGAAATAACACCAGTGAAACCCGGGGTCAGATCGCGAATTTTTTCTACTTCGTCAAGGATCGACTTCTCTGAGCGACTCTGAATAATACGTCCTTCATGCTCAGTAATAGAGCAGAACGTACAGCCACCAAAACAGCCGCGCATAATATTGACCGAGAATCGGATCATGTCGTAGGCGGGGATTTTGCTATCGCCGTAGGACGGGTGAGGGACACGTTTGTAGGGTTGCTCAAACACCCAATCCAACTCTTCAGTCTCTAGAGGAATCGGTGGCGGATTAACCCAGATGTCGTTGCGACCTTGGTTTTGTACAAGAGGTCGTGCATTACCCGGGTTCGTCTCGCGATGAAAAATTCTATCAGCGTGGGCATACAACACGGGGTCTGCCACGACCTGATCAAAAGATGGCATGCGAATATAAGTAGTGCTGGGATCGGTTTTAATAGCCTGAGTATCAGGAATGATCTTTAGAGCCACGGTCTCATTTTGGGCTACAGGCGCAGCTTCAGCCATTGCCCGATCGGCTTTGATACGAATATCTTTGGCATCATCACAGTCAGCTGGTTTACCACCCTGGTAAGGGTTCTTTGGCTTTTCTAAACGCCCGGGCTGGTCGATTGAGGTTGAGTCAATTTCACTCCAACCACTGGGCATCTTGCGAATTAAAAAGGCACTGCCGCGTAAATCGGTGATATCGCGAACATTTTCACCGTTGGCCATGCGGTGAGTCAGCTCAACCATCGCACGCTCAGCGTTACCGTAGAGCAGAATATCGGCGGTAGAGTCCATGAGCACGCTGCGCTTTACGCTTTCGGACCAATAATCATAATGAGCAAGACGGCGCAGGCTGGCTTCGATACCACCGGCAACTACTGGTACATCCGGGAATACTTCACGGCATTTTTGCGTGTACACCGTGACTGCACGATCTGGACGTTTACCGCCCTCATCCCCAGCAGTATAGGCATCGTCATGGCGCAGACGCCGGTCAGCGGTGTAACGGTTAATCATGGAGTCCATGTTGCCCGCAGTCACGCCAAAATACAGATTGGGCTTACCCAACTCTTGGAATGACTCTTTGTTACGCCAATCTGGCTGAGACAAAATTCCTACTCGAAAGCCCTGGGCCTCAAGCACACGACCAATGACTGCCATACCAAAGCTCGGATGGTCGACATAGGCGTCGCCGGTCACCAGAATTACGTCACAGCTATCCCAGCCCAATTCGTCCATTTCGCCGCGGGTCATAGGCAAAAATGGTGCAGGACCAAAACATTCCGCCCAGTATTTTGGGTAGTCGTAAAGTGCTTTTGGATTGGATGAAAATGCCGCCATAACTCAGATACGCTTCAATTGCAGGTTGGATTCTAAAACGGCGCCATTGTACCCGTTTTGTCTGCCTGATGAGAGGTTTAATGAGCTGAGGACTGTTGCGTAAGTATTTTGCGAATGAGAATCAATATTATTAACATTTAGACAAATCTGGCGTACAATAAGGTCATAAGCAAACGTAAAGAACAATACAGAGACAAATCATGACTCTTTGGGATCTTACACAGGGCGCTAGCGCCAAAGTCAGCCGCTTTAGCGCGAGCATCGAAAGCGGTTATCGCACTCGCCTCAGTGAGTTGGGTTTTCACCCTGGGGAACAGATTTCTTGCGTTATGTCGCCTAGCCTTGGAGCACCAAAGCTCTACCGCGTTAATAATACCGTGTACTCTCTCGATGACAGCATTGCTTCGTTAATCGAAGTTTCTTAAGTAACCATCGCCAATGTCATCGACTCAAGTGTCTAAGATTGCCCTTATTGGCAGCCCAAACAGCGGCAAAAGCCTACTATTTAACCGCCTAACGGGTCTCAACCAGAAGGTCGCCAACTTCCCCGGTATCACCGTTGATATCGCCTCGGGCAAGAGCGCTGACGGCAACAACATTGAATATCTCGATTTCCCCGGAGTCTATTCGCTCCAGACTATTTCTGGCGAAGAAAAAATTGCCGTACAGGCTTTTATGAGTGCGCTCCAGGATGACGTTTTAGAAGCCGTTATCTGCGTCGTTGACTGCACCCGGCTTGAGAAAGGGCTTATTTTTGCTCTGCAAGTACTTGAAGTCTGCCACCGCTATAATAAGCCCGTACTAATCGCCGCGAACATGATCGATATTCTCGATGTTCATGATATGCATTTTAATGCCGCAAGCCTCAGTGAGGCTCTTAAAGTATCTGTGCTACCAGTCTCTGCCAAAACCAGCGCAGGTTTGGCCGAAATTCCCGAAGCGCTTGCCCAGGCATCGGTACCTCCCGCGAGTTTTCAAAGCGACATTATTGCCAGCGACGAATCGATTAATCATTTGCACGCCCAAGAGCTAGCGGAAAAATATGGGCCAAAGGGCGACCTGCTGATCAAAGCCCAAACTAGGCTCGATAGCTTTTTTCTTCACTCCTGGTTGGGTGGTTTAAGCTTCTTTATCATTATGTATCTGCTGTTTCAGTCGATCTTTACCTGGGCGGCCCCAGTAATGGATGGGGTCGAGAGTATTATTCAATGGCTTGCCTCAGTAGTATTGCCAATGATTCCCCCTGGTGTGGCCAGCGACTTCACCTCTGATGCCCTGTTTGGTGGTATAGGCGCTTTTCTGGTTTTTGTGCCTCAGATTTTTGTACTTACACTGGTTGTGGGTATGCTCGAGGACAGCGGTTATTTAGCGCGAGCGGCGGTAATCTGCCATAAGCCCCTGCGATTTTTTGGTTTAACCGGTAAAAGTTTTATCCCGATGCTGTCAGGAGTTGCCTGCGCGATTCCCGGTATCTATGCTGCACGCACCGTCGAGTCTACTCGTAAACGCTGGCTCACCTATCTGGCCATACCGCTGATGCCCTGCTCTGCGCGATTGCCTGTTTATAGCCTCATCATAGCGGCGTTTATACCAGCACAAAAAGCCTTTGGTGGCCTAGTGGGCTGGCAAGGTCTCGCCATGTTTTCTATCTATCTGTTCGGTATTCTGTGCGCCCTTTTTGTCACTGCAGTAGTGTCTCGCAGCAGTGCCGAGCTGCGCACCGACCTACCTTTTGTACTGGAAATGCCTCCTTATCGTCTGCCATCTTGGCGACCCCTGTTAAGAAATGCCTGGAACCGTAGCAAGCATTTTGTCACTAAGGCGGGCAAGGTGATCTTTGCGGTGACTGTGGTGATATGGGTTCTGGGCTACTTTCCGAATTATGGTGCTTCTCTAGGCGATTCTTGGCTCGGTAGCATGGGTCGTTGGATCGAGCCGATATTTGCGCCCTTCGGTTTGGACTGGCGCTATGGCGTGGCTATTCTATCGTCCTTTTTAGCTAGAGAAGTTTTTGTAGGTACTCTTGGTACATTGTTTGGTATTGATAGTGCTGGCGAAGACTTTACTTCCCTGGCACAGCAGATTCAGGAAAGCGGCTTACCCCTTGGCGCTGGCGCTGCTCTGCTAGTATTTTTTGCTATCGCCTTGCAGTGTGTATCAACATTGGCTGTTCTCAAACGAGAAACGGGCTCCTGGCGTCTGCCAGTGCAGCTATTTGTGAGCTACAGTATTTTTGCCTACGTAGCAGCACTAGCAATGTTTCATCTGGTTGAGTTTTTGACTTAACCCTCTAAACCTGTCTCCTGCTCAAACATAATGTAGTCGCACGCCTTCATGCCACAGTTTTTGTAGGTGGCCTGAGCCGCTGTGTTTTCTGTCTCGGCATAGAGTCTAAAACCACAGACTGGTGTTGGCGAAGCTGCCGCCATCTCTTGCAGCTGGCGGTACATTTCTGTGTACATGCCCTGTCTGCGAAATTCTGCCTTCACATAGACCGACTGGATCCACCAAAATAACCCGTTGCGCCAGTCTGACCATTCATAGGTAACTAACAGAGTCGCCGCTACTGATGAACTGGCTTCTGGCTCCCGGACTTCGGCGACGATATAAAATCCAAATTGCGGACGTTCAAAAAGGCCTTCAGCTCCAGCAATAGCAGCCTGAGCGTCGAGAATTTTACCCTCAGTTTCTAGAGCCATAGCGCAGTTGTGATCTGCAAGTAACTGGGCATCTGCCACATTGGCTGTACGTATTTTTATCATCTTAGATGATCCTCAAAATAATGATTTATTAACCTCTGAATTAAACCACTCATCCCGCCAGTTGACCATTGCGTAAAGCCAATAGAGCACATAGAGTACGCGGTCTATATTCATCTATTCACAACACAAAAACCTCGACACAGATGCTACCAATCAGATTAAAGGACATACCCTATCAGCCTGACAGCGCACCGCTGTTTGCGGCCCTGCGCGATTTACCTGACGCAATCTGGCTAGACAGCGGCAAACCTCGAAGCCTGCAGGGCTGTTTTGATATTATTTCTGCCAGCCCTGATAGCTTGATTGAAACTCGGGGCCAGCAGTCGACGATTATCGACAGCGATGGCAGCCGAACATCCGCAGAGGACCCCTTTCTATTAGTGAAGCAGTTACTTGAGCCAATGCTAGATGTTGGTGAAATACCTGAGGCTCCGTTTATCGGCGGGCTTTTGGGCTATTTTGGTTATGATCTTGGCCGTTATCTGGTGGACATCCCTAACACTGCAGAGACAGTGGCAGACCTGCCCGATATGCGCATCGGCCGCTATCTGTGGAGTTTAGTCGTCAACCATCAGGCTCGCAGAAGTCAGCTGTTTTTTCATCCGCTTTGCCCCAAGGACCTCGAGGCCGATATCTGTCAAAGACTGGCCAAGGAGCCAGAGCTTAAATTAGAACAAGAGCCCGTCGACAATCCGTTTAAATTAAAAACACCTTTCGTCCCGACCCTCTCCCAAGAGACTTACCGGAAGTCCATCGGCGCAGTCAAAGATTATATCGCCAGCGGTGACTGCTACCAGACCAACTTTACACAGCATCTGAGTGCAGAGTACGAAGGCGACCTATGGCATGCGTACCTGGCCCTGCGAGAAGCTACGCCAGCGCCCTACGCGGCTTTTTGGCAGTGGCCAGATCAAGCGATCCTATCAATATCCCCAGAGCGGTTTATAAAGACTGATATTGAAAACGATCAAATCACTGTTGAAACAAAACCAATTAAGGGCACCATCTTGCGGGGCGAGACTGTTGAGGAGGATCAGGAGAACGCGATCCAGCTCGTTAATAGCAGCAAAGATCGTGCTGAAAATTTGATGATTGTGGACCTCTTGCGTAATGATATTGGCAGAAACTGCGAGCCAGGAAGTATTCGCGTTCCAGAATTATTTAGTCTCGAGAGTTTTCCTAACGTTCACCATCTGGTGAGTACCGTGACCGGTGTACTGCGTTCGGACCGGTCAATTATCGACCTTCTAAGGGACAGCTTTCCCGGTGGTTCTATCACCGGTGCGCCTAAAAAACGGGCCATGGAAATTATCGAAGAGCTAGAGCCAGTGCGGCGCTCAGTTTACTGCGGCAGCATTGGTTATATCAGCGCCTCTAACCGCATGGATACCAATATTGCGATCCGCACTATGGTGGCCGATGGCACTCATATTCATTGCTGGGGTGGCGGAGGAATTGTGGCTGACTCCGAAGCAGACGCCGAATTTGAAGAATCAATGAACAAAATACGCGCCCTTTTAAATTGCCTAGAAGCCCTTTAATAAAGAGCACTGTAATAAAGAGCACTGTAATAAAGAGCACTATAAAAAAACCTACACCTGATGGGTCTCTCGCCAGCTTGGGTCAGTAACATCGCCTTCATGGTTCAGTGCCGGATACGGCAGCTGATGTTTCTGGCAGTATCTGGCGAGCAGCGGCTGAGTCCATTCAAAAAGCATTTTATGGTACTGGTCATCGGGCAGCCGGCGCTGATCATACAGCCCAGCCTCCTCTCTCTGCCGCCGCGCTTCTGCCAAAATAATTGCGCAGGCCACACTGACATTAAATGACTCAACCATACCCAGCATGGGCACGGTGATTCTAGTATTGATAAAAGGCGCAGCTGCATCACTGATCCCGTACTTTTCGGCGCCTAGCAAGAGAGCTGTCGGGCGGCAGTAATCAATTTCTCGATAGTCGACAGATTCCCCAGATGTGTCTGCGGCAATTACCTGATAGCCATTGCCAGACAGGTACTTTAAGGGCTCGGATACATCTCGATACACATGGGTCTCAACCCATTTATGTGTGCCCATTGTGGTACCCGTATGAGCGCGAAAGGTAGCGGCATCAAGTGCTGAGTGAACGGCCATAACCCCCACAGCATCACAGGTGCGCACAATGGCGGAGAGATTTTGGCCTTTGTGCACAGAGTCGCTGACCACAGTGAGATCTGGCTGACGCTTACTTAGTACTTCGGCGACTCTATGAAATCTCTCTATGGTCATGGCAGCGTTTGTTAAACCGGTTGGCTCGCCTGCTCGTAAGCGGCGGCAACCTCTTGGCCAATAATCTCAATGCCCTGCTCTACGGTTTTTCCCTCTCCTGCATAGGACACACGAATACATTCCTGCTGATGGCGCCAGTCTGATGTCATGCCAGGGAAAAAGTTATGCCCAGGTACAATTAAAACACCACGGGCTTTGAGTCGCTCATAGAGCTCTTGGCTAGTAATGGGCAAGCCATCAAACCAGAGCCACAGAAATATCGCACCCTCGGGCTTGTGAATACGGTAAGGCAAATCCCCTAGAGCAGTTCTAAATAAACTGACTGCACGCTCCGCTCTCTGCTGATAAAAGGGACGTACTGTGTTGTTACCCAGAGTTAGAATTTCTCCGGTGCTAAACAGCTCACGAGCAATCGCCGGCCCAAGATTACCGCAGGCTAGGCTAACCACAGTATTGGCATTGGTGTACGCCTGCACAATGTCTTCCCGCGCCACAATGATACCGGTACGCACTCCGGGCAACCCCAGTTTAGAGAGACTGAGCACCAGAATCGTATTCTCATTCCAATGGGGCTTGGCATCATTAAACAGTATTCCAGGGAAAGGTAGACCGTAGGCCCCGTCAATAATAAAGGGAATATCGGCGGCCTGAGCAATCTGATCTAAATGTTCAATTTCATCATCGGTGAGTACATTGCCCGTCGGGTTTGTCGGCCGAGACACACAGAGAGCTGCCGTTGATTGTTCGCTGACATCAAGACGGGAAAAATCCACGTGATATTTAAATTGGTTGTCGTCGAGCAATTCGATTTCTGGCTTGGTTGCGGTAAAGAAGTTTTCTTGTAAGCCGATATCCCCGTAACCAATATATTCCGGCGCCAATGGCAAATGGATGGCGCGGTTGCTGCCATCTGGCATCTTGCCCGCCAACATATTGTAAAGAATAAAAAACGCTGACTGGCTACCGTTAGATATGGCGATATTGCGCTCGGACAGATTCCAACCAAACTCTTTTTTGAGCAAGCCTGCAATCTGACCGCGAAATACTTTGTCTCCCTGGGGAGATTGATAGATGCCCATTAAACTGTGCAACTGTTGTGGGTCGGCAAGCACAGTCTCTAATCGGCGTTTAAAGATAGCCTCGGCTTCGGGTATGCGCCCAGGATTACCACCACCCATAAAAATCATATCTGGATTTTCGTTAAGCGCGGTACCTAGGTCGTCCATCAACTCTACGATGCCCGTGGTTGCCGCAAATTTTTCGCCAAACTTAGATAATTTCAAAATAACTCCCTGTGATCAATGGTCTGTCTCCATATACCTAAACGTGAAATTCACTCTAGATTCTTGCATGCTGGGCACCTTTGCCAGCCTGTGTTGCCAATGAGCTTGAATACCTGGGCCCATGAGTAATAGTGAACCATGAGGCAAGCTCAGAGACAGGCGCTCCTTGCTGTGGTTATTACGCAGCTGGAATACACGCTCGGCCCCTAAGCTCACAGAGGCAATAACCGGTGCCGGCCCGAGCTCTGGCTCGTCATCGGCATGCCAGTCAACGCTGTCGCGACCCTGCCGATAATAATTCACTAGCGCACGATTAAATAACTGCTCGGTCTGCTGCTCTACCGAGCTACGCAAACTGTCCATCCAATCCGGAAAGCTCTGTGCTTGCAGGCGAATACCGGAGTAAGTATAGCTGGTCTGTGGGTCACCGAACCAATTTTGTAGGCGCGGTAATGGGATGGTTTTACCAGCAATTTTAATGTTGTCTTGGCGCCAGGGGGTCTGTTCGATGGCGGTTTTAAAAAGCTCATCGGCCTCTTTAGTGGACAACCAGTTTGGCCAAAACACAATTTCGCCCTTGCCCACGCTCTCTCCTGCAGCCTTATTAGGCCCTAGAGAAAGAGGTATTACCTGACGGTCGAATAAGTCCATAGGGTTATAACATTAACTCGTCGCGCTGCCATAAACTCGCGGTTCAATCTCTAATGCAATCGAGAATCGCGCCTGCACCTTGGCCTGAATCTCAGCCGCCAAGCCAAGTAACTCCGTGCCAGTGCCACCAAAATTCACTAGCACCAATGCTTGGTGTTCGTGGACAGCAACATTTCCCGAGCGGAGACCACGAAACCCGCACTGATCAATTAACCAGGCGGCGGGTATTTTTGCGCTGGCCAAACTTTGACTAGAATGCTCTCGATTAGGAGGCGTTTGATTAGAATGCGGTTGATTAGAATGCGGTTGATTAGAGTTCGTTTGATTAGAATTCGTTTGATTAGAGAGCGATTGGATAAAGTGAGGCATCCCAGGGTTCGACTCTAACAATTTTTGCAGCAGCTCCAACCTAACCACTGGGTTTTTAAAAAAACTACCTGCATTGGGTATTTGAGCCGGATCTGGCAACTTGCTTCGGCGGACGCTACAGACCGCAGCGCTGACCATTTCGGGTGTTGGCAGAGCGTCCTTGGCCATCTGATCAAGCCTCTGATCAGCAAGTGCGGCGGCCAATGCTGGGTAGTGGATATTCACCTTAGGTACCCGAGAGAGTGCCAGCGTGACCTGAGTAATCAAATACTGGTTCTCATAGGCTTGCTTGAAAATACTGTCCCGGTAACCAAATTCACAGTCCGCCTTATTAATCACCACCAACCGGCCGGTACTGATCTCTACAGCTTCTAATGAGACAAACAAGTCGCAGAGCTCAACACCATAGGCACCAATATTCTGAATCGGTGCCGCACCCATATTGCCGGGAATTAGGGAGAGATTTTCAAGGCCATACCAACCCTGGTCGAGGCAGTAAATAACCGCCTGATGCCAGTTTTCACCTGCCGCAAAAGTAACATGCACCAGATCATCATCGAGCTCCTCACAGTAGATACCTGTGCTCTCTAGATGGATAACTAGACCGGCAATATCCCCCGCCAAAACCATGTTGCTACCACCGCCAAGTGCCGTAACCGGTAAACTATTTTGTCGCGCATAATCGAGCGCTTGCTGCACCTGAACCTGATCAGTGACAGAACAAAAAAACTCCGCATGACCTGGCAATGCAAGGGTGTTTAGACCTTGCAGGCTAAACTGAGGGATTATTTCTAGATGGGGTACTGCGCTCACAGGCGTTCCACAACATGGCTTAGTAGCCCAGCCGAAGCATCTTCTACAAGGTCTAGCACCAGGGCGAAGCCATTGTCCCCACCATAATAGGGGTCTGGCACCACATCGTGGTTGCTAAGCTCTGGTTTGACCGAATAGTCTAGGAACAACCCGAGTTCTCCTTCATAGCCGGCAGTACGCATCACCTCGAGGTCGCACAGGTTTTCATGGTCCATACCAAGAATATAATCATATTCACCAAAATCTGCGGGCGTAACCAAGCGGGCGCGCAGGTTACTCATATCGTAGCACCGCTCTGCTGCAACTTCGCTGGTACGCTTATCGGGCGCGTGGCCAAGATGCCAGTCGCCGGTACCAGCCGAGTCCACCAAAATCTGCTCACTTAAGCCCTTGGCGTCAACCATGGCCTGAAAGACTGCATGGGCTGTTGGCGATCGACAGATATTGCCAAGGCACACAAATAACACTGATATTTTACGCATAGTTCAACCGAAATAAACTTAATCTAATTTCTATATAAATCTTATAAAATATTGATTTATAAGCTTTTAATAATTTTAATGGCGCTTTCTAAATCCTGCTCAGTATCAATGCCCCCCGGCACAGGCTCAATGGCATCGGCAATATGAATACCCACAGAATTCCAGATAAAGCGCAACTGTTCTAGAGATTCAGAACGCTCTATAGGCGCCACAGCCCAGCTAACAAAGCGCGTCAATTCAGCCACTCGATAGGCATATATACCAATGTGTCGTCGCGCGAGATCGAGGTCAGGCATAGAATTCTGGCTCTCTTGAAAATGGTCTCGGGGCCATGGAATGGGTGCTCGGCTGAAATATCTGGCCAACCCCTGCACGTCTGTCACCACCTTGACCACATTAGGATTGCAGAAATCTTCTACAGACTCTATTGGCTCGCATAGGGTCGCAACGCCAGCCTGCTCATTAGCGGCTAGATTTGAGGCCACCTGGTCAATCACGCGAGGTGGAATCAATGGCTCATCACCCTGCACATTAACCACTATCTGGCTGCTATCCAAGCCCAGCTGCTGCGCCACTTCTTGCAGACGATCGGTGCCTGACACATGGTCTGCTCTGGTCATACAAACTTCTGCACCGAAGGCTAAAGCGGCAGCCTCAATGCGGCTGTCGTCGGTTGCTATAACCACTCTGGCTGCGCCACTTTTACAGGCTTGCTGCCAGACCCGCTGGATCATTGGCAAACCGGCAATATCTCGCAGAGGCTTACCAGGAAGCCTAGTCGACGCATAACGAGCCGGTATAACGACAATAAATTGCATTTCAACTTCCTGTAGTTGTTTGCTCGGCGCGCTCGGTTAAGCCAGCGCTGCCAATAAGCTGGTCTATAAAATCACTTTCTAAAGCGATCTCTACCTCTAATACCCAGAGATTATCCCGCGGGGTACCATTAAGTTTAACGGCGTCTTTAGCCGTAATAATCACCGGCTGCTCATCGTCAAAAATTAGGTCACCTGGCACTAGAGCCTGATGGTCATCTTTTCCATGCAGGGTAACCGCTAAACCTAGGGATTCTAGAGTGGTTCTAAAACGCTCAGGATTGCCTATAGCAGCGACGGCATGAACTGACTTTGCTTCGGCCCAGTCTTTCGCGACAATGCTCGTATTAGAGCCTAGGTGGCGAAATACACTGGGCTGCAAGTGTATATGAGTATCAGGTTTGATATTAGCTAGAGTAGACGGCCCCGTAGCTAGAATAGACGCCCCCGTAGCTGTCGTAGAAGGCCCAGAACCTAAACTAAAAGCCCCGTTAACGACTACAAAATCCACTTCCCTGAGCCGCTCCGGAGACTCTCGCAACGGACCCGCCGGAAGCGTGCGGCCATTGCCAAGTCCACGGGATCCATCAATCAGTGCAATCTCTACATCTCGGTGCAAACGGTAGTGCTGAAGTCCGTCATCACTGAGCACCAGATCAACCTCGTGGTCAGCTAAAAGTTTGGTCACTGCCGCAACTCGATCCGGCGCTACAACCACCGGGCACTGCAGATGAGCTAGCTCAAGGGCGATTAACAATGGCTCATCACCACTAGCTTCTACATTGGTCTCTGGGGTTACGTCCAATGGATAATGGTTCGCATGTCCACCATAGCCCCGACTGACAACGCCCACCTTAATACCTCGCTCAGCGAGAGCCTTTGCCAACGCTACAATCAAAGGAGTTTTGCCACTGCCACCCACAGAAATATTACCGACAATAATCACTGGTACTGCAAAGGCCGCGCCCTGATACCTAGTCTGCAGGCGCGCACGTCGCCACCGAGCCAATAAATTAAATAACCAGCTAAAAGGCAGTAGAGATTTAAGCCACCAGCTATCCGCATACCAAGCTCTGACCAGTCGTTGTTGGAGAGAAACCGGCAAAGCTTCAGGAACAGAGCGCTCAGCGCTAGACAATTTTACTTAACCCCGACTTCAGCAAACTGGTTTTTATGTAGCTGGGCATATCGGCCACCCTTAGCCAGCAAGTCAGCGTGACTGCCATGCTCAATAATTTCACCCTCTTCCATTACTAGTATTCGATCGGCTTTCTCCACAGTACTCAGCCGATGGGCTATGACAAAGGTAGTACGATCTTTCATTAACGTCTCGAGTGCCGCCTGAATATGCCGTTCAGAATCTGTATCCAAGGCACTGGTAGCCTCATCCAAAATAAGAATTGGCGCATCTTTCAAGACCGCCCGAGCAATAGCAATACGCTGCCGCTGCCCCCCAGATAACATCACCCCATCATCGCCAATTTCGGTGGCGTAGCTCTTAGGTAGCTGCTCAATAAAATCATGGGCATGAGCTACTTTAGCCGCTGCCTGCACCTTTGCGGCACTAGCATCGGCTAATTCACCATAGGCAATATTGTTGAAAATACTGTCATTAAAAAGCGTCACATTTTGGCTGACGATAGCAATGTGATGGCGCAGATTGGTCAGGGAATAATCGTTAACGTCCACTCCGTCCAGCAAGATACTGCCTTCAGCATGATTGTAGAATCTAGGGATTAATCCAACTAAGGAGGTCTTACCACTACCGGACGAACCCACCAGTGCAATGGTCTCTCCCGGGTTAACGGTAAAATTAATATTCTTGAGCACCGCACGGTCAGTGTTTTCGTAGGCAAAATTGATATTGCTAAACTCAAACTTGCCCTGCACCGAGTCCTTCTCGATAGACCCATTGTCCAGCTCAGACTTCGAATCAATAATCTCAAATATAGACGCGGCTGCGGCAATACCTTTTTGAATGGAGCTATTGACCTCAGTCAGCTGGCGAATCGGCTTAATGAGCATGCCAGAGGCCACTAAAAAGGTGATAAAGCTACCAGTGGTCATGGTCTGTAAAATCGCAGGGTTAAGCATAAACCCCGTAATCGCACCAAAGGCCAGGGACACAATCAGCATCACTAAGGGATTACTTATGCCCTCGGTCAGTGCCATCTTCATATTTTGACGTCGGTTGCTGTGGCTAGCTACTTCCATACGCAGTCGCTCGGCACTCTCTGCACCAAACATACGCACTTCTTGGTAACCATTAACAACTTCTTGAGTGACGTGGGTAACATCGCCCATGGCCGATTGGATTCTGGTACTAATAAGTCGAAAACGCTTGCTGACCAAGGCTACTAAGACGGCAATCAAAGGCATGATGGCAATAAAAAACAAGGTGAGTTTCCAGTTTACATAAAACAGGTAACTCATGAGACCAATAACCAAACTACCCTGCTGGAGCAGTGTTTTTAGCGCCTTGGTACCAGCTTCAGTGACCTGCTGAACATTAAATGTCACCACGGACACTAGGTGACCCGCCATAGAGCGATCAAAGAAACCAAAGGGTAATTTGAGGTACTTGTCCAAAATATCAATACGTAGAGCATGGACGAGATAGTTTGAAACATAAGCTAGGCCATAGCTGCCAATCAGATAACCGATACCACGAAAAAGGCTGACCAGAATCAAAAATAAAGGAATCACCATCCAGCGCTTGTCGGCAATGGAATCGCCAAATAGGGCATCGGCAAAATAGGCGGTTAACCCTGTGGACGGTAGGCTAGATTCAGTGGCGGATGAGCCAGTAATAGAGCCAACGGTATCGGTGATGTAACCGAGCAGATCAACAAAAGCCACTTCGGCCGCTGAATGCAGAACCAAACCACAGATACTAACAACAAAGGCCAGCCAGTAGCGGCTGACATACCCTAGTAAACGCTGGTAAGTCTTGGCACCACTCGACGGTGAATTTTGAGTCATAAAACTATTGCTCTAGAGGTTGCTGGGTTGCGATATTAAGATTGTTAAAACCTAAACGGCTCGCCGCATCCATGGCAGTAATGACCGACTGGTGGGTCGCATTGGCATCGGCAGTAATGCTCAATGGCTTGCTGACATCCCCTCCCGACGCATCCTTTAACGCCGCCATAATGGTCATAATATCTCGATTTATCAAATTTTGTCCGTTGAGGCTGTAATTGCCCTCACGGCTGACCAGTAAATCCAAAGGTTCAACCTGCTCTGGAGCAGGTTCGCCGCTGGCTTCAGGAAGGTTAATCACAAGGCTCGTGTGCTTGGTAAATGTGGTGGTTACCATAAAAAAGATCAGCAATAAAAACACCACATCAATCAGTGGCCTCAAATTAATACCGTTGTCGAACTTGGGCTTGCGGCGAAATTTCATGTCAGGAAGGCTGGTAGAGATCGCTGTGCATAGCATCGACCAATTTAATTGCTTGGCCTTCCAAAGACACGACCAAAGACTCCACATGACGTTCAAAATAACGGTGTAAGAGCATTGCCGGAATGGCCACAGTCAATCCCGCTGCTGTGGTTATCAAAGCCTGAGAAATACCGCCGGCTAGCTGGGACGCATCCCCAGTGCCGTAGAGCATGATATCGGCGAAAACTTGAATCATGCCCAGAACGGTACCCAGCAACCCCAGCAGTGGTGCAGTGTTAGAAATACTGCCCAGAATCGCTAGAAAACGCTCAAGGGAATGAACCACCTGCCCAGCCGACTCTTCGATACTGTCTTTCATCACATCGCGGCCATGGCCAGCGTTACTGATACCAGCCGCCAGAATATAACCTAATGGCGAAGAATCCCTTAATTTGGCAAGCTGCTCAGAATTGTCCAGCTCTTTGCTCAACAGCTGAGTCCATACGCCTGCTAACTGTCCAGTGGGAACAATCCGCTCTGACCTCAGCGTCAAAAAACGCTCGATCGAGATTGCCACCACCATAATTGAACAGAGTAAAATCGGCCACATCAACCAGCCGCCAGAGAGAAATATTTGATACACAGTAAATCCTTATCAATGCCCACCAATCAGAGCGGACTCTACCATAATCCCTCCCTGATACACACTTGTCGAACGCCACCAATACTGGCGCCCGTCCTGCCTTGCAGACTCAACTTTAAGCTGCGCTTTAGACGAGCCATTAGCCTTCGCTAAAAAAGTCCCAGACCCAGTCCATATAAAGGATAGCCCACCCTGCTCTGCTGTATTCCATAATCTGCTGCCAACCGCTCTGTAACGACTCACTACATCAGCATGAGGGTGCCCAAACTGGTGCTTATAACCGGTAGAAAAAACCACATCTGCTGGCTCAACTTGGGCGACAAACGCCGCAATAGATGACGTCTTACTGCCATGATGGGGAGCCACCAGCAAGCTCACCTTGGGTAGCGCCCCTGCCGCTAGTAGTTCTCTCTCAGCCTCTTGTTCAATATCACCGGGCAGCAATATTACTAGATTCTGCCAGCGGATTTGCAACACACAGGAGCTATTATTGCCACTGTTATTACTGCTGCTGTTGCCGCTGAGGCCAGGCGCAGAAGCTGGCGCTAGTATCTTAAAGTAAACAGTACCCCCCGCTTTTGAAGACCAAGACCAGGCCTGACCCGCAGCGCAGACCTTGCGGTCCATCTCGAGATAGTTCGCACTATCTGGATTGCCTACATAGTCTGCCAAGCCTGGCCCAACCATCAATCGTGATACGGGCATAGAGCCAAGCAGCCCCTGGAGCCCGCCGGCATGGTCACCATCCTCGTGGCTAATAATGAGCCTGTTAATCCTCGACCGCCCTCAGCTTCTTAGGTACGGCACAATGATGCCTGCTCCTGCATTGAATTTATCGCCGTAGGCAGGTCCAGCGTCATAAACCAACACCCGATCATGAGCCTCCACCACAGCACTCAAGCCCTGCCCTACATCCAACAATGTTACCCGCAGAGAATTAGTCACCACCGGGGCCACTAAATAGGTCATCAGAGGCAAAGAGCAGAGTAACTTACCGCCGATACCTCGAGGCAGTAACCAACCGACAGCGGCTATAAGTCCCGCAACAGCCAGTGCCGGGGACAAAGGCGCGGGTGAGCTAATAAGACCCGCAGTTGTGGGGATTAAATCAAGAACAAACCAGAGGCCAGATATAGAGTAATCGGCAAGTATCCACAGCCATTTAGCTAACTGGGGCAAAATAAAGAGCACTAAACTGCCCAGTAAACTGAGGGGAACTGTGATTAGAGAAACCCAGGGCACAGCCACCAGATTGACCATAGGCGCTAACCACGAAGCTTGGCCCACAAGTAAAACACTTGGCACCACAAGACCCGCAGTCAAGGTTAGCTGTGCCCCAGCTGCTTGCAGGGGAATAATCAAACGGCGGCTAGACTGCCAAGGATAAAACCAGCCAATTAAAACAACAACCGCAACAAATGAAAGCCAAAAGCCGCTACTCAAAACAGCCAGAGGCTGGGTGACAGCAATCAACAAAATAGCCCAGACAACACAGGCAAAAGGCCTCACCCTGCGAAATGAAAGCTTGGCAATCATAACGACCAGTACAGCAATTAACGCCCTTTGGGTCGGCAGAGAAAATCCAGCTAACAGGCTATACAGAGCAGCTGCCACTAACCCAATAATAGGTGGCAGCCATCTAGCAACATGGTGCAGTCCGCTGGGACTACCCGACCTTCCTGCCACCAGAACTAAAACACGAGTAAAACCACTACCTAAGAAAAACCCAAGCCCCGCAACCAGTCCAATATGCAGACCTGACACAATCATTAGGTGCACGATTCCCAGTCGCACTAAACGGTCCCACGAGCCCGCGATCCCACTTTTATCACCTATAGTCAGCGCCGCTATAATGGCCTTGCCCCTGTCTGACAAAGGCGCCCCATTGATTGCACTGGCAATTCGATGCCTCCAGAGGCTTATCGCATCGCGAGCCCTGCACCAGTGACTGTGACCAGCAGTCGCGACTAGCTTATTTTGATTACTAGGGCGCAGGTAGCCCGTAGCAGAAACCCCCTGCTGGATCAGCCATCGCTGGTAGTCAAAGGTACCGGAGTTGAGCAGGCCTCTGGGCGCTTTAAGGCGCACCACAAATTGCCAATGCTGACCAGGCTTCAATGCTGCTCTCTGGTGCTGGCTGCTGTACCAGCCGAGTTGCAGTAATTTGAGATTCACGAGCCGGCCCGGCTCACTAAGACTGGTTGCACTGTCCACATCAAAGCGAAATCGACTGTGGCGGACACTGGTTTCAACCAAACCCACAATACTGCCGGTAACCAAAAAATCCTGCCGACCCAAATCCTCTGGCAACTGCAGGGCCAAAGTCTTATGGGCGCATACCAAGCCCCAACAGCTGCCCCACAGTATGCAGACAAACAGCTTGCCCCATTTTGCTAGGTAATGGGATCTACAGACCCAAAGCGGATAAACAATTAAAGCGGAAAACAGTGCTACGGCACCAAGATAGTGCTCTTGAATAGGCAATTCTGGCCAACCAGCCACCGAAAAAATACCCACACTAAACGCCAAAAGAAAAACCATAATAGGTCCCTGCTTGCAGATCGCATCCAGACTGGTAAAGTCGCGGTAAGACGATCAGCGTTCAGTGTAGGCAAAAGTATATTTCCACCCACAACGGCATCCACAATCTAATGAAGAACCTGCTAATTATTTATCACAGCCAATCTGGCAATACAGAGCAGCTAGCCAATGCTGTCCTGAGAGGCTGTGCTCAGGAAGCAGATGTTCAAAGTAGATTACAAAGGGCCTTTGATACAGATTTAGAGGCACTGCGCTGGGCGGATGGACTTCTGCTTGGCACCCCAGAGAATTTTGGCACTATGAGTGGCGGGCTAAAAGATTTCTTTGACCGCACCTATTACCCTGCCGAGCCTTACAAACTTAATTTGCCCTATGGAATTTTCATCAGCGCAGATAACGACGGTACCGGAGCCGTTCGCGATATCAAGCGAATTGCCAAGGGCTACCCCCTGCGCCTAGTGAGTGAGCCGCTTATTGTGAACGGGGAAGTTAAGGCCGATCATCTGGGGCAGGCGGAAGAATTTGGATTGGGGATGGCGGCAGGGTTGGCGCTGGGGATTTTTTGATCGGTGCTCTTTAGTAGGTGCTTTATTAGTAGGTGCTCTTTAGTAGGTGCTTTATTAGTAGGTGCTTTTTAATTGGTACATTTTAATTGGTACATTTTAATCGGTGCTTTCTAACCGGTGCTTTCTAACCAATACTTTTGTAACACGCACTTTATAATTGGCAATGATAAAACTATTTAAGCAGTCTAAAAAGGAATCGCAGCATAATGAGTAGAGGACTAGTTTTAACCGGTGGTGGTGCCAGAGCAGCCTATCAGGTCGGTGTGCTTAAAGGCATCGCATCAATTTTGCCCCGCTCTGTCTACAACCCCTTCCCGATTATTTGCGGCACCAGTGCTGGCGCTATTAATGCGCTATCTATTGCTGGTCGCGCTGGGCCATTTCGCCTGCGCACCAAAAAACTCGAAGGTATTTGGCATAATCTGCGTGCTCCCGACGTGTACCGTACCGACTTCTTTGGAGTCGCCGCTAATGCGTTTCATGTGATGGCCTCGTTTCTGCACAGTGGCTATGGCATAGGTCGGCCAATTTCCCTACTCGACAATACTCCCCTGCGACAGCTGCTTGAGAACTATGTGAAGTTCGATTACTTGGATACAGCCATCGGTAATGGTGAACTCGAGGCAATAGCCATCAGTGCTATGAGCTACGCCTCAGGGCAGTCAGTCACTTTTTTCCAGGGCCATGAGCAGATCGACCCCTGGACCAGGGCTCGACGTCGAGGAGAAAAAACCGCCATTACAATCGACCACCTCATGGCTAGCACCGCGATTCCCAGTTTATTTCCGGCGGTGAAACTGGATGGAGGCTATTTTGGAGACGGAGCAGTTCGCCAACTAAAACCCATTAGCCCGGCCTTGCACATGGGCGCAAAGCAATTATTAATTATTGGCGTAAGTGACAATGCCACTATCAAGCCCCCTCAGCCAGCTGCAGACCACTCACCGTCGATCGCGCAAATCGTCGGGCATATGTTTAACAGCGCCTTTATTGACTCAGTTGAAAGCGACCTAGAAACACTGCGTGCCATTAATCGGCTAGCGGAGGTATTACCAGAGTCACTGCGAGCCAATAACGGCATGACTGACATGAACCCCATTGACGTGCTGTCGATTTCCCCCAGCCAGTCAATCGATCAGATTGCCCAAGAACATATCCATGAGCTGCCTAGGTCTCTCAAACTATTCCTAAAGCTCACCGGTGCCACAGCTCAGGGAGGAGGCACCAGTGCCGCCAGCTACCTGCTCTTTGAACCAGGCTTCTGCCGTAAACTTATCGACTTAGGGTACCAGGACGCACTAGCGCAGCAGGACTCGATCAAAACCTTCTTCGAGCTAGACTAACGCCTAACCCAAACCAGAATTAGCTCAAAAAGCCTGCAATATCTAAAAGACAGCGTTTAGATATCCCGCAATCTTTAAAAGACAGCCTTTAAATATCCCGCAATGTTCAAAAGACAGCGTTTAGATTACCCGCAATGTTCAAAAGACAGCGTGTAAAAAAAGCAAGGCAAAAAAAAGCGGACCCTTGCGGGCCCGCTAGCTCTCCCCCTCTTGTCTTATCATTAGCCACTGATTCAGTAACAGTAACAATAACAAGAGGAATTCTTAAAACTTACATCTATGACGAGCCTATCTTCAAACCCCTAATAAAATAATGTAAATAAAATTTAGGCAAAAAAAAACGCAAAACCGGAGTTTTACGTTTTTTAATATGGAGCGGGAAACCGGGTTCGAACCGGCGACCTGTACCTTGGCAAGGTACCGCTCTACCAACTGAGCTATTCCCGCAGATGCCGTCAATGGCGTCTTGTAAATTGGCGTCCCGTAGGGGAGTCGAACCCCTGTTACCGCCGTGAAAGGGCGGTGTCCTAGGCCTCTAGACGAACGGGACGTGACTGGCTAGGAGGCGCGCATTCTAAGTAGCAGCAGGTACAGTGTCAACCCTTACCGGCTTTAAATTTAAGCGGTTTTGCTGTTTTATCAAAAGCGCTTGAAATTTGATCAAAAAATCCTCAATTCGAGCCGCATTTGCCCCATAGTCTTCAATAATGTCTCTCCCGGACGATCGCATATCAAGAATACTACCTTGATCCGCAGCGGGAATAGCATTAATCCTAATAACAATATCAGCTTCAAACCCTAACAATAAGGTTGTCGACACTGCCTCAATACGACCGCCGTGTAAATCAGACTTACTTACCCACCAACCTTCCAGCTCGACTAGATAACGAGCCACGCGGAAGGCCTCCAATCGGCCCACACCCATCCTAAGAGACGAAATATTAGCCATAGGCTCAACCATCCCAGATAGATAACGAGCAGTTTGAGCCTCAAGACTATTTTGGTCGGGGGAACGAAGGTCCTGCGCATAGTAATAGGTAGGAGGGTTTATGACATCGGTACTAGCATCATTGGTTCCCGATGTATCAAACCAACCAGCCCCAAGCAAATTTATAATCAACGCCAATGGAGTTATGGACAGAGTTACCGTCAGGACTAAACCTGCTGAAATTGGGCGATTTACAAAGAGACCTACGACAGTAACCAGCATGCCCGCTAATCCAATAAAGCTGATAGAGCCGACAATACTATATAAAAATGGGGCCGCTAATATTATCGGTAACAACTCAAATCGGTAACCAAAAATTATTAACGGAAATACTATAATAATTACACTACCGAGGATAATCACTATTTTTTCAAGTTGATCCAAAAGTGTTGGGATTTTGGCTACAATGGTCATCTGAAAACCTCCTTGTTTATGCGAATACGAATAATGACTGAATTACTCAAATCCCACAAGCTCTCAGGCGTTTGCTATGACATCCGCGGTCCCGTGCTTGATCATGCCAACTGGCTAGAGGATCAAGGGCAAAAAATCATCAAACTAAACATCGGCAATCCCGGCGCCTTTGGCTTTGACGCGCCCGATGAGATTATTCACGACGTCATTCAAAACCTACGAGAAGCCCAAGGCTACTGCCACAGCAAGGGCCTTTTCTCGGCGCGAAAAGCGGTCATGCAGCGCTATCAGCAGCAAGGTATCGACGACATAAACATAGAAGATGTGATTATGGGCAACGGCGTCAGCGAGCTTATCGTGATGGCCATGCAGGCACTGCTGAACCCTAGTGATGAGATTCTGATCCCCTCCCCTGACTACCCTCTCTGGACCGCAGCTGTCTCTATGGGTGGCGGCACACCAGTACATTACCGCTGTGATGAACAAGACGATTGGCAACCGAATATTGCCGATATCGAAGCAAAGATTACTCCTAATACCAAGGGTATCGTTATTATTAACCCTAACAATCCAACGGGGGCTGTGTATTCAAAAGAGACGTTGCAGCAGATTGTCGCTCTAGCAGAGCAGCATAATTTAGTGGTATTTGCCGATGAAATTTATGACCGTATTGTCTATGACGATGCCGTGCATATTCCGCTCGCCAGCCTAGTTCAGAATTGCCTGTGTCTAACCTTTAATGGCCTATCTAAGACCTATCGCCTAGCGGGCTTTCGCTCTGGGTGGATGCTGATTACGGGTACCAAGCAGAGAGCGACGAGCTATATAGAAGGGCTCGAAATGCTCGCCTCTATGCGACTCTGCGCCAATGCCCCTGCCATGCTTGCAGTGCAAACAGCGCTGGGTGGGCGGCAGAGTATTGATGACTTGATCTTACCCGGAGGCCGTTTACTGGCCCAACGAGATCTGGCTCATGGCCTTATCACCGCTATTCCTGGCGTTAGCTGCGTGAAACCGAAATCAGCTATGTATCTTTTCCCCAAGCTCGACCCGGCAATTTATCCCATTGCCGACGATGAAGAGATGGTGCTGAATTTACTCAAAGAAGAACGTATCTTGATTGTTCAGGGCTCAGCTTTTAACTTGGATAGCAAACAGCACTTCCGGATTGTATTCCTTCCCGATCAAGATCAAATCACAGAATCTATCGAAAGATTTTCCAATTTCTTAGCGCGCATACGCGCTTAAACATTGAAGGTAATTATGACTATGACCAAGGAAAAAGAGGATGCGGTGCAGGCACATAAGCTAACCGAGTCACCAACAGCCGAACCCGATTTTAACGGCGGCGCAATTATCGACGACCAAGGTGCAGAAATTCCGATCACTGAAGAGATGGTCCAAGATGCCTGTGATGAATTAGGCGATGACGAAACCCAAGCTTAGGTACTGGGCAAGGCCCTCGACACTTAAATCAACTCGATAATGGCTAAACTCGCGCCTTACAGGATACTCTTTTCGCAGTCTATCGAAGGCTAATGCGCGCTCTGCCTTCTCTAAGCCAGCAGACTCACAGGCTCGTATAACATCCCGCATCCGCTCATCATCCATAGCCACGTCGTAACAATCCAGTATCGCCTCGTTAAGAGACTCAGGCTCCAGCAGTAAGCTACTCTCATCCCTTGATGCCATCGATGCCATCGGATCTGCCACTTGCAACTTTTCTGTAACCACCAAATCAGCCCAAACTCGGAACGCATCAAATACCATTCCAGTGCCATTAACCTTGCCCTCAAGGCTATATCCAGCAATGTGAGGCGTAGCCATAGCCACAAAACTCATCAGATCGACGTCTATGTGAGGTTCAGTCTCCCAGACATCCAGTGCAACCTGAAGAGTAGAACCCCCTCGAAATAACTCTAAAAGGGCCCTATTGTCGATCACAGCGCCACGGCCCGCATTAATCAGCAATGCATCTGGTTTTATTAACCGCAATCGGTCCATATCCAAGAGATGGTGCGTCGGGTATTCACCCTCTGCAGTGATCGGCGTGTGCAGGCAAATAATATCGCAGTCCAATACAGCCTCTAACTCACCAAGGTCGGGAATATCTGCCCTAGACAAAAACGGATCGTACACCGCACAGCTAACACCAAGATCTTGCAGTCGCTTATAAAGTCTGCCGCCAACATTGCCGCAGCCAACAATACCTACCTTTTTTTCTTGCCAATCGGGCATAAGCCGACACATCACCGATAGATCGTATTGCACCACCGCCTCGGCATTGCAGCCTGGCGCATGGGAAAATTGAATGTCCGACTGCTCAAGATAGCCTAGATCAATATGATCGGTGCCTATGGTAGCCGAGCCCACAAATTTAACCGGGCTGCCAGCCAATAGCTGCTGGTTGACCTGGGTCACCGACCGCACTAACAGAACATCAGCGTCCTGCAAATCAGCAGCACTGATATCACGACCAGGCAACAGCCGAACATTGCCATATTCAGCAAAGAGCTCTTGCACTAGGGGCATATTTTGATCGGCGACTATATTCAGTTTGGGCACTCTTTTTGTTACTCTTTTTATGATTACTGACTAGACGGAGCGAACATCTCTCGCTGCTTCAGAACTTTAGCTCTACCGGCGAAGGCAGAGCCAAAACCCATTTCTTCGCAAAAAATTTCAAAGGCATCTTGGTAGATGCCCTGCCAAGCGATGCCTTCCAATGTCGGCGCTTCATCAATATCGGTGACAATTTGAGTCAGCTGGCGTGAAAGGAATAGCTGATCGCGATGAGTATCAAGCTTGTCTGCTAGCTTTTTAGCCCCACGGATAGGCAAATCCTGCAGCTGGTCTAGATGCTCCATAATGGCATCTACAGAGGGAAAATGGGACAACAATTGCCTTGCTGTCTTGGCACCCACCCCGGGTACCCCTGCAATATTGTCGCTACTGTCACCCATCAGGGCCAAATAATCCGCCATCTGCCCACAGCCCAACTCTAGCTGAATCTCAAGTTCAGTCTGATTTTTAGGCTGGGATTTACCAAAGTCCCAATACAGGTCGTTACCCTGAATAAGCTGTGTTAAATCTTTATCTCGACTCACAATCACAGGTTGGCCACTGGCCTGCCTCACTTTACTGGCAACGCCACCAATCAGATCATCTGCCTCAAACATGGTAGAGGCCATTTCACTGATACCAAGCACACGACAAAGCTGTCGACAGGCATTGAGCTGAAATGCCAGGGCTTCGTCTGGCAGCTCGCGGTTGGCTTTATAGTCAGGGCACAGCTGGTGCCGAAACCCAGAGCCCAGACTTTCGTCAAAGGCACAGAACAGATAATCGGGCTGCTTCTGTCGCAGAATCTCTAATAAAAACCCCGTAAACCCATACACTGCATGGGTCGGGTGCTTAGAATCCTGAGCATGCCAATTATCTGGCAATGTAAAATAGCTGCGGAAAATATAAATTGAGGCGTCAATCAAAAATGCTTGCATAGAATACTGTCTAATTTATGGGCTTTTAGTAAGTTAATGGCTCAATGGCTCAATGGCTCAATGGCTTTGGGGCTTTGGGGCTTAATGGCTTAAGGTGCTAAGTCGCGATCACGATAATGCCTAGCATCCAAAACATCAGGCCTGCTAAATACCTTAATTAACACATCAATAAACATGGCAGCCCTGCTTGGTAATCGACCCAGCTGACACCAGTCTAGCGCTTGCTCAGAGACCGCCCGAGAAAAGTTTGCACTAGCGGCACAGCTGTCACCATTAAGGTTGTCAACGCTGAGCCGAAAATCTTGCCCACAGGCAATAGAAAATATCCATTCAAGCGCCTGGGGTTTCACTTCAGCAGCCTCAAACATCGCTTGCTGTTCCGGGCTGCGACCGTCTGGGTTGTACCAGTAGCCAAAGTCTTCTTTTTTGAGCCGCTCTAAGCCGGCAATACACCAGTGAGCTGTTTCATGAAGAGCGCTAGACACATAGTCTTCTCGAAAGAATAGACGATGGTATGCAAACTCGCCATTAGCAGGGAGATAAACAGGCTCATCAGCACCGCCAATCAATCGGGTATTGTAGGTGCTCAAAAATTGCTGCTCAAAAAGGTCGATAATAGCTGACAGATCAGGGCCACCAGCGGCTATGACGCCGCCAGCGGGAAGAGCACCTCCGGTAATTATTTTGCTCAAGACCACTCAACCGAGTCGGGGAGACAGTCAGTGCTATTAATCCCCTGCCAATAGTCGTCAGACAAAAACTCACGACCAGCAAGTAAATGATCCACATACCAGCGCGCCGGCAGAATTTGGCTATCCAACACCGCTGGATTAGCCACATAGACCCAAGCGGGTTTTGGCCCACCGCTAGTTTGAACATAAAATACTTCACGACTGTAACGCCTTGGGGCACCCTCATGGGGGTCAAGTTTGGCAATCTCTGCCAGAGTTTCCAGCTCGTAAAGCACACCTTCAATACGTTCATTTCGGGCAAAAACAATATTGGCACAGGCCAAATTATCGTCGCGCCTCGACCGCTTGTTAAAGCGCAAACCAAAGCCATCAATCCAGCCAGCTACCAGGCTGACCACCCGCATATCACGGCCCTGCATACGCAGCTGATTCATGTTCGAACCATAGGCAAAATAAAACTGAGCTGTTGAACTAATGGCCAATAAATTCTCCCCGCGGCTAATTATTGAATATACTTATAAAAACAAAGGAGGGATTTTACAGCAAAATAGACTAACTCGGTTAACTTGGAATGGCCCCTTAAACTTTTTATGCGTTTAAGCTTAAAACACAAAATGTTGTGCTTGCTAGGTTTCTGGAGTACCTTATATAGTGTTAGTGTCGTTTTACTATCAACTGCCTCAAGGAGATATATGTATGCCCATACCGGCGATTGATCCTCCGATGGACAACGTGATTGATATCTTTACACGTAGACCTCTCTCTGAACTTTCTAACAACAAACTTATCCGCATCGCTCCTGAACTCGATGGCCTTGAGATGCTTTATAGCAATTCCGAAAACCCAGAAAAGCTATTTTCAGTCAAGGTCTTGGCCTGGGGTTTACGATTAAGTGGAGAGGTTGTCGGCCTAGTTCCCTGGCTCGACGAACTGGTTTCTTGCGACGAAATTAACGACCCCTTAAATGGCCAGTGGCAGGGCTATTACGATCAGGGCGTCGATGAGTTATTTTTTGCCGCGCCTCTACATAAAGTCGTCGAGCTAGAAACAGCCGCCGACTACTACGAGTACCAGTGTGACACTGGGTGCGAGATTATTCAGGAAGTACCTGACGCTATCGGCACCCATGCGGTGCTTTCGTCAGACGGTTTTCACAGTATTACATTGAAAGAAATTATCAGCTGGCGACTGCTTAGTGATGGCAGCATGGAAGCTATGTTGGTCGATGAAAAAAAGGTAGTTAGCACGCCAATCCTGCCTGGAGATGACTGCCTCTATGCGGCAGACAAAAGTGAGGATTTTAGATACTTCTTCCAGCACCATATCGCCAATAAGATAAAGTCTCAGGACCCTGATGCTCTAGCCGCAATGTCGTTGCTGGAAGAAAGTTAACTTACTGCTAGTCAGGCCTGCCGTAGGACATAAGGCGCTGGTAACGGCGCTCTAGGAGCTCTTCAATGGGCACTGCTTGAAGCTCATCTAACTGCTCGCTAAGCCGCGCTTTTAGGGTTGAGCTCATAGCTTCGATATCGCGATGCGCGCCACCCATGGGCTCTGGAATTGTCTCGTCAACAATACCCAATTTTTCTAAGTTATCTGAGGTGACACCCATAGCTTCTGCCGCCTGAGGTGCTTTATCACTGGTTTTCCAGATGATATTGGCACAGCCTTCCGGGGAAATAACGAAATAAGTGCTGTATTGCAGCATGTTGAGCTTGTCGCCAACACCAATCGCTAGGGCTCCACCAGAACTACCCTCCCCTATAACCGTACAAATAATGGGGGTCTTTAATCTCGACATAACGGCCAAGTTTCTGGCAATTGCCTCAGAGATATTACGTTCTTCTGAGTCGATACCAGGGTAGGCTCCCGGCGTATCTATAAGCGTTAAGACTGGCATCTTAAAGCGTTCGGCAGTTTCCATTAGGCGTAAAGCTTTGCGATAGCCCTCGGCCTTAGGCATACCAAAATTGCGCATAACCTTTTCACTGACACCACGGCCCTTTTCTTCGCCAATCACCATCACCGGCTTGCCGTTTAAGCGAGCAACTCCGCCTACAATAGCGCTATCATCACCAAAATGGCGATCGCCATGCATCTCTTCCCAATCGGTAAAGATACGTTTGATGTAGTCTAGGCTGTAGGGTCGCTGCGGATGTCTCGCCACCTGCACAACCTGCCATGGCGTGAGTTTGGCGTAGATATTTTGGGTTAGCTTTTGAGATTTATCCCTTAACTTGGATACCTCTTCAGCTATATTTAACTCGTTGTCATTGCCGACCAGATGCAGCTCTTCGATCTTTGCTTCCAGCTCGGCAATTGGCTGTTCAAAAGAAAGATAGTTTAAATTCATCGTATGCAAATTCCTGGAGGTGGCTGGCGCGCATTTTAACATCTCTGCACGCCACTGCCAGTGCCATAGTGATTGTTTCTCTAATGATAGTGCAAGGTGACGCTATTTTTACCAAAATCTTCCCGCAAGCGGCTAATTAATTCATCTCGTGGCTGCACTAACCATTGTTTGCCCAGCTTTAACTGCCCCACTGCACTGGCGGCAGCGTATTCCACCGTCACCGGGCAGTTACCGTCCTTGAAGTCGCCGATGGTGCCGTGAAATCTCTCAACCCAGTCTTCACCATTGGCATCCGTTGGAATACAGAGCTCCAGACTACTGAGCTTACTGCAACGAGCGTCATAAATTGACTGGATCGATTCGGCTACCATTTTTAAGCCGCCGGTAAAGCTATCTTCAGAGACAGCACCCTGAACCACCAGTAATGCATCTTTGGTCAAAATATCGCGGTATGCATTAAATTTTTCTGCCCAAACAGAGAGTTCAATACGACCGCTTTTATCATCGATAGTCAAAAAGGCAAAACTATCGCCGCGCTTATTTTTCATAATGCGCATACCGATAACCATACCAGCGACCGTCGAGCTATCTTTACCTGGTCTTAAGTCCGCAACTCGGCTGGGCACCATGGTGCGCAGCTCCTCTTCATATTCATCAATAGGATGGCCGGTAAGGTAAAGACCCAGAGTCTCTTTTTCGCCGTTGAGCCGTTCCCTCACAGAGAGTGACCGCGCTCCATCATAGCTGCTGTAATTGATCTCAGACGCACTCTCGGCGATAGAGTCACCAAACAGATCCCCCATGCCGCTGCTAGTATTACGAGCATGTTGCTCAGCCAACTTAACCGCTTTATCCATACCAGCGAGCATCACGGCGCGGCGGAATCCTATCTCGCCCTCAGGGCCAATTTCGTCGAGAGCGCCACTGCGGATCATGGCTTCCAATGCTCGCTTGTTGACCTTGCGGCCATCAACCCGTGCACAGAAATCAAAGATATCCTTAAAGGGACCACCGGTAGTTCTGGCGGCAATAATATTTTCTACAGGGCCTTCACCCAAGCCTTTGATCGCACCTAGGCCATAAATAATACGTCCCAGTCCATCGACACTGAAATGGAACTGGCCGCTGTTAACATCTGGGGGCTGCAGGTCCAACTTCATGGCACGACATTCGTCAATAAAGGTGACGACCTTGTCAGTCTTATCCATATCCGATGAAATCGTCGCCGCCATAAATTCAGCGGGATAATGGGCTTTAAGCCAACCGGTCTGATAGGCCACCAACGCGTAGGCAGCACTGTGAGATTTGTTAAAGCCGTAACCGGCAAATTTTTCCATCAGGTCAAAAATATTGGAAGCCAGATCTAAATCAAACCCTCGTCCCAATGCACCCTGAGTAAACAGCTCCCGCTGTTTGGCCATTTCATCAGCATTTTTCTTACCCATGGCGCGGCGCAATAAATCCGCTCCACCGAGGGTATAGCCGCCCATTTCCTGGGCAATCTGCATGACCTGTTCCTGATAAAGAATAATGCCGTAGGTTGGCTCTAGGGCCGGTTTTAGGCATTCATGCTGGTAGCGTACATGAGGGTAGCTGACTTCCGCGCGACCCTTTTTGCGATTGATAAAGTCATCGACCATGCCTGACTGCAATGGGCCGGGACGGAACAGAGCTACCAGCGCCACGATATCTTCGAAGCGGTCGGGGCCAAGCTTTTTAATCAGCTCTTTCATACCTCGAGATTCGAGCTGGAACACGGCAGTGGTCTCTGCACGCTGCATCATCTCAAAGGTCTTGGTGTCGTCTAGAGGCAACTTCTCAATATCTAACGGCTCTTCACCATTGGTGGCACGGGTGCGATTAATCATGCGCACCGCCCAATCAATAATCGTTAATGTGCGCAGGCCCAAGAAATCAAACTTAACCAGACCGGCTTCTTCAACATCGTTTTTGTCAAACTGGGTAACAATACCGCCGCCGGTATCGTCGCAGTAAATCGGCGAAAAGTCGGTAATTACTGTGGGGGCAATAACCACACCACCGGCGTGCTTACCGCAGTTGCGAGAAACACCCTCAAGCTGCAGGGCCATGCTCCAAATCTCGGCGGCTTCTTCATCGTGGGCGAGAAATTGTTCTAGCTCTGCTTCTTGTTCAACCGCTTTCGCAAGAGTCATGCCCACTTCAAAGGGGATTAACTTAGAGAGTTTGTCGGCAAGACCATAGGACTTGCCCTGCACTCGAGCCACATCTCGCACTACTGCCTTGGCTGCCATGGTGCCGAAAGTCACGATCTGAGACACTGCGTCACGGCCGTATTGCTCGGCCACATAGGCGATCACCTTATCGCGACCCTCCATGCAGAAGTCAATATCGAAATCGGGCATAGAAACCCGCTCTGGGTTCAAAAAACGCTCAAACAGCAGGTCGTATTCTAGGGGATCAAGATCAGTAATTTTTAACGCATAGGCCACCAGAGAGCCTGCACCAGAACCGCGACCAGGGCCGACGGGAATATCGTTATTTTTAGCCCAGCGAATAAAGTCCATCACGATCAGGAAATAGCCGGGAAAGCCCATCTGAATAATGATATCTAACTCAAACTTAAGACGATCGGTGTAACGCTGCTTGGTCTCAGGAAAATCAGCGGCCTGAGTGTCAAATAATTTAGCCAGGCGCAGATCGAGGCCCTGCTCCGACTCATTGATAAAGAACTCATTAATAGTCAGGCCATCGGGGATTGGGTAGTCGGGCAAAAAGTACTCGCCCAAGCGCATCTCTAAGGTGCAGCGCTTGGCAATCTCTATGGTATTTTGTAAGGCTTCCGGAATGTCAGAAAACAACTCGGCCATTTCTTCAGCACTGCGCAAATACTGATTGTCTGAATAACGGCGCTCACGACGGGGGTCATCAAGTGCTCGGCCTTCATGGATACAGACTCGAGCTTCGTGGGCTTCAAACTCATCAGCCGAAAGAAACCGTACATCATTGGTGGCGACCACCGGGCAGCTATAGCGACTCGCCAGCCCAACAGCAGCATGCAGATAGTCTTCTTCATCGGCACGGCCAGTGCGCTGTAACTCCAAATAAAAGCGATTGGGAAAGAGCTGCATATACTCAAGCAGAAGTTGTTCTGCATCGGCTTCTCTACCGGAAACCAGTGCCACACCAACCTCACCACCACGACCACCAGAGAGGGCAATCAGGCCGTCGCTATACTCAGGCAACCAGGATCTTTTAATGGTTGGAACACCCAGGCGCTGCCCTTCTTGGTAGGCTCGAGAGACTAATTTAGTGAGATTTTTATAGCCGATTTGATCTGCGACCAACAGCACCAGCTGAGTTGGGCTGCCTTCACCATCCTCATCAAGCACTAACAGATCGGCACCAAGAATAGGTTTAACACCCATTGCCTGAGCGGCTTTATAGAACTTAACCAGACCAAAGAAATTATTAAAATCTGTGAGCCCAACCGCAGGCATGCCCATCTCCGCAACCTTTTTGGCCAGCGGTTTAATACGCACCAAGCCATCAACGAGGGAGTATTCGGAATGTAACCTTAGGTGAACAAACTGTTGGGTCATTTAGATAAACTGCTAGGCCATTGTTATAAAAGGTACGGTTTCATTTAGACAGCAAGTGCTGAGCATCCACGCCATAATAGGCAAAACTCTCTTTCATCAGATCGAAGACAGTGCCATCGTAAGGTGCAATCTCTGCATCGGATAGCTGCTTTGGCTCGACTCTATCGCCCCAGCGAATAATACCTGCACCACAACTCAAGCCTGCGCCAAATGATGCAGTGAGAATGGTCATGCCGGGCTTTACTCTTTTTTCGGCCAATGCATCGCAGAGTGCCAACGGAATTGCAGCGGCACTGGTATTAGCGTATTCATCAATACAGACCACCACTTTTTCCATGGGGAAATCAATACGTTTAGCCAGAGCCTGAATAATACGTACATTGGCTTGGTGAGGAATAAATAGGTCTATATCCTCAGGCGTAAGCCCTTCCCTTTCAAGAACTTCGGCAATTGAATCGGACATGCCCTTAACCGCACTCTTAAAAATTTCCATACCCTCAAAATCTAGGGAAACATGGATGTCACCAGTAAGGTGTTTGGTTGTCATGCCCCAGCTCGGTAGACGCAGGCATTCACGACTATCTGGCACACAACTCATATGAGCTGACAATAAACCAGACTTATTCTCTGAGGCTTCAATAACAACGGCACCAGCGCCATCGCCGAACAAAAAACAGGACTCTCGTTTGCTCCAGTCCATGGCCAGTGAAATGCGCTCGGAACCGATCACGACAGCCTTTTTAATCGACCCGGACTTAATCATATCTGTGGCGACATTAAGACCATATAACCAGCTTGTGCAGGCAGAGTTTAAGTCAAACGCCGCTGCCTTGTGGGCACCTAGCTTGTTCTTAATAAAGCTCGCAGTGTTAGGGCAAATTTCTTCCGGAGTGGTTGAACCCAGTATAACCAAATCAATATCAGTCGCATCGATACCAGCAGCGGCCAATGCTCGCTCGGCAGCTAACCAACCCATCTCGCCGGTGGAGACATGACTGTAATGGCGCTGGCGGATACCCGAGCGTGAGAATATCCACTCATCGCTGGTATCAACAATTTTAGCCATATCATCATTGGTCATTAGTAGCGGTGGTGCGTATTTGCCCCAGCCTGTGATCTCTGCGTAATTCACTCAGTGCACCCCGAAATATGTGGTATTTTTTATGGCTTTGAATGTAAAGCCTGAGCGACTTTAACTCAAGCGTTAAGTGAATTTTAAACGCTCAAACGATCGAATAATTCGTTAAATCATACTGTGCTAAAACAGTGGTGCCTGCTCAAGCTGCAAGCCATCCCTGACCGGTGCAAAGGAACGCCGATGAATCGGGGTTGGGCCCTTACGCTGCAGTGCTTCGAGATGCTGTGCTGTGCCATAGCCCTTGTTGCTATCAAAGCCATAACCGGGGTATTTACTATCCATGGCCAGCATCTCAGCATCGCGAACCACCTTAGCTAAAATAGAGGCGGCACTAATGACCTCTACACGACCATCACCTTTAATAACGGCTTCTCCAGGATATTCCCACTGGGGCAAACGGTTGCCATCAACAGCCACATAATCCGGCTGAATTTTTAGGCCCATCACCGCACGACGCATGGCCATTAATGTGGCCTGTAAGATATTAAAGCGATCGATTTCTTCCACAGAGGCTCGGCCTATGCACCAACAGGTAGCATGGCTAATAATATCTTTATAGAGATTTTCTCTCTGTCGCGCTGAAAGAGCCTTAGAGTCGGCCAAACCTTCAATGCGGTGATTGGCGGGCAATATTACTGCGGCTGTGACCACATCTCCTGCTAGTGGGCCACGCCCTACTTCATCTACCCCAGCCAATAACTTAATGCCAGCTGGTGGTTTGAACGGTTTGAGCGGCTTAATCGGCTTAATCGGCTTAATCGACTTAATAGCCTTGAGTACTTTTAATGCTTTCTTTGGCTTAGGCTCTTTCATGACTCGACTAACTCGGCGATGGCCTCTGCGGCAATAGCCCCAGAATCAACAGCCAGCTGATGGTGCAGCTCATCAAACTCTGCCACCAAGGCCTCACGCCGCTCAGGTTCAAATGCATCTATCACCGCGGCTGCTAAGTTCACAACAGTTGCATCGGCTTGAATAAATTCTGGCACCAACATCCGACTGGCGAGCAAGTTGGGTATTGACGCATAGGGAGTCTTGATAAAGGGTGACACCAATCTCCAGGTCAGCGCCCCTAACCGGTAGCTCACGACCATAGGCTTCTTGAGCAACATTGCTTCAAGAGCCGTGGTTCCAGAAGCCAGTAACACAACGTCTGCGGCCTCCATTGCTAAATGGGAGTTTTGCTGCAACAGGGTCACCTTGAGGTCAGGCATAGTCGCCAAAATCTGACTAAGTTGACGGTGGCGTTCCCCATTAGCCGCAGGAATCACCAGCTGTAGGTCGGCACCAATACTTTGTCTTAGTACCCGCGCCGTTTCAAGAAACAACTCAGCCAACAACTCAATCTCACCGGACCTGCTACCAGGCATAATGCAGAGCACAGGCAATTCGGGGTCTAGACCCAACTTTTTGCGAGCCTGAGCAGTATTCGGTTGCTCGGGAAACTGCCCCGCTAAAGGATGGCCCACAAAGCGCACCGCAACATTATGCTGCTGGTAAAACTCAGTCTCAAAGGGCAACAGGCAGAGCATTAGATCCACTGCCTGCTTAATTTTCTTGATTCGGCCCTGTCGCCAAGCCCATACCGAAGGACTCACATAATGAACGGTTTTTACTCCGGCAATGCGAAGCTTAAGTTCTATGGTGGTATTAAAATCAGGTGCGTCGATACCTATAAAAGCCGCGGGGCTATTATTTTTATAACGCTGGATAATACTGCGGCGAAGCTTCAGAAGTTCTGGCAGACGCTTGAGAGGCTCAACAAACCCCATCACCGATAGACGATCCATTTCAAACAGCGAATGAAAGCCTTCAGCCTGCATCTTAGGCCCGCCGATACCTTCAAAGATGGCGTCGGGAAAACGTTTTTTTAGAGCGCGAATAAGATCAGCGCCCAGGATGTCACCTGAGGCTTCTCCAGCGACCATCGCGAAGACCTGCGGTTGGGCATTCATGAATTAACGGATGATACCGCGGCTGGAGCTCTCAAGAGAGGTAAGCAACATGGTAATTATCTCGTCGTCACCCAGCTCTGCGATGGCAGTTAAGGCCTCTTCTAGCTGAAGCCCGCGGCGATAAAGCAGCTTATAAGCCTTGTTAGCCAGCGCGATCTGTTCGACGCTGTAGCCTCTGCGCTTAAGACCTTCTCTATTGATTGTTCGTGGCTCTGCTGGGCTACCAAAAGCAGTCACAAAAGCAGGAACATCATGGTAGATAAAAGCGGCGGGGCCAACAAAGCAATGGGGACCAATATGGACAAACTGATGTACCAATGAATACCCGGACAAAATAGTCCAGTCACCAACAGTGACATGGCCAGAAATAGCTGAGTTGTTCACCATGATGACATGATTGCCAATCACACAGTCATGACC
>Ga0307997_10000067_pt1 | contig 42057 bp, 43 predicted proteins | sample Davwhametageno36_FD_203165 | JGI IMG/M metagenome (GOLD analysis project Ga0307997, IMG submission 203165) | Marine microbial communities from Davis Island wharf, Antarctic Ocean - #36 | ecosystem: Environmental > Aquatic > Marine > Unclassified | place: Antarctic Ocean: Davis Island wharf... | reverse complement strand
GAGAATGTGACCTCTGCGGATGCCATGCCGGCGGTTGCTACAAGAGCTGTTGTAGCGATAAGAAGATTTTTCATGAGTTTTCCCTCGGGTTGAAAAATTTAGGCCCGAACCAGAGAATCTGGAATGGGTACTATTGTTGTTTCACCTTTTCAGGGCCAGCTTTGCAAGGCTTCCAAACATTGCCACACGAATGTGCGCTTGAATGATGCAGCTTTGCCACACCCTGTTTTTGCTAGAGCAACCAATCAGCTGGCGCACTACATACTATAGTATGCTCATCAACTGACATTGATCTTGCCCAGCACCCAGCCCTTCGCTAGATTAGCACTGAACAAATGCGAGAGCAGGCAATGAACACAGTAAAATCCATTAAGATCGCTACAGCTCTGGTTGCTGCTCTAGCAGTAAGTGGCTGTGGCGGTAAGAAATTTGGCCTAGGCAATATTTCAGCCGGCAAACCAGCCCAGACAAATACAGTCGAGGAGGAAGAGCGCACAACCATTTGGGACGCATTTCGCAAACAAGACAACGACAACAAAGTTGCTGTAAACAAATACATTTGGGCGGCTGCGATTGAAGTGCTCGACTTCTTACCAATCCAAACTGTTGACCCTTTCACTGGGGTAATCGTGACAGGTTACGGCACGCCGCCAAATGGTGGCCGTTCTTACCGCGCGACAATCCTGATCGATGATCCAGCACTCGATGCGCGTTCATTGAATGTCGCCTTGCAAACTAGTGGTGCCGCCGCGCCTGCAGCAACCACACGCGCGATTGAAGACGCAATTCTATCTCGCGCGCGTCAGCTACGAATCCAAGACGGCCGCTTCTAAGCGCACCAATACCCGAAACGATTTTCACGCCGGGCCAATCGCTCGGCGTTTTCACATTCTACAGGACACGACATACACATGGCCGCATATACCCCTTCCAAGATCGAAGCACGCTGGCAAGCAGCATGGGACAAAGAGGGCGTCTTTACCGCCGTCCGCGATGAAACCAAACCAAAGTACTATGTACTAGAGATGTTTCCATATCCATCTGGACGCATCCACATGGGTCACGTGCGCAACTACACCATGGGCGACGTAATCGCGCGGTATAAGATCAGCACCGGTCACAATGTCTTGCACCCAATGGGCTGGGATGCATTCGGTATGCCTGCGGAAAACGCTGCGATGGCAATTGGTGGCCATCCTAAAACATGGACCTACAACAATATCGCCGACATGCGTGGCCAGATGAAGCCACTGGGCCTGTCCATCGACTGGTCCCGCGAATTCGCAACCTGCGATCCAGAATACTATGGCCAGCAACAGGCCTTGTTCCTTGATTTCCTTGCAGCTGGCCTGATCCACCGCAAGAACGCCTCCGTCAACTGGGACCCAGAAGACATGACCGTCCTGGCCAACGAACAGGTTATCGACGGCAAAGGCTGGCGTTCGGGCGCGGAAGTCGAAAAGCGCGACCTGACACAATGGTTCTTTAAAATATCCGACTATGCGGACGAATTGAATGCAGCCCTTCAGGGCCTAGACAACTGGCCTGCCAAAGTGCGCTTGATGCAGGAAAACTGGATCGGTGAATCCCGTGGCTTGCAGTTTGCATTCTCCACAACGGCGAATGCGCCCAAAGGTCACGACCGTATCGAAGTCTATACAACCCGCCCCGACACATTGAACGGCGCGTCTTTTGTTGGCATTTCTCCTGATCACCCCTTGGCCAAAGCACTTGAAGCAGACAATGCAGAGCTTGCCGCCTTCTGCGCTGAGTGCCGCAAAGGTGGCACAAAGGCTGCCGAAGTTGAAACCGCTGAAAAGATGGGTTTCAACACTGGTATCACTGTGCGCCACCCATTCAATACAGATCACCACCTGCCCGTCTACATCGCAAACTTTATCCTGATGGATTACGGAACGGGCGCAATCTTTGGCTGTCCTGCGCACGACGTGCGTGATTTCGAATTCGCAACGAAATACGAACTGCCAATCATTTCGACCTTCCTTCCAACAGAAGATGCAGACCCCAAAGTAACCGAAGCCTACGTGCCAATGAAAACCGAAAAGGTGTTCTACAACGACGGTTTCGCAGGCGAACAGTGGCAGACCGGCGAACAAGCCATCGCAGCCGCCATCGATTTCTGCGAAGCCAAAGGCATCGGCCAAGGCGTCACAAAATATCGCCTGCGCGATTGGGGCCTGTCCCGTCAACGCTATTGGGGTTGCCCAATCCCAGTTGTGCACTGCGACGATTGCGGCGTTGTACCAGAGAAAAAAGAAAACCTGCCAATCGAACTCCCGTTCGACGTTAGCTTTGACATCCCGGGTAATCCGCTGGACCGCCACCCAACATGGCGCAACACAGCCTGCCCATCCTGCGGCAAGGCAGCACTGCGCGAAACAGACACGATGGACACCTTCGTGGACAGCTCATGGTATTTCGCACGCTTCACATCACCACACGCAGACACGCCGACGGTCAAAGAAGACGCAGAATACTGGATGAACGTCGATCAATACATCGGCGGGATCGAGCACGCGATCCTTCACCTACTTTACTCACGATTCTTTGCACGGGCAATGCAGATCACTGGTCATCTATCTAAAGGTGCGATTGAACCATTCAACGCGCTGTTCACGCAAGGCATGGTAACGCACGAGATCTACGAGACCAAAGACGAACGTGGTCGCCCAGTCTATCACCTGCCCGAGGATGTGACTGACGGCAAATTGACGGATGGGACTGAGGTTCAAATCACGCCTTCTGCTAAGATGTCCAAATCCAAAAAGAACGTGGTCGATCCACTGGGCATCATCGCCAATTATGGCGCAGACACCGCCCGTTGGTTTGTTCTGTCTGATTCCCCGCCTGAACGGGATGTAGAATGGACAGCGTCTGGCGCAGAAGCTGCTTACAAACACCTGAACCGTGTGCACAATATATCCACCCGCATCGCAGAAATGGACAAAGACGCCCAAGGAACGGGTGACGACGACCTTCTACGCGCCATGCACAAAGCGATTCATGATGTCACCGTGGGTGTTGAATCCTTTGGTTTCAACGCAGCGATCGCCAAACTCTATGGCTTCACAGCTGTGATGCAGAAAACCAAAGCCAGCTACGTCGCGCAACACGAAGCGATCAAAGTATTGGCGCAATTGATGGCACCGATGACTCCGCACTTGGCTGAAGATATCTGGGCCACTCAAGGTGGCACAGGTTTGGCAACAACTGCTCCATGGCCAAAAGCGGATGAGAAAATGATGGTGGATGACAGTGTCACACTGCCAATCCAAATCAATGGCAAGCGGCGCGGCGAAATTACAGTTCTCGCCGACATGCCAAAAGACGAGGTTGAAAAACTGGCGTTGGCAACGCAAGCTGTTCAAAAGGCCCTTGATGGCGGCACACCAAAGAAAGTCATTGTTGTCCCGGGGCGGATTGTAAATGTTGTTGTTTAGATCCCTTTTGATACTGCCATTCTTGGCGCTGATGGCCTGCGGATTCACACCCGTTTATGGCCCAAATGGTAGTGCAAATGTCCTACTTAACAGCGTTTTGGTCCAAGAACCCAAAAATCGCGAAGGCTACTTACTAACTAAGAAAATTGAAAAACACTTGGGCCGTGCCACTGATCCACGGTTTAACCTTGGAGTCACGGTAACTACGTCTGAGACAGCCTTAAACGTTGACTCAACTGGTAACATCAACCGCTACAATGTGCTGGGCCTCGTTGAATACACCCTACGTGACACCCAAACTGGACAAATTGCAGCATCCGGCCGTGTTAACAGTTTCACGGGATACTCAGCATCGGGCACCACAGTCAGCGCCCAAACGGCCAAAGAGGACGCCCAAGAACGCCTAATGATCATCTTGGCTGATCTGCTGATTAGCAATCTTATCGCCACCTCTGATCTGCCTTCATGAAACTGACAGGCGCACAGGCCAACGGCTATTTCTCCAAACCAGACCCCAGCAAAGCTGGCCTATTGATTTATGGCACAGACGCTATGCGCGTCGCCTTAAAACGTCAGGATGTTATTGCAGCCCTTGTTGGTCCCCACGGCGAAGAAGAAATGCGCCTGACCCGCATTCCTGCAAGTGAATTGCGCAAAGACAAAGCCCTATTACTAGACGCCGTCAAAGCCATCGGTTTTTTTCCCGGCCCGCGCGTCGCCTTTGTGGAAGACGCCAATAGTTTCGTGGATGACACGATTATCGATGCGTTGAACCAGTGGCAGGAAGGCGATACACAAATCATTGTAACTGCGGGAAACCTCAAGAAAACGTCCAAAACACTAAAGGCATTTGAAGGCCATAAGAATGCTTTCGCTGCCGCAATCTTTGACAACCCTCCAACGCGCCAAGAGATTGAAACCGCACTACGCGAAGCTGGATTACCCCTGCCAACAGGCACTGTGATGGATGTTCTGAACGACCTAGCACAATCCCTGTCGCCGGGTGATTTCCGCCAGACTGTCGATAAGATCACCCTATATAAGCTTAGCGATTCAGCGCCCCTTTCTGAGGAAGACATCGCAGCCTGCGCACCTTCCTCAACCGAAGCGGATATTGATGACATCCTGATGATTGTTGCCGATGCGCGTGCCGATCAGATCGGCCCCGTTTTGCGCAAGCTTCAAGCTCAAGGCGTCAATGCAGTGTCATTGTGCATCGGTGCGATGCGCCATTTCCGATCCCTACACCGCGTGGCATGTGACACAACAGGGCGTCCAAATGTTTGGGGTCCAAACAAAGATCGCATCATCGGCCAAGCGCGCCGTTGGGGCCCCGCTAAATTAGAAACCGCCCTAACCGTCCTGACCGACACCGATCTAAAATTGCGCAGCGCAGGCCAAAACGCGCCCGCCGTTGCATTGGTCGAGCGCGCGTTTATTCGTCTTGCGATGCTGGGCAGCCGGTAATCCGCACCTACGTTTTACCGACACGATACCGACGTTACTTTTCGGGTTCAGTAACACCCAAAAAGCGGATCGCAGAGATGCCCGCCCAGCGACCTGTTGCCAAACAACCATTCAACAAATAGCCACCCGTTGGTGCCGCCCAATCCAGCATCTCACCAGCGCAAAATACACCCGGCAATTCGCGGATCATCAGGCTCTCATCTAATGCTTCCCACGCCACGCCACCGCTGGTCGAAATCGCTTCGTCCATTGGGTTCAGACCTGTTACAGGCACTGGAAGTGCTTTAATCAGTTGAGCCAACTTTCCAGCCTCTTCAGGCAATGGACGGCCCAGTTCCTGAAGTAATGCAATCTTGACCGGTGACATCCGCAACGCCTTGCGTAGGTGGTTCGAAAGGCTGGTTTTACCACGTGGTTTAAACAGCCGATGCGCAACATCTTCCAGTTTCACATCTGGCAACAGATCCATAGTCAGATCAGCACCTGCACCCACTGCCTCAGAAAGTGAATAGACGCCTCCACCCTCGATACCGCGGGTCGAAACAACTGCCTCACCGCGTGATGTCTCACCATTGACCGTCCAAGCAACAGTCTTGATCGGAGTACCAAAATGTTTGGCCATATGCTCTGACCAGTCAACACGCAATCCAACGTTCACCGCGCCAAAAGGGACGACCAGAATATCCCTATCTGCCAACAACTTATTCCATAAACCGTCAGACCCCAACTTGGCCCAGCTGGCACCGCCCAGTGCCAAAACGGTCACGTCTGTCTGCACCGTTTGGGGGCCCTCTGGTGTATCAAACTCTAACCCGCCACCGTTAAAATCTTTGAATTTCCACCGCGCTAAACGGGTGACACCCAGCTCGTCCAAACGCGCAAACCATGCACGTAATAACGGTGATGCTTTCATCGCTTCAGGGAACACACGACGCGAAGATCCGATGAAAATCGGTTGGTCCAAACTACGAACCCAACCCTTCACTTTAGAAGAATCAAACATGGAAACCATTGGGCGCATTTCTTCAGAGTGAGCTCCATAGTTTTCCAACAAAGCTTCAAGGCCTTCATCTTTTGTGATGTTCAAGCCAGATTTTCCAGCCATCAAGAACTTGCGCCCTAACGATGGTTTCGCATCATACACAGTGACTGAAACGCCAGCTTTGGCCAACATTTCGGCAGCCATCAATCCGGCAGGCCCTCCGCCAATAACGGCTGCAGTTTTTGTCATAGTTTTAGGCCTTTCATATCGCCTTTAATCTCAACAACGCGGTGCGGATAAGGTATCTCGATGCCTGCGTCTTTAAGTGCATTCCAAATGGCAAATAGCAATTTTGATTTGTATTTATGTTGTCCGTCATCAATTCCATTCACCCAGAATTCAAGCGAGAAATCTATACCACTGTCGCCAAAACCCATCAGCTCAGAATCCGGTGGAAACGGCTTGTCCAACACCTCAGGCAGCTTCGCTACAGCCGCTGCAACGATAGCAGGCACAAGATTGATATCGGTGTCGTAACTCACCAAAAACGGTACTTCATATCGGTTAGAAGATCCACTGTCAGAGTAATTCACAACCCGTGTGGTGATGAAATCCTCATTGGGAATAACGATCCAACGGCCATCATAGGTTTCCAAGATTGCAGCCCGTGCAGTCATGCGCACAATCACCCCAGCTTCACCACCATCCATCTCGACATAGTCGCCAACAATGGCTTGACCTTCGACAAGAAGGATCACACCAGAGATAAAATTGGACGCGATCTTTTGCAGACCAAAACCTAGACCAACACCAATTGCACCGCCCAAAACAGCCAGTGCGCTAAGGTTGATGCCCATAATGTTCACAAGCAATAAGAATGCGAAGCCAAAAATCATAAACTCAACCGTCTTGCTTGCCAATTGGGCAAAGACGGGCGCATTTCTTCTTGTTTGTGGATGAAGGACGCTGACTGCTGGTTAAACCACCCTCCCAACCAGAACAGCAAAGAGCCAGCAATCAAGCCACGTACCAATGCCATGACAGAGAACTTGATGTTACCGACCGCTACTTCAGTCGCGGTTAGCTGTGCTTGTGCCAAATCCAGAAGGCCCAGCGCATAGAGCCCCGCAATCGGGATGAATACGAATTTGCCAATTGTTTTGAGGAACGGATCAGTAATGATCGATTGAACCAACACCCGCACAGCAAGGAACAAGAAGACGCGTTTTCCAAATGCAATCACCGCACCACCGTCGAACAAGGATCGTACAATCCCCTCCCCAATGCCTGTGAATACATATGCCAATAACAGCAAGAATAATGGTAGGAACTGCATGATGAAACGGCGCGGTTGCGCGAATATGTTTGTGCTTTTGCCAGGATTTAAAAGGTTTTCCAAAAACGGGCTAAGGCGACGCGTGACCAAGACAGCGGCCAAATACGCAACAACCAGTAAACCAAACTGTGACCATGCCGCTGGGCTAAGCAACCAGCTTGCCACAAGTTCCCAACCTTGGATCAAATACCCGGCAGCCGTTTGTACGATTTCTAGCTGCGTTTCCAAATCTATTCCGAACATGGTTTCACCTTTACCAATTTAAAGCCGTCAATGCAGTGCCTGAAGCTTTGGCGCAAGGGTTGGCGGCACATCGCCTTTATTCCTAGGGCAATTTGAGGGCTTGCGTTGAGAACATCCAGACAAAGTTCGTTGGCGTGAACCATCAACTCTTCAGATGCAACCAACCGTTCAACCAGTCCAAAATTAAGCGCCTCAGCTGCGGTTATCTTTTGACCACCCATCAAAATTAGTTTGGTTCGTGCGGGCCCAATTAATGCAGCCATGCGTTTGGGATCAGAGGGTTGCGGCAAGAAGCCCAACTTCATCACAGGATAAAAGAACTTAGCGGTTGGAACCGCAATTCGAATATCACATGCCAACACCATCCCCATCGCGCCACCCGCAAGGGTTCCGTTCAATGCCGCAATGGTTAGGCATGGCAAGGTCGCGATAGCGCCCGACAAACGTTCCCAAATGTCAGACACTGCCAAACCAGCGCGAGCTTGATCCAGATCAGCACCCGCACTGAAAACTTTGCCAACGCCGGTGATGATAAGCGCCTGCGCCGCACCTGCGCTTTCAGCAATCAACGCCAACTCAGTTAACATCTCGAGCGTCAGAGAATTCGCCTTTTCGGGGCGATTGATCGTGACGGTCCAAATCCCTCCAGATTTATCTAGGTCGATCAAATTAGGCCAACCCGTTTGCGCAAACCTTCATCCCGCAGCGACAGCTCTTGGCCGCAGTATTGATCAGCGTCTGAACCACACATCCACAACAACGTACGCGCCGGCCAATCGGCTGGAATGTGTACGTCCCAATCCAACTGACTGATTGGGTTAATCCCAGACGCTTTAATCTCAACTTGCATTTGGGTCGCGACGGTTCCCGGAGATAGGCCAATCGCACGGATGCCATCAGCACCATTTTCTTTGTGAACGCATTCCGTCAACATTTTTGCCGCAGCCTTAGAGGCACAATAGTGGCTCCACGCCTCAACTGGGCCGTGGGCTGCACCTGAGCTAATCGTAAGAATGCTACCGCCACCCGAGGCGATCATCATCGGCAAGACGGCCCGCATGCCATTGAACACGCCCTTCAGGTTGATATCGATGACGGTGCCCCATTCATCTGGGTCTGCACTCGCGAGGTGGGAAATCGGTTCGATTACACCCGCGTTGTTGATCAAGATATCGACACTACCAAAGGTTTCTTTGGCCTTTGCGATTGCATCCTCAACCGAAGCATAGCTCGCTACGTCACAGGTTAGTGCTATGGCTTGCGTGCCAATTTCAGTTGCGAGTTTTTCGATCGCATCCGAACTACGCGCAATCAGCGCAACATTTGCACCTGCAGCAGCAAAGACACGTGCAGCTTCTGCACCGATTCCACGGCTTGCACCTGTAATTACAACGGTTTTTCCTGCTAAGTTCATTTTAGAAACCCTTTAAAATTCAAAGACGGTGCTTATTTATTAATCAACAGAAGGTTGAGCGTCTAGCGTCCTGCACCCTTGACCCCAACTCTGAGCTATTAAACTATGGACGACCTAACCGTTTCTCCGAAAGATCAGGAATTTAATTGATGTCTACGTTTTTAAAAGTTTATTGCACTTCAGCCCTTAGCCTATTGCTTGGCACAACTGCCGGCTTTGCTGATGTCACAAACGCCGACGTTTGGGAGAACTGGCAAGGCTATATGACCTCAATGGGTTATGAAGTCACTGCAAATGAATCTGTGTCCGGTAACATTCTGACAATCACAGACATTAAAATGGCTATGGATTTCGCTATCAGTGACGACAACATGGTGGCCGCACTACCTGAAATTCAATTCACGGAACAAAGTGACGGAAGCGTTCGCGTAACTATTCCTAAAAAGACAATTATCGACCTTGATATGACCTTAGAAACCGGAGAAGCGGTCAGCGCATCTATCGGATATAACCAAGACAGTTTGGATATGATCGTGACCGGCGATCCCGACAACTTCATCTATGCCTATTCCGCCAAAGTGCTGGACATGACGTTGGACCATCTAACTGTTGATGAGGAGGTAATCGGAGCTGGCCTTGCTAAAGTACAGGTCAGCCTGATGGACGTGAACGGTAACTCTACAATCTCATCGTCAGAATTACGGGCATACTCACAGGCCGCTAACATAGGCGCAATTAAGTATAACGCTGCATTCTCTGATCCCGAGTCGGGTGGCAAACTCAAGATTGAGGGAGCCATAAATGATCTAGTTTCTGACAGCACAGGCACAATGCCAAACACTGGCATAAATGCACAAGACGTCGTCACAATGCTGGATGCAGGTTTTGCTGTAAAAGGTGCTTTAACCTACCAAGCTGGCAACATGGACATCGCATTTGATGGGCCTGATGGCGCAGGCACTGCAACCACGTCTTCCACTGGTGGTGAGGTTGCGTTTGCAATGGGCTCCAATGGCATGAGCTATAACGTTGGTCAAAAAAATCTGGCTGTAAATGCGTTAGTATCTGATGTTCCATTGCCAATAACATTCATCATGGCCGAGTCTAAATTCAACCTCGCGATGCCACTTCGCAAATCTGACGAAGAACAGGATTTTGCATTTGGATTCACAATGGGTGATTTTACAGTTTCGGATATGCTCTGGGGCATGTTTGACCCATCCTCCCGATTGCCACACAACCCAGCAACTTTAGCGGTTGATCTGTCCGGCAAAGCAAAAGTCCTATTTGATTTCTTCGATCCCGATCAGGCAGCAGCATTGGAAAGTAGTGGTGCTGCACCTGGTGAACTGAATGCCCTATCGCTGAATTCACTAATCGTTGATGCTGTTGGGGCCCGCTTAACAGCTGCGGGTGACTTCACATTCGACAACACTGACTTGGTTAGCTTTGATGGCATGCCGCGCCCGACGGGTGGAATAGATCTGAAACTGGTTGGTGGTAATGGCCTGCTGGATAACTTGGTCAACATGGGCATACTCCCAGAGCAACAAGCGATGGGTGCTCGTATGATGATGGGCCTATTCGCCCGTGCTGGAACAGAACCGGACACCGTCACCTCCAAGGTTGAGATTAACGACGCGGGTCATATCTTGGCCAACGGTCAACGCATCCAATAAACTAACTCTATTTGGGAAAAGGGCCGTGCACCTTGCGCGGCCCTTTTTCTGTCCCACCCTTGCGCCAAGTCCGCAGCAAGGGTACCTCAGGACCAACTTCCAAGGGAGACGCCAAATGCCGCAGCCCCTCGATGCGCTGACACAATCACTTTTATCTGCTGCCAAACGTGCAGGGGCTGACGCCGCTGATGCAATGGCAGTTCAAGGCACATCAGTCTCGATTGACGTACGTGCGGGTGCATTGGAACATGCTGAACGCTCTGAAGGAATCGATATTGGCCTTCGCGTTTTTGTGGGCCAAAAAGTTGCCAATGTTTCCGCATCCGACACGTCAGCACGCACCATTGATGAAATGGCGCAGCGCGCTGTTGCGATGGCACAAGAGGCACCTGATGATCCCTATGCAGGCCTTGCTGATCCATCCCAACTGATCGCAGACTGGGATATTGACGCGCTTGAGTTACACGATGCCACGCCAGAACCAGCTCCAGAGACTTTGCAGCACGTTGCTGCAGAAGCAGAGGCCGCTGCAATGGACGTTCATGGTATCACTCAAGTTCAATCTGCCAGCGCAGCTTATGGCGCACGTCAGGTTCATCTGGCTGCAAGCAATGGGTTTTCTGGCGGATATGCACGAACAGACCGCGCCCTAAGCTGTGTTGCAATTGCTGGAACAGGTACTGGGATGGAACGTGATTACGCTGGCGACAGCCGCATCTTCCAGGCCGACCTGCGCAATGCTGCCGAAATTGGGCGTGAAGCTGCTGAACGCGCCCTTGCCCGCATGGACGCGCGCAAACCACCAACTGGATCGTTCCCCGTATTGTTCGACGAGCGCGTTTCATCAACTTTGATCAGCCATCTTCTCGCAGCAGTAAATGGCGCCTCCGTTGGCCGTGGCGCATCATGGTTGCGCGACTCCTTAGGTGAACAAGTTTTACCCGCACACCTATCCGTTCTGGAGGATCCACATCGCCCACGTACAGGTGCATCCCGACCATTCGACGCTGAAGGTCTGCCAACCGCTAAGCGTGCTATTGTCGAAGACGGCATTCTAACGGGTTGGACGCTGGATTTGGCCAATGCGCGCAAACTTGGCATGACCTCCACTGGTAACGCCGCACGTGGTACCGCATCCGGCCCCTCACCCAGCATTTGGAACACCGCTTTAACGCAAGGTGCAGCATCCAAGGACGACCTCATTCGTGATATGGGAACCGGCCTTTTGGTCACCTCAATGATCGGTTCAACCATCAACCCGAACACTGGTGATTATTCACGCGGTGCCGCAGGGTTGTGGGTGGAAAACGGCGAAGTTCAATACGCGGTGAACGAATGCACAATCGCTGGAAATCTGCGTCAGATATTGATAGGTATTGTGCCTGCAAATGATGCCCGCACACACCTTAGTCGTGTCGTCCCCTCATTGTTGGTTGAGGGAATGACCCTTGCCGGCGAATGACCTAAAACTGCTGATCGATGCCGCCTTAATAGCTGGGCGCGTTGCCACCAGCTATTCTGGCAAGACCGCTAAGAAGTGGGACAAACCCGATGGGGCAGGCCCTGTGACCGAAGCTGACTTAGCTGTAAATGATATGCTGTCCGCAACACTTCGCCCAGCCCGTCCAGACTATGGCTGGCTATCTGAAGAAACTGATGACACAATTGAACGTCTTTCCCAAAACAAGGTATTCATCCTTGATCCGATCGACGGGACGCGCAGCTATGCGGAAGGTGCCAACACATGGGCGCACTCATTTGCTGTGGCCGATCATGGTATAATAATGGCCGCTGTCGTATATCTGCCGATGCTTAACAAGATGTACACTGCCGCCTTAGGTAAAGGTGCCCAACTTAATGGCGAATCCATTCAGGTTTCAGATCAAGCGGAACTAACCGGTTCATCTATTCTATCCACCAAAGTAAATGTTGAACCGCGTTTTTGGCCAAACGGTGTGCCTGATTTCAATCGGAATCATCGCCCCTCGCTTGCCTACCGCTTAGCGCTTGTTGCTGAAGGCAAGTTCGACGCCATGTTCACTTTCCGTCCAAGTTGGGAATGGGACATTGCTGCAGGTGCGCTAATCGTAAGCGAAGCTGGTGGTAAAATCACTGATCAGACAGGTAACCCATTAATCTTCAACCAGCCTGACTCGCTATTAAACGGCGTTGTCGCAGGTGGTGCGGATGTCCACGCACAGGCACTTACCGCACTGCAATATAGGTAAAAGGGAATTGGAGTTTCACCATGCCTAAATCCCTTGAGTTGTCAGCCTACCGTGCTCTTGTGCGGCGCAACCTTCCAACGAAATACACGCCCACCCAAGATCGCCCCGTTGGCGAAATCCTGTGGTTGAATGCACCAGAAATTGGGAACGCACTGGCGATACTTAATCTTGCAAAATGGCTATGTGCTCATCGCGATGGTTTGAGCATTTTGATAACTACGAAAGACACGATCAAGTCCCCAAACCCAGAAATTATAATCGATGTGGCACCCAGTGAACACCCCCATGATGTTTCGGCATTCCTCGAACACTGGCATCCAACAGTCAGCCTATGGCTTTGGGGCGCATTGCAACCGAATTTGATAATAGCAACTTATGTAAAAGGCATACAGCTTATCATGGCTGATGCCGATCAAACTGGTTTTGAAAACCGCCGCGATCGCTGGTTGCCAGAAGTTGCACGTGACGTAATGGTTTGTTTTGACAGTGTTCTTGTTCGTTCAAAAGCATCTCAAGCTCGCCTCGCAAAGTTAGTACGCAGCGGTACGCCTTTAGAGCTTAGCGGCCCAATTATGGCTGGTAGCGTATCTCTGCCCTTTGCACAAAGTGATTTCGATGACTTCTCAGCCATATTGGGGGGAAGACCCATTTGGTTTGCTGCTGCTGTTCAACCAAATGAAGTCCAAACTGTACTCGCAGCGCACCGACACGCCCTTCGCCTCTCACATCGTCTGTTGTTGGTTTTGAACCCTGCCAGCAAAGAGCACGCTTCGGCCTGTGAGGAACAAATGAAAGAAGATGGTCTGCGCAATTCGCGTTGGGACGACGGCGAAATGCCCGATGACAATTGCCAGGTCCTACTTGCGAGCGCACAGGACGAACTGGGGCTTTGGTACCGACTTGCACCACTCTCATTCCTTGGAAGTTCTCTAGCATCTGGCCAGCATGGGCTTGACCCACTGCAGGCCACAGGTTTAGGAACTGCTATACTATACGGTCCAAATGTTCGCAATCACATGCCCAGCTACACACGACTTGCAGCTGCGGGCGCTGCGCGTATTGTCAATGACACTGGCGCGCTAGGTGTGGCTGTCGCTCAGCTAATTTCGCCTGATCACGCTGCCTCTATGGCGATGTCAGGGTGGGATGTTGTATCACAGGGCGCGGATGTGACTGACCGAATTACTGAACTGGTTACAACGGCCCTTGATGCTGTCGAAGAAGGAACCAATTGATGCGCGCACCAAAATTCTGGGACCAATCATCAAGTTGGCAGGCTATAATACTTGCACCCTTAGGGCATCTTTACGCTGCAGCGACCGCGCGACGGCTGGCCAATGGATCGCCCTTAAAGCTAAAGACCCCGGTTGTTTGCATCGGTAACATCAACGCTGGTGGTACAGGTAAAACCCCAACCGTTATTGCGGTGACCGAACTTTTGCGTGATCTGTACCACACGCCTCATATCGTGAGCCGTGGCTATGGCGGCACGTTGGAGGGTCCTGTTCGTGTGGACCCTGCCATTCACACTGCTGATCAGGTGGGTGATGAACCTTTGCTACTAGCCGCTTTCGCTGAAGTTTGGGTTTCAAAGGATCGCGCATTGGGTGGCAAAGCCGCGCAAGACGCAGGTGCCACCGTCATCGTTCTTGACGATGGGCACCAAAACCCTGCACTTCATAAGGATCTATCTATTGTGGTCGTTGATGCCCAGCATGGGTTTGGGAATGGTCAATGCTTGCCCGCAGGTCCACTTCGCGAACCCTTAACTGAAGGATTGTCGCGCGCAGATTTATTGCTGTCCATTGGACTGCCATCGACGCAGGAAACCTTTGCAACTTCACTACAAAATCTTCAAGTACCACATATTTCAGCAGCTTTAGAGCCGCTGATGACTGGGATGGACTGGGCTGATACCCGGGCGTTTGCCTTTGCCGGAATTGGGCATCCAGAAAAGTTCTTTGCGACCTTGCGCGGGTTAGGAGCGGAAGTGGTTCACACAGAACCATTGGATGATCATCAAAAACTGTCCACCAATTTACTTGCCCGTTTCGAAGCAGATGCACGTGTAAAAGGCGCGCAGTTAGTGACCACGGAAAAGGACGCCGTACGTTTACCACCAGCATTTCGCATGAAGGTCATTACCTTGCCCGTTCGTTTGAAATTTGAAGATGATTGTGCGCTGCAATCAGCACTGAAGAGACTGCCGTTAGCTAAATAGCCAGCGCGCTAGAATTAGAAAATGGCTGGCAAGTCAAACGACTCACCAGCCATTGTATTGAAAAAATCACTCTAGATCAGCGTCGATAATTTCTGACATCTCAGCAAAGCTCATGTTCGTGTGCTTCTTACCATTGATGATAAAGCTTGGGGTGCTGTCGATGTTATCTGCGCCCGCTTTTTCTTGGTACCAAGCAATCAACGTTTTCGCTTTATCATTGTCATTCAAGCAGACTTCAAGCGTCTTTCCATCAATACCAGCCAGACGACCAAGCTTGCGCAATTCGTCGATAATTGCCGCTGGCTCACCCGCACGTGTCCACGAAGATTGGGACTGGAACATCAAGTCAGTTAAACCGAAGAATTTCTCAGGACCCGCACAACGCGCGATCATCGAAGCCCACAAGCCGTAACGGTCAAAATAGACTTCACGAAAGACAAAGTTGATCTTGTCTGTATCGATGTAGTTTTTCTTTAGGTCCTTAAATGTACCCGTATGAAAGGATGCACAGTGCGGGCATGTGTATGATGCATATTCAATCACAGTAACTTTGGCATCTGGGTTACCAATCATCATGTCAGGAATAGTTGATGTATCGACTTCAGCATCACCATCAGCATTGTCTGTAACTTCAGTTGCGACAGCTTCTGCCGGTGCTGTCAATTCCGCAGATTGAGAAGCGGTGCTTGAGGGTTCGTGTACAAAAATAAAGTACGCGCCAACGCCGACAAGCGCGGCAACAATCATTGGAAGAATGCGTTTCATATCGTAATCCTTAGGTCTGGGTGTTTTTTTGTTTCATTACATTTGTGCCAAGTCGTTCAAGGGCTGCTCTCAGCCCCTCATCCCCAACGGCTTGGGTTGTCTCTGCTGCTCGCTTCACAATTCCTGCATCGGGAACCATTTCACTTACTGATTTGGGGCGATGAGTAAAATCAACCTGACCCTCTGCAAAACCAGTGGTCGCAGTTTGCGTGATCCGCACGCGAGCAATGGCGTTGTAGCCATACACAGAATTTACTTTGGCGCGAATTTGTTCCTTTTGCATTTCCAACATAGGTGCTTGGGCACCCGTTGTTAACAATGTTAGTGTCGCACCCATTCCGCCACGCGCGTAGCTAACCTCCACAGGTCTCGCGATTGAGGAAATATCAGGTCCAGCAATCTCTGCCCAATTGGTCAGTAAACGGCTTTGCGCAAAACCACGGCTTTCGCTGGCCGTTCGGATTCGGTTGCCCAACAACGTTGCTGTGCGTTTGAACCCTTTTGTGCTGGTGCGTCGCTGAACCAAAGCTATGTTCCTCACTATCGAAACCTACAATAGCGGATCACCCCGCCCAGACCAGCGAAACAAGACAATGCGGAGTATAAAGATTGCGTGATCTCAGCTCAAATTTGCTTAAATGGTACGATGTACACGCACGCCCAATGCCTTGGCGTACGCCACCTGCCGAAAAAAAGGCTGGCGTGCAGCCTGACCCTTACCGGATTTGGTTATCAGAGGTGATGTTACAACAAACAACAGTCGCAGCCGTCAAAGATTACTTTAACAGATTCACAACCCGGTGGCCTACAGTAGTGAGCCTTGCTGCCGCTAACGATGGCGACGTGATGGGAGAGTGGGCTGGCTTGGGCTATTATGCCCGTGCACGAAATCTACTGAAATGCGCTCGCGTCATCACCGATGAACATTCGGGGGTCTTTCCTGACGATCACGCAACTCTCCTAACGCTTCCAGGTATCGGTCCATATACCGCAGCCGCGATTTCCTCGATCGTCTTCGATTTACGTCATGTTGTTGTAGACGGGAATGTAGAACGCGTAATGTCGCGCCTATACGATATTCACTCACCTTTGCCTGCCTCAAAATTGGAGCTAACAGCCAAGGCCGAACACCTAACACCTAACCAACGCACAGGTGACTACGCCCAGGCGGTTATGGATTTGGGCGCAACAATTTGCACCCCCAAGTCACCCGCATGCGGCATTTGTCCCTGGCATGAACCATGTAAAGCACGCAAAGCTGGAACCGCACCAGACTTACCCAAAAAGACCCCTAAAAAGCCAAAACCAATACGCCACGGAACTGTCTATTTAGGCCGCAGGTCGGATGGTGCATGGTTGCTTGAACGCAGGCCTGACAAGGGTTTGCTAGGGGGTATGCTAGGCTGGCCTGGGTCTGATTGGATTGATGTCACAACACCACGACCGATAGGTACACCACCAACGCCTGCCGACTGGAAGACCGAAGAAGGCGAAGTGCGTCATACATTTACCCACTTTCACCTGTTACTAACAGTCATGTCAGCGACAATAGAGAGTAATGAACAACTCTTATTCTTAGGACACAACGATTTTCGCCCTTCCGACTTACCGACAGTAATGCGCAAGGCATTTGACCTTATTCAAAAATAAAGCATCCGTAGTCGCGCCAAAATACGTCGAACCATCCAAAAGCCCTCCCTTTTTGGTTGTCATTGGGGCTAATCCCTTTTGCGTGGATTGGTGCACTTTGCGGCGGATGGACTGTTTTTCTGCTGCCACTTTTAACGTGATACCTTTTCTCAGCGATCGACGTCGCCTTGGGTCTAGACGTGAAGAACATAGATTTGGATGCAACGAAAGATGATTTGTATTGGTATCGCTTAATCACAATGATTTGGGCTCATGTGCAATTCATCACTGTTTTTGCACTAATCGCCTATGTCACTGGTGCAGCGCATCTTGCCGCATGGGAAAAGGTCAGTTTGTTTTTTGGCGTTGGCGTTGGCGTTGGCGTTATCACGGGCACCATTGGGATCAATTACAGCCACGAATTCATGCACCCCCAAAAAAAACTTGAGCGCCACATGGCGGATTTTTTATTATGCATGGTCATGTATTCTCATTTCCGCTCTGAGCACATGTTGGTTCATCACCGTTACGCCGCAACACCGCGTGATCCTGTTACTGCGCGGATGGGCGAACATTTTTATCGCTATTTTCCTCGTGTCTTGCGCAATTCCTTTATTTCGGCGCTTGGTGCAGAAGCAGCAATGATTGCACGCAAAGATTTGCCTGCGACCGACCGCGGGAACCCCTTCTGGAAATATGCAGCGCTCCAAGATGGCTTCTTGTTTCTTGCCTTAGTTCTGGGTGGATGGGCAAGTGTTGGACTGTTCCTCCTTCAAGCAGGTATTGCCATTTGGCAGCTAGAGTTGGTCAATTTCATTGAACACTACGGCCTGACCCGCAAACACATGGGTGAAGGCAAGTATGAGCATGTACAACCACGCCATTCGTGGAACGCAGCACACAAAGCATCCAATTGGCTGTTGATAAATTTGCAGCGTCATTCAGACCACCACTACAAACCTGATCGCCGCTTTCCAGTGTTGCAGACCTACACAGAAGCTGACGCGCCTCAATTGCCATGTGGTTATCCCATAATGACGATGGCCGCGATGTACCCGCCAATGTTCCGCCGGATCATGAACCCACGCGTACGCAAATGGCGTGAGATGTATTATCCTGAGATCACAGATTGGTCTGCTTATAACACAGCAAAAAGCCCTATGCCGCGCTAAGCAATTTTACCAGTTCACATAAAAAAACCCCGCCACAAGGGCGGGGTAAAGGTGAGTGCCATTATATGCGGCCTTGGGTAAAGGCCACCGGCACCAGCGGTGTTCGTAAAACTGTGGTGTGGGTGTCAGATCAGTCGTGCATCTCAGCGCGAACTTGTTGACGCAACAGATCGATAGGAACTTTTTTCCCATCTTTCTTAAAGCACCAGTAAGTCCATCCATTGCAGCTTGGCGCGCCTTCAAGATGGGCACCCACTTGGTGGATTGATCCTTTGATATCATCACCAATCAGGGTGCCGTCTGCACGTACTTTGGCTTTGTGACGCTTGTTCATCGAATAAAGTTCTTCGCCTGGACGCAGCATACCACGTTCAACCAACTGGCCAAACGGAACACGTGGTTCTGCACGTTTAGAAGCGCTGACCTGCAATGCTTCACGGTCAAATCTGCGTGCATTCGCGATGCGTTTCGTCGCAACCTTACGGTATGCTTCTTCACGCTCGATCCCGATGAAATCACGGCCCAGCATCTTAGCAACCGCACCTGTGGTACCTGTGCCAAAGAACGGATCAAGGATCACATCACCTGGGTTGGTTGAACCAACCAAGATTCGGTGAAGCAAACTTTCCGGCTTTTGTGTCGGATGTGCTTTATCGCCAGCTTTGTCTTTCAAGCGTTCGTGACCTGTGCAAATCGGAAGAACCCAATCGCTGCGCATTTGAATGCCTTCATTCAGGGCTTTCAAAGCATCGTAGTTAAAAGTGTATTTACTAGCCTCGCTCTTACCGGCCCAGATCATTGTCTCGTGAGCGTTGGTAAAACGTTTACCACGGAAATTAGGCATTGGGTTTGACTTGCGCCAAACAACGTCATTCAAAATCCAGAAACCTTCGTTCTGCAACGACGCTCCAACACGGAAAATATTGTGGTAGCTACCAATAACCCAAATCGCACCATTTGGTTTCAGAAGGCGACGTGCGGCCTTAAGCCATGCAGTCGTAAAGTCATCATAAGCACGAAAGCTGCTGAATTGGTCCCAGTGATCATCAACCGCATCAACTTTGGAATTATCGGGACGATGCAAGTCACCTTTGAGCTGCAAATTATAAGGCGGATCTGCAAAAATCAGATCAATAGATTCAGCGGGCAGACTGTTCATCACATCGATGCAATCGCCAGCAATAATTTCGTTCAATGGAAGCGGCACAGCCGTCTTCACAGGTGCCACCGCACTCTTAACTTTGGTCATATTTTTCTGCCTCTGCTCGGCTCATTATTGAGCTCGTTTGTTGTCTCCAATCTGAGTCAAAGGTGATTCGAGGTCAATTTATTTATTGAACCAATTGGTTACTATTTTTTCTTGATACAACATATTGTGTACCGGTTTGAACGAACATCTATGGTGTGGGGTTACTCCCAAACTCCGTAGCGCCTCCATGTGCTTTTTTGATCCATAACCCATGTTGGTTTCCCATCCATAACCGGGGTGCTGTTGCGCTAAATCCACTAGGACACAATCTCGACAAACTTTGGCCACAATTGAGGCCGCGGAAATCGAAATCGATCGACTGTCACCTTTGACCAAAGTCGTTGCAGGAAGCCGCAACCCACGCGGGATCATGTTGCCATCAATCAAAACATGCTCAGGTAAAACCTGTAGACCAGCAATTGCTCGCTCCATCGCTAAATGCGATGCCCGCAGGATGTTGATCTCGTCAATTTCAGCAACAGACGCATGTGCAATCGAAACATCAGCGCAATCCAATAACTGCCGGTACAAATCCAAACGCTTCTTCGCAGTCAGCTTTTTTGAATCGTTCAGGCCTTCAGGAATACATATGGGGTCCAATACGACAGCTGCTGCAGTCACTGGTCCAGCAAGTGGGCCACGCCCAACTTCATCCACCCCAGCAACCCGACACCCTAATTCAGTCTCAAACATGAAATCTGGCAACAGCTCCCCCTCTTCATCTTACAAAATAAACTCTCGCCGAAGGCTCAAATTCCAAAAGGAATTTTAAACTTCATATTGCAGCAAAGCTCCACTCTTTTGCCAGAGACCACGAAAAAGGGGAAGGTGCCCGAACACCCTCTCCACATCAGCAACAACAATGTTGTGCTAGATTAACCCTAACTTTAGCGGCGGGTTAACTTATAACCCTGCTTGCGCAAGCAACGGGCACCAAAACCAAAGCGTAACCCACGATCTGTTCTTACGCGACGTTCGCAATGTTGTGGCAAACGATGAGTGAAATCATTGTTGCGCTCAAGGCAACGTTGGCCAAAGATTCGTGCAGTTCCACGACGGGTCTCAAAGCTGCGCAAACATTTGCTTGGCAACAGGTGTTGTAGAACACGGCGCGGCAAGGGGCGCGTCTGGACATGTTTTTTCTTTTTCTGAAACTGCTTTTTTTGCACCTTCTTCTGAGGCTGCGAATAAACCTGAACTTTAGCTTTATTATCCTTGTTGGAATCATGAATTACGGCACCAACTATTGCGATGCCAAGTAGCGCAGCCAGTGCACGACCAACGTCCTCTTGATTCGCTCGTGCAGGCGCTGCTGCAAAACCAGTGAATAAAATTGAAGTGGCAACAACAGTTGCTATAAATTTGCGGTGCATGCGAGCGATCCTTTCTATAGATACAATATTGCCGCTGAAGGTATGCGGCGGTGATGCAACCAATTTGGACTCGACCCATTCAGACAGGCAATAACACCGCAATGTTATTGAATATCGGATGCCAACAACCTGCATTGTTATTGAATATCAAAGCCGACTTGCTCATGATCTGAAACATGAAACATACACTCGTATCACTTTGCACAGCAGCAAGCTTGCTTTTTGCAGCTCCTGCCTTTGCCGAAAGCTGCTACGCCGATTATAAGGCAAAGCAAGATAACCCTTTGCGCCTGCATTATGGCGTCATCGAGATCGATGGCCCTTGCGATGCAGAATCCGCAAAATCCGAAGCAGCGTCACTCCTCCAAGCAGAGGGCTGGACCTTACTCTCTTTACTCTCCACATTCGGGGCAAATGGCCTCGCAGAAAGGAAACAGAGTGCAGGACCCTATTACCTCCGCTTCTGAAGCGCGCAATACCGGTACTAGACTGGTTGGTTTCGGGCTTGCAGCGATTGTAATCATTTTGATGCTTGCAGCGATTTTGCTTTTTTACAATTTGCCTGATGCCAATGCTTTCAACCAACGCGTTGAAGACATATTTAGATCCAACGATGGTCTAACCGAACAATCAGAGATTAAACTACTAGAAATACTTGCCCAATCCGGCACGGCTTTTTCCGATGTCTTATCCAGCTATCGTAGCATCATCTTTGTGCTGGTAATCTTCGCAACAGCACTGCTGATCGCGTCACTCGTTTTCCTGGTCATGCTGGTTATCCTGAACCGTCGGATGGCACAAATTGAACGGGCCGGTATCGAAGTGAACTCACTGCTTATCAGTCGCGAAGAAAATACTATTCATCTAAACGACATGGGATTCAAACTGACAGACGCTGCGATGGAGACAATGTCTTTATTAGCTGAGGCTCGCATGGATGACGATGTGCTCTCGGGGTCAGAAATTGAGGGTATGATTTCAGGTCGCCCCGCATCCGACTGCGAAGAGGCCGCTGGTGCCACAAGAATCAAGCGTTTGCGCGATACACTAGGTAATCAGATAGTCAGCGAACTTCTGGTCAAAAACATCGCCCGCCGAGGTTACATGCTTGCAGTGAGCAAGGACGTCATAAAAGTCCGCTAAATCGCTGGTCAAACCAAACTTCACAGGCTTAGGGTGTCTTAAATCAAGTCTGTGAAGGACACCAACCATGCCAGCACCTAAAAACACGTTCAAACACGCCCTCGCAAATGGTGAGACACTAATTGGGTGTTGGCTTAGCCTTGCCAATAGTTATTCAACTGAAGCAATGGGATCGACGGGTTTTGACTGGCTATTGATTGACGCAGAACATGCGCCCAATGATCTTCGCTCGCTACGCGATCAACTGATATCGCTGGATGCTAGCCCAACATCACCCGTCATACGGGTTCCAATTGGCGAAACATGGATTATCAAACAGGTTCTAGACCTTGGGGCGCAAACACTTTTGGTTCCAATGGTAGAAAGTGCAGAACAAGCTCGCGAACTTGTCCGCGCATGCCGCTATCCTCCTGAAGGAGTTCGTGGAGTCGGCTATGTCACCGCACGTGCAGCTGGTTTCGGAACCATCCCCGACTACGGCAAAACCGCAGATGCCGAAATCTGTCTTTTGATCCAAGTTGAAAACCGTGCAGGGCTTGAAGCTTTGGATGAGATCCTTGAAGTTGATGGTATCGATGGTGTGTTTATCGGACCCGCAGACCTGTCTGCAGATCTTGGACACATGAGCGATATGATGCACCCTGAGATGCAATCAGTTATCATGTCCTCTTTGGAAAAAATTGCAGCAAGCGGCAAAGCGCCTGGAATTCTAAGTCTAGATGATGGGATGACCCAAAAGTCGCTGACAGCTGGTGCGAAGTTTGTAGCAGTTGGCGTCGACATCGTAACGCTAACCAATCACTCACGCGCCCTTTCAACCAAGTGGAAATCTAACCTTTAAAATTCGGCGCACTGAGCTGTCTCTATTTCCCAAACAGCCCATACGCACTTAGAAAGACCTAAACCATGTATCTTGGATTGTTTCTATTGGCTCTGGCCTATGTCCTTAGCCAATTCTTTCGCGCCTTCTTGGCTGTCATCAGTGTACCACTGGAAACTGAGCTTGGGATTGGTGCAGAAGCACTGGCCACGGCAAGTGGGCTTTGGTTCATCAGCTTTGCCGCAATGCAAATTCCTGTGGGCTGGTCCCTAGATACATTAGGCCCAAAACGAACGGCCTCAGTTTTGCTTCTTGTTGGTGGTACTGGTGGGTCCTTGCTATTTGCGGTCGCGACTTCTGCGTTTCATCTCAATATCGCGATGATGCTGATCGGCGCAGGCTGTGCCCCTGTACTGATGGCAGCTTATTATATCTTTGCACGTGAGTTTCCACCACTCCAGTTCGCGACGCTTGCAGCATCAATGATTGGAGTAGGCACCATCGGTAACCTACTCGCCTCATACCCAATGGCATTCGCTGAAACGATGGTTGGCTGGAGAGCAACCATGGTGTGCCTTGCCGTCCTTTGCGCAATCATTGCGGTTGGCGTTCAAGTTACCGTTAAAGACCCCGAAAAAGCCGTGAGCGAAACCAAAGGATCATTATTAGATGTATTGCGCATCCCAGCCCTATGGCTGATCGCACCGATAGCAATCGTGGGCTATGTACCCGCAGCTGCAATTCGCGGTGCATGGATGGGACCATACCTGAATGAGGTTCATGGGCTGTCGAGCAGCGAAATCGGGACTGCGGCATTGATAATGGGCATCGCAATGATCGGCGGCGTCTTTCTATATGGTCCGCTTGATCGTTGGTTCGGGACACGAAAGTGGGTTGTATTTGGCGGCAATATCCTCACCCTGTGCTTCTTGCTTGGGCTCTATGCCTTTGGTGCATCTTCATACATCGTGACAATTATTATGCTGTGCGGCGTTGGTTTCTTTGGCGCAACTTTCCCAGTTGTTATTGCCCACGGCAAAGGGTTCTTTCCTGCACACCTAACGGGACGCGGCGTGACCTTGTTGAACATGTTCAGCATTGGTGGCGTGGGTCTTGCCCAAATGGTCGCACGACCATTGCACGATTCATATCAAGGCACCGATGCAGCCGCACCATTTGCCGCCGTATTCCTATTGTTTGCGGTGATGTTGATCACAGGTCTATCGCTCTACCTGTTCTCACAAGACAACACTGACTAGGATAAATCGACCCCTCGTTACTGCAATGCACCTCGCCCCCTTCCCCCCAAGCAGATTCGGGTGTAGGGGGCGCGGACCATCATCACACATATTGGAGATCAAAAGATGGGTTATCGCCTTGTCGTAGTGGGGGCCACAGGAAATGTGGGTCGCGAAATGCTAAACATTCTGGACGAACGCCAGTTCCCAGTTGATGAACTTGCCGTGCTTGCGTCACGCAATTCATTGGGAACGGAAGTTTCGTTTGGTGATAAGACACTTAAGACGAAGGACCTAGATGCTTTTGATTTCACGGGCTGGGACATCGCATTGTTTGCAATCGGATCCGACGCGACAAAAAAATACGCGCCGATTGCAGCTGCATCTGGTTGTATCGTCATCGATAATTCTTCACTTTACCGCTACGATCCGGACGTGCCATTGGTTGTGCCAGAAGTGAACCCCGAAGCCGTTCTAGACTATCACAAGAAGAACATCATCGCGAACCCCAACTGTTCGACCGCACAGATGGTTGTAGCGCTAAAACCTTTGCATGACCGTGCAAAAATCAAACGCGTTGTTGTATCCACTTACCAGTCCGTTTCTGGTTCTGGCAAAGGCGGCATTGATGAACTTTGGGATCAAACAAAGTCGATATACAACCCAGTAGATGACAAACCAGCGCGTCAGTTCACAAAACAAATCGCATTCAACGTGATCCCGCACATCGACGTCTTCATGGAAGACGGGACCACTAAAGAAGAGTGGAAGATGGTTGTGGAAACCAAAAAGATCATCGACAAAAGCATCAAAGTCACAGCGACCTGTGTGCGTGTGCCTGTGTTCGTTGGCCACTCTGAAGCGATCAACATCGAATTTGAAGAGTTCCTTGACGAAGACGAAGCACGCGACATCTTGCGCGAAGCGCCAGGCGTCATGGTGATCGATAAACGTGAAGACGGTGGCTATGTCACACCCATTGAATGCGTTGGCGATTACGCAACATTCATCAGCCGCATCCGTCAGGACAGCACAATCGACAATGGCATAAACCTATGGTGCGTCTCGGACAACTTGCGCAAAGGTGCTGCATTGAACGCCGTTCAGATTGCAGAGACGTTGGGTACGCGTGTTTTGAAAAAAGGCTAACTTCCACCGAAAAATGCTAATTTGAAGGGGTACCTCGAGGTGCCCCTTTTCTTTTGGTCGCCTTTTCGCTTGGGTATAACAGCACAGATTGTGCGCTCATTGATGAACAAAGGTTTTTACCATTATGCGTTTCGATGTATTTTTATTGGCCCTATCGCCGTCTTTCGTTTTCGCAGACACAATCGTGGCACGCATCGCCCCAACAGATGTCACCGTCTTCACACAAGGGGCCAAAGTGACGCTCAGGGGTCAGATTGACCTACCCGCTGGAATTCATGAGATCGTCATTCCAGACATGTGACCCAACAATGGCGGAACGGACACTCCAACGGTAACACTTTCTGGAGCAACATTGATCTCTGAGAAGTGGCAAAACAACAACTAAGTAGCACAGCTTGAACCTGAGACCGAAGAGTTCGCCGTCGCACAAGCAGCCGTAGAAACCGCACAAGATGCTGTTACAGCATTGAAGGATGAAATTTCCAAAAAACAGTTGGCAATCACCGCCGCCAATGCCCAACTTGAATTCTTAAAATTATTGTCCGATAGCGATACTTTGCCAGATGGTATCGACACCTTGCGTGATCCGTCACGAATGATTTCCGACGAAACCCTAAATTCCAATGTTGCAATTTAAAACGCTAAAAATGCAGTTCGCAACCTAAGAAAAACCTGCCCAACCTGCAGAACAGCGTAGCAATGGCACAACGCGTGCTCAGCACGCTATTGCCGCCAACAGATAAATTCGCGCAACTTACATTAACCGTCTCAGTCCCTGCCGCCACGAATAGCGATATTTCGATCAAATACCTTGTACGTGATGCAGCATGGCGCCCTGTTTGTGATATGCGCCTCACCACCGGAGATGATCCCAAGCTGGTCATAGAACGTGGTGCCTTGCTGCTTCAACAATCTGGTGAGCGATGGAATGACGTCAACCTGAATCTTACTACTGTCGGGTTAAAAGAACGCTCAGAACCTTCGCGTATCTTCCCACAGCCTATGCGCATTTCAGATCCAGATTTGATGGTGAAGCGCCAATTGAAGTCACGAGTTCAGCCCTCATACGCAGAAACCGATATGGCCCTCGAAGCGCCTCCTCTAATAGAAGAAGCCTCTGGTGGTTTTGTAGATCTTTCAGGGATAGCCGCACAATATAATTTTGAGTACGGCATGTCCCTAAACAGCAGTGGCGATTTCACCCGTGTCACATTGGGTGCGTTAGATTTTGATGCAGAAATCGAAGCCCACGCCGTGCCAATTAACAATCCAACCACTTATCGCATAGTGACATTTACCAACTCTAGCGGCGAAAGCATTTTACCAGCCGAAGCCAGCTTATATGCCGATGGTCGATTGATTGCTGATTCATACGTGAACCAAATCGTGCCCAGAGCAGAAACAGAATTGGGGTTTGGCTCAATCCGCGGCTTGCGCCTGACGCGCACCACATTGGATCGAAACGAAGGCGACCGCGGAATTATCACATGTTCCAACGAAAACACAGAAACTGTGCGCATTAATGTGGATAATTTAACTGGCGAAGATTGGAATATCACCTTGTTAGATCGCGTACCTTACGCAGAACAAGAGGACCTAATCATCGATTGGTCACAGCACCTCGTCCAAACACAACCGATTATGAAGATATGCGCGGCGTGTTGCATTGGAATTTGGAAATCAAGTCAGGAACCAAACAATCGGTGAACCTAAAGACAAAAATCACTTTTCCTGAAGGAATGGTCCTTCGTTAAGGCAGTCTTTAGCCCCACGTTTTGCGTGGGGCTGATTGCTTAAACGGCTTGAAATTCTTTGGCCTCAGGATTGTAGGATTCCAATCCACCTTCGCCAATATCTGTCCAAAGGCCATGCATCGACAAAACGCCTTGATCGACGCGATCTTTGATGAAAGGAAAAGTCATTAGGTTTTCTAAAGACGTTACAACAGAGTGTTTTTCCAACTGGCGAGCTTGCTCCTCTGGATCAATCTCATCCGCAACAAGATCATACTTAGGGCGCAAAATATCCATCCAACGACCCACAAAACTTGCTTTCTCTTCCAGCTCGGGCGCGTTGCCTTTGCACATGTCGATACAACCCTGAACACCACCGCAATTTGAATGCCCAAGAACAATCAAATGGGCCACATTCAGCGCCGTTACAGCATATTCGACTGCAGCACTCGTGCCGTGATAATCGCCATCTGGCTTAAAAGGTGGGACCAAATTTGCGATATTGCGGTGGATAAAGAACTCTCCCTGATCAGCACCAAAAATAGACGTCACGTGAACGCGGCTGTCACAACATGAAATTACCATCGCACGAGGACGCTGTCCCTCGGACGCAAGCCGACGATACCACGCTTGGTTCTCTGAATAGGCCGTGGCTTTCCAACCGTGGTAGCGTTGCAGCAGATATGACGGCAATGGTTTCGCTTGATCCATGTTTCTTTTCCCAACTTCGAAAGAACTTTCACTGTAATTAGCCTGTATTCGCAACAAATTCGAGGAAAAAGTAGTCCCTCATAACCATTTGTGAAGAATCTGAGCGCATCAGTGAATTAGCCGTGGGGGCTAGATCAAAGGTGAGTGGAATGAAGCACGTAACTTAGATGAAACCAAAAGAGGTGGCCAACGTTGATTATGACCGATTGAACGAGTTGTATACGCAATTGGGGCAATCAAACGCAAAAGACATTGTTTGCCGCGCGATGGAAGAGTTGGCACTACGCTTAACTCATTGCGACAAACTTTACCGCGACAAGGCATTGGGTGATCTGCACAAATCGGCCAAGTCATTAGTTGCGATTGCAGACCAAATTGGCATGCCTGCGGTGTCTTCAGTTGCGGGACATGTCACTATATGTATTGATTGCGAGAACACCATCGCACTTGCTGCAAGGGTGGCGAGACTCTTACGAATTGGTGAAGAATCTTTAGCTGTTATTCGGGACTTGCAAGACATCACCATCTGAACCTACTTGCAGCGGATATTACAGGCGTTAGGCTGGTTTCAAAATTGACCTTTGAAAGGTGACCAATGTCTGTTCAATTCGCTGCTGCAACAACCAATTCAATTCCAATTCATGCAATCGACCAGGACGATCTTGAGAACTGGACAGCAAAACAAACGCCAATGACGCAGACATGGGTCGCTTCAAATGCATTTAGCGGTGGTTTGCATCAAGCCTTGGTTGTTCCATCACCAGATGGCAGTCCGTTGATGGCTCTTGCAGGTTACGGCAATGCCAAAGCACGCAAACGCAGTCGCTTTCATTTGGCTGGTGCCGCAGGAAAGCTGCCTGAGGGCGCATACCATATCGCGTCCGGTATCTCTGAGGCTGAGTTGCCTCAAGAAGCATTGGGGTGGTTGTTGAATTCTTATCGGTTCGATCGCTACAAATCCGCCTCAGTAATGAAAGCACAGCTGATTGCCCCTGCGGGTGTGGATACCGATGAGATAATAGCATTGGCACAAAGCGAAGCTTTGACACGCGATCTGATCAACACCCCTGCATCTGACATGGGACCACCGCAGCTGGAAAAAGCTGCACGTACATTGGCCCAAGAATTCGGTGCGGCGATTGAAGTAACGGTTGGCGAAGACCTTTTGACTAGAAACTTCCCGATGATCCATACCGTTGGTCGCGCAGCCGATCGTGCGCCCCGATTAATCGATATGCGATGGGGTGATGATGGACCAACGCTAACCTTGGTTGGAAAGGGCGTCTGTTTCGACACTGGAGGACTAAATATCAAACCCGGAGGATCAATGGGCTTGATGAAGAAAGACATGGGCGGGTCTGCCGCGGTACTGGGTCTGGCACGCATGATCATGGCCACAGAACAAACGATCCAATTGCGCGTACTTATTCCCGTAGTTGAAAACTCCATCTCTGCAAATGCCTTCCGTCCCCAAGACATTCTCATTTCACGCAAAGGTTTAAGTGTTGAAATCAACAACACCGATGCTGAGGGGCGGTTAGTCTTGGCTGATGCTTTGGCGCTTGCTGATGAGGAAAAGCCAGATCTTATAATCTCAATGGCTACGCTCACTGGCGCGGCCCGCGTTGCGGTTGGCCCCGATCTCGCACCATACTTTACAGATGATCCAAAACTGGCGAGCGCTCTTGAAGCCGCAGCAGAAACTCATGCCGACCCTGTTTGGCGCTTACCATTCCATGAACCTTATGAAGCAATGATTGAACCTGGCATTGCTGACCTCGACAATGCACCAAAGGGAGGGTTTGCCGGGTGCATAACCGCAGCGCTTTTCCTACGCCGTTTTGTGACCGAAACACCACGTTACATGCATTTTGACATCTACGGCTGGCAGCCCAACGCTGCGCCAGCACGTGCAAAAGGCGGCGTTGGGCAGGCAACTCGTGCATTGTTTGAAATGCTCAAAACTGCACTTTGACGATGATTGATCCACGTTCCACGCCAGACCCAAATATTATTTCCGAACGAACCCCAGCGAGGGTTTCTGTGCCCGTTTCTGATCTGAATAGGCAAGCTGGACACAAACGCGATAGGCAAGTGTTGCTTGGCGAGAGGGTCACCATCTTAGGGAATGCCGATGGGCATTCCTACGTTGTTACAGACAAAGATAACTACGTAGGTTTTATAGACAGTAGTCACTTATGCGCCGATCATCCTACAACGCACCGTATTAGCGCGTTGGCAAGCCATGCCTACGGCGAAGCCAATATGAAATCAGCTGATCGCATCTCTTTAAGCCATGGTTCTTTGGTAAGGGTTACAAAAGAGACCGAGAAGTTTGCAAAGACAGAATACGGCTATATTCCAAAACAACATCTATGCAAAGTCGAAGACAGAGATACGGCATATGTTGAAACCGCTAAGCTATTTTTGGCCGCCCCCTATCTATGGGGCGGCAACTCTAACACCGGCATTGATTGTTCTGGCTTGGTACAAGCCGCACTTACGGCAAGTGGCATCCCCTGCCCTGGGGACAGTGATCAGCAAGAAAAACAATTAGGGAAAACCTTATCACCCTATTCTCGCATCGAATCTGGGGACTTTCTATTTTGGGAAGGCCACATTGCACTTGCAGTAAATACCGACACCCTAATCCATGCCAATGCATTTCATATGGCATGCGTTTACGAACCAATTGATACTGCGATCAAACGGATCAAAGACCAAGGAGACGGTGAAATCACCGCACACAAACGGCTATTTTCAGTCAACTGAACGGATCAGTTTACGCTCTAAAACGCGCAGAACTGTCTTCAGATCTTGGCCACGGCGCAGAATCTGACCATCCATCCCAATGACTGCGAACATCCCTTGTTTGTCGCGAAGCTTTGGCCTTTTCTCAATCCGGTACATAGGGTTCTCAGCGGTACGCCGAAAGATCGAAAACACGGCAACTTCACGCAATGAAGAAATACCATAGTCCCGCCACTCACCCGCAGCCACCATCCGCCCATACAAGGATAGGATCGGAGCAAGCTCGGTACGGTGAAACGAAACCTGCGGAGGAGGAATTTCTCGCAGATGCGGAGAGGAGTTCGGTGTAACCATAGACTACAATTGCGCCATTTCGCGTTCAAATCAAGGGAATCGTAGCGTTCAATTATCCACACTTGAATGTGTTACAGATTCCGCGCAAGCTATCCCAAACGGAAACATGACCTGCAGGAGCAGACATTGACCCCACAAGACCGCGCCAAGAAATGTGCAGATCTGATGTACGCACAAGATGCCACCACCCAAGGGTTAAAGATGGCCATTGAACATGTGGATGTTGGTACCGCGACCATGTCGATGGATGTCCAACCACATATGCTAAACGGTCACGGTATTTGTCATGGCGGATATATCTTCACACTTGCCGACAGTGCCTTTGCTTTTGCCTGTAACACTTACAACCAACTTACAGTCGCTCAGCAAAACCAAATAACCTATGTCCAAGCAGGAAAACTTGGTGAACGCCTAATTGCCACTGCAAATGAAACATCAAAAACGGGTCGTTCAAGCACATACGATGTTGTTGTTACGGGCGAAGCAGGCCGCACGGTTGCGCTATTTCACGGCCTTTCCCGCACAATAAAGGGGCACCATTTCCCCGAACCCGCAGATAGCAACGGAGATATTTGATGAAAGACCTAACACCTACCAAATCGTCACTTGATCCCATTGAAATCGCCAGCCGTGACGAGATCGAGGCACTTCAACTCGAGCGCTTAAAATGGTCGCTGCGCCATGCCTATGAAAACGTGCCATTTTACAAAACATCATTCGATGATGCGGGCGTGCATCCTGACAATCTAAAATCGCTAAGTGATCTTACAAAATTTCCGTTCACCGTAAAACAGGATCTACGCGCCAATTACCCTTTTGGAATGTTTGCTGTGCCACGCGAACAAGTTGCACGCATCCACGCCTCATCGGGCACAACAGGCCAACCTACCGTTGTTGGCTACACACAAAATGACCTTGATGTTTGGGGCTCAGTCGTTGCACGTTCATTGCGTGCGTCAGGCCTGAAATCTGGTGATATGCTCCATAACGCATATGGTTATGGATTGTTTACTGGCGGCTTGGGCATCCACTTAGGCGCTGACGCACTTGGCCTCAGCACTGTTCCAATTTCAGGTGGTATGACTGCACGCCAAGTGCGCTTGATAAATGATTTCAAGCCAAACGGAATAACAGTCACTCCGTCCTACGCCCTTTCTATTTTAGATGAATTCGCAGCCCAAGGTTTGGATCCACGCGATTGCTCTTTGGATGTTGGCATCTTTGGTGCCGAACCATGGACCAACGCGATGCGCCACGAGATCGAACAGGCCTTTGATATGCACGCAGTCGACATCTATGGGTTGAGCGAAATAATGGGCCCTGGCGTCGCCAACGAATGCGTCGAAACCAAAGACGGCTTACACATTTGGGAAGATCACTTTTATCCTGAGATTATTAATCCTGAGACAGGTGAGCTTGTCGAAGACGGTGAGCAGGGTGAGCTAGTTTTCACCTCATTGACCAAAGAAGCATTCCCAATCATCCGTTACCGGACACGCGACTTAACCCGGTTGCTCGCAGGAACTGCACGCAGCATGCGCCGAATGGAGAAAGTGACTGGCCGTTCCGATGATATGATCATCCTGCGAGGTGTGAATGTCTTCCCAACTCAAATTGAAGAAGCATTGATGTCGATTCCTGGCCTTGCCCCTCACTTTCAGATCGAACTCATTAAACCCGATCGGATGGACCAAATGCGTGTAGTCACTGAAGCTGCGGATACAAACATGGGACAAGAAGATCGCGAGAACGCAGGTCGCGCATTGGCATCCACAATCAAGCAGTCAATTGGGATCAGCGTTAAGATTAACGTTTTAGATGCCGGTGGTGTCGCACGCTCAGAGGGCAAAGCCGTTCGGATTTTGGATAACCGTCCAAAAACCTAAATTTTCAAAATAAGGTGACCAATATTGTCAGCAGGCACCTAGACAGCGCAACCTGGATGCATGCTAGGATCTTTCTCTTTTCAGTCGATCGCTATAGTGCCAGAGTCTTGATTGCCGCAGCATCCCTACCGGTAGCCAGCAATGTATACATGTTGGCACAGCACTATCGTGTCGCACCACAAAGGGCATCAGCCGCAATTCTACTTTCAACAGCCATTAGTCTTGTAACGGTTAGCTTAGTGATTGGTTGGGTAATCGACCTATAACAGGAATCATCCATTTATCCGCTCTCCTAAGAGACCTGCACTTTACCAAACCGTCCCCAACCGCTAGCGATGTTAGCAACAGCCACAAGGAGAGAATGATGAAAACCGTATCAGAGAATACATGCTTTGGTGGCACGCAAGGGATTTACAATCATACTTCAAAATCATGCGCATGCGACATGACATTTGCAGTATTCCTGCCTGCCGAAGCGAAAGATGGGCCCGTTCCAGTACTTTGGTATCTTTCAGGTCTGACCTGTACTCACGAAAACGCAATGTCCAAAGCTGGCGCGCAGGTTTGGGCAGCAGAACATGGAATCGCATTGATCTTCCCTGACACTTCCCCTCGAGGCGAAAGTGTGGCGGATGACGAAAACTATGACCTAGGACAAGGCGCAGGTTTCTACGTCAACGCAACTCAAGACCCTTGGAAACCAAACTTTCAAATGTGGGACTACATCACCGAAGAATTACCCACACTGATCGCAGAAAATTTCAACATCGACATGGACCGTCAATCGATCACCGGTCACTCGATGGGTGGGCATGGCGCATTGACTATGGCGATGAGTTTGCCGGGCCGCTATCGCTCAGTTTCAGCCTTTGCACCAATCTGCAGCCCAACCACCACTGATTGGGGACGCAAGCAACTGACCGCATATCTTGGCACAGACGAAACCACATGGGCCGCACATGATGCGAGCCTCATGATGGAAAAAATCGGCTTTAATGGACCCGTCCTGATCGACACAGGCACTTCGGATCAGTTCATTGATCTGCTGAAACCCGAAGCGCTTTCCGCTGCAATCGCCAAACGCCGCCAAGAAGCGACAGTGCGCCTACAACCTGGCTACGACCACAGCTACTTCTTTGTTTCAACGTTCATGGAAGACCACGTCACCTTCCATGCTGACGCCTTATATACGGATTAAACCATGAGCCATTATGACCTTATTATCATCGGCTCTGGCCCATCTGGCCGTTCTGCCGCAATCCAAGCTGGCAAACTAAAACATCGCGTTTTAGTGATCGATCGCAAAGACCGCGTTGGCGGTGTTTCAGTACACACTGGCACCATCCCATCCAAGACCCTGCGAGAAACGGTATTGAACCTCTCAGGGTGGCGCGAGCGCAGCTTTTACGGCCGCTCGTACCGCGTAAAGCAAGAGATCAAAGCGGAAGATCTAAAGGGGCGCTTGCACATGACCCTCGACCACGAAGTCGATGTTCTAGAGCACCAGTTCAATCGTAACCACGTTGAGACATTACACGGCGCAGCTCACTTCATTGATGCGAACACAATCGAGGTAGAGACCGAAGCCGGTGAAAGCACAACGCTGACTGCCAACAAGTTCTTAATCTCAACAGGCACAAAGACATACCGCCCAGATTACATACCGTTCAACGGTACGACCATTCTGGACAGCGATGAATTCCTAGATATGGCACAAATCCCACGTAGCCTGATTGTTGTTGGAGCAGGCGTCATCGGTGTTGAATATGCATCTATGTTTGCTGCCCTCGACATTAGCGTAACGCTCATTGAGCCACGTGAAACCTTCCTAGACTTCATCGATAAAGCGATTATCCAAGACTTCACACATCAGATCAAAGAGAACGGTGTAGATTTACGCCTCGGCTCTGCAATCGAAAAAGTTGAGGACGCAGGCGACCACGTAGAAGTTACGCTAGAAAATGGCCGTCACATTCGTGGCGAAATGCTGCTGTTTGCTGCGGGCCGTATGGGTGCGACTGACAAATTGAAACCAGAGGCTGCTGGCTTGGAAACCGACCACCGCGGCCGTATCGAAGTCGACCGCAAGACCTATCAAACCTCGGTTCCTCATATCTATGCCGCTGGTGACGTCATCGGCCACCCATCGCTTGCCTCTACCTCAGGCCAGCAAGGACGCGTTGCTGCTTGTCATGCGCTGGACACTCCGACGTTGGGCGAAAGCGCTTGGTTCCCTTATGGGATTTATTCTGTTCCAGAAATATCCACCTGCGGCATGTCCGAAGAAGAGATGCAAGAACGCGAGATCCCCTACGAGATCGGCGAAGCACGCTTTCGCGAAACATCACGTGGGCACATCATGGGTCTTGAGCACGGGATGCTGAAGATGCTGGTTTCCCTCAAAACACGTCGTGTACTGGGCGTGCAAATCGTTGGCGAAGGTGCAACTGAGCTGATCCACATCGCTCAGGCTGTTTTGAACCTCAAAGGGACTGTAGACTACTTCGTTCAGAACACCTTCAACTATCCAACTTTGGCAGAGGCCTATAAGATTGCTGGTCTCGATGCATTTAATCGAATGCCAATTCCGGACAAGTTCAAAACACCAAAGAAGAAATCCAAAAAATGAGTCTCTACATTGATGCGGATGCTTGCCCTGTGAAGGCCGAAGCCGAAAGAGTGGCAACGCGTCACGCATGTAAGATGTTGGTAGTTTCAAACGGTGGCTTACGCCCATCAGCCAATCCATTGGTCGAAACAGTCATTGTGGCCGATGGCCCAGACATTGCGGATATGTGGATCGCTGATCGTTGTGGACCAGGCGATGTTGTTGTCACAGGCGACATTCCATTGGCCGCAAAATGTGTTGAGGCTGGAGCCCGTGTGCTTAAGCACAACGGTGAGGCATTGACCCAAGCCAACATTGGCAACATCCTTGCGACACGTGACCTAATGGCAGACCTACGTGCAGCAGATCCATTTCGCCAAGGTGGCGGCAAGGCATTTTCAAAGACAGACCGATCCCGATTTTTAGAAGCACTTGAACGCGAACTGCGCGCTGCTGCGAAACAACAATAGGAAGCCCTCCATGACAATCAAAGCCGTCGTTTTTGACATTGGGAATGTATTCATTGGCTGGCAGCCCGAACAATTTTTTGACCGCGTTATTGGTGAAGAACGCCGTCGCAGTTTTTTTGCCGCTGTTGATTTGCACGGAATGAACGACCAGATTGATGCTGGGGCACCGTTTAAAGAGACGCTGGAACACACAGCGAAAGACAACCCAGACTGGGCTGATGAATTGCAAATCTGGCATGACCGTTGGATTGAAATGGCGGCCCCTTTGATCCCGCATTCAGAACGTCTAATGTATGCTTTGCAGGCCAAAGGCATTCCAGTTTTCTCTTTAACGAACTTTGGCATTCAGACTTACGATCTGGCGGCAAAGACATACCCGTTCATGCGCAAATTTGACCATGATTTTATCTCTGGTCATATGGGTGTCATCAAACCAGCCGCATTGATTTACCAAATGCTCGAAGATGGTTCTGGTTTGTCTGGTGACGAATTAATCTTTGCGGATGATCGCACCGACAACATCGTCGTCGCCGGTGCACGCGGTTGGAAAACGCATTTGTTTGAACACCCTCAGGGTTGGGCAGATCGCCTTGTGGCTGAAGGGCTATTGACCGAATCCGAAGCAAAATGACCTCTGTTCCGTTTATACCATTTGCAGAGGGAGAAGCGCTCCTTGGTTGGATTGGTTTAACCGATGCGTTGGCTGCAGGGCACAACCTACCCAAAGCAGAAATTGGAGACACATTCTTGTATCGTGGCTCAGATACTTTACTAAGCCGCTCGGCTTGGATCGATGGACTGGGCATCGCCGTTAAGACCGCAACGATTTTTCCAAACAATCCGTCTGCATCTAAACCGGTAGTCAACGGCGGCGTGAATTTGTACTCCGATACCGACGGTACTTTGGAAGCCATCATTGATTTTCATCTCGCAACCAAATGGAAAACAGCTGGCGACAGCATAACCGCAGCACGCCGCCTCGCACGTCCTGACAGTCGTAAAATTTTGATTGTAGGCGCAGGCACGGTAGGCCGCTCACTGCATGACGCATACAGCGCAGCCTTTCCAAACGCCCAGTTCACAGTCTGGAATCGCACAACAAAAAACGCTGAGTTGATGGCAGCCGAACGCCCCACACTTTCTGTTGCCACCGATTTGGAGCAGGCAGTCCGCAACGCAGACATCGTAACCTCCGCCACCATGTCGACCAAACCATTAATCAAAGGCGAGTGGTTGCAAGCAGGCCAACACATCGACCTTATCGGCGCATACCGTCCAGACATGCGCGAAGTAGACGATGCAGCACTACAGCGCTCACGCATTTTTGTAGACAGCCTAGACACAACTGTCAGGCACATCGGTGAAATCAAAATACCAACTGAATCTGGTGTAATTTCAACTGACGATATTGTTGCTGACTACTACAATATCAAAAATTTCACTCGCCAATCAGACAACGAAATTACGCTATTCAAAAATGGTGGCGGTGCGCATCTCGATCTTATGACCAGCCGATATATTTTGGATCGTTGGCGAACCAAAATATGATGTGGTTCTTCCTGATTTCCGGTGCGCTAATCGCTATCCCATTGATGATCGAGCTGACCCGTGCACCAATGTCTTCAGCAGAACGAGGCACTGCCACAGGACAATTCGCGCAACTTTCTCAAGGGGTCACACATTACGAATGGTTCGGGCCAAAGCGTGGTCCAATTGTGGTGTGCATCCACGGATTGACCACTCCCTCTGTTGTATGGGGCAGCCTATCAAAGGGATTGGCACTGATGGGACGTCGCGTTCTGACATACGATCTTTACGGCCGCGGTTATTCAGACAGGCCACGTGGCAAGCAAAACGAAGCCTTCTTTATCCAACGGTTAAACAACCTGCTCCATCATGAGGACATCACCGGTACATTTTCGATAATTGGCTATTCCATAGGTGGTGCCATTGCTTCAATTTTTGCCGCAACACATCCCAACCGCATTGGTCAATTGATCCTTTTAGCCCCAGCCGAAATCAAGATTAATTCTGGTAAGCTTGCCAAGCTTGTCGCAAAGACACCTATACTTGGTGATTGGCTCATGCTCGCGTTTTATCCAAGACAATTGCGCAAAGGCATTAGTGCGGAGCGCAAGCTTGCCACCCACATACCTGGAATTGCAGATCAACAAGAACGCGAGTTGCGCAACAGGGGTTTTATGCCCGCAGTCTTGTCCAGTTTGCGTGGCATACTCAGCAAGTTGCGACATAAAGAACACCGTGCGATGCATCATGCAGGCCTCCCTGTTCTTGCCATATGGGGTCGCAATGATGCTGTCATTCCAATAGGCGCGGCTGACGCGCTCGCTGAATGGTCACCATCCACAATTCAAATGATCGTGGATGATGCCGGTCATGGCTTACCCTATACCCACGCCAATCAGACCTTAGAAATCATACGCAAAGCAATGGCCGCGCAAACCTAAGCTAGTGCAACAAGTGGACGTTCGCGAATAGGCAGGTGCACAATCGCACTGAAGGCCCCGACGCCAACACCAATCCACCAAACCGCGGTATAGTCTCCGTACATATCGTAAAGCTGACCACCCAACCAAACACCAAGGAAACTGCCCAACTGGTGGCTGAAGAACACGATGCCGTACAGCGTTCCCATATAGCGAACACCATAGATATGAGCGACCAAACCGGACGTCAGCGGAACAGTCGCCAACCACAGCGAACCCATCGCAACTGAAAAAATGACAACAGACAGCGAAGTAATCGGAAGCAGGATAAACAGTCCTGCAATGATCGTTCGACCCAAATAGACACCCGCCAAAAGATGCTTTTTAGAATACCGATTTCCAGCCCAACCAGCAGCCAAAGTACCAAAAATATTGGCCGCACCAATCAGTGAAATAGCAATCGCGCCCAATGCAGATGTCGTCGTGACACCCATGCTATGCAGCACACCACCCACCATGATCGGACCGCACATTTCAGTCACAAATGCTGGGAAGTGTGCAGTGATGAAACCCAACTGATAGCCGCAAGAAAAGAACCCCAAAAATATCAACGTGTATGATGGATCTTTGAACGCTTTGACCAAAATGTGACCAAGGCTTTCTTCTAGCTCTGTCTTGCTCACCATCACCGGTGCACGCATAAACGGCAACGCCAATATTAAGGAAATGATAGCAGCAGCAAAAACCATAAAGACCGATTGCCATGTCATCAGTGTAATTAAATACTCGGCTAGCGGGGCACCAAACACCTGCCCAACACTGCCAGCTGCCGTGGCGATGGCCAACGACATCGACCTGTTCTCGTTCGTAGAAGCACGACCAACAATTGCCAAGATTACGCCAAAACCAGTACCCGCGATCCCAAACCCAACCAGCCACGCATAGGCCTGATGCTCACCCGGTGTCACACCGCTCGCGGACATTACCATGCCCAAGGCATAAACAAGCGCTCCAATAATGATTGCTTTGCGATCACCAATCTTCTCCGCAATCGCTCCAAATATCGGTTGCCCAATACCCCACGCCAAATTTTGAATCGCAATCGCCAAGGAAAACTCGCTGCGCAGCCAATTAAACTCTTCAGCGATTGGGATTTGGAAAACGCCAAAGGACGCACGTACTGCGAAACTGACCATGATGATCAAACAGCCCACCAATAAGACGGGGTTCATTATGGATGTATTTTTTTGCATCTGCGACTTTCGCTTTTTATTGCCACGTTACGCCTAATGCCCCACAGGTCAATTCAGCATTTATTATGAACCCATTACCAACAGTGATCTTTCATTAAAGCCGTACGCAAGGTATGCCGATCACATGACCACTTTAACCCAAATTTATGCAGATCTGATTGCTGAGGGGACCCTAAGTCCCGATCCAGCACAAGAAGCCGTGCTGCCAGAATTTGAACGTATCCGTGCGGAGGTATCTCAACCTATTAAAACCAGTTGGTTCCGCAAAGCACCCGAACCACCAATGGGTCTGTACCTTTGGGGCGGGGTTGGGCGCGGTAAATCAATGCTGATGGATTTGTTTGCTCAAAACCTTGGTGATGTGCCAGTTCGGCGCGTCCACTTTCACGCCTTCATGCAAGAAATTCAGGCCGCAATGCATGCCGCCCGCGCCACTGGTGTCGACGACCCAATTGCCCCTGTCGCCGCAGAAGTTATTGCACAGGTAAAGGTCCTAGCATTCGATGAAATGCAGATCACAGATATCACCGATGCTATGATCGTTGGCCGTCTGTTTGAGGCACTATTCGATGCTGGGGTCGTCATCATCACCACATCTAATCTTTTGCCCGATGATCTATACAAACACGGACTAAACCGCGAAGCATTCCTACCCTTCATTGATCTGATAAAAAACAAAATGAACCATTGGGAATTGGTCAGCCCAACAGATTACCGACAAGATCGTCTTTCAGGGTCCCAAGTCTCTTTCACACCGTCCAATGCGCAGGCCCGCGCCGCAATGGACAGTATGTGGAGTGATCTGACTGGTGGCCCATCTGAGGCACTGACACTGCGCGTCAAGGGCCGTGATGTCATCTTGCCACAGTTTCGCAATGGTATCGCCCGTACGGGCTTTTTTGAGCTCTGCGGCAAACCTTTGGGACCAGCGGACTACTTGGCCGTTGCAGAAGCCGTCAAAGTTCTTTTGATCGATGATATCCCATGTCTGTCGCGCGATAACTTCAACGAAGCCAAACGCTTTGTCACACTCATCGATGCCCTTTATGAGGCACGCGTCCGTCTGATCTACTCAGCCGCTGCATCACCTGAAATGTTGTATCTAGAAGGTGAGGGCACGTTTGAATTTGAACGAACGGCATCTCGGTTGCGCGAAATGCAAAGCGACGGATGGGGTAAACAGCCTGACAGCTAAGTTAATTGTTGAACTGAAGAACTAGCTCTTGAAGCAGCGCATCGGTAGTGAAACGACCTGATGGCATCGTCAAAGCGACCAGCGCTCTAAAGTCACCACGCGTCACCGCGGTATTCAGCAGTGCATCGATATATGTATCGGACTGACCTTCAGCCAACGCCTGTACCAAAAGGCCATGCAAGCGATCACCAGCAGAGGCGTTATAACCAAAACTGGCCAAAACTTCGCGCGACAACGGACGAATATCACGAGTAGCGCCGTTCAAACGAAAGGGTTGGCGTAAGAGCTTGCTCACATCTTCGGCACGTTCAATACCACCAATAGACAACAAAGATGTCTCAGAAAGCGTAACTACCGCCTCAGAATTAAAGTAATTGGCTGATGGTACATTGGCCAAATCTGCCGTTTTCGTCAATTCAGTCAGCTCGTTTTCAGCCAATTGGTTGGGCGCTACATTAGGTTGGACAAGAATTAGGCCAATTGTAACGATTAGGAACGCAGCGACGATCATCATCAGCTTCATATTTGAAGAATACCCTTGTTGTTCAGAACCAAAAGACTCGCCAAACAAGGACGCATTGTCTGTGCCCCGTTTCATATCGCTTCACCCAAGAACCGTATATGTAGATTGATCCACCTACTTTATAGTGCATTTATCTACATATATGCGAATCGGACCTCGTGGTCCAACATACTGATAAATCTGTCGGTGGGTGGGGAAGGCTAGCCGTTCTCGCGCAATATCGCGCCAGCAAGGTACAGCGACCCACAAATCAAGATACGCGCATCAGATTGATTTTCTAAAATCGCCTGAACCGCGGACATAACGCTGTCTGCCTCGTCCGCGTCCATGCCAACATCTGTCGCTGCTTGTGCAGTCACAGGAGCGGGCAAAGTATTCACTTCGTCAGGAATCGAAATAGCAGTCAGACTGGCTGTATGAGGAACTAATGGCTCCAAATAGCCGCTAATATCTTTAGTATTCAGCATCCCACAAATAAGATGGGTTGGGCGTTTTGGCAATCGCGTCAACGTTTCTGCCAAAGTTCCAGCACATGCAGCGTTGTGACCACCATCCAG
>Ga0307997_10000066_pt1 | contig 42219 bp, 29 predicted proteins | sample Davwhametageno36_FD_203165 | JGI IMG/M metagenome (GOLD analysis project Ga0307997, IMG submission 203165) | Marine microbial communities from Davis Island wharf, Antarctic Ocean - #36 | ecosystem: Environmental > Aquatic > Marine > Unclassified | place: Antarctic Ocean: Davis Island wharf... | reverse complement strand
TGTAGTCAAGGAATGCAAAACTAGTATTAACTGATGATGTTTGTTTCTGTAGCGTAACTGTGCCGCTGACTGTGCCGCTCCAGTTACCAGCAGTTCTTATTCTATAATATCTTTGTGTGTCGCTTCCGCTGCCCCATGGTCCTCGTACATCAATTATTTGTTTTGGTGTTGAGAAGCTTGAATTAGCATTACCTGTAGTTCCTGATATATAGTCGCCTACGGTTGCGCCACTAGCTTCCCATCCACCTTTTTGAAGGTACATATATGAAGTATTTGATCGATTGTATCTAACAGCAGCAGTTGTTGTAATATTTGCACTTGCATCTGCTGTTATGCTTGTAGCAGCAGCACCTGTGCTCCATTCTGTACCACCGCCTGGAGCAATTTGTGCGAAGCTAGGTTGTCCACCTTGTGCAACGCCACTTAGTTCCTGCCAACTTACACTGGCTGGATCAAGTGGATAGTTTTGAGGATTAAGTACACCCTGAACAACAATGCCACCTGTACTAGTTTCTGAAGTAATCTCAAGTCCTTGTAGTAGCAACTGTGCTCTGTTTAGTAGCTCTCTTTCACCTAGATCACCAACAATAGCGTTAGATACACTTGGTGCTAGTCTAATCATAAATGCTGTTGATTTTGTTGTGCTGATTGCAATATTTGTTTCAGCATATGAGAAAATATAACCTCTATCTTCATCAAATCCACCATCTGTAATAAACGCACTACCCCAGTGACTAATTAACGGAGTAATTGTTTGTGATATTAATACTACTCCTGTACCTTCACTGTGTACTGCCGCTGCACCTGCTGTATAACTTCTTACAGATCCGCCTTGGAAGTTTGTAAATGTTGCACTTCGTGTACATCCAGTTAGCGTACTTCCTGTTCTTCCTGTAAACTGGACAATTTCGTTATCGATATAAACTGTTCCGTACTGTGGGAAAAACTTACCTTCTGCGTCATCTAGCAATATAGTTGTTTGGCTGGTTGTCATGTCTGCTGCAAGACGTCCATTTGGACCTTCGTTAGTAACTTCATAACGCACAGGCAAGTTACCTGAACGCATAAATGCTTCTGTGTTTACGTTTGAGTTACGCATTCTGTGCGCAAATACAAAGTTACCATCTGATCCACGTAGCATGAAGTCAATAAAACCAGCACCATACCAACTGTACTGAATACCAATCATTTGCATTTTAGCAATATCAATATCGTAGCCACTTGGTCCAGTTCCGTCTAGTTTGTCTAAGTTAAAGTCTGCTTGTTTAGTACGCTTGTCAAATACTATCATTGCTTTAGCACCAGTAACGTTTGTTACACCTCTAAAGTCTGGAGTAACAGTCATATTAGTTTGGTCATCAACATGTGATACAACATGCGTCATGCCTCTAATAACAATTCTGTCGCCTGCTTTAAGCTGGTCTCTAAATCTAGTGTTAGTTCCTGTTACTGAGTTTGCGTCAACGTCAATAGCAATAGTACCTGCTACTTGATACGTGCCAGTACGCTGTACTACGTTAATTTGTGTTCCGTCGAACTCCCAGAAGATACCGTTTTGATCATCAAAGATACCAGATCGTACTGTAGCGCCGTGCCAAGCTACAACACTCATTTGTGCGCCGAATCCTAGTACAGCATTAGTTGCGCCTAATCGACGTAGTGCTAGTACTTTAAATGTTCTTTCGTCTACAACTTCTGTAACTGTATAATCAAACTTAGGAGGAACAGCAGTTTCATTACCACTGTTAAAGCCAGGAGTCTTTACGCCAAGTAATCTAATTACTCCGCCTACTTGACACCCGTGATCATTATCGTCTGTTGTAATTGTAATTTCTGACCCAACTTCAATACCGTCTGCTACTACACTGCGTATGTCGTAACTTGGAGCAAACAATGCACCAGTTGTATACATAATACCCTTACCTGATTGGTAACGAATATACTTTTTACTTTGACGTATTGCTTGCGCTCCGTGTTGCGGGCCGCCTGTGCCTAACTGTACGCCACCGTCAAATGGTCTGTGTACAAAGAAGCTATCCGGTCTTGGAAATACCGATCCTAATATTGGATCAGCGCCGGCATCAACATTAATAGAACCAACCGTTCTAGCTTGGAATGTTAATGAAAGTACACTTGGTATTTCTGTAGCAATATAAGAACCTGATGCTAAGTTATGATTGTTTGTACCATCGTCGGATTCAACACTAGTGATAAATGTATCACCTGGTACTAGTCCGTGTGCTGTTTCAAATGTTGCTTGTATTGAAGCAATAGCACTAAATGTAATTGGTAGGTCTTTTGCTATAGCAGCCGAGGTAACATCTGACATTGTAATTGTTGATATTAAGTTAATCTCAGGACCTGCTGATGCTTCTTCGTATGAAGTTCCAAATGTTAAGACTTCGCCGCCTGCGCCAACACTATTAACAGTAATAGTAATATCGTTTAGTGGCGTAATACCAGCTAATGCAGGACCTGCGATTTCAGATCTGTCGCCTACAGCATAATCTGTTCCAGCAGCAAGTACAGCAAAATTTGAATATGTACTATCATTTCTAATTAGAGAAATCTCAAAGCCTGATCCAATAGCCGGATTGTTATTACCAGCAACATCTAAATATGTTTCAATTGGTGCAAAGGCTGTACCTGCTGAGGTTATAGTGTCAACTGATCCTGAAGATAAATTATTTATTGCAGTTATTGTAATAACTAAGTCGTTAGTTGGTGATGTTCCTCCGAACAACGTGCCTGATATAGTATGCGTTTGTCCTATATTATAACCCGTGCCAGGACCGGCTATCTCACTTATACCAAATGATCCGCCGTCATCTGCATTTTGACTAACATTAAAAGTTGCTCCAGTTGGAGTTACATTTGCGCCTCCAATAGACGTAACTGTTGCACCGTTTAATGTTGTTCCTGATGTAGTAATTGTAACAACGTCACCAGTGCCGCCGATATTATCAATAACAATAGTACAGTCATTTGCAGGTGTTGCGCCGCCTAAAGCTGTACCTAGAATTGTAAAGTTTTCTGTCGACAGATAATTAGTGCCGCCTGCGGTGAACGTTGCTACGTAAGCATCACCAAAGATTTCTATATCTATAATTGCTCCAGTGCCTGATGCAGTTGTACTGGTGTATGTAACATTGGTATACGCTTCATTGCGTTGCGGGCCTTGGCCTTCAAATGTTGCTGTTGCTATTGAGCCAGCGCCAGTAACTTGGTCAATACGTACAGTAGCAAGTCCGTCGCCTGTTGATACATTTACTACATCAAACTGCGCATAGCCAGAGCCTATATCTGCAATAGTTACAGCAGTTATTATTCCAGCAGTAACAGCAAGTGTTAGTTGTAATCCTGAGCCAGATCCGTTTGTAGTAGCAACTGTAGCACCATCAACATACCCAGTACCGCCGTCTTGTACGGTTGTAGATAGTACTTTGCCGCCTGTAGCATCTATAGCGTCGACGGAAATAACTAAGTCGCTAATGTTATTAGATATAGATGGCACTACTAATGCGCCGATTATCTTAACAGTGTCACCTATTTTATATCCTGTTCCAGAAGATGCTGCAGGAACTGCAACTGTTGTATATACTCCGTCTAAGTATGTAACATCAAATGTAGCGCCAGTGCCAATTCCGCCAGTAAATGTTGCGGTTTGTGCTGGTAAATAAATATCCTGATTAAAATGTACTCCGGAAATAGATGCAGTAGCAATTGAGTTTGCACTGCCGAGCGAATTAACTGTAATGATTGCGTCATTTGCAGGTGTGGCGCCGCCTAACGCTGTACCTAGAATTGATATTTTATCGCCAATTTCGTAATTTATTCCATCATTTTCAATAGCATCGATTACGTAAAGTCCGCTAGAATCGCCAGCATATGAAATATCAAATTCTGCAAAAGTTCCAGTTGGGTTTATATTAGTCGGAAATAATTGACCATATGCTTGTCTGTTACCTGCAATACTACTTGTAAAATTATCGTTAAATGTTGCAGTTTCTCCTGCAACTGCCGTAATATATATAGCATAACCATCGCCTCGATCAACTGCTAAGTTGTCTACAACTCCAGCTACATTTTTAAATGTCATTTGGTTTTGGCCGGCAGCAGTGATACCAGATGTCGCTGGTGTTAGATATGTGCCGCCGCCGTCGCTTTGGTCAACAATACCAGTTACTTGAGAACCTAAAGGAATACTTGCTTGCGATAATGGAGACCCAATCTCTGGTGCTTGTCCATCATATGGAATTACGTTTTCGCCTGCTAATACAGCTAATTGCGTAAACATTGTTCCTGAGCTACCGTTACTTGCTATTGCAAATTCTGGTGAACCAATTGATGCTCCTGTATAAAATCCTGCTTCCCTTAACTGTGTATATCCAGTTGAAAGTAGTTGTCCTGCTGTTGTACCAACTTTTGCTTTAGCAAAGTATTGGAACGTACTTGTACTAGGTACATTTACGATAATAAACGTGCCTTCTGCTCGTGAAGCGCCTGCAATACTATTTTCTAGTGCTTTTAAACTTACAGGAGTACCTGAAGAAAATCCGTGTGCGCCAACTGTTGTAACAGTAATTAATGATTGGCCAATACCAGTGCCGAGATTATTTGCTAGTACAGTAATAGTTCCGCCCATAGCAGCATGATTACTACAACCATAATAATATGTTCCAGCATCACCTGGTTGTGTAGTCCAAGATATTGTATCAGCTGCATTTACGCTACCATTGTTAGTAACATTTGTAACTTGGTTGCCAGTTCCAGCGCCTGCTGCTGTCTTAAAGTAGAAAGGATGTCCTGATCCTGCATTGTTAGTAATAGTTAAAGTGTCGCCCTCAATTATACTAATTGCTGGATCTGCTCCAGTTAAATTGCCATTTCTATGCGTAGCACTACTAAACGTCCAGTTTTCAGTTCCATCATTTGTAACTGCGCCGGTAAATATTTGTGTTGGTTCACTTAAACTTGCATCTGTAACAACTTTTTGCACACTTGCATCAGTTCCTGGAATTTCGTATACACTTGGATAGCCGCGCATTGTGCCAATAGCACTCCACTTAGTAGGCTGTAGTCCGTACTCAAAGTCAGCGTCAAGCATCGATACTGGAAGTGCAGCACGAGGACGTTCAATAGCGTCTGTACCAAAATCGTATGGGCGTGTTCTAACTTCTTTTTCTTCTATGAATAACTGTATATCGTCAGTTGCTGCATGTGTTCTAGTGTCATAATTTATTGTAAATGTAGTTACGCCATCAGTTGTTTCTAGGTATTTTAAAAAGTCTGTATCTGTGCCAGTGTCCTGAACTGTAACACTACCGCCTGTAGCAGCGTTAGTAAAGTTATATATAACCTCACTTCTTGAAGCATTTGTAATTAGTAGTATTTCGTCTACGCTATAACGCCCTTGCCATTTAAGTGTTCCTACTCCTGTATAAACTTTAGTTGGTAGGAAAGTAAGACCGTTTGCAATAACTGTTGTAGTAGCATATGCAAATGTGTCAATAATAACTGCTGCACTTGCTGAAACTGATCCTGCAACTGCACTATCGAATGTATGTATACTAGTATCTGAACTTATACCTACCTTAATAGTAACAGTATTTGTTGTTACTGCTGTTATTGTAGCAGATGTTCTGTAAAACGGGTCTCTTCCAGATGCATTAGGAACACCTGTTCCTCTTGGATAAGGATGTAATGTTGCATTAGCATCTAATGCACATGTAAATGTTATCCCGCCCGGAGCAATAACAATTGAACTTCCTACTGTAAGATCGTGCCCAGTGAGTGTAATAGTCATCAATCCAGTATCAGGTTTATATGTTGCGCCCGTTGGGGTGTACGTTGCTGTTTCTGCTGTCTTAGTTGCATCAATTACTTGTAGTTCTAATGTTTGTAATGACGAGTATGCAGTATTTGCAAAAATATAATCTTTAATTAATCGACCAATAAAGTTATGTGTAGCAATTTCTGGACCACGGTCTCCGTCAACTTGTGCAACAGTTTGATCCCAGTAATATTTTATATTATTGTATAATTTTTCATTACCGCCGTAGCGTAAATCGTTTAAGTATGAATCGACTACATATCCAATATCTCGTTCGCATTTTGCTTCACTAGTATTTGTATAGTTATAAAATACATCACTAACTGCATTTGTAGTTGCAGAATCAAATGTATGTACACTAGTATCTGAACTTATGCCAACATTCACAGTAACACTTGTTGATGTAATAGCTGTAATTGGAATAGCTTTTTGATAGACTGGATCAGTTACTCTTGGATAAGGATGTGTTGTTGCATTGCCGTCAAGCTCGCATCTAAATGTAATGCCTGCTTGTGCTATTAACAGAGCATCTCCAACATTAAAGTTGTGTGTGCCTATCGTTATAGTCAATACACCTGTAGCGGGCGCATACGCAGCTCCTGTAGGAGTATATTGTGCAGCGTTTGCTATCTTATTAGTTATGTATGCACCAGCTTCTTTTTGTATGTATGCTTTATTAGAATTTAATAAGCTATATGCGTTTGGGAAAAGGTTATCGTTTGCTCCGATACCAGGTTTAAATATATAATTCTTTATTTGCGTCTTTGCCATATCTTATAATCCAAATGCTATTGCTAGTGATAGTGATGTACTATCTACGTATTGTCTGTTAGTTATACTAGTCTCTACTGTAGGTAAACTAGCTACTGTTCCTGAAGTAAACGCTGCGGTTGATGGAGCAGTTGCGCCAATCACAGTGTTATCTATTGTACTGTTATTTATAGTAACAGACAGTCCGGTGGAATTTAATTCACCTAATTTTATGTTATCAATCTGAAGGATAACTTTATTTGTTGCGGTTATTTCTAAGTTAGATGAAGAACTTAGTTCGGAAATTCCTACACCTGCTATATTTAATGAGCCGCCGATATAAAAGTCTTTCTCAACACTTGCGCCGCCGGCTATAGTAATTGCGCCTGTAGTTGAACTAGTTGCGTTATTAGTTGAATTAACATCGATAGTACTAAATCGACCTACTGGATCAACTATGTTAAATGTTCCGTATATTTCGCCATTGGCGTTGCCATAATACAACGTATCAGGTGCGTCAAGAGGCACATTAAATGTAAGTGTTCCTGATAACTTACCCTGGGCGTCTGCTGCTGCAACTCCGTCACTATGTGTTAGTCCAGTACTGTATAACGTTGCCGGGAGAGCACTATAAATGTAAAATCCTAGTACTGGCAGAGTTAATCCAAATGTCCAAGAAGATGATCTAGCAAGTGTTATAGTTGGATTAATTCCTGCATAGCCAACGAATCCGTAGTTACCGTTATCTTCTTGTATTGTATAATCAGTGACATCTGAGGCTGCTGCTGCGCCTGTTTGAATAAGCGAAGTAGCAGTAATATTGCCAAGCTCATCAACTGAGAAACCCGGAGCTTTGAAGCCAAATTGTGATTCTAACGGTGAATTGATAACTGCCATTGTAGTATCGTCTCCTATATGTTATTTATCTGATACCATAATTAGAGTACTAGCGGATTTTGGTTATGGAAGTACTGTGCAGTATAAATAACCTTTGTTCCTGAATAATCTTGCGCAGCAATGCCAGCTTCTTCGTCGCCTGCAATAATTATAGGATTTAGTATTATATCTACATAGCTATCGTTAACCGTAGCACTTACGGTTAATATATCTTGAAGTGTACTATTCCTTGCATACACTACTATACTTGCTCTGTCTCGGGTTGCTGTAACTAACACTTTGATAATTTCTTTGTTAAGCACATCAAAGTCGGCACTTATTGTATATTCTACACTAGCAAAATCACCAGGGTGAAATCTATCTAGTTGAGTGTCAGTGTATACTTGTTTACAAGGACCGTTGTGGCTGGTCCCTGCATTGTTTTTAAACAATAATGTATTTTTTAATCCGTCTGTTAAATATTTTTTTAAGTTTTGCATTGTATGCCCCTGTTTGTAATATTTATCAGTTTTTCACAGTAATTAACTTACCATGTTCTGGAAGATACAAATATTCAATTTTACAGTCTTCTAGTGTACGAATAGCATCATCTAGTGTCTCAACTAGAGGTTCGCCGCCTAAGTTAAAGCTAGTATTAAAGATAATTGGACATCCTGTCTTTTCTTTAAACGCTTTAATGATATCGTAGTAATGAGGATTCTGTTCACGGGTAACTGTTTGAATTCTGCAGGTTCCATCTATGTGAATAATAGCAGGAATCTTTTCTTCAATACCTGGCTGACAATTTACAGCATACATCATTGTAGGTGAATCTTCCATACCACGTAGATCAAACCATTCATGTACATCTTCAGCTAGAATAGATCCTGCAAACGGTCTAAAGTATTCTCTATCTTTAATTTCGTTAACAAAGTCTTTGCCGTCTTTAAATGTAGGATCAAACATTAAGCTTCTGTTGCCTAATGCACGAGGCCCATTCTCTGAACGTCCTTGGAAGTTAGCAACAATGTTTTTACTAGTCATTAATTCGATAACATCTGCATGTGTTGCATCAGTAACTACGGCATTATATTTTGCAGCAATGTTATCAATTTCATTATGCGTGTAACTTAACTTAGGTCCTAAGTATACATCATTTTCTCTAGGCCGAACGGTAGCATCTTCAGTTATAGTATGATACCAGAGAAGTGCTGCGCCCATTGCTGTTCCTCCATCATTTGATATAGGTTCTACATAGATGTTAATACCTTCGTCTTTAAGTGCTTCGAGATAAAAATAATTAGCAACACAATTTAACCCGTAGCCGCCGCTGATTACAACATTGTTGCATCCGCTAAGTTTTACAGAATGTCTAATTAAATCAACAACTGCTTGTTGACTTTCAGTTTGCACAGCATACGCCATGTCTCTTCTATTTTGCAATAGTGTTACATCATGACTAGTATGCTCATTCAATGTATTGTACATTGCAGAGTTTACAACTGCACCGTTTGGATAACGAGGAACAATTAAATTTCTGTTAGTAATAGGAACAGGCAGATCATTTTTATCCATTATATCCGGGAAAGAATCATCTGGTTTGCCGTATGGAAATAGACCCATTGTCTTACCAGCTTCGATACTTGACCATCCACAGTACTCTGTTACAGCTTCATACGCTTTAACAATACCGGCACGTTCTCCAATACTTAGATTGAATTCGGAGTTTTCTTCCCACATGTCACCTTTAAAATTTTCAATGTATGTTGCAACTAGCATGTCTTTAGTGCCCATTGTCTTGTGCAAAGTTTTAATTTCTGCTGGATATTCGCATTTATAAATACTTTCAGTTTCCCACACTGTCATGTCTTCGCCGTTGATCTGTATTGGAAAAAATGTTCCAGCTCCGTCTACAATTAATGCAACTGCTTCTTCAAAGCCGCTACGATAAAATGCTAATCCAGCATGCATCTTATGATGAAACATTGCCATATCAATAACTTGAGGATGCTGGTTCCTTTCATTAAGTGGTAAATCTTTAACTAGTCCTAACTTTCTTGCTAGTCCTGAATAAATATCTTCACCACTATAATCTATTTGTCCAGCGGTACTTAACGGAGTAGTATGAGACACTACTAGAAAATCTAGCGTATTAGTATATTCTAAAATCTTTAACATACTAGCAAGAGGACCGCCGTCGTATTTTTTTCGTGTCAAGCGTTCTTCTTCCATTGAAAAGATAATTTCATTATCTTTCATCAAGCAAACGCCTGCGTTATGCCCTCTTGCTATGCCTGCAATCCATAATGGTTTCTTATTGCTCATTTTTAATATCCTCTGTAAGATTTTGTGTAGTTTTTTAATGTCTTACTAGCAAGATCGCCGAATGGATCTAAGCCAGAGTTTTGTTCTTTTATTATAATACATTCTTTAGCCCATTCTAGTTGCTGGCTAGTAAGTTTTGTATTATCTAGTCCTAGTGCAGGTTTTAACTTATTATATAGCCAGTCTATACTTAGATTAACTGATGGGTGCGGGTCGCACCAAAGAGGTATAGTTTTATCATCTGGATATTTTGCATCGGTCCACCAATACATCTCGTCCATTCGACTCCATGCAAACGGACCAATTGGGTCTACCCAGATAAATTTATCATTCCATATTTTATCTTTATATGGAAGAAACAGATCCTTGTCGTTCCATAGGTCTACTGGATAATTTGGGGTTTCTGCGTATGATGCAGGATCAACTATAAAGTCTGATCCTAATTTACTAAAGTCGCCAATAGACGTCATTGCCCATTTACATCCTGTAGCTTGTAATGAAAGTTGTGTAGAATGTATCGCATTTAATGAAAGCATTACATAAGAGTTTTCATCAAAAAACGTATCTAACCATTTTTTGTTATACTTTTCGGCATTTAGATAATTGAAAATACTACCTTTAGTTTTCCAACCTGCTTCTTTATCAGGTCCTTCTGTTAAGTATTTAAAGGTATGATAATCATTACGTATGTGACTAGACCACTGTACAACAATAATATCATCAGGAGTTATATCATTTTTTACAAGACATTCTGTTACTCGATTAGCAATACAGGAGTTGCCTCCGCCTGACACTCCCCAGTTTTCAAAGTGGTCAAATTCTAAACCGAAGATATCACTCCACATTGGCCACGTATACTTAGTAAAGCTACATCCAAATGTAAATAACCTAGACATGTATTAAGTTGCATCCGCAATTGGTTCAGGAACATCTGCTAGTGCTGCATTAACTTCTTTAATAATCACTTCTTCTATCGCCGTATTCATCGACATTATGCCTTCGTTAACACGATCTGAATATTCATCTATAGTAATCCTAATAGGACTATATACCCTTGCGCCTTCGCCCATATCTAGAATTGTAAATTTATCATCGTCTGGATATGATACATTTTCTTTAAACGTACTTCCAATTACGATAGTTGCTGTTTTGTCAAATGCATATGCAAGATGCTGTCCAACACTGTCGCATCCTAAGAAATGATCTGCTTGAGCTATTATAGCTGACCATGCTCGTAAATCGATATTTTGAGGCACAGCAATTGATGCAGAAATACCGTGCTTTGCAAATTCAAATGCAATTTCTCCCATAAAAATAATTGCATAATCTTTAGATAACACTTTTAATAGGCTAATTAATGAATCAGGCTCAATACTTCTTCCGCTAAAGTCAGTTATTACTCCTTTATCTTCTACTATTCCACGACCAAATGGCTGCATAACAATTGTTTTCTTTTTGCCAGTTTTCTCTTTAACATCATTAACTACCTGCTGCCCTACAATTCTTTCTTGCTTACTAAGTTTAATTTGAGGTCTAGGTAAGTCTCTTATTCCTTTATCGTTTATAGCAATATCATATGCTTGTGACAAGCTTGCTTTCTGATTATAATATTCCCAAACTCTATAAGGCTCCGGGCTTACTAAATCCATGTCTTTTAACTTATCTTCAAATAAGTTTTTATGCCAGTGATCATATGCTTTAGCATGAAGCTGTGGATGTCCCTTATAAAATTCTGTGCTGCCTTCACAAACAATAATAAAATCATTGTCAGGATTTTCTTCTGCAAATTTCTCTAATGCAGGGATGGAGCATACTACACGACCGGCGCCGCCGTTAATAAAAAATGCTTTGTTTCTTGTCATCATTATTCCTATAAGTGTTAAACTACATGTTAATTAGTTATTATAAAGTATTTATAGGGGGATATTATAGTATACGACAGTTCTGAACTCAAAAAAAAACACAGTATAGAAACTGTGTTTTTAATTTATTATTAAGTATTCTCTATGGTGCTACGTAGCTAGGTTCCAAAGGATTCTCTAGAGGTGTAATCTTCCACGGATCTACAGTTGCTACTTTTGATAGATTAAATGTTGCTCCGGTGCCTGCTGAACTAGTAGTGTAAAATACATTATTATATGTGCCAGCTTGTGGGTGATAGCTATATGCTCTTGTGTCAGATTTAGTAACTGCGGTAATTGCCCCAGTGCCATCTGCAACTGCTCTAACTGTAACTAGTATATCTGCTGCCGATTGGCCGTTTTTATATGCAGGATCACTTATTAGCATACGATCACCTACTACATAACCTGTTCCAGCTGTTGCAACAGTAATACCAAAAGTTGCCCCAAATGTCTGCGGATAATCTCTAAGATATTGTTTATATGCAGTTACTCCATTAAGAAGTGATGACGGTAAATCATCTGATGCTGTTCTATCGGCGCATTCTAGCGCATTATTTCGCCATTGTAATTCAATTTCCCACGTTATATATGGCTGCTTCCAAGGCATAGGAGTTACCCAAGTGCCATTAGGTCTATCATATTGTATTTCTGTTAACTCGTAGGTGTGGTCTGGCATCGTCGGATCATCTTTAATATACGGAATACTAGATCCTGGTACATCTTCTGATATACTTGCAGTAGCATCAGAATCGGTGCCGCCTGGCATAATTGCGCACATTAATGTATCCGTATCGCAATTTACTCTAACTGCATAGTATCCGTCTTCTTCGTTATTGTAATCTTCGTATTCAGTATCTGCAATTGTTGCGCCAGTTAGTTTATTAGTATTTGAATCAACTACTAAATTCATATATGCTGGGCCGGTATATACAGACGTTGCAGTATCTCGATTATGGGCAGTTTGATGATATTGTTCATCTGCTAAATCGTATGTAAACTCTTTTGTAATATTTGTCATAAATTTATTTCCTATTAATAGTATACAACGTAAACCATACCGCCTGCACCTGCTGAACTACAACAGCATCCGCCTCCGAACGCTTGTCCACTAAAGCCGCCGCCTCCTGGGAAAAGTCCCATCTCTTCTTGGCCGCCGCCACGTGCGCAACATCCGTTAAAGCCCATTCTAATGCCGCCACCTGTCATTGGTGCATTTGCAGCTACTTGATATCCGTCATCGAAGCAATGTTGTGTTCTGTGAGATGTACCAGTTATACCTCCGAAAGATAGATCAACATCTTCTGCCATGCCGCCGCAGCAATAGCACATTGAACAGCAACTATAGCAGGATATAAAGCCACGACAAACATTTGGTTGAATCGTTCCTCTGCCGCCACAAACCTTTGATTCCCAACGTCCGCTAACGCCGCCGCTTTCACTACAAACAAATGTGCAGCAACCGCAGAAATTTCCTTGACTTGGACGACAACAGTTACTAGCTGCTGCACAAACTCTTATTCCTTCACCTGGTGTAACGGTGCGAGCTTTAATTGCGTATCCGCCTGCTCCTGCGCCACCGCCCTGCATACAACAGCATCCGCCGTCTCCGCTGCCACCGCCGCTCCACATTTCAAAAACTGCATACGATACGCCATTCGGTACCGTCCATAGACAGCATTGCCCGCCATTGCCCGCTGTTGTTGTGCTGGTATTGTATACTGTAAATTCGCCAGGGGACATTGCTGTCCCTTCGCCGTATCCAAATGTTAAATCTCTTAAATTAGCCATTGTGTGTTATGTCTCCTATGATACAACTGGGTAGTAAATTGTTATTAGTCCGCCTGATCCAGCTGCACCATAAAAGGCATTTGCGCCACTATGTTCGGATACACTTGCTCCGCCGCCGCCTGGCCAATGTGCATAGCCTCCCATACCACAACCTTGACAACGAGTACAATGATTTCTAGTTCCGCGGTTACCGCCTGCTGTATACGGAGCTGATGGCATCCAGTTCCATGAACTGTTGTGGCAGAAAGAACTACCTTTACCACTGCCAGTTGTACCACAAATTCCAAAGGTGCCCGTCCAGCTACCGCACTGTGATTGCGGACAACCTGAATATGAACAATTGGAGCCGAAGTAGCATTTGGATTGTCCTGAACCGCCGCCACTAGCACACACTTGTACTGCGCCGCCACTTACAGAAACAAAGGACGGAAAGCCAATACAACCAGTAGTTGCGTTTTGACTACAGCCAGTTGAACCTGCTGCACATAATGTATATACTTCGCCGCCCGTGCCTGATAATCCTGTTACAAATTTTCTAGCATATGATGCAGAGCCGCCTGGCGCACTACCTTGTTTACAACAGCATGCAGAAGCGCCTCCGCCTCCTCCGCCCCATAATTCTACAGCGAACCAAGAAACTCCAGTTGGAACTGTCCACTCGCACACGGAGCCGCCATTTGAAACTGCGGTTTTGTTTGTATTATATATATACAGTTCATTGTAGTCAATGGAGGTGCTGCCGCTGCCGCCTATTTGTAATAATGTTCTTAAGCCTGCCATGTTATATTACTCTCCTGGTTGAGCAGGAAGTTTAACTTTCCATGCGACTGTTTCATCTGCTGTCCCGTATCCGTAAACTGCTGGAGCGTCACGCAATGCTGCTCTGTAGTCAATCCACGGCTGTTTAACCGAAGTAGGCATATCTGTTGAGATTTTACCATCGCTTGCTGCTAACGCATTATTTCTATGAGAAATAATATTATCCCACGTAATCGGAGGTTCAATGAAATCATTTTCTTCCCATGCAGAACCTGCAATGTTGTATACTGCTTCTGATAAATCATGTGTTTCTGATAAATCAGGCTTAGTGTCGAACGAGACAGTTCCGTAGTCTCCTGGTAACGCTTCAGTTGTTTGACTTGTGTCATTATATGTAACACAATCTTCTTTCAGTAATGCTAACATTAGCATATCGTCTTCAGCAGTAACTAGAACACGTACATGTCCGCCTGGAACTGGAACTTCTCCACCGTCTTCTAAAGTTGTTAGTGCTGGTGATACGAAACTAAATTTTCCTGTTGTTTCGTCTACAAAAATCCAAACTCTGTCTGGTCCTGTGTAACTAGCGTCAGCTGTTCTATTAGCTGCACCAGAGGCACTATAAATTTCGTCTGCGATCTTATATGTAAACGCTTTTGTTATGTTTGTAATTGGTGTTGGCATTTTTAAATTCCTCTTAGGTGTATGACACTTTAACTATTCCGAAGCCGCCGGCTTGTCCGTAACAGAAGCCGCCACCGCATGCTCTGCCCATTGTCCCAGTGCCTCCATATCCTGATTGGCAACTAGTCATTATGCTACTGCCATGTTGTGTGTGTGAGTCAGCACAAATTGCTGAAGTCATTCTATCTGCTCCGTAGCCGCCTGCAACAATCATATATGTGTGCTGGTAGCAATAACAATTTTTGACTCCAATATTTCCGGTACCGGACATAACTATGTCGCCGAGGCCAGTTGATGATTCTCTTCCCCAACAACAAATATGTCCGCCATGATTGTTTCGGGTTGCTTGGTTGCAGCCTCCTAATCCGCCTGGAGCACATCCAATAGTGGCACCAGCATTAGTAATATCTGTTATATAACTTGGAAATGCTGCTGGAACAATTCCGCAACAGCAACCTTCACATCCTGTACCGCCGGCGCATATTCTAAATTGGTTTCCTGCTACAGTATCAACATGCTTGATTGCATAAGATCCGTTTGTGGGTCCAGGTCCGGATGACTCACAACATCTTGCTCCGCCTCCATCGCCGCCTGCGCCCCACATTTCAAATGATACACGGGTAATGCCAGTTGGCACTGTCCAAGTGCATGCGCATCCGCCTGACGTCGCCGCGAGGCTTGGGTTGTATACGTGAAACATACGGTTCGGATTGCCAACGTCTGCCGGTGCTAGATCTGATAATAGTGTGCGTAAACTTGGCATGTATTAGCTTCCTGTAAGTACCCAACCATAAGTAACACCGGTGTATACTAATACTGGTGCACTGTTGTTGATGTCGATTGTTAAGTTTTCAGCTACATTTTGTATTTCTGAGCCGTTTCTTGCTACTGTAATATTATTTGTGCCAGCAATGCCGGTTACATCGATAATTTGTACAGTATCTCCTACTAGCAATCCTGATACTGCCGGTAGTGTAATTGTTATACTTCCTGCTGTACACATTACTCTGTCATTAACTTTAGCTTGATAGCTAGTGCCAGTTGTGACTACAGTAGTTGCATAGCTTAAAGTGCTTGTAATATATCTTCCCATAAGAGTCTCTTCCTTCGTTGCTAGTATTTATGCCGTTGTCTCAATTCCAAAGGCTACAACACTTACGTTTGCTTGCGAGGAACGGACTACGATCTTTTGTGTGGCAGCTAGTACTATACCAGTGCGCTCTAATATTGCTTTTGGGTTTAATTCAGATTCGAACTCAATATATTCCCCTAATGATGGTGTATCTGAGTCAGCAATTGCAACATTTATTACCGTAGGTTGATTACCCCTATTCGTAATGTTTACACTTACCACGGAAAATATTGCCGCCGGTGTTGTATAAACTGTTGTATTTGTGCCTGACGCAAGATCCGCCGCTGCTAATCTACCTGTGGCCATTTTGTGTGTTCTCCATTATTGTTGTAAAAAGTAATTCATTGCTACTGGCGAACCGCTAATGCCGCCTGTATAATTAACTTTCTGTATTATATTTATCTGATTGCCTGTTGTCGTTGTTATTTCTTGCCCACTAATTAATACCGAGCCTGCTGTAATGCTGTTAACATTAAGTTCACCAGCGCCGCCACCAATTTGTGAAGCAATATAAGTTTTTATTGCTTTTTGTGTTGGAACAACGTTATCACTATTAGCAGTAAACGTACCGTCTACACTAAATTCAGTAATAGTTGCTCCTGTTCCACCAAGCTCGACAGCACCTAGTGATAATTCTTGTAGTCCACTAATGTTAAACGCATCAGCATTTAGTGTTGCAACACCAGTCGACTGCTCAACGTTAAATAAGCGTCCAACTCTAAAGTTACCATCTTGGTCAGTACTTGTGTAGAATACTCTACCACCGCCGCCCACAACAGTTTCTTTATCAGCATTAATTGGGTTAGTTGGAACTCCTGGGTAATTAGTGTCTGCAAAGTTACCAGTACCAATGTCTAGGAAATCGTGTCCTGTTAGACGTACTTGCGAATAACGTATACGCATTGTAATATCATCGTCGTGTTCTACTGCTTGACTAGTAGTAATTGCTGGACTTATTTGTAACTGTGCATCAAAAGGCCCAGTTCCTGTTAAATCTCTAACATTAACTAATTTATAATATTCTCCAGCAATGTCACCAAGTTCAATGTTTGAACCAGGTAACGGTGCAGCAGTTAATCCAGTAACTCTAATTAATGTGCCTGGCTGATATAAATCAGCATAACCGTCTCCGACTAGTTCTGCACTAGCTGTAACAAATCCTGTACCTCTACTAGTCCATGTAGGCTGTTTTAATACACCGTTACCAAATCTAACAGTATGCGGTACTTCCACAGTGTTGTTTGGATCAGTAACTGTCATTGTTGGTGCACTATTATATCCAGTACCCGGATCCCATAGTGTAATAGCACTAACTTTGCCGTCTAATACATATGCTCTACCTTTAGCAGTACTTGCATATAAATTGTCTGGGGGCGAAGTAAACGTTAATCTTGGCTCAATACTATAATTACTAGTATCATTTAGAGCTGCTACAATTGCTACTCCAGTAATGTGATCCCATCCTGCACTATCATCGCTACACTTTTTAATTGTAGCAATCTTTGTACCGTTGTTGTAAGTATCAATATAACCATATTGACCTGCACCAACTCCTGCTGTTATGTAAATTGCCATTCCAACATATTGAGCACTTAATCTGCCGTCTGTATTGGATATTGTAATTTGCGTAGTAGTTCCTGTCTGTGCAACGTTTTGTGCATCAAGGAATCCTAGACCGCCTTTATCATCACTTGGGTCAGTTAATCTAACTTCAAATACGCCACCGTTTGATATAACAGCATTATCTACTGCTGCACCAAATCCTTCACCTGTTACAGAGAATCGAGTAGCATCGCCAATAGTTAAGACATCAAATGTCAAGTCAGGTGCGCCGCCGCTACCTAACAAACTGTCAGCAATTGTAATAGTATCTGCTATTACATGTCCACTGCCGCCTTTGTTAATAACTAAACTTGCTAATCCTTGGTCGTCAACAATAACGTCAAACGATTGTCCAACACCTGCGGCTGCAGATGAGCCAGCTACATTATAGTATGTACCAGTGGTTCTCAAGCCGTTTGCTGAACTGATATTTGATATAGTTATCAAAGCATCTGTTGCTGTTGTATAAGCATTACCAGCATTTGTATACTCTAATGCTAGTACATTGTTGCCGTCTGTGAATACACTATGAACAACTGCATCAAAGGATTGGTTAGTTACTTTACCAGTAATTGGTACTTCAGTAACGTCAACGCCTTCAGCTACCGTACCAAATGCACCGTACGAACTGTTGCCGTTTGTAGCACGAATCTTGCCGCCGTTTTCTGCTAGGTAACCAATATGACCGTAGTATGAGAAAACAGATACAAGCTCTGCTCTGCCTAAGTTAGTAACCCAAGCGCCGATGCCGTCTGATATGATCTGTGTGAAGTCGTTTGCAACAATACTATCGTTACCGCCTGCGTGTAAGTCGCCGTCTACTTTTAGTCCAATACAAGCAGTACCAAATGTAGTTACGTTTTGTACGTATGGTGATTTATTGATAATCCATGCATCAGTATGCGCAGGACCCCAACCTGGATCAAGACTTACAAATGCGCCTGCTGTAGGACGTCTAGTTCCGTATACGTTTGCGCCGCCGAGTGTTCCTGTTAATCCGTTTATAGTACAGTTACGTAGTCCTGTGCCGTTACGCATGTAGAACATGTCTTCTGTAGTTGATCCCATTACTGAATTACTGTAATAACGTGCGTATAGTAAAGATTTATAATTGCCTGTATAAATTAAGTCATATTTAATAGCATCGATATATCTACTAATATCTCTTGCACATGCTGCTGAGTCATATACATATGAAGGATATGCATTAGCAATATATGCATTAGCTTCTGCTTGTAGGAATGCTCTGTTTGCTTCAATTGCTTCTACAGCATATGTATAATCAGTTGTAGTGTTTGGAGTGTTTGTTCCGTAAGTTACAGGAACTGTAGAGTCACTTGACGCACCGTTTACACCAAAGTCAGCATAATCTTTTATTTGTGTCCAAAGTTCCGCTGCAAATGTGCCTGCTGCTGTTGAGCCTGCTGGAGAAGTTGTTACTTGAGTTAATGCGTTTCCTGTTGTTTTAGTTACAGCAGCGTTAGTAACAATGTCACTCATAATAACTGCCATTCTAGCGTATGTATCTAATGACTTTGGAGTATCAGCAGCTCCTGTTAACACACCTGCTGCGCCAATACGTGTTGAACGCAATTCATCTCCAACAATAGCTGTATTTTCAGGAACAATAATTGGCAATACTTCGCTAAAGTTTCCTGTTTTAACAAATATAGTATGTTGTGGTTTTAGTAGTGCCGGTACAGCAGTTGTGTTGCCTGCTGTAATTGCACTAGTAACAATACTTACTAGTGTTGTTACAGTTGCTAGTGCATCTGCTTCTTCTATAAATGCAGCGTTAGTATAACGATTTAAACTGCCGCGTACTGTTGCAGGAGCAAGATTAGACATAACTGCGTCTGCAACTGTAACAATATATCCAAAGCCTGCTACTGTCTGTGAAGCATTTGCTCCGCCGATATAAGTATCACCAGCTGCATTAAAATATGCCTTTGCTGCTTTTACTGAACGCTCGTTTCCACCATGTGTTAAATCCCATATAACTGCATCAAGCACTTGCCCAGTATCTCTACGGCATGTTGCTTGTACATAAGAAAGACTTACTGCTGATGTTCCTGTGCCATCTGCTAGGGCAACTATTGCTCCGCCTTTAGTTAATGATACAGTAAATGTAGTTGCGTTAAGAATTGTTTTTACAAAGTATTCTGTACCTGCAACAATATTTCCAAAGGTTGTGCCTGCGAATTTAATTGCTGTTTCGTTTGCAACCAACCAAGCTGTACTTGTTACAGTAATAGCATCTGTTGATGCTGTAGTAGCTGTAGCAGTGTCTGAATAAATAGCTTCAATATATTCAATTACTTCGTCTTGTATGAAACTTCTATTACGTTGCAAAAGATTTTTAGCGTTATAACGGATTGCACCGTCTTGCACTTGTTCAGTTGCATAGCGAATTGATTTCCAAGGACGATCTAAAGTAACACCATAACTTGGAGCAGGACTATCTACACCGCCCGATGTTTCTACGTAGAACACATTATTAATTGCGCCAAAGCTTGTCCATTCCGGAGCATTTGATGCGTCATTAACTTTCAAAACTTGCCCAGCTGTGCCGATACCAAGTCTGGTTGCACCAGCGCCGCCATAGTAAACAATATCGCCTGCTGTAGTTAAGTTTCCTGATTCTGCGCCAGCAACTAATAAATTCCATTCGCTGCCGTCAGTATCTTGATCTGGTCTGTTTTGTAATGTAACTTCGTCTGAAGCATGTTTAAGTACACAGATGTAGCTGTTCACGCCATGTTGTACAGAGTCTCCTGCATCATATTCTGTTGCGTCGGCCCAAGTACCTTTCCATTCCATACCTTCGTTAAGTCTCTGCCAGTATACTGCACTTGGCGGATGTTGTGATGTATGCTTTAGAATACATAGGTATGTGTAGCCTCCTACACGAGCTACATCGCCTTCGATATATTCTAAGTCAGCTGCATTAACGTCATAGTCGCCTACCCAACGAAATCCAGTTGTGAACAAGTCCCAAGCTGCTGCGTTATCACTTGGCTTTAGTCCAATGTTGTTTGTAATCGAAACATAACTATATCCGCCGTATGTTACAAAGTCACCTGGCTGGTAAGATGTGCCGATTGCCCAACTGTCTTCAAATTCTAAACCTTCAGTAAACTGTGCCCAATTAGATTCGTCTGCTGCTAAATTAGTTGCACTACTTGTGTGCTGAGTAGTACAGATCCAAGTGCCGCCGCCATATTTTACAACGTCATTAATTCTGTAGCGTGTGTTTATTGCATGAGTAGCTCTGTATTCAATACCTTTGTGTAAGTAATCCCATTTAGATTGATCAGCTTCTAATCCTAATGCTAAAGTTGCCGAACTACTATGTCCGGTATTTGCAACATAAAGGGTACCGCCGTAGCGTACAATGTCGTTTACTCTATAGCGTGTGTTAATAGCCCATACGTCAGTCCAATAAAATCCTTCTGAGAAAATATTCCATTTGGCTTGATCAGCTTCTAATCCTGCTGCTGGCGTTCCTGCACTAGTATGCGGAGTTATACAAATAAATATTGTGCCGTTATACTTTGCGATGTCATTAATTTTATAACGAGTAGAAATATTCCAGTCTGCTTTATAATCAAAACCTTCTGCGTATAAGTCCCATTTACTTTGATCATCTTCTAGTCCAAGCCCAACGTCTGCATTTGACCGATGAGCAGTATTAGCAATATATAAGTATCCGCCATATTTTACAATGTCGTTTACTTTATAGTAGGTATCACCTAGCCAATCAGCTTTCCATTCAACACCGTCGGAAATTTTATTCCAGTATGTTACTTGTGTGTCTGTAAACAATGCCGGAGCAGTGTGACCCGCGATACAAACATATGTATTACCGCCGTTACGTACTATATCGTCTTTGTAGTAGACTGTAGATAAGGCCCAGTCGCCTTTCCATATAAATCTAATTCTACCTAATTTAAACTCTGCCATTTAAAACTCCGCTCTATTTAATATATTTATCATTACTGTATCTATCACTGTACGAATAATTGGTGCGCCAGTAAATCACCATCAATACCACCAGTTTGGTTTACAAGTACAGGAATGTTTATTTGCAAGCCTGATGTTGTTGTAATGTTAGTACTTGATATTTTAACTTGACCTGCTATTAATGTGTTAGTTAATGCGTCAGCGCCACCACTACTAATTCTACTTTGCAAGTATGTTATAATTGCTGCCTGCGTTGGAACAATATTATTACTATTTGCAATAAACGATCCGTCTTTACTAAACTCTTTAATAACAACAGCACTACCGCCAACTTGAATTCCACCTAAACTTAATTCTGATAATCCGTCTAATTCAAATAAATCAGCATTAACGGTAACTGTGCCACTTGCTTGTTCGACTGTAAATAATTCCCCAACTCGGAAGTTGCCGTCTTGGTCAGTACTTGTGTAGAATACTCTACCGCCGCCATTGTCAACAGTTTCATTAAACGGTTGTCTAGGGTTCGCTGGATCCTCACCTTCTAAATACAGATTAGGATATCTAGTACTTGTAGTATTTCCGGTGCCGATATCTAAGAAGTCATGTCCTGTTAAACGTATCTGACTATACTCTTCGCGCATAATTAGTGTTTCTTCATGAACAGGTGAAGCTTGATTTTTAATTGTCGGACTAATAGTAACTACTAAATTAAAGTTAGGAGATGATCCTGATTGTGAAACAACTTTTGTTAGTCTATATATAACATCGTCAATTCCGTTAATAACAACGTTTGCGCCAGGTCCTGGAACACGACTAACATTTTTAAGATTTAATGTTTTTCCTGTTTGGTATATGTCTGCAAAGCCATCACCGGTTACAGTAGCCGTTGCTGTAACATACCCAGAACCTCTGTTAGTAAATACAGGTTGTGCTAAAACACCATCAGCTCGTCTTATCTCAAACTGAGCGTCTATTGTAGATTCGGGATCGTAAATTGTTACTGCAGGGTCACTAGTATAATTACTGCCTGGATTGTAAATAATAAAATCTTGCAATCTACTTGAACTTACATTAACTCTAGCAAATGCAGTAGCACCTATTTCAACTGTGTTCCATGTAGACCCAGCTGATACAGCAATCCAGTTTTTAGTAAGTGGCATATATTCTAATTCACTAGCAAACGATAAGGAATTTAATGTATAAGATGTACTGTCTGCATTATATGTTAACCAAACTTTTCCATCTTCAGATTTTGCAAGCTTACTAGTATTTCCTGATGCAACAAATATGCCTGCGCCATAGGATACAGTATAAAATGTATCATCGTCTTCTATAATATTTTCGTACCACGTAATACCATCAAAACTGTATGCAACCTTATTAGCTGTGCCTATCGCAGCAAATCTACCGTTGCCGTATACTACAGAAGTCCATGTACTTGATGTTAGTGCTGATGCAGTAGTAGTCCACGATGCTCCGCTATCTTCTGAATATGCAACATTTCCGTTGTCATTAACAATAATAAATTTACTATTACCGTAAGCAGGAAGACCTGCAATGCCAGTTGCACTAGTATAACTAGATCCATGATTTGAAGAATAGTTTACATTTCCGTTGTCTAGTACTAGCACTACATTGCCTGCGCCGTCTGAAGCAGCACCTGTATAGTTAGTTGCTGCTGCTGATGACTTTGTAAAACTATCCAAAGCGCCAGATACTGAAGTATAATAAAATGTTGAATTGCCTGTAATTATAAATTCTTGTCCAGTATATACTACTCCTGTAGTTGTATTTGCACTAGTTTCAATTGCTGTTGCAATGTTCGCCCAAGTTGAGCCAGCATTAGTACTGTATGCATGTGCTGCATTTAAAATAGCAGGAACAACAAGAATTTTTTGATTTTTATCTGATACTATAAATTTGTACGCATTTGATGCTACTCCTGTAGCTTTAGTTGCTGCATTAAAAGTAGGGTCAGCTACAACAACACTTGGCTCTATATTATATCTAGTAGTTCCATCAAGCACTGCTTCAATTGGCTGTCCTGGATATATGTGATCAAATCCTAAAGCGCCATCTGATTCTCTGCTAATCATTGCAATTTTAGTTGTTGGATCATACGCAGTAATATATCCGTACTGTCCAACACCTTTGCCGCTGCCGATGTACATACGCATACCTACGTATTTTGCTGATGTTCCTGTTTCATCTGATGCAGCTATCGTAACTGATGTGCTATTACCTGATTGTGCATTGTTTAATAGATACTGATAGTTTAATCCACCAGGTGTACTTGAATCTGCTGGGTCAATTAATCTAATTTGACTTACAGCATCTTGTCTAAATTCTTCATATGTTATTGTAGCGCCATTTCCTGTGCCTAATATTGCTCCAGTTGCATTAGTATACGATTGTCCAGCATGCGAGTAACCAAGTCCTATAAGTTGATTACCGTCTGTCACTACAATTTCTATTTGTGCTTCTAGTGTGCGGTTATCTACTTTTGCTGTTATTGGTGTTTCAGTTGCTGAGAATCCTTCGGAAACTGATCCGTATGTACCGTATGAATTATTGCCGTTTGTTGCACGTACTGTTCCGCCGTCTTCTGCTAAGTAACCAATATGACAGAAGTATGTAAACACTGATACCAGTTCCGAACGGCCGCCGTTTGCTGCCCAATATCCTATGCCATCGCTTAGTACTTGCGTGAAATCGTTAGCAACAACTGACTTGTTGCCGCCATTATGCAATGCACCGTCTACTTTTAGTCCAACACAGCCTGTGCCAAATGTAGTTACGTTTTGTACATAACATGACTTTGTAGTAATCCATACTGATGAATCAGCTGGGCCGGTACCTGGGTCCAAACTTACAAAAGCGCCAGCACTTGGACGTTTAGTAAAGTGTATGTTAGGCTCTCCTAATGCGCCTGTTAACCCTTGAAGTGTCATATTTCTAATACCACTTCCGTTATTAACATAAAACATATTAGATGTTATAGACCCAACTTCTGGTGTTATAACAGTACTACGTAATTCGTCACCAACCAATGCACAATTCCTTGGAAGTTTTATTGGTAATACTTCTTCGTAAATTCCAGTCTTAACAAATATTGTTGTATTTACTGTGTCGTTATCGTAAGTTATTCCAATATATTCGCAGGCATAACGTACTGTTTTAAATGGTGCGTTTACAGTTAATCCTGCTCCTGGTACATCTGCTCCGGATGGAGCAACATAAACTACATTAGGAACTTCTTCAAAGTTTTCCCAAATTATATTTCCTGCACTAGCTTTTAGTACATTACCTGGCGCACCAACTGCATATCTTAGATGACTTGTGCCGTCGTGTGTTCTTAAATCGCCTCTGTACTGAAGTACATTGCTTGCAGTACCTTGAATTAATACTATCCAATAATTATCTCTTTCGTTTTCAATGTCTAAGTCAGGACGGTTATCACTTTCAGTTCCTAAATGTCGTGCAATACAAATATAAGCAACGCCTGCATAAGTTACAACATCGCCTAGATGATATTCCACATTGTCTAACCAACTAGCTTTCCACTTTCGTCCTGTTACTAGTATTTGCCACTTAGCAGTATCTGTATCTGGTTTAGTTCCAGTATTATCTGCAATAGCAATATAAAGATATCCTTGATCTCTAATAACCTCGCCTGTTTTGTAAGCAGTTGAACTAGTCCAGTCACCTAAGTGTTTGTAACCTTGTTTAAGTAATTCCCAGTCACCTGTATCTTGTGCTAATCCATTTACACTAGGAACACTACCTGTATTGTTTGTTAGAGCTGTATATGCATAGCCGCCGTATACAACAATATCGCCAGCATCGTATTCGACGTCATTGATCCATATAGTTTCAAACTCAAGACCTGGCACCCAAATGCTCCAGTTGGCGCCGTCAGCTCGTAGCGAAGAAGAAGAAGTATGTCCAGTAAGAGATCTCCACAGAGACCCGCCAGATTTAACAACATCAAATCTTTTGTATCGAATAGCAGTAGTCCAGTCGCCTTTGTACTCAATGCCTTCTAAAAATATCTCCCATTTAGCTTGATCATTTTCTAATCCAGTATCCAAAGTTGCTGCACTAATATGCCCTGTTAGGCAACGATAACTAATAGCACCATATTTTGCAATATCATCTACAGTATATCGAGTGCTAACTGCCCAATCAGTTCTCCAATTATCACTTCTAGTAACAATTGTCCAGTAAGATTGATCATTTTCTAATGTTACTGAAGCAACGTGTTTCTCGGTACAAATGTATGTTATTCCACTATAAATTACAACGTCTCCAAGATTATAATATTGAGAAACTACTGGATCAGTTGTCGACGCTGTCCACGTATTAAGCCAGTTATAAGTAGTTGCTACAATTGTCCAATTAGCAATATCCGACACAACTGGTCCGTTAGCAACGATGATTGTAGATTGATGTTCAGTAACACACTGATAAACGTATCCATTATATTTTATAATATCGCCTCTACTATAATTTGTGCCTTGTGACCAAACGCCGCGCCATTGATTACCGTCGAACATTAATTCCCAACGAGTTAAAGGTGCAGCAATAGTTAAATCTGGATAAATTGTATCGGCTGCTGACTGGTGGCTTAATAAACATACATACGATTTGCCGTTAAAGCGAATAATATCATCCTTAACATAAGCAGTAGATTCTGCCCAATCACCTTTCCATCTAAACCTAATTCGTTCTAAATTAAACTCTGCCATTTTACTTCTCTCTTATAATCCGTTTGATGATGAATTATCATCATATGTATAATTTTGGTTTACTCTTGCTATCAATTCGCCTTCAGCGTTAACATAGTAAGATATATTTCTATCATCCCAGCGCATCTGTTCATAGTTTAAGTTTTCGTAAACTATATCATGATTTACATCTCGGCCTTCGTAAAAGTCTTGGCCTTCTTCGAAACTCGGGTAATTCTTTGTGGGGTCTCCAGGAGTATTTATTGTAATTGTATCTTCATTCTTTAGCTGATCTGACTTACCAACAAACAGCTCGCCATTATCGGTTCTACGTAAGCCGTAAAAGAATCTATTTTGTAATGCACCATGCATAGTGTCTGGTGAAAATCCTGTGTAGTTTGCTGACATAATTTTATTCCTTATACAATATCTACGTAACTTATAACTGCATCTAATGCTTCATTTTGATCAGCTACTAAGTATAATTCGTTTGTTGGTGCAAGTATTAATTTCTCACCAGCTGCTAGTGCATGTAAGCTAGTGTTTGGTGGTACCATTACATCTTTCATAAAATACCCTTCAACACTAGTGTCGTCATGTATTAGTACACTAGCGTAGACTATAAAATCTGTTAAATTAGCTAAGTTGAGCCCTATTATTGTCGAGCGTGTAGCTGCATCAGTATCTAGTGCAAGTATAGGAACTGGTCCTATTTCTCTTATTACTTTATTTTTAAACTGTGTTGCCATCTTTTTATCCTAGTGTTAATACGTATTCAATTGCTAAGTCTTCTGCTGCTGCAAAACTAATCGAACCTGTTGCTCCTGCAACAGATACCCAACTAAATCCGTCCCATATTTCTAAATATCGTTGTTCTGTATTATAACGTGTCATTCCAGTTTCGCGATATGCAGATGCCGGACGTTGTACGTTTGTGCCTACAGGAACAACAAATCCGTTTGTTCCTTCAATTTTAAAGTATCCACTGCCTTCTTGTTGGAAGTTTAATACTCCGTTGTTTTCTGTATTAGTTATCGTCGAATTTTTAAACGCTAACTTATCAATTACTACTGATCCAGTGCCATTTGCACTTAGTGCTAAATCAGTATCAGCTGTCTCAGTAGTAATACTATTGCCATCAATACTTATATCATCTACTTCGATTCTCGGAGTAGTTAACTTATCTGCGTCAATTGTCGTAACTACACTGTTTTGAATGTAAAATCTAATTACGCCATCGTTTGCACCAGGAGTAAGTTCTGCTGTAATGCGTGTGTCTAAATCTAAATCATAAACACCGTTAAGTGCCATCCAGTTGCCGTCATAACCTTCATACAATGCTGTTTCAGTATTATATCGAATCATGCCAGTTGCTGCTGTAGGTCTAGCTGCTGTGTTACCTTTTGGCAATTGTAGCGCACTTGATGAATTAATTCTAACAGTTCCGCTATCAGCGTTTAAGTTAATATCGCCGCTTAAACTTTCAATGGTGTTGCCGCTTAGACGTAAATTGCCAGTGTCAATTTTTTCGCCAGTAATAGTAGTTTGACTACTACCGGTTGTAATTGTAATACCAGCTGATGTATTAATGTTAAATGTTGAACTACTAAAGTCTACAGTTCCGTCTGCTTGATTAACATAAAACAAATCGCCAACTCTAAAGTCGCCTTTGTGATCTACACTACTGTATCTTATCTGTGCATTGTTTGTTTCAACTACTTCATTTGCTTGTATTACATCAGTTTCGTCGTTGTCAATTTCTTTGCCTACACCAATGTACGCTAAGTTTTGACTAATCAAGTACATTAGTACACCCGGACCGTCACCTACAATACCGTAGTTGCCGTATACACAAGCACTTGCAATTGCACGTACTTCTGCACCAAATTCTGTTTGATCTGCTAATGTTACAAACGAAGCTGTTGCGCCATTACTAAATCTCAAATCTTGTGAGTTAGTAGTATCGTCTGTAAATGTACTTGCACCGTCTACTGCATTGTTAAAATGTAATAATAATTTAGTATCACTATCACTTGCAAATTCTGATGTAGGTGCAACAAAGTTTGTAGCATAACGTGCTAAACCTTTTGTTACTCTAAATTCGTCAAAACGTCCAACTGCAAAGTCTGCTCCGTTCCAAGTTGCGCCAATTACTAAAGGTTTAGCAATATCGTAATCTGTTGCAGCTACCCAAGGTGTACCTTGACTTGCTCCGTTTACAAACAATCGTGTTGTTCCTGAAGCCCTACTAACTGCTATATGATACCATGCGTTTGCTACTATTGTTGGTCCATCTATTCTGATAGCATTGTATGAATAATATTTAAGTTGTGCGCTGCTGTCAATATATAGTACAGGTGCAACATCTGTTGCTGCGCCTGCTCTAAAGTCAAATAAGTTGTTAGTTACTCCTACATTTGTAATGTAGAACCAACCTTCAACAGTAAAGTCGCCAGTACCGAATCCAAAGTCGTTGTTGCCTGCTACACTTAGATAATCAGTAGTGCCGTTAAGTTCTAAACTACTTGCTCCAAACTTTTTAACAGTTGTATCAGTTGTTGGGGTTCCGTACTTGGTTATTATTTTGCCACCGCGTTCGCCGGCAGTTTCTAATCCTGTTAGGTTTCCGTTTACGTAAAACTTACCATCTGCATCAACACCATTAATAGTACCTGTTGCAAGTACAGTAGTTCCATCTGTATCGTAATAACTAAATGTGTTTGTGTCTACAATAGTTCCAGTTAAGCCTGCAACTCTAACTGCTGTCTTGCCTGTGCCGCGTAAACCTGTTGCTCCGTCTACACCGTAAATTCCACGATTAGCAAAGTATGTAAAGCTGTTAAGCCATTCTACTCTTGCTCCGTTAGTTACTGTAATAGCGTCTACGCCTGGTGTAATAAATGTGGCACTATGGAACAGCATTGTTGCTTCCACGCTTGTAAGACCAGCTACGGACCCGTCTATGTACGCTCCTTTGCCAGCATCGCCTTGCGCAAATCCTCTTGGATCTGTTACAGGCGGAGTAACACTGCCTTGTGTAATTACACTTATATTTCTAATGTACGGTGAACGGTTATTTCCTGATACTGCAAAGCCTGGTGCAAACTTAAATGCGTAGCCTGTGTAGAATCCTGAAATAGTTAAGTCTTCAATTGTAACTCCTGCATTAACTAAAAATGCATCATTACTATTTGTTCCGGCAGTTGGAGTAATGTTAACTCCACGCATAGTGTGACCTTTTACAGTTACGCCTGCAGGAACAGTCATTGGGAATATCTCTTGGTATACTCCTGGATAAATGTGAATTGTATCACCACTAGTTGCTTGTGTTAGTGCAAACTTTAATGAACCGTATGGATCATTTGGATGATCGCCTGTATAACTATCACTGCCATTTTCAGCAACATAAAATATATTACCTTGACGTAGAGCAATGTCTACACCGTCAACTGATATACTAGCAGTAGTAACTGTGCCAGCAAAGAAGTTTTGTGTTCTAACGTCTGCCCACTGTTTTGAAACACTACCTAAACTGTACGTATCAGTAGCGTCTGGAATAATGTCTGAATTAATTTCTGCGTTGAATGTAATATTATCAGTGTCGGCGTCGCCAATTGTAATATTGCCATCTGCTGTAATTGAACCTGTGGCAAATACATTACCTGTTACATTTGTATCTGCAAATATTTCTACAGTGCCAGTGCCGTTTGGATTAAATTCAATGTTTGCATTAGTTTCATTTGTACTAATTACATTATTTTCTAAATCAAAACTGTCAATTGTTAATTTGTTTTGATAGATAACATTATCAGCGGCACCTAAATTAAGCGTAGGCTGAGTTGTTGAAATTGTTGTGCCAGTAATATTTACACTACCAATATTAGCAAGTGTGCTAATTTCTAGTGCTGGTGCCCGTGTTGTGCCAATTACATCTAAGTCGTATTGGGGTGAGGCATTGTTAATGCCGATGCGATTATTATTTACATCTAAGTATAGTAAATCGTTCTCAAAGGCTAAATTCACTCCTTCACGAAGTAAGTTTGCTTTTAAGAGCGGACCACTAATTCGACCAATAGCCATCTTTGCTCCTCAACACGGGGATCCTGTCCCTCTAGCCCAAATTCTCATCCCCTAAGGGCTCTTTGCTGGTTAACCACAGTTTGACCCTGCATCACAATGGTCATTGTTTTGCATTAATAGTATTTATCTTTTTTGAGGATTAGCCTAGTACAAGGATGTAAAGATCAGTTAAATCTTTTAATATTTCTTCAGTAACTTCTGAGCCAGCACCAGCTGCACGTTGCCATTCGCTGTCTGTATTATACACTTCCATAAATCCTTCTGCTACTGTGTTATTATATCTAATTTCTCCTAGAACAGGAGCAACACTACGTGCTGCATCGTTACCGAAGGGAATAACTAATCCAGTGGTAGTATCAAACTTTACGTACCCATTGCCAGTTGAAGAAAGTGTTAATAAGTTATTACTTGAGTTCGAAAAGTTATTTTCTTTTATATTAATATCAAAAATATCAACTACGTTTGCAGCAGTTGTTCTCTTCAGTTCTAAGTCTGAATTAGAAAGAGTTGTTGTTACAAGATTATTGTCAAATAATACATCGCCAGTTGAAAGTCCATGCAAATTAGTACTATTACTATCAATTGATCCTATTTGAACTCCACCTACTGTTAATACTATTGTGTTATTAGTATCGTGTGCGTCAACACCTTCTTGTCTGTCACTAGAATATATGCCACCAAAACTTAAATTACCAGTCGAGTATCCTTCAAATAAACTTGTATCAGTGTTAAATCTAATATCAGCAGATTCGTTGTTCTGTTGTAATGTAGTGCCTCTACTAACAATTAATGCTGCATTGTTGTCAGTATTAAATAATTCTGTTTGCGGGCTTAAATTTAAGTCGCCATCAAGAGTAGTAATTGTATTTCCAGTAATTCTTATATTGCCAGTATCAACTCTTTCGCCGTCTATATAAGTTACTTCTACACCGTTGTTTACAGTTATATTACCAATGCCACTAAAGTCAATTGAGTTTGCATCAATACTTGTTTCGCCTGTGTCAAAATCTACAAAGAAGTTATCTCCAATACTAAACTTTCCAGTTTCGGATGTACTATTATGAACAACACTGCCTGAATTTAATTCAATAGTCTGTTGACTAGGTATGCTAAGTGTGTTATCATTACTTGCATCACCACCTACACCAATATACGCAAAGTTTTGTCCTATTAGATACATTAATGTATTAGCACCGTCTGCTACTGCACCAAAGTTACCATATACACAAGCTGATCCGATTGATCTTAATTCTGCACCATAGCGTATAGATGAGTTTGCCATTAGTTTACCACTGCTGCCTTGTGTAGCATACAATCCTCTATTAGCAAAGTATGTAAAACTGTTAAGCCATTCTACTCTTACGCCATTAGTCATTGTAATGCAATCAACTCCAGGTGTAATGAATGTCACACTGTGAAATAACATACTGGCTTCTAAACTTGCACTATCTAATACTGCTCCATCAATTAGCGCTCCTTTGCCTGCATCGCCTTGATTGAATCCTCTTGGGTCGCTTGTACTATATACACTAATTGCATTCGCTGTTGCTGATTCAAAAGTATGCACACTAGTATCTGAACTTATGCCTACATTAACTGTTACAGTAGTTGAAGTTGTAGCTGTAATTACAAGTGATTTCCGGTATGCAGGATCTGTTACTCTTGGATACGGATGTAAGGTTGCGTTGTCATCTAATGCACACCTAAACGTAATACCGCTTGCTGCTATCAGTAGTGCATCACCAACATTAAAATTGTGTGTGCCTATTGTTACTTCTAATACCCCAGTAGTGGGTGCGTATGTAGCGCCTGTAGGAGTAAATTGTGCTGCGGCACTACCTTTTGTAATAACTGTTACGTTTCTAATATATGGAGACCGTGTGTTTACTAAGCCGCCGGCTGTAAAACTAAATGCATGTCCTGGACTAAAGAAATCTTTAATAGTAATATCTTCAATAACTACGTCATCTTCTAATAAAAATGCATTATTACTTTGCGTAGCAACTGTTGGTCTAATAATTGTATTTCTTATGTCTTCGCCTTTAATGTTTACATGTGACGGGACCGTTAGTGGAAATTCTTCTTCGTACACGCCTGGAAATATATGAATAGATGTTGGGCCTGATGAACTTCCATCATTTTGTGCAAGTGCATGTTTTAGTGTGCGGAATGCTCCGTGTTGATGATCTCCTACATTCGTGTCACTACCTAGGGTACTAACATAAAACATGTTACCTTGTCTACGTGCTAGACTTGAATCGCCTGAGCCGACAATAACTTCGTCAATTGTAACAGCTTCTCCATTAAGAAGTGTACTATACATGTTTAACCATTGTTTAGATACTGAGCCTAAATCACTAGTGTATGTTTGATCAGGAATAATATCACTAGCAACATCAGCTGCAAAACTTACATTATCTTCGTCATCATTACCAAAAGTAAAGTCACCTGTTGTTTCAATATTACCGGTAGCGTGTAAGTTGCCAGTAACGTTCCAATTACTTTGTATGTTTACTGTGCCGTTACCGTTTGGGCGTAATTCAATATTAGTATCAGTTGTAGTGGTACTAATAGTATTAAAGTCTATTTTTAAATTATCTGTTGCGATTGATGTAGCAAAGATATTGTTTGCTGCATTAAAGTTAATATTGCCGTCGCCACCTAACGCTTCAATTCGACTTGTATCTATTGTGAAGTTTGCAATGTTATTATACGTCGATATTAAATTTGCCGATGCTAGTGTTGTCGGTATAGTAAGCACATCTGTTGGGGATTCTGTATTAATACCAATTTTAGAGTTATTTACATCTAAATGTAAGAGTGCAATACTACTGTTAGTATTTTTAAAGTTAAGGTCTACACCCTGACGTAAAAGATTATCTTTTAATACGCCTCCGCCTATGCGTCCTGTTTGTGCTTCTGGCATGCCCTACTTCTCCTTTGACAATGTATTTATTTGTCTAGGTTATGAACTACAGTAACAGGTTTGCCTGTTGGAACAGGACTTGTAAACTTGATCCACCAACCTGTGCCTGATGCAGTGTAAGGGTGATTAGGGCCTTCGTTTGCGCCTCCTGACGAAATATCAGCAGTTTGGTGTATTGTGTAGTTTGTTGTTGGTATTTGTAACACGTTTTCAACAAGCACTAGTATATTATTTGCATTTGCAGGAACAGGATAATCTGTGTCACCGCTTTGTAATTCGCCAAATACTGTTTCGTCTGCTGCTACGTTACCTACACCTAAATTCTGCCAAACAATACCTGGATCTTGATTTGGTTCTTTAAAGCGCACTTCTCTCCATGCGCCATTTTGATATGCTTCTAGTTGTTGATCAGTAGAGTTATATCTAACTTGACCAATAGCAGAACTAGTAGCAATTCCAGCGGAGCCAGGACGCTGTGGTAATGTACCAACTGGAACACGTAATGCACGTTCGCTGACCATAACTATTTGGTCATCCATGTCTTGTTTAACACCTTTGGATGAAGGTTGTATACGTCTTAGGTTAGTTGTCTGCTGTTTGATCAATCTCATATTATACTTCCAAATAGCTCACAGTCGCCGCAAGGCTTGTAAGTCCGGCTCCTATGTCTGGTTCAGTAACAAATGATAATTTATCACCAACTTCTAATACAATTCTTTCGCTATCAAATGTAAATGTTTCACCTACTGGTAATTCTAAACTATTAATAACTCGTGTAACTGCGTTACTTAAACTTGAACTCTGTGGGACAAAGTGCATGTCAAATGTTGCTGTACCGCTGCCATTATTACAAACCATAATATTTGTAATTGCATAAGATTTACTTGCTGGAACAGTTATTATGTCTAATTGCGTTGTTGTTAATTGTGCGTTTACTATTGCCATTTTTATTCCTTAAAATAACATTCCGAATAGGAGTGCTCTGTTCTTACTTACTAATTCGTCTCTGCTACCTTGGTCGTTAGCAAAAAATATTCCTGATTTTCCTGTGTACTCATTTGCTACATAGATCTTTGTGCCGTCTGATGGAGCAGTTGGGGTCATACTTGCATCATCGTCACTTGGGACTCTATTTAAATGTAGAGTGTCATCGATTCTAATACTACCTGTCCCTGAAGATTTTAAAACTAAATCTTCGTTACTAGATAGTGTATCAATAACAGATCCTGTAAAACGTAGATCATCAAATTCCCAACGATCTGCATATAACTGACTTACTGTGTTTCCATCAATAGCAAATGTAATTACACTATCAGCTCCTGAGTTCTCAAAGTCAGCAATTACAATACTTGATTTAGTAACATCGCCATCACCAATTTGGCTTAGGAAAACGTTTGCAAAGTTATATGCAACATAATCAACTACTGCTTGTGTGTTTGGTATTACGTCTGCTTTCGCAGCATCATAGCCAGTTAATGTTGCACCAGCATATGTAAATACTTTTTGTTCGTAGTCTACTGTAGGATTTACACCAATAGTGCTAGTTCCAGCGTCTAACAATAAATTTTGGCTTCTTGAGTCAATTTTACCTGTTGCTAATGGCATTAATGCACTAGCACTATCAATTGCTATAAAGCCGTTTACATCTTCGTCGTACTTAAAAAATGTATCTGGTAGTGAACCTCGCTCAATTTTTATACCGGCGCTATTAAGTGTAATACCTGCACCTGTTTCACCGCTATTAAGTGTAATAATATTATCTTCAATATCTAATTGGGCAGTGTTAACAGTTGTTTGATCGCCTTTAACTAATAAGTTTCCAGAAATTTCAACATAGCCTGTTTCAAATCCTGTATCCAAATAGATAGTGCCGCCGGTTTGAACAGCTACTTTGTAGTTACCATCTGGTACATTTAAATACTTTGACATTCTTATTTCCTATATAAAAAAGTATGGGGGAACTTAATCCCCCAAACTAATCTTAGTTAGCTTCAAACACGTCTGCGCCAGCTTCAACTTGTGTTACTGTACCTGCACTACCATAAGTAGTGAAACCAGTTGTGTTAACACCAATTGTAAATGCTGTTGCACTAGTCTTAGCAATTGTGAATACCTTGCCGTTAAGCTCAACCATGCCAACTACGCCAGTAATTCTTACTCTGTCGCCGGTTTCTAGTAGATGGTTTGCTGTACATGTAATTGCACCTGGACTTGCTTGTGTACATGCGTTCATTGTTGCTGCTGCAACTTCTGATGCATCACCAGCTTCTTCCATTTCAACTCTAGTAGCTGTCGCTGCGCCGAAGCCCCAGCCTATTTTTGTGCCTGCGTCTGTAACAAGTTGACGACCTGTAATTTTAGTAACTTGGCGAACTGCTGGCGGATCGCCATTGTCTCTAATTACAATACTCATCTGACCTGCTGTTAGTGCTGCTGCCGCCGCATCCGTTAAAACGCAATCTTTGTTGATTACACCATCTGTGCAACGGAATTTCTTTGATCCAAGTTGCTTAACAATATAACCGTTTACTGATGCAGTTCCGTTATGAAACTGTACTTTAATTTCGTTGCCGCCTTCTGTAGGTGCTCCGAAAAATCTTTTATTTAGTGGTCTTCCCATTTGTTTTCTCCTTTAAAACGTTCTAGGTTTACGCAGTGGGTCAGTTCTGCATAAGTCCGCGAAGTGCGGCACGATTAATGACATTAGTATTTATCAATTACATTAAGTAGCGGCGTATACCTAGAGTGCGGGTTGCTCGATATAAGTCTATGGAAACTTTATTACTTTGATTTCCGCCTAAAATGTAATAGTATTCTGTATTGTTTATTATAGTAGTACTTAAATAAAATCCTACATGACCTTGCCATCCTTCATTTCCTCTTGGAAATATTATAAGGTCGCCTGGTATAGGAGTTTCAACTACTGTACCCCAATCTAGAAAACTTCTTGCTGTATAAGGATACTTGTGCAATGTGTTGTTAGGTATTCCGCTTTCAGTTAATACAGCATTAACAAAAGCAGCGCACCATTCTGTACGTTTAGGATCAACTCCTATATACGCTGCAAGTTCAGATCTGTGTGTATTTTCTGAATAGTTAATGTATTGTGATGCAGTTAGTGCAGGATTGCTATGTGCGTTAGCTGACTCAACACTATAGTCGCATGCAGATATTAGGAATATTAAAGATAAGAATAGTAGGATATTTTTCATACCCTGTATTTATCCATAAAAAAGGGCCCCCGTGGGAGCCCTTTTAATTTCACTGTGTTAGTAAAACTTTACTGGAAAGTTACACCATTAGCAATAGCAACGTTACCTAAGTAATCAGCTGCATTACCAAGCGATGAAGCAGTGTTGTTCAACTCAACATATCCATAACGTGTCATGAATGATACTGTTGGTTCGAACGTACCTGGATCAAGTACAACGCCTGAGCTCATTAGTGGGATATATGGGCAATAGAACGCTGCTGCGTCCGACTCACTTGCGCCTTTGTATCCAATAAGAACTGGAGCTGCATCTGATGCATATGTGTTAACATATACTTTCATTGCATTGTTCAAAGTACCAACCATCTTAGTGTTAGTTGGAGCTTCAAATGTACCTTCAGTTGTTCTTGCGAACGCTGAAGTTGTAGCAGACTGTAGGATAGTTAGTGCAAATGGTGATACCACTGCCCAGTTACCTGCGCCTCTACGTGTACGCTGTGCAATCAAGTTACTTACGCGGTTGATTTGTACTGCTAATGCAGCATGCTCATCACCTACGAAAGTAGCTGTACCACTTACAGCAGTTTGGTCATAAGTTTGTGCAGCAGCGCCACTCAAAGATACTAGTGAACCAATTACTTCTTGGTCGATCTCAGCAGTAATCTCTTGTGCAAGAGCTGCCATGATTTCTGCTTCAACATCAATACCATGCATAGACTGTGCGTCTTGTGCAGCTTCAAACGTCCAGCGAGCTGACAATTTACGTGTCTTAGCTTCTACTGTCTGCTTCAAGATTTGAATTGACATTTTACGTCCAGCTGCACCTTCTAGTGCTGCTGTTGATGCTGCTTTACCAGCAGTTCCGTCACCGGAATATGCTTCAGCAATTTTGAATGGGCTTAGAGCCTCTTCGCCTGCTGTTACATCATTCAATGTGTTGGTAGCATCGTTAGTGTCGCTATAACGCACACGTAGTGTGTGAATTTGACCGACTGGTCCAGTCATTGGTTGTACACCAACTAATTCGTTAGCAATAACAGTAGGCATTACACGACGGATAACTGGTAGGATTACACGGTTAAGTGTAGCTACGTTACCTGCAGATGTTGCGCCAGCTGTTGCACTCTCAGACAAATATCTGCGAGTATTTTCTAGTGTAGCAGCCATTACGCTTTTCTTGTTGCCTTGCAGGCCTTCAAGAAGTGCGTTTTTGGTGTCTACCCAGCGTGATTCTAATAGTTCTGACATCATTATCTCCTTAATTTAATCCAGCAAGACGACGTATGTCTAATACATTAGATTCGTCTGCTTTAGTTGTCATTTTTGGTTGTTCCGTACGGTTGCCTGTGATTTCTTTGCCTTCTGTAAGGGGTGCCTTACGCTTTGCTGGAGTATTTCCGTCAATAACTGATGGTAAGTACTTGTCAAAAGATTTTTGAAGTCTATCGGTTTGTACTGATTCCAGTAAGTCTGTCATAATCTCACGCTGTGTTTTGCCTAGTGGCGAAATCAACGAAGTCATAATCTTTTCTCTCTTTGCTGACTCAACTAAACGAGATTTCTCTTTGTTTGCTGATTCTGCAAGTGTTTTAGCTTTAGTAGCAAATGCTTTCGCTTCTACTAATTGCCTATCTTTAACATTTAATACGTCCATAAGTTTATTAACTTCTGAATTTTCATTCAAGTGCGAAGTTGTATACTCATTAGCAAATGCTTCAAATATCTTACGACCAAAGTCGTTGCTTCGTGCTGCGTCAATATCTTCTTTCAATGCGTGGATTTCACCTTTAAGTGATTTGCCAACCATTTCAGATACTGCTGTAGCACTTCTTTCGATAAAGTTAGTTTTAACTTTTGCGAAGTGTGTTTTAGCTTCACGTACAAGGCGTACCTTGGTTTCAGCTAAGTCTTTCTTGTCTTCATTGAATTCTGCAATTTCACCTGCTAGAGACTCAACAACAAACTCTTCAAGCTTGGCATATGATTCAGCCATTACTTTCTTGTCTGCTCTTAATTCTTTAATTTCAGTTGCTAAGTTCTCAGCAACGAAACCCTTCAGTAGATCTGCATTTTCACGCATTGCAATAGCATATTTTGCTTTTGCTTCTGCGAGCTGCTTGCGGTCGTCTGCAAACTCTGCGATCTCTTCAGCAAGACGCTCAGATAGCATTGAGTCGATAGCTTCAACCATAGTTGACTTATCGTGCTCATACTTTGAAGCAAATTCTTCACGTAACTCAGCAGTTGCCTGCATTTTGTTTTCCTGAATCTTTGATTCCCAAGCTTCTTCTATTTGATCTCTAATTTCAGTTGAAACAACGTCATTTTCAAATAGAGTTTTTAGTGCATCTATCATTTCTTTCTCCTGTTTCATTGGAGTTTACTAATCATACTGATTAGTGATTCCTTAAGATACTTTTGTGCCTTTATGTCGTGCTTTGTTGCCTGTGCTAGTTCCCATGCCTTCATTCCACCTCGTGCATTCATAAGTGTCTCATAAATTGGAGTAGGATATGCACCAGGGGCGCTAGGCTGAGCCACAACGTCCACAGTGATTATTTCAAAGTCAGAGACGGTATTGCTACCGTCTTCTGCTACATTACCGCTACCACGTGACGAGACACCTAGTTTAACGCCTGCTTCAAGCATCGTTTTAACTAGGTTTCCCATCGGTGTTGGTAAAATTTTCAACTTGCCGTAACCGTTATCACCTTCCATCCACGTTTCCGTGATCATATGGCTTACACGATCAATATTAATGTTAAGTCCTTCTGGATGATCTACTTCTCCGAGAACACTGTATCCTCCAGTAATTTGATCATTGAGAGTTTTGACAGCCCTGCCTATTTCACTTACAGGATACACTCGCTGATTAGCATTGCGAACGCCACCTTGGATCATAATACCTTTTAAATAAAGGTCTTTCCCCTCGTTGGCACCCTCAAGTACTATATTAGCTTGGTCGAATGTCAAATGCTCTCGTAGGTTTATCATCTAGTTTTCCTTAACCTTGCTTACTTAGCTCGCTTGCTTAACTTGTTTAGAGTTGAACCAGCTGCTTTGTCAGCAGTTTCGCCAGCGCCTTTTTTCTCTGCGCCATGCCCTGCAGGAACAGTTTTACCTGCTTTTGCAGCCTTGCCACCAGGAACGTTAACGTTACCAGTACCAATGTCTTTTGCGTTTTGATCGTTTAAAGCATTGCCTGCAATCTTCTTGCCTGCGCCTGTTTCTACACCAGCATCTGTGCCAGCTTGATTCAAGTTACCTGATGTGCCGCCCATGTTGTTTGGCTTTGCAACTGCTGATGCATTGTTTGCACCGTTGTCGCCCATTGTAGCACTTACTTTTTCTACGTACTCACGCATTGTTTCTGATGCTGACTTTTCGCCTTCTTCAACTTCTTCGTCAGTTGCGTCTTCGTCTGCTGCTTCAAAAGCCATTGCTTCTTCTTCTGGCTCTTCAGCATCCATGTCCATGTCGTCTTCTGCATCGTCGTCAGCTTCTTCGCCATCGTCTTCGCCTTCGTCGTCACCAGCCATCATTTTTTCAAATTCAGCTTTTAGATCATCTAATGCATCTTCTAAGTCTTCTACACGATCTTCAACGTCTGCATCATCTTCTGCATCGCCCATATCGTCGTCGCCTTCTTCACCTGGCATCTCCATGCCTAAGTCATTAGCTAAATCGTCTGTTTTGTCGCCACCAAACGGCTCGTCGTCTGCTTCAACTTCAAATGTATCTAAGCTAAAGTTTTCGTCTAGGTCTTCGTCTGACTCATCTACTTCTTCATCATCAGCTTCGTCTAGGTCTTCGTCTGACTCATCTACTTCTTCATCATCAGCTTCATCAACTTCAGCTTCGTCTTCTAGTAGTGACTCATAGATATCGCGTGATTTCTCAACTACGATCTCGTGAAATAATTCTTCTGCTGCTGCCTTGTCTTCGTTAACAAGTAGCTCTAGCATCTTCTCAAATTTATTTTGATCTGACATTTTTAACTCCTATAAATGTTTAGTTCGCACAGGCAAAGATACATGTGCGGGGCTGTCATATTGTATTTACTATTTATACAGAAATGTATGTAGAAATAGGCCCAAAACGACTCGTTTTCATAAATTTATGAAAACTTAAAGATTTTTTTAAATTCTTCAACATTAATATGTTCTAAATTGGGTATTTTTTTAAACTCTTTTGGAATAAAGCCATTGTCTCCTAACACACGTATATATCTCTTTTGAGAATATTTTTGGCAAGTAATCATAGTTTGCTTTGTCCAATTACCGTGATATGTTGCACGTTCGTGACTTTTTTTATAGTTAGGTGTATCAGCATATATGTTATTAATTTTATCATCAATGCCTTGATAGTCAAAACCAAATATATAAATGTCTTGTGTATCGTGTGTACTAGCAAGCCATAGCGCAGTAGGGCCACTACTCCACCCTTTACTAGGGTTAAAGAAGTTAAACCCATTCATACCATTAAAAGAACGATTAGGATTAGTCCATACTGAATGACTATGCTGATAAGCTGCTTTATTAATTTCCAAAATCATTTTGGTATCGACTGCAACTAAAAAGTCTGGGTCAAATTCTCTGTATAATGCATTACAGCCGTATACAGTTCCTTTGTCGTTTAGTTGATTTAGATCGATTGACTTTCGGCTAGTGCCATTACCTAGCACAAATGCTGTTTTTATCAATTATTAAACTCCGCCTGCCTCTGCGTTTGCTGCTATACCATACATTTGCTTGACGAACTCTTGTTCTTCACGCTTTTCTTCTGTATGTAGCTCAGATGCTTTGCGGATACGATTGATTTGACTAAGAGTCAATCTTGTTTTACGAGTATCGTCTTTTTGCATTGGCGAATCGTCATAGTCTGCTTCGTAGCGTTTATCGTCTACAAATTCAACAGTTTCACGGTCGTGATAAAATAATTCTCTTAGTATCATATTGTATTTATATCGTTTGCTCAGTTCCTGCTGCCGGAGCACCAAGTTCTTGCCCTGTAACAGTTTCTGGTCCCGTACCATCGCCGCCTTCAACTCCGTCAACGTCATCAGGAGCTTCGTCTTCTAATCCACCTAAGTCTGCGCCAATACCTGCACTACTAATTCCTGCATCGCGCATTTCTGCACTTGGATCACCTGGCAACGGCTCTAGATTCTCTTCATTCTCTTCGCGCCACATACGTTCGTTCTCTGCAATCTCTTCATCGTTCATACCTAAGAAGCGTTTCATAGCAAAGCGATTTGAAAGATAAGGTATTGCACTCATTTGTGTAAATGTTGGAATACGTGCATTATCAATTTCAGCTTGTCTGTAACTTGCAAAGTTCTGTGGTGGTTGGAATTTAAGATCAAACATTGCAGTATCAATGTTTACGCCTTTTTCTAACAAGTAACGTTTAAACTCTGTGTCAAACTCTTCGACAATTAAGTTTTGTAGTCTTTCACAGTAAGTGTTAAATCTTAACTCTTGTATGTAGGCTGTGCCAACTCGTCCATCATTGTACTGAGCACCACTGTCCTCAGCCCCGGTTGGTAGATAGCTGCTAGGGATTCGTAAACCACGTACGAGCTTATTAGTAAAATATCTAAGGTCATCAATTTCTCCAAGGTTAGTACCGCCTGGTAATGTTTCAACTTTTGATCCAC